>Ga0179593_1436893_pt1 | contig 11253 bp, 15 predicted proteins | sample CZODoug2_1_08_16_FD_185931 | JGI IMG/M metagenome (GOLD analysis project Ga0179593, IMG submission 185931) | Vadose zone soil fungal communities from Angelo Coast Range Reserve, California, USA - CZODoug2_1_08_16fungal (PacBio error correction) | ecosystem: Environmental > Terrestrial > Soil >... | reverse complement strand
CCTACTTGCCGCCCACCCCCTCCAGTCTTGGTCCTCCTAGTCTTACTTGGGACTCCAGAGATCGCGCTCGCCCCTACCCCTCCGTGGGTCGTGGCGTAAGTGATTCTTCCCCCCACTTTTTTTTTATTAGCACTATTTCCTAGTCGCTTTTTTAGTGGTCTGGCCACTCCCCTTGACTCCTCTAACCTCTTCGCTTTCCCCTCTTTCCCCCTAGCGTAAACGTCCTACCCTTCTCCGCTCTATTTACTAGCTTTTCCCTCATGACTATCGGGGCGTGTTCGCCAGATTGATGCTCCAAGCCTCTCACCATTCGTAGGTTCCCCTTCTAGACCGGACGGTGCTCGACTTCCTTACGTTCCCTTCTAATGAGGATTTTCACGTCCCCCTTCCCTCAGCGGGAACGTTTAGAGGATGTATTACCCGCTCTTCCCAGTCCACCAGAAGGAACTAATCGACCCCCTTTCTTTTTTTCTTAGCTCTCCCGACCCGCCTCTCCCCGGTGCGCTTCCTGGCTTCTTCCTGAGATTGGCTTGACAGCTTGTCTCTGACCAAGCCCCTGTCTTTTCTCGGCTGGGGGTCCTCCCTTACAACAAAAAACCCCCCAAACACCCTGTTCTCCTTTCAAACGTGTTGTCATCAAAACGCTTTGGCCCCTTCCTCCTCACCGCTTTCATACCCCGGGAACAAGTTTTTGACTGAGTATCCCAGCTTTCTCCGGCTCATGCCCCCGTTCTCCCTTGCTCCCCTGATGGCAGTCTTTTTAACCCTCCCATTGAGGTATATTATACGGCTCTCCACTTTGGCTATTCCCTTTCTTGAAGCTACACGAGCAGGCTCGCTTCTTTGACCGCCACTCTCCTTCAACCAGAAATGACCTTTCCCTTTTGCTTTGCGATTGGCGTATTCTCCCGTTTCCCAGCCGCTGTAGCCTGAGAGTGCTTGGCGTTGAGGTTGATTGAGTCTACTCTTCTTTTGTCTCTGCGTCCCCCAAACGATAACTATCTTGCGCTTAGAGCCTGGTCGACTTTTCAGTCCGGCGGGGACATTTTTTTCCCCCCGTCTTTTCGCCATCGTGCCTCTTCCTTATTTTCACTTAAGAGGGACTTCTGTCGCCCCCTAGTTCGTGGTTTGACCTGATTTTATAGCTCCTTTTCCCGCTGGTTTTTTGGCCTCCTTTTTCCGTTTTATCTGCCATTTGGGCTGTTTGCAGTATTTTTCCTTCTAGAGACCTCACTCTCCCTCTTTCTTCTTTGAATATATGATGCATCCCCTTCCCCCTGCGCTCATCCTTCCCATTGTCTGCAGCCCAGGTGGAGTAGGTTTCACCCTCTTCTACGTGGTACTTGAAAAATTTCCTTTTCTTCATGTCGGAATTACTGTCTGTTCCTTCTTTGATTTTTCAACGTACAGGCTCTTCCCAAACCGTTACGAGTTTCCTTACCTCTCTCCCCATGGTAATTATTTCTAACGGTGTCCTCCAACGGCGCAGGAACTCGGGTCTTGGACCAGTGGTGGGCATGCTCAGTACCTCCCTCTTTTCGACAATGTAGAGAGAGAGCACGCGCTTCTGGCGCTCCTCCCACCCTGCTGCTTGTTTACTTTGATGCCTCCTTTTTTTTCACGTCAGGAGTCTCCCTAGTTTTCAGGACCTGCGATAGGCCGCCCTTGTTTTTTCGCGTCCTCCTCGCGATTAGCTCCCCCCCAATCGATTCCTTCAGGTTCTCAGCCCTTCTACATAGTTGTGCGCGGCCGTACACCGGCACGCGGCGGCTCATTGGAGGGAGCGACCGATAGTTTTCCCTTTTTTGTATTCGACCCCGTTTCGTTCTTCGATAGTGATGCTCTTTACGTCCCTGCCAGCCTTATTTTCTTTTTTTTAGAACGGCTCACTATCCGACGACACAGTAGCCCCTTTTTCCAGCGCGGAACATCGTCTTGGTTTTTCCGAATCGGAGCGTCTTAACGCCGGATTGATTGTGTGCCGGAGCTCCGTACCCCGTACATGATTCCGACTGTCTCATCCCCCTCGTTTCTTTTTTGCGCTGCTTCCCTCCTTTTTTTTTAGCCATAGGCGATCTTCGTTCCCCTTTTCCCACCTTGACCGATGCCGGGTCGGTAGCATCTTTAACTTTCGACGTCATATATCTCCTCTCCCCTTTTTGAGAGCTTCCTTTCTTTCCCCTTTTCTGACTTCCTGCATATGTGCGTTTGAGACCAGTCCTTCGTGGGCGTCTCCTCTTTTTTCAAGAATTGAGTCCTCGAGCCTACGGCAATTTTTTTTTTCTAATTCCCTAGGCTCCTGCCCCCCCGAAGAAGGAGAGCTCTGGACTTTCCTTCTTGCTTCCGCAAAGAGTTTTCTATTCCCCCATAGCTCTTTCAGGGACGAGTTCATAGTAATGAAATCCTTTTCCCAGAAATACCCTTTCTGTTCGTAAGTCCTACCTCCTCCCGTCCCCCTTCTTCCGAGACCTCGGGAACTTATTGTCTCTTTTTTACATCCTGGCCCTTATAGAGAGTCCGTTTTTTTCCTCCCTTTTTCAGTCAGCGCCGTCCCTTCGTTCCCTTCCACCCACACTTTTCGCCTTGTTGACGAGACCATGCCCCCTGAACACTGTCGCTTTCCCCCCCTCTCGCTAGTGAGGCGCCCCCAAAAAGGCCCTCAGCAGTACTTCTCAGCTTGGATTTTCTACGCGGATCCACCCTTCCCCTTTCAGAGTTATACTGGACTTCCTCTTTTTGGATATGAGCTCTCCGCAACTTTTATTCCTCTACATTTTCCTGGCGGAGGTAGCGAGTTCTTTTCCCTCCCCACCTGTACCGATTTCGCGCCCTTTTTGTTTAGTGACCCTGTTTCCCAAAGGGCCCCTAAGGTTCTAATTTAATTTGAAAGCTTGTACCCTCTGTAGGCCCATCCGGTAAGGATTCTGACACTCTGTATCACCCGTAAATGACCTCCTTTTCCTTTTTTTTCATTCCCTTTTTCGCCCAGCTTTTAAGTCCCCCCATACACCTTGGGCTCCTCTCGCTTCTTTTTTTATTCGATCATTGATGTACCGTAGGTGATTAGTACGTGCAGATATTTTGCTCTTCGGCGCCATTCCCCTCGATTATGGGTCTTGATCTTTAGGGCCGCCGACCAAAACACCTTTTCACTTTACAAGAGCCAGGAAACGAGTTCCCGATTCTCAGTAGTGACCAACCCCTTCCCGAGCAGATACCTTCGCTTTCTTTCCTCCAGTGAAACATCCGGTTATTCTCCTACCTTTCCCTCGCGTCCCCGGAGCCAGGATGCCCTCCCTTTAAAGTTTGAAAAGTAAGTGGAATTTTTTTCGAACCCCTTCAGAGAGTTTTTTTTGGAACATCCTCAAAAGGACTCGTAGCCCCTCCATTCCCTCCCCCTCTCTTTTGGCAGAAAGCTTCAGGATCCCCCCTCTGCACTTTCCTTTTTCCCCCTCCCGTTCGTAAAATTTGTCACGGAGAGGTCTTATTTTGGGTTCAGAGGGACCCCGACAGGAGCCTGATTCCTGCGAGTGAAGGAGTAATCGCTGCCCCCCCCCAAGCCCCATCCAGTCAGTTATTCATACCCACTTTTTTTGATTGTGTGACAACTTTCTACGCCATAGTCCTTAGATTTGCGCCCGGGCGCATGAGCCGTTGACACGGTCTGGCCTTCCGTTCCTCTTTGTTTTGATGAGGCTCTTCTTTCCTGAACGGAAGCTAGGTTTCTCCCTTGTGTCCACAGAGATTCGTGCTCCTGCAAACCTCCAGCTTTCAAGAACAGGATCGAGCCGGGGCCCCTGCTTCCCCTCTAATTCAGGAGCCCGAAGACAAGTCTTTTTTTTTCAGACCTTACGTCGGCAGGAGTCTCCGCACTTGAACACGAAATCTCTCATCCCGATGCCTTTCCCTTCCTCTTACTTTTTTTCTCCCTTCTGAAATCTATCGCCTTTTTTCCTCGTCCGATGTCATTCGGCGGCACTTTTTTCGGATATTTCACGATAATTCCTCCCAGGGCTATCACCGATGGTAGACTTGACCCCTTCCTGGGACTAGAGGATCAGGGACCCGCCTTCTCCCTTTATAGATGTCGACGAGTCCCGGCTATGACTTCAGAGAGTGTTACTCAGTTACGGCGCTGGTACCCTTCTCCCTTTTTTCCGGTCCCCCCAGTCGACGGCTTCTTCCTACCATGATCTCAGACATCCCACGAGAGATGCCGAAGTTGCGACCACCATCACCCCGTACTCACTCCTTTAAGCCCGATGCCGAGGAGTCTTGGCGTTCTTGACTCTAGGCCAGTCTTTCCACCAGTCTTTTTTTTCTCTCTTTTTTTAGTTCGTAACCTCTTGGGGTTTGGGTCTTTCTTGCGTATAGTTTCCCGGACCAAATAATCTAAGCCATTCTCTCTCATTTCAGATGATGTGCCTTTTTAACCTTTCCCTTCTTTAACTACTACCCTTTTTTTTCCTGCGAATACGCATCCTTACCGCGGTTCGATGTGCCTCCCCTGGCCGGCGCTCAAACCCCCGCAGAGGGGAAGTCAAGGGCCCGGCATTAACTACACGAACCCTAGCCCCCACACGACGACGACCCCCCGAGCTGAACTACCCCTTCCTTAGCTCCTTTCTTTCTATACACCCCCCCCCCCCCCCCCCCTCATTTTTCGCTCGGAGTCGCGCGGTTTCTATTATGAGATATTAAGAAGAAGTCGCCCCTTCCAACGTATCATTCCTCTCGCTTTTCCCTCTCAGTCAACGTAATCAACCTTTTTCTGCCTCCTCGTCTCCTGACACATGGAGTCGGCCCTCAGATTGAACTGATCCCCGCCGTAGTTTATTTAGGATTCCTTTGCCATCTTTCTTCCCCTCCGGTGTTCGCTTTTTCTTCTTTGAGTTTAAAGATCTGGCGACTCCGCTCCCTCCGCCCGGCGGCTTCCGTCTCCTTTATCCCTTCCCCCCCCCCCCTTGTTCAGGCGCAGCCTCAACCGAAATCATCGAACGTCCGTCCGGTTAAGAGAGGGCGTTTTCTTCAGATCTCCCCCCCCGTGTCCTATTGAGTTGAGTCCCTTGTGAAAAAGCTGGTCTGCTTTGCCGGACTCGACCCATCGGCGCTCTCCTTGGATATAATGGGATGTTTGGTTTTCCCCCCCCGCACCTCCCTTTCGGCCCTTGCTTTTCCCCCCTATTCAGCCGTTTTCAGATCCTTGCCCTGATTTTCCAACTCTGCCCTTTTTTTCTCGCCAGAACAGTTTTTGTTACTCCACATGACCTTTACCCCTGTCGGAAGATTGTCCACGTACCCTTTCCACTCTCCCACCCAATGTTTACGGATTCCCTTTCGCTGGAATGGGATGACGCCTTCCAACCTCGGAGCCCTAAGTATCGGCGACTGCAACGTCAAACCATTTGAAATGATCAATCTAACGGTGCACCCCCCCCCCCCCTTTGTGTTTTTTCCTAGTTTTTCTTTTTGAGTCCCTTGGCTGACTATCCCCCTTCGCCTTTTTAGCCCTCCCCCAGTGTGACTCTTTTTTCGACAGTGAGTCATTTTCGTTCGACCCACAATACCGAGACGCCAGTCTTAGACGGTCGCTCGCGACCCTTTTGTACCTTTGTTCCGTTCTGAGGGATCTCCTCACGTATGCGGTTTTTCTTTCCTTTCTTTTTCCCCTTTCCCCGGGATGTCCGAACGAGTGAGTATTCTTCCCACCGGGTTCGAGCAATTCTTTTCTTTTTTTCTGAATGTAGGAAGATATCATTTTTGCGGCTGGTTCTTGACACACTTTGTTGTTTTTTTCCCCTCCCCTTCCTCGTACGATGACCAGGAAATAGCCTTCAGTTTCCGTACACATATGCTATCCACTCGTCTCTCCGCGACCTGGCACTGCTCTTCTTTCCCAGGTGGATGGTCGGGAAATTTTTCCCCCCCTCCGCTCTTCCCCTTTCTGTAAATTTCAAATCTGTACTGACGTTTCCCTTCTCTTTCTTCATGTATTTGCGTCCGTCATCACCGTACCAGGCCTACCCCCCTTCCGTTACCTTTTGTCCGGAATTTTTTTTGCCCCGTACGGGGAAAATTATGTTTCACATGGAATCCAAAGCGCCTTTTCCCGTTGTTCGGCCTTGGTTTCGGTAAACTCCCTTATGAGCCGTAATAGTTCCTGTGCGTAGCTGCTGTTTTTTATCCCTTTTTCTCTAACCACCATCCATGCTTCCCCTGACATAGTTCTTATGCAAGGCCCTGGAGGATCACCTCCCCAGCTTCCTTTCTGCTTTAGAAGGATCGGTCCGCCCTTGTTGTCTTTCTCGTCTCCCCTCCTCCTTATGCTCCCACTCCCCCTATTTTCCCTTGTTCGCGAGCCTTTTCCACAGAGCGTGTGCCGGACGGCCTCCCCGAAATCCTCAACCTCGGGCGATCTCCTCTTCATTTGTTAGCCTTTTCTTTCCTTTCCCCAGCTGCCTCGTATGATGTTTGGTCCCCCCTTCTCCCAGCCCGCGGAGGCTTGCGCAATCCCGGACCCCTTCGATTACCGCGCAGGAGCTTCTGCTGTGTCTTCGCGTGCGTCAGAAGATCCCCCGGTGCTCTGCCGATGCTTATGATGGTGCAGGAAGCCTCGCGTCCTTTTCCCCTTTTTCGTATACAGCGACGCTTTGCCTTTTCTCGAGATTCTCCCCCCCCCCCCCCCCCCCCCCCCCCCCCCCCCCCCCCCCCCCCCCCCCCCCCCCCCCCCCACTCGTTTTGACCTGCGGGTATGCGCCACTCTCTCCCTCTTCCCCCCTTTTCACCCCACGACATCTTTCGTTTTAGTCGCATCGAACTGCGCCCTCCCCCCCTTTCCTTTTTCTTGCGTAGCCCAGAGGACTACTACTGCATTGTTCCCACCAGCTCTGGTTCTCATACCGCATTTGTCACGACGATGATATTTTCCTCGCCCTTCCCCCGCTCTCCCCCCGCACTTCGATTCATTTTCCTTTTTCCTTCATGTGCCCATCAATAAGGCGATCTTAGGATTGCTGCGAAGTCCTCCCAGTCCCCGCTCTGTCCGTGGCGCGTTAGGATTCAGGTTCCTGATACTTTCCTCCTCCTTCCCTTCAGTGTCCCACGGTAGAGTTCAGCTGCTCCGCCCTCCTTTCCTTGCCGGTTCGAATACCTTCATTTCTACAAACCCAATATCTCCTTAGGTGCCTCGCCCCCACGTGCTTTCACACAGACCCCAGGTTCTCCGTGGGGCAGGCCCACTTCATACACAACTGGAACCACGAGAACACTCCCCAATCGATTCTTTTTGAGAACGATTTACCCGATAAGAGCGTCTTAGTCTCGGGAGATCGCGATTCTTCCATTCCCAAGCTAACGGAGGACTCCTTTTCCTTTAAGCAAGCCCCACATGCAACCTTGATCTTTTTATTCCTTTTATTAATTCATGGTGGATCTGTTGCTAACGCGAGTGTCCCTCCTCTCCTCCCTTTCCTCTACGGCTCTCTTGTAGTATCGCCAAAAAACCTTTGCCCCCTCCAGGATTACTGCGGTGGTCGTGACCCGCAATACTGGTCCAATGACCGGGGCCTTTTATTAAAGCTCGACTCTTTTATGTAACGGGTAATTTGCTGAAGCATTGTAAGGGCCCACCCTCCGTTACCTCCATTTCACTCACCCCCCCTTTTTCCCTCTCATGTCGCGGGCATTTTTCAGTGACCGTTTTCTCCTTTTCTGTTCTGTAAGACATACCAAAATGTTGCGCGCTTCCTGAAAGATTTCATAAGGGAACGATTGCTTCTTTTTCGAATTTTGCTCGGCGAATCGTATCATTTCCTTCTCTGCCTTTCCCTTTCGGTCGCCCGCCCCAGTGTGCAGCCTTTCTTTCCTTTTTAACGCGGTCAGTTTTCTTCTAAATTTTGCACACACCAAAAGGGTTTTGGGGGGGTGGGGGGGGGGGAAATTCCTTTCCTGCGCGAATAACGCGTTCCCCCCTTCCCTCCTTCTTCCCCTCCGGTCCGGGAAATACTCACGTCTGCAGGCTTTTGGCACTTTTTCCCTCTTCAGTTGAAAAGGACGAAACAGGTCGCGACATGCTGAATGCCCCCCTTTATTGGGGGGCCTCACCATTGCTTTTCATAGCCAATCGTTTTCTCTCCTCCCCTTTTTCCCTTACGCGCCACTTGCCTTCAGAACTACTCCCACTTCGCACTGGCTCCGCGTCATTAATTTTCTGGTCGTCCTCTTGCCTGGTAAACGCTGCGATTCGCGGCCTTTTTCCTTTTCCATATCCACCACCTCCAGAATCAAGTGGATCGCCGGTTCCCCATAAATTTCCATCCGACTGCGGTTGGACCCCTTTTCCTTTCTCGTTTTTGCTTTGCTACCAGGCTCCCCTTTTAAGGTCTGGCTCCCTTTCCGAGGATGATCTCGCTGACCGGCTGAGCTAGGGACTCCCCTGGCCACCTCTTTTTTTTTTCTTTGTCTCCACACAGTCGAATCCCTCCTCCCTTTACCTTTTCCAGTGTACCGCGTCAAGGCGGCCTCCCTGAGCCCTTTCATCGCCCGCATATCCCCCCAATCACTTACCCGCTCAAATGAAAAAGACCTTCCCTCGAATCCCTGATTTGCTTGACATCGCGCGCACGTTTGGAAGAGAAGCTTTTCGACGATTGGCCGCGCTTCTTTCTTAGTTTTGAACGGGAAATCCGATTGGAACGTCTCGGAAGCGAATCCCCTGCGTCCCTATCGATGGAGACGAATACGGCGATCCCCCTCTCTTTTGAGCAGTTGACCTGCGTTAGTTTAATGACAGAGCTTTTCTCCGAGTTTTCCTAAGACCTTCTTCGCTGGCCGAGCAGTTGTGAAGCTGAGAGATGTCCATCTGAGCTTTCCTAGCACGGTGAGCTTTTGGCGATCTCTTTCGATCCCTAGCGGCTCCTTCAACGGATCATACAACCGCCTTCCTGAGTTTAGAACTTACACAGATGCATATGGAGTTTTTCCCCTCTACTCTTGTATATCTGCGATGCCCTCAATCGGCGCACTATAGAGTATTTTCACCTTCCCGATGGGGTCTTGAGGCTAAGGCGATTCCTTCCCCTTCTGAGGATGAGCTCTCTATATCTTTCTTTTTTTTCACCCTACTCCCTCTTTTTCGATATTTGCGCTCTTCCAGGGCGGTGTGAGGTTCCAGCGGTCTAAACACCCCTCTTTTTGGCGTCCCCCTCGGCCAGGACCGCCCCTATATCAGAGATTCTCGTCCCTAATATCGGCCTTGCTACACGTTGAGGCATTTAGAATAATTCCCTCCGATCGGAAGTGTCTGCGATCTAATTCTCCCCTGACTCACCGTGAATGATCCCCTTGCCTAGTCACCCGGACCCCCCCCTGCCGGCCAGATCATCGGTCAGTGAGTGCCCTTCCTTCTCCCCCTTTACTTCCGCTTACTAATCAGATTGTCCCTTCTCCTAGATTCTTGGGGGTTGTCTTTGCATGGATTTTTCGTCGCCCTGTTTCAGAGCAGGTTGCTCGCCCTTCCCTTCTCTCCAGACTGTTCGTTCCCCCTCCTCCTTCTCCCATACCGGCGGCCGGCGAGCGTTCTCGGCTTCTTTTCCACTGGCAGGGCTGTGTTGAATACCCTTTTTCATAACCGGATTTGTAGAGCGGCCGACTTTCCCAATGGTGGTATATCCGGGTTTTTTAGGCTCTTTGCGTGCCGATAGCGATCCAAGGCGCGCCCTTTGGTCCCTTATAATGGCTTTGGTGACCTGGTACGTCTCAGGTGGAACTGTTTTTAGTAGTCCCACTAGCTCAGCTTTTTCCTGAGAATAACTCAGATTACCCTCCACACTTTTTCCGGAGAGGCCATCCTGTGCACGATCTCCCCTTCACCGCCCCCCAATGACGTTGCTATTGTACAACACACTCCCCCCCCTTTACCTTTTTACAGGCCGATCCACTTGATTTTTTGTCCGTCTGAAGCTTTCCGCGCCTTCGACGTATTCGCCACGACCCCCTGTTCCCCTGATCCTCGCACGCTTCCTTATCAATTTGCCTCTTACAAGGGTCCAAGTGGAAGTGAGACTCTCTTGCCCACGAGATTGTGCGAATTTCTGTATAGAGAAGGTGTAGGATGTCGTCCCCCCCCTCCCCAAGCGTGCAGACTCGTATTTTCCCCCTTTTCCTTTTGACATAGAGTTTCCCGTTTCTTTCCATAGTGAATGTTTTTTTTCAAGTTCCCCGGATCGACCCATGGGAATCGATATTCGCGAAGCGCTTTATTCTTTTTAAATTAATTGCAGCGTTCCAGCACTTGCAAGGTCCTAGGCCAGAATTTTCTCCCACCACTTTTGTTGTTGCTGGCGGCCAAAGCCCCCCGCCTCCGAGTCCACAGACAATATTGCAGAAATACTTCACTAGACTTTAGGTTCACTCGAGCGGCGCTCCGCTTTTTTTCGATCCTTTGACGGAACAGCGCGCTGACTGCCACTGAACAAAATTGCGGCTGTTCTCCTTTTCCCCCCCTTCAGGGAGGTTTTTTTCTTTGTAGTCCGCCTTTCCTCACCCCCGGGCGATTCACACTTCTTTTCCTCTTCGAAATGGGAACCGGTTGGCCTCAAGTTTCACGAACCGTCCTGAAACTCGGGTTCTTCCCCCCGTTTTTTTTTGAGAACCAGCACCGGTTCAGTCTCTCAGACCATGTAGCGTGTCGCTCAGACCCTTTCTTCTGAGTCGAATCTCTCCAGAATCTTCGCTGAACTGCATCGTCGTTTGAATTCCGAGGAGGCTCCGCCTTTCAATTCTTTTTGAGTTCCTGTTTTCCCTTCCTCCCCATCAGAGATCGCTCGCGCCACCCCCCAGATCAATTAAGTGTTGCTAGTCCCCTTTCTTGGTTTGCGCCGGCCCCGGAGGAGAGTTCATCCCCCCCCTTGTCTTTCCCTTCGATAGACTTATTGTTAATTGAGTTATTCCTCCCCTCCTTTTTGTTTGCGGCGCATCAGCTTTTCGCTTAACGGCCCTCAGTTCGACCACGGAGCAAAGTTACGGCTTCAAGAGAAACAGTGTCTCCGGTCTCTTTTTCCCCCAAGCTTTCGCTTTCGCGCTCACTCGTGCCTTCTTTAGCTAGACGATTGATGGTGGCAGTCTTTGACCCGTACTCCCAAGCGCCTTTCTATCTCCGTTCGCGTTGATCTTCGGGCTTTCCCATGTGTACCGCCCCCCCTCCATCCGGCCTTTTCGCCCCCCTCCAATTTCTTGTATTGCCCCATCGACAGG
>Ga0179593_1334392_pt1 | contig 11253 bp, 13 predicted proteins | sample CZODoug2_1_08_16_FD_185931 | JGI IMG/M metagenome (GOLD analysis project Ga0179593, IMG submission 185931) | Vadose zone soil fungal communities from Angelo Coast Range Reserve, California, USA - CZODoug2_1_08_16fungal (PacBio error correction) | ecosystem: Environmental > Terrestrial > Soil >... | reverse complement strand
AGGCCGCGTTTTTTTCTTCCCCTTCCTTCCCCTGATACTCCTGGTTAACGCGGAATCCCTTTCAGAGTTTTCTCCGATCAAGAACCCGCCTAGTTCTCTTCGACCCAGCGTTTTTTCGTTCCGAGTATCTCTTTTTTCCCCCCGTTGGGACAATGACTGTATATCAAGTGTCAGGCCCCCTCTTCCTCCTCTTCGTCTCTCCTTTTTGGCGGTGATCTCATCCTCCCCCCTCTTGAACCAGTCGCAGGCGAGGGAGTGTCTGCGCCCCGCTTGAAACCGCCTGACCCCCTTTTTAATGCGACGGGTCCCACCCCCCTTCCACTTGACCAGTAACACACGAATAATAGGCATAGGTTGAACGTTTCCCCCTCCCCCCCCCTTTTCCCTGCCTTTGGTAACGAACCGCACTGAAGGCATCGCTCCCTTCGATGAAGAGGCTCCCTTTGTTCCCCCTCGGCCGCATCCGGCGGCACTTCATCTTTTTTAGGCCGCGCCATCGCGTTCCTGTCCTCTGCTAATGACTCCCGAGCGGACTCTAGATTTTGATCCTAGTCTCCCGAATTTCGCCTTAGTCTCCCTACCCCTCATGGCGAAGTTCCCTCAAGCCAGGCACCCCCCTTGCCCATCGTTCTCTTTACACTGGCACGTTCTAAGTTACCGCTGTGGGTCATGCCTTCCCCTTTGATGGAGGTGAGCCACCGATCTTCTTGATACTTTTTCCCGAACCCAGGCCTAGGACAGCCGGGGCCGTCTCGTCCTTAACGCATGCATGCCCTGCGTCCTTCGTTATTTGCAGAGGTGCGCAGTGATCATGTACGCCCTGATGGTCTGCCCCCAATGTGTGGTGTCTTGAAATTACTGTCTTCCTGGCATCATTCCCCCTTCCATTTTGGCCCTCGGTGCTCCCTCGCTGTCCCCCCCCCTTGGAGAACCGCCGCTACGACGCTTGGTCTTCAACATTTTTGAGCCGAATTCCCTTTTTCCTCCCAACCCCCTTTTCAGGTCACGTCGACCATTACTGGAACGAGCCAGACGTTTTTTTCATTACACAAGCAACCAGATCATCTCGGGGTTTGCTTCCCTTTCCCAGTGATATCAGTCGAGTGGTGGACTTCCTTTAGTCCCTTTCCAGGGGGTTGGTGTCCAAGACCTTCCCCCAAAATGGGAGAACAGCCGGATGACACACAAAACAAGTCCACGGCCAAATCGTTTTCCACCGACACTTTCAAGTTCCCCTTAATTATCCACAACGGCTGTATCCGCCTAACCCTGGCGGTTGAGTCTTGGCCCCTTAGAAACTCATCTGGTTGGGTGTAGCCCCTTCACCGTCACCACCCAAAGTCTCTCTGGCTTTCCCAGCAATCCCCCGTCAAACATCTTTCCACAAGTCGACTTCACCTCCTCGTCCCCCAACTCCGTTTCGTTGGCACAGCAACGTCGCGCCGGCTTCCCTACTCATGCCAATCGCCAACAACGGCGAGATTCTGAGTGACCTTCAGTGCCGGACGTCCCCAAGACTTCCCCTTGCTTTCTTAAGTCCCTAAAACAGTCGTTTTTAGTTGGTCCTCTGTCACGGGCCATTGACAAAGAAGCAAGTTACTGATTGATCACGTTCGGAGCCCATTGGAGGTTTTGAGTTTCCTGTTGGAAAACGAATACGGACAACTAGTCGGACTAAATTTGGTCACCACCCCAACTTTGGCATTAACCCTCCCCCCCCCCCCCTACCGCGGTAAACAATTTGCCTAAGACAGCCCATACTGTGTTCCAGGTGTCGTCCCCCCCCCCCCTAACCCCCTATTCCTCCAGTTCCCTCTCGATATAGGTTTCTATGAATGAGTCATGGATCAGCAATCCCTCCCCTAAATTCCTTCCCACCGGTGACCTTGAGAGGGCCGTGCACATCCCCTGCGTTTTCCGCGGCGGCCAACCCGATTAGGTTTCGGTTAGAGACTGATTTTGAGTATGATCGAGTGCTGCTGGTAGAGCGTGACCTGGGAAATTAGTGTTGGTTGCTATGGTGCCTGAGGCTTCCCTGTTATCTCATGCCGCTTTATTTGTGGCACTCTTTCACCCCTCAGGACCTCTGATCGATCTGGCAGTTGGTCCCTGTGCCCCCAGGTATGAGATTCTCATTCTTGTCTTTGTTTATCCTGAGCTAGAAACGATTTTTTCGTGTGGCCCAGATGCTATCTTTCGGAAAGGTGTTCTCTTCTCCCCCGATTTATTTTTTTTTCCCTCTGGGTGTAGCATTAATCTCTTTCCTCCGAGTTCGCCTGCATCTACGATCGTGAAAGTCATATGCATCGGATGCGTTTCGCAATGAGTCCTCCCAACTTTTGCGGGCTGGATTTTAGGACCCCGACCACCTCCATCCTAGCTTCATCTCTTGTAGGAGAATTTGCCGCCGGGTTCAATAGGAAGGGAGTCTGATTGTAGACGTCAGGTTTCTCCCTGCGGATGCTTCCTTGCTCCAAACCTGACCCTCGTATTTTATGACAGGCAGAGTAACAGTTTCCTCCACGCCCTTTTTTAGCGTGTGTCCCTCCGTAAGTATGTTTGGTGGCACCATCCGTAGTTGTTCGCCCTTTGATAGCGAATTCTTCCCGTTACGCTGAGAGGCCTTTGCCCCATAGGCGCGTCGCCCTGAGATGTTCGTTGGTCGGCCCGTCCCCAGCACACGTTACGGTCTCCGTTTCGAGGCGTAGTCCCGGGTATTGTTGTATTTCTTTCGAGACCCCCATCGCTGCCCCCAAGGCTAGGTTTTTCGCACGATTTCTCGAGAGGCTCCGCACTTCTCACTGCAGACTCGAGGTTAAACTCTCCTCTCTTCCATCTCATTTCCATCCGCGCTTTCCTCTTTAGGGTCGATCTCACGGCCTTTCCTCTAGACTGCAGTTTTGATTCGGTGTGGAAGTTTCAAAAATTGTTTTCATTCCCCTCCCGCATAGTCGACTTGCAGTCTCGAGTCGATCTTTTCTCCCCTCTCTCTCGCGGTAAGGTTTTCGGTGCTCTGCCTCATCTTCCCCCGATAGTCGGGCTGCGTTTTTTACCTCTCGCATTGCCTTGTTTTTCGAGTCCGTTCTTTTTTTGAGTAGGTTTTCTTGCTGCACGATCCCCTCCCTTTTTGCCTCGACCTTGAGTCTCCCTATGCCATCCGGCCTTCAACCTCGTGTGTCACATCGATGCAATTTTCTTCTCCTTGAACTTCTCCTCTTTGCGGTTTTACCCTTCTTTTCCCCTCTCCGTTTTTTTTTTTTCTAGTAGATGTCGCCCAGCACCCTTGCCATGCAGGAGATTCATGGGCAGGGGCAGCGGGCACGTTTGATGGCCCGGAGGGGCTTTTTTATACCCGGTCCCCCCCTTTGTCATTTTGTTTCATCATACTCCTTCCCCCTCCCCCCCCCCCCTAACATGACTTCTGACCCCCCCCCTAATGAAGGGGCTATGGGTAACTGCCGTCCTTGAATCTCTGGTATCCCAGTTACGGAGTCTCTGCGACTTTTTTACCGCGTCTCCCTCCCTCTCCTCTCCTGAGTCTCGGTGGGTTATTCTTGCTCCTTTCTTTATTGAAAGAGGTTTAGTAACCACGATCTTTCCTTCTCTCGTGAACGCCTTCTCGATCTGGCCATTGCAGTCTCCCCCTTCGGAAATCGGATTTCAGCGATTAGCCGTGTAGGATTCGTGCGTCTCTGCTTGATCTATCGCCCTAGGTTCTCCGAAACTCTACCTTGGTCCCTTCTCTTTTCGAAGAAATCCCAACCGCTTAAGCGGTTACGCCTTCCTACCCGATCAGGTTTCCTTTTGTCATGTTCCCATCCTTCTATGATCTGCGTGCCGAGTCCTATTTTTTCCCCTTTCTCTTAGCGGCCGAAATTTTTCCTTCGCGATGCAAAGGAGACCCGCCGGTCTGGTGCACACCGCCTAGTAGTTCTTGCCCACCCGTAGAACCCTCCTCTGTCTTCATTGTTCTCGAAGGAATGGTGAGGCCGTGTTTTCGCCATCGAGCAGCCTCCATGTTACATCCTCCCTCTCCCCTACCGCCCTTGAATCTGTTCTTCAGTTATTTCGCCTAAGGTCGCGAGCACCAACTCCCCCCTATCGGATCGATTTGCGGTGTTCCTGACCTGTCCCCTTAAAAGATACCGCATTTTTCTCTGCTACTCTTTTTTGAATCATCTCCGTGCATTTCGGCAGATTTTGCCGAGGCCTTCTTAGCGCGATTGCGGTGATTCTTGTTGAGTTTCCGTTTCGTTTCCCCCTAGTCCCCCTTATTACGTTTTCATCCCGCTCAGTTTTGGGTGGGGGCTTCCGCCAGCGAGAGGTCATTGCTTGCCCACCCCTGACAGTACCCTTTTCCTCGTTGGGCGCGCCACCCCGTCCGCGTCCCTGAAACCTTCTTTTCCTACCCGGCCAAACCGGCGATAGACTGATTTTCTTTTCAAGTGGTGCGGCTATATTTGCCACACCCTGCCTCTGATTTTTCTGACGACTCTGGGCCTCCCTCGTTCACCACCCTCGGGCCAACCCCCCCGTCTAATTGTTTTCCAACGTTCACGGCCTCTCCCTCTCGGATCCATTCCTGCCAGCCGCTCCAAGGCCCGAAGAAGTGGGGAAGGCATCGCTGTCCCATCCCAGGTGACTGTTATTTTTTCCCCTGTGATTAACTTTCCGTTCCCGTTTCGATTATTCTTTTTCTTTTCCTCTCCCATTGAAATCAATCATCCTCTCACGGACGAAGCAGTTGCTTCATCGTTTGTATTTTTAGATCTCCGGTATTTATCTGAGTCCCATTGTACCCGCCATTTTCGGTTACCCATGGTGAGCCAAGGTAGTGCAATAGGGCACTTTTTTTTTCATTGCTGTCCCCTCCTTTCTTGGAACTTCCCCTCCCACCGCTTGTTAGACCCGGCTCCCCTCTTCTTCCCTTTTGCTCTGTTCAATCCCCTTTGACATGGAGAAACCCCAGGCTCCCGCAGTTGCTGTATCTGAACTCACTCAACTTCAGGTTGGTTCCGGTCCAGTCTTGATTTTTCCTCTTCCGTCCATTTGGACCTATTTCCTTTTTTACGCGCTGGCATTCAGAGAAGTTGATGTGCAACGACCCTCTTTCTGATTTTTGAATTTTAGCACTTTGTTCGAAGTTTTTTGTTGTTTTTGTTGCTTGCCCGCCATCGATCTTTGAGTTATGATAGAGGTGCAGTTCTAACCCCCCACCCTGATGATGTTCTATTGTTCCCACACCTTGACCCCCTGCAATCCCGTTTAGTTTTTTTTCTCCGTGGTCTTACCTTTCCTTCACTTTGAATTGTGTGCCAGTGACTAACGGATCTCTTATCTTTCCTTGATGTTGGCTTACGGTTCTTTTTGACCAAATTTGTTCTTTAGTGTTCTTCAACCCCCCCCTTCTCCTGTTTTGAAGAACGCCTTTTTACAAGTTTTCTGCTCCGAAGTTGACTTTCCCCTGCCCCCAGTTGATTTTTTTTTTTTTTTTTGCCTCACGCTGTTCTTTCCAGTTTCCCTTCTTACCTGAATGACCGATTTTTTTATTACACTGAAGTTGTTGTCTTCCGGAAAGTTTCAGAGTTGGCCCGTCATTCTGCGCCTTTTGACAGGCGCCCGTGGCTCTATGAGTTGCCCCCAATCTCCGTTTATGATGCGTTGCAGACCGTCCTTTTTTCCGCCCCCCACCCCCAAAGCGTGTGTTTTCCCGCCCCCTCAAGCGCTCCCCCCTTTCGGTCACTTCGTTCCCCCTCAACCACCCCGTGCAGCGCCTGCATGTGGTGCATGGCTTCCGCGCTCTTCTCCTCCGGCTGCCTGGCCCCCTTTGTTAGCGCCTAGACTCCTCCTTCAGGTTTGCCGACTCCATTTACTTCTTTTTTTGACCACCCGAGTGATCCGCTCGAACGTGCCAGTGTGACGCTAACTTTCCTTGGGTTGCGCGACCTTAGTCCCCTTCTTTCGCGCTCCGGCGTATTTCGGGTTAGCTTCCCTCTTCACCGTAGGAGTAGTTGCCTGCTTTATGCTGTCAGGAACGCGCTCGCGGCGAAATCGGTTTTCCAGGCGCTTTCCCTGCCTGGGTCTCCATTGAGCCTCCTTCCTCCTCATGAGGCGCTTTTCCATTTCCGTTTTGGGGCCCCGTCCACTTTTGGTTTCTTCCCTAGAATAAGGAGGTGGTCAAGTGATTGGTGTCCCGCCGTCTGCCCCGCTTCTGTTGTCTCTTGCGCCGCCCCAATCCCTCGCCCTGCGGACTGGAGAAGCTTTTTTTTGAGATCAGCCGCACACGTCCCCCCCACTTCTTTTTCTGACGATCGGCTGCGCCTGCACCCCCCGTTGGATCTTGACGAATACTGAACTGTTCGTTACTTTCACAGCTGCCGACACGCGGTCTTCGCGCGCCGTGGTCTAAGCAAAGGGATTCTTTTTTCGGTTTCCTCTCGTTCTAGACTCAATGTCCTTTTGTGCAAGATCTCGCTTTTCCAGGTTTAGGTCATTTGATGCCCTGTTTTTTTTAGAAACCCACCATGGCCCCCCCCCCCCCTATCTCTCTTCTCCCTTTTTGTTTTTGTTGTCTAGACCCGCGTTTTTTCGACCCCACAGGCATCAGAGGACTCCCTTGGATTTGACGCACCTTCATAGTCTTCGCTCTTTTTTCTCCCCCGCCTCCTTGCTCGGCTCCCCCTACTTCACTTCTTCTGTATCTTGTCTTTTTTCCTTATGTCTCTCGGGTCAGGATATTTCGCCATTCCGTTCGGGGCTTATTCTCAGCGCCACACGGCTTCCCCATATTCTTCTGTGGCGAGTGAGTCTGCGCCCAGATTTTTTAAATTTGCGGCACCGATTTTTTCCCCTCCCTCCTTACTTTGTGTAACTGAACCTCCCTTTTTGCGGCAGTCACGTCCCTGCAGAATTTCCCCCGGAGAGGGATCCTTTTTCTCTCTTCGAATCTGTTAACTACCTTTCGCGTCCCTCGCTTCTCTTGATGCACGCTTTTTGTCCTCGAGTTTACTCGAGTCCCCTCCTTGCTCGCCGCTCTTTTCGACATCCCTTTAACTGAAGCCCGTCCCACCCCCCCATTCCCAGTTCTTTCCATTTTGCCCAGTGTATCCCTCCCCGTTTAGATTCACTTGAGTCGGTTGAGCCCCTCCGATCCTGCGATCCGTTCAGTAAAACGTCTTTCGGCAGCCTCCGGGCTTCCTTCCGCCCTATGCCCCTCCAGGCCCCCTCTGTCTGGTCGCATTGTCCTGCTCACGATTTTTTTTGACACATCCGCCTTGGTTTTCGGACAATTTTCCTGAGTATTAAGGAGTCCGTCCTGGCCATTTTTTGGCCCCCCCCTCTGCGCGCTTCCCCCCTTCCTCCGCTCGTATCTTTTTGTCGTGACGTTAAGTTTCAGGTCGTACGTCCACTTCATGTTCCTCAACACAAGGGGCGACTCCTTCAAGCCGACCCCAGAATGGACTGCGCCCAGACGGTGATTTCTTCCCTCACAATCACCTTTCAGCGCTTGTGGCTCTTAACTTTCGTTTTTGAGCTCTATCGTTGGCCTGGTTTTTCGGGCACTGACAGGTTTTGTGTGTAACCCTCCCCCCTCCCCAAATTTGGATCCCCTTCTAAACCCCCAAATCAAGGCCAAGGCGATACGTTCGAATTCCACCTCCCGGTCAGTATTCTCCCTGGCACAAGGCGCCGCTCAACCTTTGAAGTTCGCCTTTTCACACGTATACCCTATTGTGGGTTTCTCCCCTTTACCTTCCGCTCCCACCCTCAAAGATCGATTCTTGTATCCCCCCTTCACCCGAAACCTCGACCCCCGTCCTTCTTCCCGTCTCTTCTTACCTGTCGTGGCCCATCACCTATTAGTCTGCTCACTCCTTTTTTTTTGCCAAATTCCTCCCAACACCACGTGCCCCTTTGAGGCTCCTATCCCTTAGACTGGACCCGTATTTTCTCTTTTTCTCCTCACCTCGTCGTGGCTTCCGTTGCGGTCTCCTTAAACTGTCACGAGACACCGATAAAAGGTCTGCCGGGGATCCGTGTCGTCGTTGTTCCCCTTTTCGGGAACATTTTTTTTTTCATTCCCTTTCGGGTCCCTACTTTTTTTTATCACCACCCATGTGGCCGGCCCCGAAACAACCTTTTCGGTAAACAGGTGCCCGACCCGACAATACCCCGGTATCAACGTTGCCCCTCACACAACCTGCTTGACAGTCAGCATTTCTCGTCCGATATATTCTTCGGCATCGAGTTCCCCTTTTGGCCTGAATTCCATGACCCTCGGCCTGAACTTTGAAACTGAGAGGTCCCCCTTTTCCTACGATTCCCGCGTGCCGTTCACCCTTCTGTCCCCCGGTCCTGGTTTGAGCCGTCTTTTCGTACTTCTTCGAAGATATGATGTGTCTGCGCGTTATTTTTTGCACCCTTTTGGACTTTGGTTCCTTTTTTTCGTCGCCGGGGTTTTTGATGGCTTCCCTTTCTTTTTTTTTTTGGGTCCATCTCCCGTGCACCACTTCCCGGTCCCTTTCTCGATCCGTTTTCGTTGGCCTTGTCGCCCACGGTTTTATCCCCGTCAGTGCCCGCCGGGATCGCGCGACCTTCGAGACTCCCGTCAGTGTTCGGGGTCAAGAATTTCTTCCGCGGCGGACATCGGTTGTGCTTTATAGAGAAGTTATCCGGGTACTCTTTTGGGCTTTTTTCCTCCGCCCTTGTCTGACCCGTCCCCCCCTGCGAAGGCAGCAGCCTCGCCCCGCTTTTCCCCCGTCGCTGAGCTTGCTGCGAGGCTCAACTAGGACGACAAGTCGGCTTTATTTTCCTTAAGTATGAACACCTCACGCCGAGGTCTTCGTTGATCGGCGTCCTCTTCGCATTTTCCCTCGGAAGAGGACCTTCCCGGTCTTGGTCTCCTTTTTTTCGGGGATCCCATGCAGGCTGTCTCTCTGGGTCCACAAAAGCTTCCTGCCTTGTGTCGGTAGCTCCACGTTCTCTCGGATGTCCTTTTAGCCGTTCCGTCATAGGAGGGTTACCTGTTTGGAACCAAAATCCGTGGCGCGTGCTCTCCTTACTTCTTCTTCTTTCTTGACTGACCACCTCTGCGCTTCCGGTTCTCCCTTGGCTTGGTCGGCCCGGTCTCATACAACTGTTCGTTTCATCGGTTCTTTAGGCGTAAGGATGATTTGTGATAGCGATCACTCCGCTTGCCCCCTTTTCTCTTGCTTAAACCGAGGATCGACGCCCCTCTGGATCCCTTTTGCACGAATTCGAGGGACCCTTCTAATCGATTCCCGATGGCATTCCGCGTTGTTTCTCTTGGAATTTTTTCGATCAGAATGACTTTTTTTCCTCCTGCCCATCTTCTTTTTACGAACCTCCGTTTCAATCCAGCCCCGCGCCCGAAAGACCACTGGTCACGCTAGCGTCGTCGAGTGCTTAGACTCGTGTAAGTAGTCGGCTCGAATTCATAGTCCCTCCCCCTCTTCCGGGTGCCGGTTCCCGCAGAGTCCTTCCTTCGTTTGTGTTCAGCTTAATGTGATTTTTTTATTTGACTTTCTTGAGGTCTCCCTCCCTGCATTGTGGACCTATCCCTTCCGATTTCCCTTTTTTTCTGGCCCATACCACCTGTGTCCCTAGAATGGCCCAAGTCTCTTCCTTGAAATGCTCATTTGGGGCGAACCCTTCTTTCCCTCGTTTTTTTGGAGAGCGTTCGTCCCAGCACCTCCCCTGTCGTTGACAGGAGATAGTTTCGTCGATGGTTCTCCCTGATGGTGAGTCGTCGGAGTTCTCGTTCGTTTAACTCAATGTAGGATTGAGTCAAGTGATTTCTTAGTGATAATAATGTTTAAATTAATACAACCCCCCATTCCTCTGACAACCCGCCGGCAATTCTTCTTCGTCAACATGGCATAAAGGCCGCTTGCTCAGTCTTGATTCTGATCTCGTGTCTTGCGAGGATCTCCCTAGCCCTCGCCTCTCTTAGTCGTAAGGGGTTATTCTCTGTCTTTTGTAGTGAACCCGCTAGTTTTTTTCCCCCCTAATCTTGCCTCCTCTATCGCGACTCTGCTTTCCTCTTCGCCCCCTGCCATTTGCGTCCAATCTCGTGCGTGCCACTTATTATGACTCCCGATTGCGCCTTTTTGTTCCCACGTTTCTTGCTTCGCCCGTGTTAGACTACCGAGCATCGGTTCGAGCCCTATACCTTGGCTCAGGGTGCTTCGCATAAAACCCGATTTCCCCGACGGTGTACGTCTCTTCCCCCGTCTATTTTTTCTGAACGGGTTTGCTCCCGTTTCACCTGAACTGACGATGCTCCTTGACCGGTAGTCCTCTTTTCCAATTCTTTTCCCTCGGCGAAGAAGTAGCTCTCCCAAAGGAGACCCCGAAGTTCTGGTGCCAAACCCAAACCATAAGGTTCGCTGGACAAGTAGCAATCGACATAGATTTCGGCAACGTGTGATTTTCAACTTTACGGCCCAATGACCGTGTTTTTTTCATCGAGCCCGCTCATTTGGTATTTCCCGCCCTTCGCACCCCCCCTGCACTCCTCCCGATTTGTTCCCTTCTGCTCAACTTTACGTCACTCGATCGCTCTAGGGCCGGTGTGCGGGCATGACTGACCATGAGAGCCCCTTTTTTTTTTCTGCGCTCGCATCCTTACTCTCTGTGCATCGGCGCTTTATGCGGTGAATTCTTTCGATCGATTTTTTTCACCTTATTTTTCGAAAGCGTGCCCTTCTTCTCCCTTCTCGTGAGAAGACTCCACCTCTTTTCCGCATTTTAGTTTTTTGGACTCCACACTTCCCTTTCTAGTTTTTCGTTTCTCGATGCCCTCCCTGAGACTGAACAGAATGAACTTACATGTGGCGGCCAGGCCCAACACGGCATCGCTCGTTTTCCGCCTTTGTGAGTGATTTCCCCCCAATACAGTTGGGGACATCAGGTGCAGCTCCTTCCCCAGTAACCCCTCCTCCTCTTTTCAATTCACTTCAGCTTCCTCCTCTGTCGTTTACATCTCGGTTTAAGTCCCTTTAAGAAGGTTTCGGCCTGATTGACTCTTTGTTCCCCCCTTATCCCATTTCCGTCGGCCTCCTAGTTTTTTCTTGGCTTTCAGCCTTTCCTTCTTTCATCCGAGATATTCCGAAGCATGGCTACTTTTTTTCGTATACGGTATTTCTCTCCCCCTTTTAGATCTTTTGATTTGTTCGGGTCCTCCACCTTTGCCAAGGGGGTAGTCTTGTACGCACCTTCTTACGAGTGCCC
>Ga0179593_1325756_pt1 | contig 11253 bp, 22 predicted proteins | sample CZODoug2_1_08_16_FD_185931 | JGI IMG/M metagenome (GOLD analysis project Ga0179593, IMG submission 185931) | Vadose zone soil fungal communities from Angelo Coast Range Reserve, California, USA - CZODoug2_1_08_16fungal (PacBio error correction) | ecosystem: Environmental > Terrestrial > Soil >... | reverse complement strand
TCGCCTGAACCTGTCGGCACCCAAACCCCGGCTTCCCTCCTCTTTGTCGTTTGCCCCGGGAACGTTTTCACCGGATTTTCAATCCCTTTTTTTTGCTGTTGGTCCCCCCCCCAACACCGTGTTCCCCCCCTTTTTTCACTCTCCCTCTGCATTTTATAGCTCGTCCCCCACACGCACTCCAGACCCCCTTTTCCCTAAACCCAGATGATCGGTGTTTATTCCTCCACCCTTTTTGAAAACCCCGGATTGCCTCCCCCACACCAGCATACGTATCACCGTCCACGCTTTTTCTCCATGATGGTCTTACCCACAGGCGACCCTTCACATTTTCTTTTTTTGCAACCGTGTTTTTTTGTCGCTGTTCCTCACATCAGGTTCCCCCCGCCCTGAGGGGTTTTTTCTTCTTTCCACCGTCTAGTTCTGCCCCCGGGTTTCATTCCGTCTTTTCCTTTGACCTCCCCACACGTCGGCTTTCTTCTAAGTCGTCTCTTTTTGTGTCCCCCTGAAATGTAAGGGCGGCCTTGATCTCCCCCTTCTCCCCTTGTGCCAACCAATAGATGGCCGAAAGACTAACTCCTATTTTAGCCGCTTCTTCTTTCCCCGTTTTTTTTCTTTTGCAGTCCCATCTCCTCTCTTTGATTTGTGCCGCCCTCTTTTTTCTTAAATAGGGAACGGGAATCCGGCCCTCTCCCCCCCCCCCTGACCCTGGCTTGTGAAGGTTTTCCCCCCTTGTTTTCATTTTCCCGATTTAGACCATGTAAGTGTCCTTTCCGCTTCGGTGATGATTCCCCCGGCTTTGAGCACTCTTTTTCGGTCCCAAATCTTTTTGGTTTTGCAAGAAGTCACAGCCATTTTTTCCGTCATTCACCCACTCTTTTTATCGGTTTTTGACGACGGAGTCAGTCGAGGCCCTTCCCTGACTACCCCTTACTTGCTGGCGACTTTTTTTGTACGGTCGCAACGACAACCCCTTCCTGATCTGGTCGCATAGGTCTGGTGGTTAAGTTTGCAGCGCGCTAACTCTCAAAAGTGGTTCTATCAATCAAGATTAACTCCCTTGCTACTTCCGGTCCAGTGGACCCATGTTTTTCTCCACTTGGTGCCAGAAATTGCCTGTGTATCACTTTGAGTTTTTCTTTGTTACGCCCCGAACGGGCTTGTTCAGTCTTTTTTTTTTCCCCACTACCCCTTTGTGTTCACCGTCTGGACACCTCTCTGCTTTGGGCACGTGAAGCTCTTCTTCCCCGGTCTTTTGGAACTCAGTTCTTGCTTCCACTGAGTACCAGCACACAGTGTTTTTTCCCCCCCCCTTTAAGTTCCCATCCTGACTGACCCCCCACCCCGATCCTCCCCCCCAGCCTGCCCCCTATATCCCCCAGTGCGACAGCGTTCCCTTTCTGGTTCCTGCGCGATCATGGCAGTTTCTTTTTCCCGCCGGCTTTTTCCCCCTTAACCCCCCTCCCTGCCGTCACAACCAATACTTGTCCTTTGGGTTTTTCCTTCCCGTAACTTCTCTTCGACGGAATCCCCTTGTCTTTCCCCTTTCACCCAATCCGGGTGTTGCAGTTCCCCCCCCCACCCCCCCTTTTGAACGTCAACTTTTTTCCCCTCTGAATTTCCTTTTTCCTCTGTTCGCCCCCCCCCCCCCAGGCCATTCTTTTTCCCCCTCGTTGCTCTTACCACACCCCATTGCTTGATTTTTTTCCCCCCTTTCCCGTTATTTCACCCCCCTTTGCTCTAGTGCACGGCAACCCCTTTTCCCAATTCTGTGATAACCCAGTCGTTTTACCTTCCTTTTTTTCCCTTCCGGCTAAATCCTTCCCTCCCTAATTTCATTCCTTTGTGCCATTCAATCTCACATCGTCCGATTTTGGATGGTCCCCTTTTTCCTTTCATGTGCTGAAAACCCACCGCAACATTATTTTTATGCAACTCGCAAACTTGTTTTTTCTGCTTTTTGCAAGCTGATTTGTGAAATGATGCGACCCCCCCACTGGCTTTTCTCTTCTCTCTCGGGCAGTCTGGAATGCTCGGCCGGGTTCTTCCTCCTCTTTTCTCCTGCGGCCGGGCTTTCCTCCGCCTTTTGGTCTTTTGTTTTATAGTCATTTCACGCGTTTTGCCGATGAAGTTCCACTTTCTTTCTTTTTTCTCGGTTTTCCCCCCGGCCCGGCGGCCGACCTGGTCCTATGCCCCTTCCCCTGAACTTTGTTCCTTTCATTTTTCTGCCCCATGTTTTACTGACAGAACCCCAACCTGTGAATTTTCTTCCTTTTTCCCTCGTTTTGGGTCTTTTTCCCCTTTTTCCACTTCAAATTATCTTCGGTCAACCCTGGAATTCTCCTTTGCTTTGATCTTCTTTCTCCGATTCCCCCCACGTTTTTTCTTTTTTTTCTACCAAGGAAGTTCTTTTTTTTTTTTTACCTTGTACGTTGAAGTTCAACCCCATTTTGCTCTTTCCATTTCCAAGGAGACCAGTCTTGGAGGTGATTGTTTTTCTTATCTCTCCCTTCTTCCGTACATCCATAAGTTGTTTTTTTTTGATTCCGAGTATATCAAATTTTAAAACACCCCCTCCCACCCGCCATATTGCCCTGTTTCTTTCTCCCCCAACGTCGTCCCTAACGTCTGTTTTTCTTGCTTTCCCCCCCTTCTTTTGGCCCTTTGTCTCCATGATCAAGGTCTTTTTGTCCTCTTGGACTGGCCTCATTGGTCCCTAATTCGCCAAGTCAGCAGCCCCCATTGCCTAATGGTTTCTTCCCTTTCTTTTTCCGGTTTGGTTCTTTGAGCTTCCCAGGTTCCCCTTTCTTCCCCCCCCAACTTCCGGTTGTTCCTTAACACATTCCCTCGTTCTTGGCCTGGGGAACTTGCACCCATATTTGTTTGTGCGTATTTTTTCTTTTGTGTTTGAATTTCTTCTCCCCCCCTCGTGTCAATTCCCCTCCCCTCTTTCGGACGGCCTTCTGTGTGGCAGACTTCGAACTGGGTTTCCCTTCCGTGAGCTTTCCTCTTCGCACTAACCTGCAGTACGCCCTTCTATTTTGTTTTCCTCTTCCAACACTTGCAGCGGGTCTCATTTTCTTTGCCTCCCCCTGGTGTCCCCACTGTTTGGCTTTGCCAACAATTGTATTAAATACCCTCCCTCTCCCCCTTCCTCTTTTTGTTACTTTCCCTGGCGTCTCTTCCGGCGATCTTGTACTTCCGATTGCTTCCGTGTTCCCTGTCCTGACTGCCCGTTGTTCCCTTCCTAATTTTTTTGAGGTTTGGCCTGCTGATCTCCTTTAGCCTCTTTGGCCACTTATCATCGCACTTTTTTTTTTTTGTCGTGAATCCCTGATTTATTTTTCCCGGGAATTTTTTTCTTGGGCCACCCCGTCTTCTTGGCCTTTTCTCTTTTTCCTGCTAATAAAAATCGTCCCCCCCCCCCGGGGGCCAAGTCGCTTCTTTCACTTCGGCCCTTTTGATTGGTGCAGACTTTCTGCTTGTTTCCTTGCTTTTTTTTTTCGTCCGACGTGTTCCCTACCGGTCTTTGCTTTTTTTTTTCCTTTCTTCCCTTCCCTCCCGAAAGGCTTTGTCGCTTGATTTGGCGTCCGTGTTTGCGTTTTCTTTCTCCGTTTTTGGGCTGTCAGGTGTTCATTTAAACCCTGGTGTTCTCTTTTTTTTTTTTCCTCGTTTCCGTACAATGCTTTTTCTCCCCCCCTGCGCGGTCTGGGGTTCCTTGTTGACGCATCTCTTGTTTTGCGTTCTTAACCCCTCCTGCTGATCTGTTCCCTTCAAACATTTCCTGTCTTTGGGAGAGCCTGGTTTAGGAGTTTCTACGCTGTTCCTTTCTATGTGGAAAATTATCGTTTGAGGTCTCAACGTGCTATTCTTCTTATTTTACTTGATGCGGCGCCTCTTCTAGTACCCAGTGCCCTTTTCACCAAAACCCCCCCCTGTTTCTCCTAGGGCTAATGTCATCTTCTTAGTAGTAATTTCAGGACGTTTATTTTTTCTCTTTGCAGCTTTTCGCCCGACCTTTTTCATGTGATGATTGATTTCTCCGTTTCTCCTTTTTCCCCCTGTTATCTCCCCCTGGATAGCTTTTCTCACCTGTAGCCCGTTCCTTTTTCCCCTTTTTTTTCTTCTTTTGGTACCCCCGCTTCCTCTTCCCAACACGGGAGGTCGGGTGGGTCGGCCGAGATCGGCCCCTTCCTTTTTCGAGTTCTCTTCGGATCGTTCATCTCAATTATAGCGCGATAATTTCCCTCTTCCCTACTTTCCCCGGGTTATCTAGTGTCCTCTTTTCCATTTTTTTCCTCTTTCGACATTCCCCTCAATCGAGTTGCTGTCCGTTTTCTTTTTTTTCACCTGTATCTCGACCGGTTCCTTTCCTTATGCTGGTGTTGACCAGTATGTACTCTCTGGTGCCTCCTTTGTTTTGTTTTTCACCCTTCCCTTTTTCCTTACTTTTTTTTCTTTCCTCCCCATAACCTTTTTTCTTCTCGGCTTTTAGGCTTTTTCCTTCATCGTTTCTCAACCCCTTTTTTTTCCCTCCCAAAGGTCCGATTATGGTTTGTTTACTTGTTTTCGGTTCCCTTTTTTCCTTGTCGTTTTTTTTCCCTTCTTTTTCAACCCCTTGCCGATTTCTATTTTCCTTTTGTTTGGAGGATTTTCCGGGTTTTCGTTCACAGTGCCCCCCTTCTTTCTCCCTTTCACACTTAACTTGGACTGGCCAACCACTACACTTTGAGTGGATCCCCGTTTTTTTTGGTTTCCACGTTACACAGTTCTCAGGTCCTCACCGTGCTGCTTTTACGTGAGTACCCGAGTGTCTTCCTCACCTCATTTACGCCGACTTTTTTGACTGATTGGTGACGTAACGTCCCGAGGTCTGGTCCCCCCCCCCCCCCCCCCCCCCCCCCCCCCGTTCCGTTTTTGCGACGCGCTTCCCATAACCACGTGCTTCTTTTTGAAGTTTTTCCTGTTCCCTTAAGGGTTTGTGTCCTTTTCGTGCTTTTCCATTTCTCTGACTTTCAACCATTCTCTTTCTTCGGCAACCTTCTTTCATCATGTACACCTCCACAGGACCTTTTTACCATTTCGCCAAAAGTTTTTTCTCTGGCCCCCCTGTTGTTCTGGTCGTAGTGTACCCCCCATCTTTTCTTTACTCCCTCTCCTTCCCACCTGACCTCGTCAGTGCGTTGATGACTTTTGTTTTTCTGCTCCCCTTGAGGGGGATTTCCACTAGGTGGAACGACGCTTTTTTTTGATCACTCCCCCCCCCCCTTCCGGATACCTGTCTCTTTCTTTTTCCTGTCTCTGGTGAAACCCATTGTGTACCCCCTTGCCGGTTAAGTTTGATGGTAGTTCCCCACCCCTTCGTCCCCTTTTCTTTTCTCGCTTCCCTTTTGATCCACTTTTTTGTTCTTTTCGAGATGGTCATGAGAATACTGTGATCACCGGTGATTTTGTACCCTTTCTTCTTTTAATTTTGGGTCTGGGTAACACCATCCCCCAATGTTTATACCTCTCCAATGTTCCACCACCCCAGCAATAGCTTTGTTTATTTCCCTGGTTCAGTTCCTTCTCCTTTCTGGAGTTTCACAGTCGGTGTGACTCTTCAGGCGCCCCCCACTGAAAGTAGCCTTCAACCCCCGTGTAATTTAAGGCCACTCCCTCTCCCTTGAGATCTTGTTTCGTTTTTTTAGAACCCCCCCATTTTCCCCCCGGTTGTCAGATAACACTGTTCTTCTCCATTCTGGATCTTTTTACCTGCTCGTACGTGCTCGCCCCCTTTGCCCACCAATTCATGACCCACCATCGTATTTTTCCCCCCGCTCCTTTCTTTGAATTCCCAAGCTACCACAAGAGCTAGATCTTACACACCGTGTTGAGCCAGGGTCACAGCCGCGCCGTTCCGCTCTCTTCCCTCTGTCTTCATTCGTCTTCTCTCTCAGCGTCCCTCAGAATTACTCCTCATTCACATACGGTTGCCTGGGTCCTACGCGTCTAAACCAAGGAGATAGCGGAGCCACCTTCCCCTTTTTCCGTCGCCCCTGTCCATTTTTTTTTTGTTTCCCAAGGCTGTAGAGCAATGGCCTCGCCCCGTTGATGAATTGCCCAATGCTCCGAATGTGGTAGTGAGGCCTGTCTTTACCCCTTGTGCCCCTTCGCCCCCAACCAACTCCCTCAACTTTCTTTTTGTCAGGTCTTATTCCTTTCTTTCTGGTCAGGGTCTGTGCACCCCCCTGCCCTCCCGAACCCCTTAGTCCTCGCACCAACTATTTTCGTCTCCTGCCCCCCCTCAGACAACGCTACCCGTCAACCCCTCCCTCCCCCATATCGGGTGATAGGAGGCCCCCAACCCCTTTTCTAACCCGCGCCGCCCGCAGCGACTTGCCAGCCGCATTAAAATGCCTGCTGCCCACCTACCCAAAGTACAAGGGTTTTCAACCACTCCGTCTGTTCCCAAATCCCACACTTCTCTGAGGCGTTTTGGTCCCCCTTATACTGCTCAAGGTTTCATTCCACTTTTCCGACACGCCACTTGCTTTGGCGGGGAGCATGTCGTGATCGGAACCTCTCTCCTTCCTGACATCTCTCCCAGCCTGCCTGTGTTTCCCTAGCTAGGTCTACTCCATCCTCTTTTTTTGATCTTGATCTGCATGACCATCCGGCCCTACGCTTCCGCCTTTTTTTTCCCTTTCGTCCCTACCTTCCCTGATCACCCCCTCTTTTTTGCACCCCCCTTCATTCCGCTTTGTTTCCACCTTTACGGCTCTGTCCCCTTTGATGAACCTTTTTTTTCAGCGGTTGACTCGTCCATCTATTAATGAAGTAACCCCACACGTCACTTTCCGCTGCAACATAGGAGCTTTTGAATCACTCTTTCGCTTGTTTGACAGTCCTCTCCGTTCCTGTACTGACCTTCTTCCTCTTCCCTGGTCCTGTTGTCTTTTTTTTTCCTGTTGTTTTGGGTGGTTTAGTTTTTTGTCTTGCGCGTTTTGACGAACATGTTTACGATTATCCCCTCCCGTCATGCCCCCTCTTCCTTCCTGTCAGATTTACCTTTTCCCCTCTCTTAGATCAGGCGTACTGCCTCCCCTTTGCTCTCCAAAGTTCCCTTGTCCCTTTTATACCCCCTTTTCTTTCCTTGGGTTTTCTGGACAGACTCTCCCCTTCACTGGCCGCTTTTGGGATTTTTTTCCTTTCTCCGTTTGACCGCGTGTTTCCCCCCCCCAGGTCTACCCCTCCCCTACAGGAAAGCCCCAAAACCCCCCGATCAAATGAAAACCGCATTCCTTTTCCTTTCCCCCCCTCCCCTTACCCCCCCCGTCCTTCCGTCCTTTCGTCGTATTGCGTTCTCCCTTTTGCGACGGTTCCCGTGAGGAAAAGCCCCTTTCGTTCGACAAAAACCCTGCACAACCTTCGTTTTTTGCCCCTGTCCGCCCGTGAAACCCCCTTCACTTGTCTGTGACTCTCCCGCATCCTGTCTGTCTGTCCCCCCAGTCCCCCCCAACAACAACATTTGACCCCCCCTTCCCAGAGACGTTCCCGCAGCCTTTGTGTTTTGAACCAGTGTTTCCCACTTCCCCCCCCCATAGGATGACCCCCGACAAACAAATGGCTTCTTTTTCTTTCCCCTTCGCACCTGAAGCTCCAAAGGGGCGGATTTCTCCCCCCCCCCTCCAACTTATGCTGATCCCTTTTCTTGTTCTACCCTGCACATCCGTGACCAAAGCCCGTTGTTTTTTCGCCTTTTTTTCCCCACGTATCTTCTGCCTTTCCCCTCTCTTGAAGTCAGTCACATTCCTTTTTGTTTCCGATTCATTTTTCTTTTTTTTAATGCTTTTGCCTGGGGTCCAACGGACCCAATTTTTTTCATGTTCTGGACCCACGTCTCCCCGATGCTCTGCCTCTCTTTCAAATTCTCTTTGCCTGGTTTTTTTGCCTGCGGACTGCTCGCGACCGTGGGACTATCTTGTCGCTCCATTGGCCCTTCATGCCAGCTTTTCTTTTTTTTTTTCTTTTCTTTTTTACCCGGCGTTTTTTATTCTCCTTCTCTTTGAACAAGATAGGGTGCTCGTTTCCGTAGCAACCCTGCTTGCTCTTGTTCCTTATGTCACGCCCTGACTTTGTGTACATCTTCCCCTCCCCCTTGACGTTTGTCCCCCCCCTTTATCATTTCTTGTCTTTTCTTTCCCCTTGTTTTTGCGAATTACTCTCAAAGAGCTTGCCTTCCAAGGCCCCCTTTTCTTTTTCTTGGCCGATCTTCATGCTTCTCCCATGTAGTTGCCCTCACCCCTGACGTACTTCCTACTGTGTTTCAGGTGCAGGGTATTTTTTAACATTGGTGCCTTGACCAGGGGATCTTCTCTTTTTCTCCTTTGATATCTCTTCCCCTCTCCTCTTTGTTTTTTTGTTTCTTCTGTCTGATCATTGTTCACGCAAGTTTCCCTTCACATCTTCTCCCCCTTTCCCAACATTGCCTGCGTCCCAGTCCTGCCTCCTTTTTCCTTGACAACGACTGTGTTTGTCGCGCCCCTTTTCCTATTCAAGGGACCTCTTCCTTTCCCCGTTCAGTTTTTTTTCTTTGTATTTGACCATTCGACGAATAACCCTTGCCCCTCTTTTCCTTTTTTTTTTTCTTTCGATTTAATCAAACCACCCCTTTTTTTTTTCTCCCCCTTTTAGGCCTTTCTCCAATCTCCTATCCGTTCCTGCGTGTTCCTTTCTCTTGTCTCCGGAAAGAGATGAGCTAGATTTGGTGGGTTCTTTTCCTTGAAGACCCTGCCCGGAACACTCCCATCAAAGCTGGCGGTTTTGTTCCGTCCGTGGTAAGTGTCTGCCCTGGTTTTTTCCCCTCGGCTTTTCCCCACGTCCGTCCTTCGGCCTCACGTTTTTCCCGAAATCGATTTGCATTCTTTCGATCACTTTCTTTGGTTGGGTCTCCTTTGCCAAAAACAGGAAGTTTGCGTTTTCTTTCTCTCCCCCCCTCATCTTCCCCACTACCTCCTTTCCCTCTACCTTTTTGCTCTTTCCCTGCATGGAGGGCTTTTTTTTGTTAAAGGAGATTTGCATGTGTCAATTCTCCCATTCTTCTTTCCTTGGATTTTTGTACCGCCTCTTTGTGATTCATTTTTTTTTTTGTCTCCTGATCCCCCGACCTGTTTCTCTTCCTCAGAATCAGAGAATTGGTTTTGGTCGTGGACCTGGCCCTGCCTGGTTCTTTTTTCCCCTTTCACCCCCCCCTTTTGGTCCGGCCCATTCCTATTCGTTTTCGTTCCAAACTTTTTTTTCTTTTTGACTTTCCAAGCATAATTGCCGGAGAGACTCGTCCATCTCCCGTTTCTTTTTTTATTGCCTTTTATTTTTTGTGGTTGATGTTTATTTACGCATTTTTCTTTTTCAATATTTATGCTGGCAGTATTACCGCAGTTACGCATCGCCCCTCTCCTTCTTTTCTTTTTTTTGTTCCTTTTTTCTCTGTTTTTGCTTTTGGTTTAGTTAAAAAAATGGTGCTGTCCCCCTAGTTCCACTCCCCCGGTTCCTTTGATGCCGACGCCGTTGGCGTTGTTCCTTTTACGATCTTCTCCTCTCCCCAGAAGCGGTGTCCCGTGCGGGACAAGTCATGTTTCCGACCTTGCTTTCTTTTCGTAGACCCCTGACCCCACCCCCTTTGATGTTGTTTGTTTCGGGCTGTTCCCCTTTCTATTCTTTCCCTCGTTTGATTGATGATGTTGACTTGTCCCTTTGCTCGTGATTTTTTCGGCCCCACTTTTCGTTTCAGAACTTTTTCCCTCGGCTTGACGACAGCACGAGTGTTCCTTACTTCACGTCTCGGTTCAGATTTTCGTTTTACAGCTCCTATATTTCTCTTTTTTTTTTTTTTCTTCTCAATGGCTTTTGTCTTCCTTTCCATCCTTAGCTGTCATCCCCGTCTCCATTTCTTTTTCTTTACTCTTCGGTAGAACCGACTGCCATTTTGTTATCCCCCCCCCCTGGCTTTTTTGACTTGTGGTCCGCCTCTTGCTGTGTTTATTTAACAAATAGGTTCCCATAGCCTCTTTTGAGGGATGTCAAGTTCTGATCAAGTACCTGCTTTGTCTATCTTTTCTCTCTCTATACTCCCCCCCCTTTCTTATTTTATGTATTATCGCCTTCTTTCGTTACCTCCACACCGACCCTTTCAGCCCCCCCTCTTTACTTGCGTTTTTACTTTTCTTTCTGAAATTGGATCTAGAAGGGGCCCGGCGACAATCACCCTCTGTCTGTTGTTTTTTCTTTTTTTAGTGACCCGTTTGCTCCTTTTTTCAACCCCTACTGGGTTTCGGGCCTTTTTTTGTAACCCTTTTTTTCCCTTTTGGAGGAGGTGGCTTTGACTAGGACGGGTCTGGATTTTTCCCGTAATGTCGTGTGAACGTTTGGGGCATCCCCTTTCCCCCATTTTTTCCCCTTTTCATGTGGGCCTTTGTTTTCTGGCTAGTTTTGTTTCTTTTTTTGTCGGCGTTGTTTTCTTTTTTTTTTCACCATGGCCGAAATTTTTCGTCCTTTCGGTTTTTTCCGCCTGGTGCCTTTCCAGGCCCCCTCCCTTGATCCGTTTCCACGTCTTCTTTTGTTCCGACCCAAAATGGTAATTTTTTTTGTAGTCCTAGGGTTGGCCCCAACGTCCCCCCCCTCCGCTTTTGATTGACACGTCGTACTGGGCCAAAGCTTCCGACCCACTTTTTTTTTTTTTTCTTTTTGAACCGCCCACCCCCAATACGGAATGATGGTTAACTTCCCTCCTCCCCCCCGTTTTTTTCTTTATTTTTAGACGCTTCCTACCACCATGTTTGAACTGCCCTTTCCCCAGTTGACCCCCCCAATCGCCGGCTTCTTCTCTTTCCCATGCTTTCGTTTCCCGTTTTGCCAAAAGCGATTCTGACATTTTGTCCCTTCTTTAGGTCCTTTCCAGCAACCAGCCTTTCCAACGTTTCTTTTGAAAAGTCTCCGCTGTTCACGTTTATGGGGGTAATTGTTTTGGTTCTCTACACCCCCAGGAGACCCTCATTTGTCCATTAAAGTGTCCGACTTTTGAGACTCCTTTTTCTCCGTTTCTTGGGATGTCAAGACTCTCGTAGATATTAGTCAAAACCCCCGCCCTGTGGGCTTACCACCGACGAGGTATGTATTGACTTGGGCTATTCTTTTTTCTAACCCCCTGTTGATTCTCGGTGCGGTCGGGTCTTACTTGTTTTCGTCACCCGTGGAGCTCCCCTTTTTTCCTTCTTT
>Ga0179593_1671013_pt1 | contig 11254 bp, 11 predicted proteins | sample CZODoug2_1_08_16_FD_185931 | JGI IMG/M metagenome (GOLD analysis project Ga0179593, IMG submission 185931) | Vadose zone soil fungal communities from Angelo Coast Range Reserve, California, USA - CZODoug2_1_08_16fungal (PacBio error correction) | ecosystem: Environmental > Terrestrial > Soil >... | reverse complement strand
TCACGTCAGGCGAATAAAATTTACCCTTGGACTCCTGATATTATGCCTTTCCTTGCCTGGCAACCGCCCAATACTTCCTCTGGCTTCTCATATTTTTCCACGACCTAGTCCTTCGCGATCCCCCTGCCTTTGCGAACCGCGTTCGCCGACCAGGTCAATGGACCACCCACAGCCACCCCACTCCCTTGACAAGATTCCCCCCCTTTTTTTTCGGCAACCCTCAACTCTTCATTTTTTTTCCCATGACTTTCCCCGTTTTTGTTTTTCGGTCCCCCCGGCATAAGTTATACGGTTCTCCCTTGGCGCACTCCTTTGCTAAGGGAGTTACCGCGCTTGACGAAGTCCTCCCAACCCGGTTGTTTTCATTTTCTCCGCTGATTGCCGTCCCGCAAGGCGTAATGACTCTCCCTAAGTTCCAGCACTGAACATCAATAGCGAAAACGAAGGTCCCCCTCCCCGATATCTTCTTGCCTGTTCCTGACTACTTATTTTTCCGTTTTCTCGCCCCAACCCCCTAACCTTTTTTTGAACAACCTTTGATCTCTCTTGTCCAACGCCCCCGTTTGACTCTCCTTGACCCACACCGATAGGAAACGCCCGATTTTACTTTACATTAATTTTCCCCTCATTTTACGATTTCCCGCCCCTCGATTTCTTCCTCTCCATTTCAAGTACCACATGTCCGCTGCTTACCACTCATTACCTGTAGAAGCGCCTTCTTCGATATACCGTTCTTTTCCTTCTCCCACCAAGAACAACAGTTTTTTTATGGAAAGAAGCGGTTTCCGCTCTCGTCATCCCTAACAATTTTTCTAGTCCATACCCCAACATTGAAGCCTCAACCCCGTCAACTCTTTCCTGTCTCCGTGCTATGCCTTCGGCCCTTCGTGAACTTCAATCTCTCTTCCCTCGTTTTTTTCGTCAGATTGAAATTAACACTAAGGCCATGCCGATCTCACCTACGTTTAGCTGTCTGTCATCTTCCTGCCCTTTCCCCCTCTACTGTGATGCTAAAGCGTTTTTTTTTTCTTTATCTTATTTATTTTCCCCTTTCGCCGTATCGCTTAGTAGTGACTTCAGTTTCGGATCGGTGAATTCCGGTCAGCAACTAAGACTATTCTTCAGCTCTATCCTCTGCCATTCCGCCGCCCTTTGTCAGCGTTGCATCACTGCCTTCATGTTTCGCATTACGTTCAAGCGCCTTCAAGGTCGATGGCTGAGAAGTTTTCACAAGCTTTTTCCTAAAACTTTAACCCATCGCGCGTAACGTCGCTTCCACATAGTTCGTAGTTACTAGCCGTGTATTCATAAGTTTTTCTTTCTCCGAATCTTTCTTTTGGTCTGCGACACGGTATCGTCCATAAACTGTACCACAGCGCTCCTTTTCTTCTTTTTTGATTCGTGACGGACACTGGAAACCTCCCAACTCCCCTTTCCCTCCGCCGGAGTTGATCCGTAGTAGTAAGCTGAAGGGTCAACGTCTTGTTTTTTTCCAATCCTCTGTAGTTTCAGACTACCCAGGGTTTCTGCTGCGCCCAATCTCCGTAGATAGCGCCACTAGCTGACCTCCCTTCACTTACCCCTTTTCCGGCGGCCCCTCAGAGAACCAATCTTGTCGTACCCAATCCTCCTGATTGCCCTGAACTCTTCTTGTTTCGCCGCGACCCAATTGGGGGCACAATGTTTTTTTTTAGTGTCTTTTGGGGTAGTAGCGTTTTCGTCTTTTTCCCCCCCCTGCAGCCCCTTCTTTTTCAACCTCAGGGATGTGAAGACGAGGTCTTCCTCTGCCGTTGTTGCGTGTAATAGGACCGATCTTCGTTTTTTAACGTCTTGACTCTACTTTTATTCTCTTCACGTGCTACAGTGTTATATCCCTTTCTTTCGAATTTAATTGGTACGATACCTTCTATGCCTTATTCGCTTATGAGAAAATTTACTCCCCTGCTACCCACTTTCGGGGCTTTTGCGACGGATTCCCCTTACCCCTGTATGTACGCTTTGACACGTTTATGTTTTCCGGTCTGCCCTCTTTTTTTTTATCTTTCTTCCAGCCCGCAGTTTGTTTTTCAGGCATGGTCCAACTCTGCGGCTTCCCCCTCTAAACATGCCCAAATAGGCTCCGCCGTTTCCCGAACCTTTCTTACAGCCTCTGTCCTTTTTTTTATGATATATTGTTTCCTCCTCTGACCATTTTTCAAGACTGTTGGACACCTGATAGTCGTTTTTTCCCGACGTCCGACGAAGCCGAACCTTGTCCCTCCGTTCCCTCCCCAAGATGTTTTTTCCCCCAGTAGTATCGACTCGTAGTTCATCCCCGAAACCCCCTTTGTCTAGGTCCCCCCCAGTTTTTAGATTTTTACCTCCGTCCGAAATTTTCAATACGGCATGCATACGTAGTACTACGCTATTATGAGTCGATTTGACCCTGCTTCACCATTCCCCACTCTGATTGGCCACCGCCCTTCTGCGTTGCCACCCCAATTGAAAATCATCGCGCTTTCCCTCAGAACCTTCGTGTAGCCCCCTCGTCCCGCGTTCGCCCTTTTCTTCTGCTCAACGGGATGTTCGTTACCCATCGGAGACCTGTCTCTTTTTCCAGTCCCCACGCTGCTGGTTTTTTTCTCTCCCGCGCACCGTAAACTGGACCCTTTCCTCATCCTTTATTTTTTTAGTCTTTGATTTTTTTTTGACGTTGCCCTGCACGGTTTCCCTACTTTTTCCGTTTTCCAACGCCGAGCTCCAAACATTCCCCCCTTCACGTTTGCGCACACACTCTTCAGAATTCCGTACACCGTGCCTTTTCCCACTGGTTTTGTGAGACTGGTGGCTCACTCCTTATATACACACCCCGCATTTTCTATGACTGTGCGTCCACACCACCGCATCGTTTGAGCCCCTCTTCCAATATGTTTCGAAATCAGGGTACACTCCACTTCCGGACGTCCATCCAGGATGTTGCCTTGGGTTGTGCCGCCGCCCCACACGGCAGCCCCCTCACCTTTCATATGTAAAAAAGACGGCCCCCGTTTCTGAGCTGAGATGAGACATATATCCCCAATTTTTTTTTTTTTTTCCCCTTTGTCCTGATCACTGACCCTTTTCAACGTATGTACGGATTTTCGATCGTGCTCTCCCCCCCCCGCGACTTTTTCCCGCTCCATACGAGGTTCCCCCCTGAATTCTCTTTTTACAACCTTTGAAAAGAAACGGGTTCTCCTCTTCTACGTCTTATTTTTCTTTTCCCGTTGGTCTCAGTTTTTTTTTTTTTTTTTTCTGACGGCTCTCTCCCTCTGACTCATACCCACATGACTGCTGGCTTTCCCGCATCATTTAACAAGCCCTGAGCTCCAGCGCGATGCCAATTCCTCCCTTCCCATACACTAATTTTGCGAAAAAGTACACATGTTTCCATCTTTGTGGTGTTGCCCTGGATCCAAGATTTGCTCCTATACCCAGTCAATCTTCACTGTCACCCTTCCCTTTCGGATTCGACATCTTCCTTTAAATCTACGGTATCAACGGCTCCCAGTTCACCGTGTTCCCGACTCAGATTGTCATTCTTTCCTTCACCCGCATTTAAGGAGGCAGACGCTTCTATTTCCCATACCCAGTTTGAACGGTTTTTCGAGACGCATGACTTTTTCCGGCTGTCCCGATGACTAACCCATCCACAATTCCCAGTTAGCTTTACGCCCCCCCGTATCCCCGCTCCTGTTTTTCTGTGGGCAGACAGTTTTTTTCTTCTTATTTTTTTTTTTTGGCATCCCCCCCCGCATTTACTTCCCCCCCGATTACTTTTCCGCTTATGGGCAGCCCAAGTTTCTTTGCCGAACGACCGTCCCCCCCCCTTTTTTCCTGACCTACTAGATTTTTCCGCCTATACCACCTCAACCCCCTCCCTTTTCCAATTAAACATCCGTAGGTAAAGTCTGTTCCGCCCGGCCCAGTCCAATAACACGTTTTTGCTGCCTACTCAGAGCCGATTAGTCCTGCTTTACGCAAGTACATGTTCTGGCCCTTTTCGCCCCAGCCCATCCTATTCGCCTCCCTCTGTCGTTCCCTTGAAAAACGCCCCCAGTCCTTCCTTTGCGACCATTCCAATCACATAGATTCTCGGAGCCCCGTCCATATTTGTCCCTTTCTTCCCCCTCACGCTCTTTTCCCTCCCCATCCGATCCTTTTCGCGTTCCCCCCGTACCAATCTGTCTTCTCCCCCTCCCATGTAAATTAGGCGAATTTAAAGTTTTTTTTTTTCTTCGAATAAACTCGCTGACCGGAAATCCACGGCAAAAGGGCGTTTTTACGTCTTTTTTTTTTCCTAGCGCATCCTCCCGTTGCCCTACCCAACATCGCCTGTCCACCCCCCCCGCTGTCGTACCGTCTTCAAGATTCCCCTTTCCCCTTTTCCGGCCAGGTGAACTTAAATCTCATATTTTACCTCTTTTTTGGTTTTGGGAGCCTAATTTAACCACGGTGCCGATCTTTTACACGGAAACTTCTCTTTCCATCTTTTGAAGCCTCTTCACGAAGTTTTCTTATTTTTGTTTTTTTTCCTTTCTTTAGTCGATTAGTCGGAAACCTTTCCTTGCCTGGATGGTGATCGGTAAGAAACTGCCCCTATCTCTCTTCCCTTGTCCTTCCCATGGTAGGGTTGTCATTCGAATGTTGGTTAAGTGAAATTAAAGAGCCCCTTCTTTTCTGTAAATTGTGAGGGCATGACCTCTCCCACGTCACTATAGGCTTTAACTGATCGATTTTGATGGGGACCCCCATATCTGCCTCCATGTTTTTAGGGGGTCTCTTTTTTACGGATCTTTTGCCATAAAGTCGTTTCCGGCTGCAATCTTTAGCTTTTCCTTCCCTCGATGATGTTTGGTTCTGGACACCCCCTCCAACCGCCCTTTAGTTGTCGGTCTTTTCATTCGCCTCTTTGCCTTTTCTCCTTCTTTCGTCAATCCAGAGTATGTCTGACCTTCTCACTCCATTATCCCTTATTCTCGGCAAATACGCGTCCTTTCCTTTCTTCTCTCCCCGCTTTTTCCCCGGTTCATTCCCCCTTTTTTTCCGTTTTGATCGACGTCCCCCCCCTTTTTTTCCTCGACACGGTTTTTTTTTTCCAATCCAGCCTTGGAAGCGGGATACGTTTTTCCCGACGGAACCTTTGAGTAAGGGTTCGTTTTCTTTTGTTCTCCCCATGTCTGTAGCGACCCCTTAAGCAGGCTTGCCCCAAAGTTCCCTTGCAGATTCTTTCGTCTCCTTAATTTCTTTTTTCTTGCGTGTTCCCTGAGATGACCTCCTTCGTGGACGTGATTCCCGTTACTTTCCGGTAATTATTTTCTAATCTTTGGGATGGAATCCCGACTTTTTTTTTTAAATTTTAGCTCCGTTTGTTCTACTTTGGACTTTCTTTCCTTGGACATTTCTTGGAAGAGTGAAGGGGAGGCGCTTCCTTATTCCTCCGTTGTATATAAGGTGGGGTCCTCAGTCTTCTTCTTGCTTTATTCTTGTTTCGATTCGGCCCAGTCCTTTGTACCATCTGTTTCTTCCCCCCTGAGGCTATTTTTTGAGGCTCGTCTTTCTCGTTAAGACTCCTCCTCCTGTATCCTCGCTTCCCCACTTGTTTGGTTTTTGTTAAAGGCCAGCTTCCCTCCACTTTTCTGGTCCCTCTCGCACGGTTCAAGTATTAGTTTGTTTACCACCGTTGATAAGTGACCTCCACTTGCCCAAGTCCCGCCCGGTAGTAAGCCGAACCCACCATTTGCTTTTAGAGCTTCACTGCTGTGTCTGTCTTGGTTCTATAGAACCTCACTTCCTTGGCCTTGTGGAACTTACTTTTCCCGGCCCCTTCCGTAATAAGTTATTCTTCTTTCCCCTGAAGGTCGTTGGACCCTTCCTTTCGTACCCCTTCCCCACCCTGATGGCAACCCTCTTTTCCGTAACCATTTTCCAGTAATAGACCTCTTTTCTCAACTAGTTAGCCACCATCCTGGCCAGTTTCTCCCAGGCGTACTTTTTAAACTATCTCCTCGGTGAGCCTCCTAGTGGAGTTTTTTTGACGACAAACCGTTGGTTTGTTCTCTCAACCAGTGGACCAAACCTCCCCCCCTCCGTGTGGGTGTTTTTTGTTTGTAGGGTTAACTTGTTGCCCACCTCGTTGCAACACCAGATCTTTGCGGCTGGCCCCAAAGATCACAACCGGACAGCACACCTGTGAGGAGTCCACGATTGCAGTTTACGGCAGATTTCCCTGGCCGGCCTGGTTTTTGCTACACCCGTTTTTCTTTTTTTTCTATACCAACCCCTTATTCGCTGAGTTCCAAGTTTCGGGATCCCAGATCGGTGCCTCTTTGCTTTTTCCTGCTTGGGACGAATCCTCAACGCCTGGACGAATATCTTTCCTGCGGGTTGAAGGCCTTTTTCCCCAAAAGGAATCTTCCCCTCTTTTACTGTTCCCCCCCCAGACGCCCTCCAGTATGGTTTTTATCCCCAAGGACAAATGTTGCACCGTCGATACCGACTTTCCCCGTCCCCCAATATTTTGTCGTCAATTATCGGGCGTTCTCCGGCGTCCCCCTAACCCGTACGGCCCTGCGAATCGTCAGGTGAAACGAAAACTTTTTTTCATTGGCCACCCTCCCTCTTCTTTAGTTCGTACCGTCATTCTTTCTTCCCTCTGATCTTTCGTCCTGATCCCGAAGTCCGATTACTATATTCCTCACGGATGTGTTTTGCCCCCAGTTCCCCCCCCCCCGGCTGTTCGAATAGGCTGAGTCCAACTTCCCTCCGCTATCAGGGAGTTCACCCACTATTAACACCCTAGTTTGACTTTCTATCCTTCGTCGCCGCACCCTTACAGCAATCCTTTTTTGAATGCCTTCGGTATAAGTCCAAATCTTAACGGGCGAGTCACCCACTTTTTTTTTGAACTTTAAAGCTTATAAATAGTAACTTCTTTCCCGGGTTCTCACGTTCCCTTTTTTTCGTTCGAGCATTGCATACTCACGCCGGCACCCCACCCCCTCTTTCGCCTTTATCTCTTGAAAGTCCCCCCCCCTTGTGCTTATGACTGGGAATTTTGGTGTCGTCTAACCCCCACCGTCCCCCTGACAATTCTACCAATGCAAAACCACCTCACCCGGGCGGCCACCCCCCTTTTTCCGGCCCCCCCCGCTCCCCCCTTTTTAATGAGGTTGATTGGAAGAAAGTTTTTTTCCCCTGCTCTTTTTCCGTTCTTCCTCAAAAAAGGCCCGTGGCCTCCCTATTATGGGTTCCTGGCTTTCTCCTTGAAAGGGATTGTCTTTTCTTCAAACCTTGTCTCCCCCCCTTTTCTCCCCCAGGTCCCGGTACACTGACTCGCCTGGTTTTTCCCCCTATCAACTCGTTGTTTTTTTTGAGGTGAGTTCCTGCATCCCTTGAACGGTCAGGACAGACTCAGAGATCACAGGACATTAGGGAACGATAGAAGTTTGCCCCGCCTTCTTTACCCGCACGCACATTATCGACCCAAAAACGGCTGTTTTTCGCGGACTACCACTCCCCCCGCTAGCGGACCCTCTGATTCTTTCAAGGTGTTTCTCTGCCTCCTCCCTGCTCCCCCATACTCCCTGCTAAGTACGGGCTTCCTTCCCCCACCCTCTTTTTATGACCCTGAGAGTTTTTCTTACATCTTAATCGTTTTTTGAAAACCTTTTTCAGTTGCTGGCTTTTCACCCACTGTTCCCCCTTCTGACGAGGGGTTCAGCCGACCAGCGATTTTACGACCCGGACCCCACACCCCCCCCCGACATCCCTCATCGAGGTCAGTAAGTATTCAAGATTGCCCTTTTTCCCGGTCTTCCGGCACCCCAGTGTGAATTACAATATCTCCCTCCTCCTCTTTTCGTTTTTCGCTAGATTGAAAGTCACGTGCCGATTTGAACTTTCGTAGCTGCTCTTGAATTCCTTCTCATCTTCTGTGTTCCTTTTAGATTGATGTTGTTGTTTCTTCCTTAAATCCCAACCCTAGTTAAACGCCATTTGGGTTGGCTTTTTTCTCTGTCTCCCCCCTCCCCTTTTTTCTTCGTCTCGGCGTTTCGACAGCACTCGTTTCCCAAGCCTGTGTTCTTTGAAACCTCCCCTCCTCGGATGGAAGCGTACACTCGGTGGTACACGTCAAGATAGGTCCCTTTCTCCCCTCTTTTTCTTCCCTCGTCGCCGGCCGTTCTGCCTTGTTTTTTTCAATCCGATCAGGTTTTTTTTTGAGGTCTTGTAGGTGGCTGGACCACGAGCTTTTCCCACTCCCGTACCCCTGCTATTTTATGAGTAGGGAATGCACCTCTTCTTGCTGGAACCCAAAAGAAACCCTGAGGTTTTTTGGCTACTTCTCATTGCGGGTGACTGTTTTGTTGCGTCAAGTGTCGTTCCTCCCCCCCCCCCTGGGTTTTTTGGGGGTGAGGTTTTTTTGGTTTTTTTTTTTTTTGTTTTTCTTGTTTTGGTTTTTTGGGGTTTGGGGGTTGTTTGGGGTTGGTTTGTTTCTGGCCAATCTTCCCTTTCATTAAGGTAGTTTTGGCTTCCAGTACCCTTCTTTTTTTGTCGAACGCGCGCCCTTATCCCTTTCTCCCAACCAGATGCCTTGGCCTCGGGATACGTGGTTTTGCGGAATTTTTCACTGCAGTTTTTCTTTCTTGTAGTAGGTCTGACATTTTCGTTAGAGGAACCTTTCCACCTCTTCTCGTCAGGGTGTATTGATTTTCCGTTCCTGTAATTCTTTTTCGTTTCGGGTTTCCCAGGCTCCCTAGAACGGAGTCCACTTTAACCTTTCCCCGTCACCGGTCTCCTCTCCGAAACTTTTTCATTTAAAGTTGTTTTTTCCGTTCTCTTTTCCCCCCTGAGCGTCCTGCGGACCATTTCAACACCCCCTTATTTCCCATTACGGGGCCCCCGGCTCGGATTCCGCGTCAAGTCCCCCCTTTACGTTTTGATATCCCGTGTCTCACTCCAGTGCTCTTGAAAGGTGATTTTTTCCCCCAGCAGGTTTTAATCGGCTGGTCCACCCTTCCAGGGTTTTCAACTTTATTCCGGCGGTACGACCTCGCGTCCTTTCTATTTGGGTTTTTTTTTTTTTTTTTTAAACTCTATTTTTTTTTTTTAATTTCTCGAACCGGTCTCTGTTCGTTGAAGCATACCCTTTTTGGACCTCTCAAGTAGATCGCAGGTGTCCCGTTTGACCAGGCTAAGATCCGTTCCTCACCAATCACTTTTGTCCTTCAATTTTATCGACGGTCGGAGTTCAAAACCCACCTTCCTTTGAGGATCTCAGCGGGTTTTTTTCTTTTTTTCTCTCGAGGAGTCCTTGGATGCCGTTGTATTTTTTGACCCTTTCCGCGCAACCATTTTTAAGTAGATTAAAAGTTCCCCCTTTCATTTCTTCAAGATTCGTCACTCTACAAGAAACCGATGGTCCCCGATGCGGTTTTCTTGCAACAACTTTCTTCACTTTAGAGTTCTCCCAATTCGACCTGGCCCGGCTCTCCCTGCCCTTGATCCTTCTGGTGTGATTGCTGTACCTGTTTGTAGATTGTTCCAGCACGTCAACGTTGGTGTGTTTGCATTTGGGCCCCTTGCCGTCTCCCTCTATTTACTCCTCCCCCTCTTTTTTGTTCTCGGATAGTGGTCCCCGGTTGCCCAAATGCCCGGCGTCCCCCCCCCTGACGTTTTAACAAAAAGATCCCCCCCTCACGCTTCTTCCGTTTTCAGCACCTGGAAGCAGTTAAAGTTTATCCTGGATCATGGCCCCCAGGTTTTTCTACACTCAGTTCTTCTACCTTGAGTTCCCCTTTGTTGGCGACACAAAAGGCACACGCCTTTTTGACCATTCTTTTCCTAATATGGTGACTCCTAAGGGTAAAAGACCTCATGGCCCTTCCTTTCTTTTTTTTCTTTTCCGTTGTTAGCCCCCAAATCCCCCCGGCAGCCCAGCTCCTCCGTTCCCCCTCTTCTTCCCCACGCCACCCTCCGTTTTTTGACCATTCCCTTCAGTTTCGGATAATAAAGTAGATAAGACTTGCTGCTCTTGCGGCCACTTCCTTCCGGTTCGCCGGTATTGACGTCAACCCAACATCTTCGTGACTTTTAATCCTCAGTTTCATCTTTTTTACCCCGACACAGACCTTTTTCCTTCCTTTCGTAACGTTTTAAGCCAGTTGCGACTCTCTCTTTCTCTCTCCCCCCCTGTGCGCCAGTCGATTACCTTGTGATTTCCCTGACCCCAAGATCACCTTTCTCTCTATCCCCCAAATTTTTTTATCAACGTAAAGACGTGGACCTTTCTACGTCCCTTCCTCGTACAGTGTTAAAATCGGGATTTTTTTTGGCCCTTTTTTTTTCTCCAGTTGCTTTTTTTAGGCCATCTTTCAGCGCACAAATTTTTACGGATCTATCCAAAGCTCCCTCTTACCTGTCTTGGTTTGTCCCAACGTCAACAGTTTTGACTCAGTTCGATGGTCCATGTTCCCACTTGAACTGGGCCTCTCTATCAACACCCCCTACTTCTCTGTGCCCCTAGGGTGTTACCACCCAAGCACACCACGAACCCGATCCCCTTTCCCCCCCAGTTGTTTCCGGTCCTCTCCCCGCTTCCCGGCAATCTGGCTTGGAATCTTTTGCGGCGTTGCCCCCCGGGAAACTTGTATAGAGATGTCTCGCCTAATTACCTGAGCGAGACCGCCCCCGGTTGGATTGCCATCTTCTTTTTTGACGCCCCCCACTCCCTAGCCCTGCGCAGGGTCTCCTGTCTTTTTTTGAGGGCAGAACGAACTTTCCCCCCGCTTGCCTCCCAGTTTCCTTTTTTTGAGGCCGGTACTCATTCTTCTTGCACGCATCTCCTTTCTTTTTCCTACTCTACTCCGCTCCCATCTCGTCCCCCCCGGAACTCCGCGGCTATCCCCATCCTTCCAGAGGAACGCCCCCGATTTTATGTATCCTTTACGGCCCCCGCACAGTCCATTCGATCTCCTAAGTACTTATTTTAACCCTCCCCAAATTCTTACGATGATTGATGAAAACCGCCTCCATTTTTGCGTTCTAATCTCGTTCATGTCCTTTCGAAATGAATGCAGTTGCTGACCTCCCTTCCCATCCACCGGTGCCCCCCCGTTTTTTTTTACGAAGCGATTCACGTCCCTTTTTTTCCCTACAACCAATCATCGACGTCCACCCATATTCGGAAATGTATTAAAGAGTGACCGCAAGCTTCCTCTTTTGGCCGATTGTTCCC
>Ga0179593_1543311_pt1 | contig 11254 bp, 12 predicted proteins | sample CZODoug2_1_08_16_FD_185931 | JGI IMG/M metagenome (GOLD analysis project Ga0179593, IMG submission 185931) | Vadose zone soil fungal communities from Angelo Coast Range Reserve, California, USA - CZODoug2_1_08_16fungal (PacBio error correction) | ecosystem: Environmental > Terrestrial > Soil >... | reverse complement strand
AGTAGAGGTGCTTTTCAGGCATTTTTTTTCTCCCTAGGACTGCGCTTCCCCATCTATTTTTGCTATGCCACGATTTCCCCTTTTTTTATTACTGGCCCCGAAAGAATAGATGCGACCCATTTTGGTCGATCCTCCCGGCTTCTCCCCCCTCACTCCGATGAGTCGGAAAAAGTGCTATTCTTGCTCCGAGCGGGAGGCGAACATGCTCGGGTATTCTTTAGTATCGCATGCTCTCAGAGCTCCCCCCATCCTTTTCTCCGTAGCGTTGCCGTTCCCGGGCCGGGTGACGATTCCGAGCCTTGCTTGTTTTTTCTCGCGGGCTCCCTTTTCCTCTTTTCCCTATCACCTTGTGGCGCGGGGCGCGACCGTCGAAGGCAGCCAAGCTCGACGTCGACCCCTCTCGCCACGCCAACACTTCCCCCCGCCCTTTGCGCTGCCCCACCGATCGTTGAGCCCCCCCTTAGAAGCTGGCCCGGTTGGACCCCTATGATTCACGTGCTCCGGTCCTCCTCGTGCGGCAGTTTCCCTCCTGCGCGCCAATCAGTTTCTGCTAGCGAGCTCGGCTTCGGCGCCCATCTTGGTGCTTCTTTGCTCACCCTTTCCGTTCCCCGGCCCTCTCCCTGCAGATGTACAAAGGGCTGGCGGTAACGGTCTCCTTCGGACACATTGCCTCGGTTCTTCTTTTATTGAGGTCGTGCGCTTTTTCCCATGGCGTAGCGTCTTTTCTCTCGATCCGGCCTATTTGCGACGTGCCGGCTTTTAAGTAAACATATTGGGTTTTCATAGGCCCCTTGCCACCGCTCAGATCGCTCCCTACCCGCGTCCCCCCTTTATGAGTCATCAGCGCTCCGCGTAGCGAGCATTCCCTAAGTCGGCGCGTCCGCCCCATGTCTCCCCCGCTTATGCCTGTTAAGGACCACTCCCCCCTTTGGGCGTGTTGCGCGTCCCGGGAGAAAGTTGAGCCCCTTCCCCTCGAATGGCGCTGGATTTCCAGACTTGCTCATGCCTCTTCAGTCTCCCCCTTTTCTTTTTTGGATCCGCCCCGCGATCTATGGGTTTTCGTCTGGAATCCTGTGCCTGGATCGTAGAGTCCCCCACCCCCCATGGCTCCTGGCTCTGAACCGAATCTTCGGCACATGATTAACAATTTTCATGTCGACTTTTGTTCTTTTTTTTTTCGTGCCCTCCCTTGGTGCCTCTCTTGTCATGAGGGAGGGCCCCCTCAGGACAGCGCCCAGCTTTCTTCTCAATCTTCAAAGAGCCGCTCTTTTTCTCCGGTAAACTCCCACATCGGGTTAAGTTCTTTGTATTTGCCCGTCCCTCACTCCCGTCGATCTTGGTCCCCCTTTGCGGATGAAGCCCACCTCGTCTTCAAGAAATGGCCCCTTTTTCGCTGACCGCCCCCCTTTTGTTTTTCCAGTCCTTTTTCCTTTCTCTTCGATCTTTCTCCCTCTCAGGGAGCAGCAGGTATGTCGTCCAGCAACACTTCGATGCGAGACTTTTCTTTTACATTTTTTTACGGGGTGTTTTAGGCCATATGATTTTGGCTTTCGCAACGAGCCCTTGGCAGACACCTATTGAGTTCCTAGAAACATCTGCTCGCTTTTGCCTTTTGTGCCCTCTGCTTGATCCTTGACCCCCCTTATTGATCACTACGCGCTCTCCCATGCTGCCTCCCTGCTCCCTCTTCCCCTAAAGAATAGCTAAGCTTGTTTCTCCCACGACCCCCCCCCCCCAGACGAGTTCACCCTCGTTCGCACCAAAACTACGCCCCACCTTGACGCAATAATCCCTCTTTCACACTCCGGACCCGTTCCCCCTTTCGAATTGCGGCTCTACGATTGTCCTTCCTTGGCATATGGCATCAAGAAGCCCCTTTGTGAATTTTATACTATGGCTGTCCCTTCCAACGTTCTGCAATCCGGGTGAGCGGTGGGATTGCTCATTCCCTTGGATTTTTTTTGAGGAGACAGTCTCTCACCCCACTTTTTCGCGTTAATGCCTTTTTTGATCTGGAGCAGGGATAGAACCTTTTCTGGCAATTTTACCGTTTTCCCTCATCCCCCAGGATAAGTTTCCCTCATCCTTTTGTTTGTTTGATCGGAGATCCTTTCTTCTGATCGGTAAAAGCGCCTGACCTTTTCGAAAGTTTTTCTGATGTCGACCGTCCACCCCTCCAGTTTCCTCCCCCCTTGAAGTCATGCTATTCCCCCGGCGCACCGCTTCTGCTCCCTCATTCGTGCTAACCTGTACGTTGTCTAGGAGAAAATGAAAAATGACGGGTTTTAGTCTTTTCTCCCTCTTTTAGCCGTCTTTTTCAACGATGGGTCCTCCCCTCTTCCCCTTCCCCCCCCCAAAAATCTTTGGCCCTCTGAACGCGGTTCCTGGCGTAAATGTTGGCGTAGTGGTACGCCCATGTTTTTCAACCTTTTAGGCCTCGAGCTGCCCCCCCCCCCCCCCCCAAGCTTTAGAGACTTAGATGAAGCTGTCTGAGGAATTTCTCTGACACTCGCTGTCGTTGTCGCCGTTTTTCGACCAACTCCTTTATCTCAATACCTTCTCGATCTCACTGGGGTAGAGGAAAAACTAGTTTTCTCTCTTCTTACCCACCTGGACTCTTGCCTGTCACGACCGCTTCTCCAGACCGTGGGGTGCTCCAAATTAAAAGTTTTGTTCCGAAGTGGTGTCCCTACATGGCTGTCTTTCTTCCCTTTTGGCAGAGAGGCTACCCGAAGCTAAATCGTCGCTTTCTGACTGGAAAACCAATGTGGGTCGATTTCATGCGACCCACCCCCCCCCTCCCCCCACCCCACACCCAAAGACAACCCCCAACTTTAGGCCATGTATGGAAGAAGCTTTCTTTTACCCACGCTCGTACCCCTCTCTGACGAAGTTCTTTTTCCCCAAGAACCCCCAGTTATCACCCCCCCCGAGGACGCTCCCTGAACACGATGAGCGCTGCCCACCGTTATAAGAAAGAAGCAAAAGCGTCTCTTTGTGGGTTTCCCCTTTCCCTTCCTTCTTCTGAAATCGATTCCAGCGCTGCCTCTCCTTTGGGAAAATTTCCTCGGTAACTCGTTTTTCCTTATCATGAGACGTCCTCCCCTGAATTTTTCATTCTGCTGCCTATCCCTGCCTGCCCCTTTTGTTTTTCCGATCCACGTTAGTATAAGCGGACCACTGGGGGGGGGGTTTTTTCTTTTCTGAATCCTCCCTTCCTCCTCCCGGGTTTCTTTCCCCAAAACAGCTATCGGGTTACTTTCTGATCTAGGCGCTCAATGTTTCCCCGGGTAAACCCGAATTGCTCCAGCGGAACACTTCCGGAACCCCAACTTTGATCCCGGTATCGCCCTCCTTCCCACAATTGTAAGTTTTTCTTTCATAGTTCGCGCCTTCCAGTTTTCTTAACCTTTCTTCGCAGTTCTCTCCAGCGGGCTCTCTTTTATGAAATAATGCACTTGGAAGAGATGATTGCGCGGATTCCTCCGTTTCTTTCACGCCTCCACTCCCAAGTTTACGTCGACTCCAGCGTCTCGGCGATCGCCGGGACCCTTTCCCTTGAACCTGGTCACTTTGGTTTCTCCTTTTTTCTCGCGCAGCCTGCACCCTCCGGCAGACACCGACGGCCCTTTTCGACACATAGGTCCGTGACCTCTTTTCTCAGTTGCCGAGCTCGGTTCCCTATAAGGACCTTCTTTTGGGACCCCCCGCCGAGATCGCGAGGGTCCCTCCCGAGCTGCAAGATTCATTTTTTTCCCAGGTTTGCCATAGGTTTCCAGCTTCACGTCGTGCGTTTTGCCCCGCCGTTCCTCGCACCACCTTTCAGATTGGGAAAGCTCCTACCAGAGTGATTCCGAAATCGGGGACAGGTCTCCCCTCTCTATGGTTTTAGTGTGTTTGGCAACCGAGGTGAGCAGAGTACGTAGGGAGCGGAATTCTTTGGACTCTGAGCTTCTCCCCAATCTCCCCCCCCCTCCATTTTTTTCCGCCCCTTTTGACTCTTTGCCTCGAGAAAAGCGCTAGAATCGGTCAAAACTTCTCCTCAGTCTCTTGCCGTCCTTCACTGATCAGTTCTTCGAATTATCTTCTAGCGTTTCTTTGGCGCGCGCCCCTTTTGCGCACAGACCCCCCCCTTCCGATGAATCCCCCCCCGGTCCCCTTCCCTCTCCCCAGAGCGCCCCTTCCATTCCACCCCCTCTCTCATCTTTTAGAGCGCTCCCGAGCGAAGCCGGATGCCGAAGGGAATTATAGCCGTGGGTCCCTACCTTTTTTTTTCTTTATTTTTACCCAGTATCTTTTTTGCATAGGGGCAGCTAGCTCTTGAGAGAGTCCTCCATTCCGGGTCTTGCATGCCTTCTTTTCCTTATCTCTTCCTGATCCCTTCATCCTCCCTTTTTAGAGAGATCGTCGTAGATTTTGACCAGCAAGGCCTTTGCGGTCGCAGCTTCCGAGTTATTTAAATCTCATAGAGTGCCCCCCTATTTCCTCTTCATTCAATGGAATCATCCAGAACGCTGAAAGGACCCTCCTGGTTGGCCCTCCTTCCCAACCCTCTAATGCGAGCGCTCCCGCGCTCTCACTAACGCGTCAAGCTATTTAAGTGTTTTCCTTGGAGACCTCCCTCCCTGAGGAGAACATTGTTGGGTAAAGGGTTCTTCTTAGTTGGCTGCCTAGTTTTCCGAATCGAGAGAGACAAAATATAAGTAAGTAAGATGCGACTTGCCTCCTTTTCTTGTCTACATATGGCTCATTTTTTTTGCGACCTTTCGCGGGCTTAGGCAGCAGCGGTCTTGTCGTTTGCGCTTTGGGTCGGACGCCCCTCGCCCTGCCCCGGCCGCGACCGGTTTTTTTTGGCTATTTAACGCTCCCCGCGTTTTGCCACCCCCCTAACCCCGGCATTTTTCTTCCTCACCCTCCTGTCATACGATCAGTTTTTATTTCGAGAGGCAACTCTCTTTCCTCCTTTTTCGAAAGGCTAAGGAAAGCAGCCGTGCCTTATTTTCTGCTTCGCACCCCAATTCAGCGAGCTATTCTCTTGGGATTCCCCTGCTAAGACTAGGCCGCATATCTCGGGCTTGAGTGGTCAAGTCTAACTCTTTTTTCTTCCCAAGTGCTTCCCCTAGAGAGCCTTTGATCACCTTTGAGATGATACGGCTTTAACGTACCTGACCTTCCCCTCCCGATAGGGCAGGATTTTTTCTCGCTGGCGATCTTCGTCACCCCTGAGAGAGTGAAGTTCCCCCTCCCGATATTTCACCCCCTTTCTGCAGGCCTACTTCCCCCCCCCCCCCCCTTTCTTCTTTGGCATCGTTGACGGCCTGCCGAGATTAGACGTCCCTTTCCCGATCCATCATTCTCTTTTAGCGCGCATTTCCTCTACGTTTTTAGAGGTTTTTCCAAAGCAGACCAGCTGTCGTTCGCGGAGATCTGCCTTGGTTCTTTTGCGGGACCGGGCTCCTTCTTTGATGCCGTCGAACTTTTTTGACGAAAGTGGGTTTACCCCCTCCTGCGCAATGAGCGAAGATATCCTCCCCCCCTCTCATAGGTTTTCTGACTCGATTTCTGATCTCTCACGGAATCCTGTCCGCTTTTTTCTTAACAGCTTCCTTACAAACAACCTCCTGGATCATAGAACCTGAAGGAATTTGACCTTATGAAATTTCTCATGAGTTCCTTTTTTTTTTTTCCCCCTTTCTGTGAAAGTTAGATTTCAGTCTCCTCACATCGATTATAGTCCTTCGACCCCTTTCATTAAAAGAGAAATTTCAGTTTACAAATTGTGCTTTTTCCATTGGCAGCGCTCTGAACTTCAGGTATCCCTTCCTACTCTCTCCTGGGATTTTTTATTTGCCTTTCTTTTTAAAAGAATGAGTAGATCTTTGTGTTTCCCCTTGGGACAGAGGATGCCTCCCCCCCCCCCCCACCGGTTTTATGCCCTCTCCTCCCCCGGACCCAAATGGGTCTTCCAGCGACGATGTTATCTCCCTTTTGATAGCTCGCTGGCCCCTCAGATGAATTTCCCATGTATGTAGGAAAGCAAACAATTCTTTCTTCAGCTCTTTTCCCCCCCCCCTTTCTGGAGGATCGTTTCCCTCATGCAATCGTTCCACAGTATTCTCTTGCGTAAGGCGTGCAAGATTCCCCCCAATTGGCAGACCTACTTTGAGTTCCTTCCCCTCTGAGATAGATCTATGAGACCCGCTATGCACATCCCCCTTTTTCCACAGGGACCTTCTCTCACCCCTCCTCTCTTTTTGACTACAGCTCCAGCTAAGAATAGCTTACAGTTTGCAGCTCAGCTCCACGACGCCCCGAAACTTTTTCGTCCCCCGTTTTTTTTTCCAACTACGCCCCCCCTTCTTCAACGAACCGCTGTTTCCCCCGGTTCAAAGAGTTTGGAGGCAGCCCTTTCTTGGATGATAGGTTCTTGAGCCTTTTCCTTTTTCCCCCTTCTTCCCTGTGTTCCCCCAGAGAAAACTTCCTTTTTTTTGCCATGGCTGAAAACGTACGTTTTTCTCAGCAAATCCGGGAGCGGAAGCGTCTTCTGATTTCTCATAGCATTGATTCAATTTCTTTTTCTTAGACCCCCTCTCATGCAATGATATGAAGTTTTTTTGCAGGGATTCTCCTTCCCCCTTTCCTGATTAAAACAGTCAGCGCTGTCCTTTCAGCAAGCCAGGATCATTTCTTCGATCTCTCTCTTTCATATCTGGTGCTGCTTGATGGCGTCCCTTTACTTCTCTGTTAATCAGGTTTCCTTTTTGAAGGTTGTCTCCCTCTTCCCCCCTTGCCCCCTTATCAATGAATTACCCTCCACTTTGTGAGAGGACTGTCTCATCCCCCTTGTAAGCAATGATATGAGCCCTTCCCCCGCTTCATCCGGATCAGCCCCTCTCCTCCGGGTGTCTTGACTGCCTGGGAAGAATACTTTCGAGCCAGCAAGGCTCGGCTTTGATAACGACCCTGGGGCATCCCCAGCAGTCGCCCCCCCCTGAGCCAAAATCTACAGCGGCTTTTCAATTTTTTTTTTCTAGTTCTTTTTTTCCAGCAGAATTTAATTACGAAAACATCGTCGTGTTTCGGGGTCAGTCGTTCCCCCCTTTGGCACTTCTCTCTATTTTTCCTCGGCGGGACCATTCGTCCCTTTTCCCCTTTAGTGATCAATCTCCGGTGTCAATGGTCTCTCTGTTCAAAGAGTTCGACCCCCCCCTGCCCGCTATCCCCTCTCGATTGATTTGTCTCACATTTTTTCGTTCTGCCAATTGGGCCTGCGGCACGCCTGTCGCAAAATCATACTTCACGTGATCCGTCCCAGCCTTGTTACCCTTAAAAGAAAGTCGGCCTTGTACGAAGTGGTGATTAGTCCCTTTTTCTCCTAATTATGAGGGTTGTTCTCTACGCCCCTTCCCTTTCCTCGAACCCCCTTGCCGGTTATTTCATGCGGACCCTTTTCGCCTCCGGTATGGGCCCCGCTCGATTGGGGTGCTGCATCCGCTGCCCCTTGTTCAATATTTTGTTGACTGCCTTTCCCTCCAAACCCCCACAGCCCTCTCGATTTCTCACTGTCATGGCATGATGATGCCAATGTAAAGTTCTCATCCTCCCCTTCGGCTTAGGTATTCTGTTTCCTTTTTCCAGTGCCTTCCATCAGGACTCCCTCTTGCACAAACGTGTTGCTCTCCAGCGAAATCAATTAGCCCCGGTAAATAGGGATGCCTCTTTCTGCCTCGAGATCAGGCTCCTCTCCTCCGGTTCGATGTGCTACAGAGTCCCCTTTTTTTATCATCACGTTTTAGTATATCCCATGAGTAAGCACGTTCTTTCCCATCTCTCGGTCTTTAGATAGTCTCTTCCATTTTCGTCGGGTAAACCTTCTGTCCAGAGAAAATTTTTCTATAAAGTGCACCCCTTATCCTTTCTAACCGGAACCACCTTTCGCATCCAGTTCGACCCTATGGATGTTCTTCATGAGCTGAATCTCTCAGGTCCCCAGAGGTTCTCTCTTCTGAAATCAGCAACCTTGAAGAGAGGAGTTTCAATATATTGATTCTCGGACGCCCAGACCCCGGTGACTTCTCAGTTAAGGCTCGTAATTCTCTCAGAAGGTGTACCCGGCTTTTTCTCAATCCTCCCAGAAGTTGCTAAGATCCGAGAGAAGAGTCCCCTCCCGCCAACCCTTTCCCTCTGCCGGTAGAACCCAATAATGTTGAGTTCCCCCCCTCTTTGCCAGGTTGATCGTCTTCGCGCGGTGAACCTTACGTGTAGGGACCAGTGATCCCCCCCACAGCAGAGAGATGCGGAGAGCTAAGCCCGCCTCGCATAGCTAAGCTTTCCGATGTCGTTCTTCTGCTGCCGCCCCCGGTCTTGCTTCCACGAAGGTCGCCCCAAAACAGCCTTTCTTGGGAAAGCTTCCACCCATCTTCTTTTTCCTCGGCCCCCGGAAACGTATCAGGTCGAGCCGCAGATCCTGAGGTGTTGTCGTGGTTCCCCCCGGCTGGTGATCCCTGAAGTCGGGCGCGGCCCCTTTCCCTGGCGCCTGCGCCCTTCCCCCCTTTTTTTCCGTTGCTTTTTTCTCCCTCCGATGGCACCAGCGACAGAAATGTCCAACCGCAGGACTTTCCCGGCATAGTGTTCTCCCCTCCTTCCTTGCGCGGCGGGCGACCCCGCTTCCAGTCATCTTGCGAAGACCCCCCCCCTTAAAGAAAGAAAAGTTCCCATTGTCTTTGCTCCACTTCCTCTTCCCCAACCCCCAACAGCTTTCTGAGAGCGAGAGTGTCTCGAAGAAGGAGGCCCTCTTTGCCTGGGTTTCCCCCCCCTGGTCCTTCCTTCTTGGCTTGCCCGTATCCTTGATTTTATTGGAATAGAGGGTGCTCGACTCTTGCGATAGCTCCCTCCTAGGGTTTCGTGGTCTTGCTTTCCCCTTCCTTCCGATCCCTTTTCCTTTTCCCTCTCCCTTTTTTTTTGTTGATTCGGAGATCGGCTTCATTGAACAGGCAAGGCCCTTCGTTGTCGCTAGGTCCTTCCCCCCCTCCCTCTTTGCGAGTCTTATGCCCTCCCTCAAGGATAATGGCCTCAAGACATCATAGATGAAATCCCCCCTGATTGCGATCACCTTTTTTCCTATCTCGCCTTCGAACTACCCGATGAGTTATGGGTTGGAAAAGTTTTTTTCTATTATTGGGCCTATTTTCTCGAATGCCCTTCTTTCTTTTTTTTCCCCATGCGGACCTTTCTCCTTCCCCCTAAGAGGCGCGCGCAGGCCCCATATCAGGAGAGTCAGTGAGACTTTTCCCCTTAATGTGGAGACACCCGAACTTTTTGGTCTTTTTGCCGAGCGGTTGGGCGCTTCGGGTGTGGTCTAGAACGTTCTGCGAGTCCCTTAACGCGCGGTCCCATTCCTCAGCCCTAGGATATAAGCTGCTCCCGGTGCCAACCACTCCCCCACTATTGTGCAATCTGTCTCCTCTAACTCCCTTTTTTCTTTTCGAACTTCCTGGTGGCGAGCTTTCCCCCGCTGTGGTGAGCCCGTCCGTGCTGACTTCTCTGTACTCTCTCCCCCTCCCCAGATGAGATATGCCTCTCGGGCTTCGGCGCCCTCTAATCTTCGGCGGAGTGGTCAAAGCTTTCACCACGACGTCCGTGTCCCCCTTTTTTGCAGCGCCTCCCTTTTGCGATACACTTGCTGCTAGGCTTAAGTAGAAATGATGTTAGTCCCCCCTCCCGTAGTTGCATTCTTAAGATCATAGTCAGTAACAACGGAGCGTGAAGTTCATGACCCGACTTTACCCCGATTCCTTTCGGTTTCCTTCTACCCTATTGGATTGGCATTTTGAAGGAAGGAAACGCCTGCCCTTTATTTGCGCCGGCCCCCCCTTCTCATCCTTTTGTGGTAGCTCTCTGCTTCCCCCTGGCGCTGGTTGCGGCCCAAGCAGAAACTTGATTGTTCCTTCTTTCTCTAAGACAAGTTCCCGCGTGGTTGCTGAGACCGGGATCTGGGGAAATTCGCCTCCTCCATTTTTTCCCCCCAAGTCTTTATTTCCTTGTCCCTTTTTTCCCTGATATCGCTTAAACCGAGATCGGTTGGTTTTTCGAACCAGAAGATCCTTTTCTTGAATTTCCTGTTCTAGCCCTTTGACAGATTTCTTCCCCAACAAAATGCTCCTGTAGAAGGGCTCGAACCAGGCCTTGCGGCACTTCTTAACAAGGCAGTCCTCAGACCCCGAGTTACAAATGTGCACGTCGCTTCTCTCCCCCCACGTTTTTCCTCGATTTATAGTCCTGAGGGACTCTTTCAGGACAGAGCCAGCTTTTCCAACCGCTTGTGCTCCCCGTGGGAAACTCCCCTCCCTTCTTCAACATCGTGTCATTTCCTTTCTCGAGATGGCTGATAAATTTTCTTTTTTCTTTGGCCGCGTCACCCCAAGCCTGCGTCGATATTGGTCAACTTTTCTCTTCAGACCCCCTCCTGACTCTCATGCTTCTCAAACCCCCCCCTTCCCCCCCCCCCCTATTCAGGGGGATCTTGCCTATTCTCCGATAGGAGGATAGACTCCCTTTTTCCAAACATCTCAGATGAAGGAGCAGTCCTCTTTCCTCATCGACGCCTTCCCTCTTTTCCCATTGTGCACCCAACGTTTTGGTGTCAGGCAGGACATTGCAATCTTTTCCCTCCCCCTTATGATTTTGGCGTCATTGTGAGCAACGAGAAAATTGGCAGACTAGCTTTTTTTTTTTATTTTAATAGACCTGTCTCCTCCCTGTCTCTCTCCCTCCCTTTTGAATCTAACAGACTTAAACAAGAACGCGATAGATCACTAGCGAGATTTAAGAATGATCCCCCTCTCCCCAAGCTTCACGCGAGCCGCTCGTTTTTCCCTGACCCCCCTCCCCACGACGCTGTTTTCCCCCTCCGTTCTTCCTCCTCCCAAAACTACTCATTGACGAAATAAAAGACCCCTTTTTCCCTCCTCGCCCCAAAGTTTTCTCTCTCCCCCCCCTCCGTCAGGGTACGAGCCTTTCTGTCCCCGATGTAATTTCTTCCCCCTCTGCAGTCAAGATCCCGGCATTTTGCATTTATTCCTTCTTGGTGATCCCCTCCGGTTCTCCTCTCTTTGCGCCCGACATCTTACAAGGATTTGTACCCGTCTACACCCACACTTGCGTAATGCATTGATATAATTTTTCCTGTGCAGCAGGCGAGACCCCCCTCCCGCGCCCCACTGATCCCTTTTCCCCGAATTCCGCCCCCATCCGG
>Ga0179593_1289024_pt1 | contig 11254 bp, 9 predicted proteins | sample CZODoug2_1_08_16_FD_185931 | JGI IMG/M metagenome (GOLD analysis project Ga0179593, IMG submission 185931) | Vadose zone soil fungal communities from Angelo Coast Range Reserve, California, USA - CZODoug2_1_08_16fungal (PacBio error correction) | ecosystem: Environmental > Terrestrial > Soil >... | reverse complement strand
CGCGACTAGCCATCACGGTAGGATCTCTTCTTATCCATTCGGTGGTGATATCGTGGGCCGGACTTTGGCCCGCCAAGTCTCTTTAAGTTCAGGTTGTTTTTTTAGCTCCTTTTTGTCAACCCAACTAAGAAAATGTCCGGAAGTGACCCCCCTCCCTTGTGTTTTCTGCGTAGAATTCTCCCGCCTTTACTAATAATTTCCTTTGTGAGCTTGTCCACTTCTCTAGTTCTCCCGTTTTTTCGTGATGGTGTATACACAGTGGTCCCCTCTTTTTTTCCCCCCCCACGCGTCTTTTTCCTTTGCCCCTCATTACCCTCCCTTGTTTCACCCAATTGGAGCCCCACGACAAACGGGACGAGGTTTTTTCTTTGTGCCCTCATCGCTTGTTGGATCTCACTACGTACATCCTCCTTTCGTATGAGAACTGAAAGGATCCTTTTCTAGTGGTGATCCTTGTCTTGCAGTTTTTCTTCATAAAACTCCATCTGTCTCGGAACCGTATCCTACTCGATGCTTTCCCCAATGCTTTTTACAAGGAACCCCCCCGTTCCTCCTTTCCTCCATTTCGACTTTCCCCCCACTCACAAAATATATGTCGCGTTTCCTTTTCTTTAAACGTTTCTCGAGGGCTGTTCGGGAGATTTTCCCGCTTGAATTGCGAATCGTTTCCGCCTTTTTTCGTGTCCCCCCCCTTGAAACCCTTCTCGCGCTTATCCTTTTTGACGAAAGCAGATAGACGAGGTAGGAGGATCTTTTTCTTTTCCTCTCGTCCATCCCGTGGTTCGCCGGCCGTTTCCTCTTTCGACCTGTTGCCCCCAGACAGTCAACTCGTGCCGAGATGATTTATTGCCTGGCCCCTCCCCCCCCTCCCCCCACCCCTTCCCCCGTTGATCTTTATTCATTACGTCGCTAACCCCCTTCCAGTTCCCCTGTAAACAACCAGGTTTCAGACGATGTGTTCGGGTGTTCGGGCCTCGGTCCCCGTTATGGTGCATTTTTTTCACCGCTACCGATTTCCCGCCCCCCGACGAGTTTTCTTGTTCCCACGGGCCTGGGGATTTCAGGTTGGGCTGATTGAGGTTTGGAGATCTTTTTTCCTCCTGTTTTTTCCTCTTTTCATTCCTCAGTGAGCGGTTGGCTTTTTACTCGAGGTCCCCTCCCCCCCACAAAACACCCGCCCGGCCGTTCACTAGATTCTAGAAGGGCCCCCGGTCGGGTGACTTCCTCCCTTTTTCTGGCGATCCACCCAATGGGCTTCCTTTCTGCAGGGATGTTGCCCTCGCTGTATTTAGCGCGAGAGGTTTTTCTTTTTCTTGCTAATCTTTTTCCGAGAGGCAACGATTACCCCCTCCCAACCCCCCCCCTAAAGGGGTATTTCCCCACCGACCAAGAAGGAAGTGTTGTTGTTTCGCTCGCTTCCAAATTTTTTTTGGTACCTTCTCCTCCAGATGGTGGTTGGCGGCCTGTATCTCCTTTTCCCGTTTTCCTCCAGAAGCTCTACAACTTTGAAGTGTTTTAAAATATGTGTGCAAACCATCTGAGCTTCCGGTCCCCTTCCCCCTTCACTCTTTTGACTCTGAACGGTTTTTCCTTGTTGAAAATAGCCCCCCCCTCGATTTCTATATAGCAGATCGGTACCAGAAATCTTAGCAAGATTTTCATTTATACGTCCAGCCCCACTCCCCCCCTCCCTTTCTTTCTTTTCTCCTTCCTTGATTTTAGAATCTCCAGCTCCGGGGATTTCCACCTTCTTTTGGATGTTTTCTCCCTTCACCCCCCCTCCCAAGTGTCTGTGTATCGGTGAACCAAAAGGCCCCCTCACTTCCCTCGGTGTTCCTACACCCCCCCCCTCCCACCGTTCGCCCGTCCCCTCCTTTCACGAGTCAGCCCGTAATTAACAGTTTCCTTGCTGTTGCCAGGAGCCGTTATTGAGACTGAGGTGCCTGACTCTCTTTACCGTCTTTCCCTTCCTGTTTTCCACCTTGCCCAGCCGTCTTCCTTCAACGGTTTTCCCTCGTTTTGTTCGACGATTTTGAAAAGACTGTGTATCTCGTGACATGGAGGATTCTTTGTTGCCACTTTTCCTCTTCCATACTCCCCTCCTCTTTCCTTTTCGGACATGAACAATTCTTTTCCCCTTTTGAGTTTTCGGCTCCGTTCATAAAGGATCTGAGCCATGGGTCTTTTCTGGCCGCCCCTCTTTTTATTGGTGGCTTCCGCTTCACGGAGATGGTTTTTGGTTTTTTTTTTCCTTTCACTACGTTTAGTTTCCTCGCCCTTCCCTAATTGCCCCTTCTTTCCTGTCCCATCAGTCTTCCCCCGAGACGCTTTTTTTGCCTTTTTGATTTCCGCCCACTTTCGCAGTACCCTAAGAAAACCATCGTCGAATCTCTTCTTTCAGCAGTAGAGTCCCTTGCTTCTCTTATTACGAAGGTTCTTTTCTTCCCAAAGGGCGCGTGCGGAAGAGCACCGTACGCCTCCCCGGTCATTGTGAGATTTGAATTCTATAAGTTTTTTTCCCGAAGCGATAATCGAAGCGGTCCTCCGTTTTTTCTTTCTCCCCCTCCTTTGACTCTGATGTCAATTTCATTTACCAAATACAAACACCCCCCCCCCCCCCCCCCCCCCACCCCCCCAACCGAGATTGGCACAGATCATCCCTTCTTCTTCGCTTCTTTCCGACCTCTCTTTTTTTGCACCCTATCATAGCGAGAGCCCATTTCTTGAGCTCTTCCCTGAGAATCGGGCTGCTCTGGTTTTTGACTTGTACACCCTAGTTCCCCTTTTCCTCCCTCGGCGTTAGTCCCCGCGTTTTCCTTTACACCCCTCCTTACATGTGGGATGGTTTGCGCCCTTGACTCACCCCAGTAGGATCGGGATCTCTCGGCCGCCTAAGTTTTTGGAGAGAAGTACGTCCCTTATCTGGTTCTTTCTCCCCCCCTTTAACAATCCCCCTTCTTCACGGCTTTTTCCCCTTAGTTTTTGAGGGCAGGTGCTCTTCTTTTTCCCCCTGCTCACTCTCTTTTTCCTCTTGCTTTTGCTCTTACTCCGTAGGAAGTCACAACCGTCCCGCCCCTTTCCTGGATGCCTAAATTGCTCTTTCTTTTTTCTAACGTGCGACCTCCCGTCCCATGATTTCCTTCTTTTCCTGATTTTTCCCCATGTTCTCTTTTGCCCTTCGGTCTTTTTTAAATGATGTCCCTCAGATGTCTTAAACTCAACCCTCTTCTTTTTGGTCTTTTGCAGTCTCTTTGTTCGCCCCACGATTCAACCTTTCCTCACTTTCCTCCCTTTTCTCGGCTCTTGCTCCCTCGGCTCTTTGAATAACTGAACCTTCAGAAATTTTTACTGCTGCTAATTTCCTCTGGTTGATGGTTGATTAGGCCTTTGGATTCCTTTATTCTCCCCCCTTTTCCCCCCCTCCCCTCTGATCGGAAAGGAGTCTGATTTCCCCCTACCGCTTATATAAATCTCCTGAGGAACTTCCCCTGATTTTCATCAGGGTCCAGGCACCCCCCCCTCACCCCTTTCCTTCTTCCTCCTCTGCTCCCCTCGTCCTCTCAAGTCAAGATTGGTTTTTCTTTGTTATGCGACCCACGCTCTCCTTGTCGCTTTACGCAGATGTCCCCCTCCCGAACACCTTCCCCTCCTCTTGTTGTCTTCTTCCCCCTTTCAAGGGAAGCTTTGCATTTTTATGACAAGGGTTCTCAGCCTGAACCCCCCGCTGTTCGCCTTGCGTTTTCCTCTTTCTTTCGGTTGTTTTTGTAAGCCAGGAAGTAGATTGCAGCGTTCCCCCCTCCCCCTTTTGAGGTTGCAAGCCCCTCCAAAGGTCAAAAGACTTTCCCCCAAGGGGGACAGATTTACGCTAAGCGTTTAATACCGTGTTTTTTTTGTTCCCTTAATCCCCCCGGTGATTCAGGTTTACCCCTCCTTGAAAGTGTGGTTGGTCAATACATCCCCCGAGTCCCCTCTCCCCCTCCCTAGTTTTGTGCCACTTTTTGTTTGACGTTCCCCCTTCTGTGAGTCCCTTGTTTAGTTGATTTAGCCGATCTTCAGCGGAGTCCAAGCGTGTTTACTTCCCTTTGAGAATTACCCCCCCCCCCCAACCCCTCCGCGTTCACGCTTTTCCCTCCCTTTTCTTAGCCGCTTCAAGAATGGAATCTTTTTGCAGACGTTCTTTTTGTTTGCCTTTCATATCTCTGGTTTCTTTTTTCTTTTTGCCTCTTCCTTTCTTACGGCTCGGCCCTATATGCCCTGCGGACTAGGTACTGAAAAACCATTTCCCTGGTTCGTGATAGATATCGTTCCTCCTCCTATTGTGTGTTTAGAGATTCGCACAAGGTCTTTTTTTCCAACATTGCTCCTCCCCCCCCCCTTTCTTTTTGGGCCGAGTGTCCGTCGCGGTAACCTCTTCCTGATTTCAGTTCAACCTTCTTCCAGTTTGATGGACGGGCCCCTCGAGGAACCCTTTTTCTCGTAAGCTGGTCATTGTTTGTTTGCGGTTCTGGTCTCCAATCTCACCCCTCTCTTTCCCCTCTTCGCAGCTAGTACATTCGTCTCCCTTCTTTTGGTATTCTCGACAACCAAGGACCCTTTTTATGTCCTGGTTTCTCTTCTCCTGGATCCAGTTTGTTTCCTGACAAGGTTTCTTTTTTGATTCTCACCCCCCTCCCCCCCTTTTCCCCGCCAACTCGTGCAGAGGGCTAGAACTTCCCGTTTTTTTGACCCCAATTCCAGGTGCCATCCACCCGTCACCCGTTTTCCCCCCCCCGTACCGGCACCCCCGTCTAGAGTGTCTTAGCGGCTCCCCCCCAAACTTGACGGGTTGGAGTCAATCCGTCAATTTTTTCCCCCTCCTGGTGATCTTCGATGGTGGGTGTTGTATGCCCGTTTTCTTCCCCCTTGCTGCCCCAGTCTCTCTTTCCCCGCGGCGACCTGGGTTGGTCTCCCCTTTTTTTCTTTTTTAAAGCAGAGCTGTCGCTGTCCTCGCAGGTCGTTTTTTATTCATCAGCACCTCCGTTTTGCGCGCGCATTTTTCGTCCCTTTTTTTCCAAGAAACTGCGTTCCCTTTTTCAACTAGGTTTCTTCACCCTATCATACATGCCAGTTCTAGAGATGTTGAGATATATTCTTTTTCTTTGTGTCTTTCCCCCCTTCCCGTCGCGTCGTTCTCCTTCTCAATGCTCCCTGGCTCGCCTGGTCCCGTCCTTCCTTTTTTTCAGGTCTACCCTGTGAGTATCCCTGTGTCCCTACAAACCAATTCCCCCAGATCTTATTCGGAATGTTCGCTGTTTCCCAGAGCGGGCCCGAGAACGGAAGCAAGCTTGTTCATCCCCGGGTTTTTTTTGTCCTCTTCTCTTCTTGGTTCGGGACAATGTTTACTGCCTTGCTTGTCCCGGTTTTTGGATTCGTTCCCTCCCTTGCCTCTTAGTACCCATAATACCCGAATCCTATGCACACTCTCCCCCTCCTCTTCGCGCTGAATTTAGCCTTTTACATTTCTTTTGCGTCCTCGACTCTGTTTGGTTCGCACGGCGTCCCCAACCACACCGCCTCTTCTCGTTGAGCGGGTCCCTCCTCTCCTTTCCCGCCCAATTGATGAATCCCCGACTTGATAAGGGCGCCCCTTTATTTGTTTGCCCCTAGCTTTCCTCCTCCTCCTTTTTGTTTTCTAGCGGCCTTCGTCCCGTGATCCTTCTTTTTATTTTTGTGATCCCCGTCGGTGTTATTATCGGGGGTCGATTCGGTGCTCTTTTTTTCCCCCCCCCCCGCTCATTATTCCGTCGGGTCCTCCCCTTAGGATAGCAAACCAATGTAAACTTGGTCCTTTTCCCAAGCATACATGTTTCTTTGTCCTGTTCGAACGCCTTCTTTTTCAATCCCTCCCTTCTCCTCTTTTTTTGTTTGGCCAATGTAGTTTTTGCCGTTTTTTTTTTTAAATCTATTCATCCAGACCCCCGCGTACTGAGATATATTCAGTCCTTCTCCCACCCCCCCCCACCTTTTTCTTCTCCTTCCACCTCTGACCCCTTCTTTTGAAGATTTATTTGCTCAGTTTGGAGCTAGGCTAGGGCTCTGACTCCCTGCTTGCGCGCTTCTCCTCCCCCCTGCTGTTGGCCCCCGATTGCACTTTTTTTTTTGGTAGAAGGTCACAAATTGTCCGCCCCACGGCGTTTTCTCTGTTTCTCTCTTGCATTTGATACCATTTTGCGAAGGAAACCGGGCCACTCCCACCCCCCCCAGCTCGAATTTTTCCCTCGCACCCCTCACAACTCCCTCTGTTCGCTCCTCTTCCGTCCTGCCCTGAAACTGGCAGCTCTTGGCTTTTTCTTGAACTCTGTCGCTTAGCCTTTCTTAAAATACTTCCCTCAGCTCGCTCTATTTTAATGAAAGAAACCCCAAGCCCCTCTCCTTTTTCCTTTTCCTCCTTTTACCCGGCAGCCTTACGCATCTGCCCCCGCTGTTTTGAAGGCGCCTTTTTTTCCTTGCCGCCCTTTTTTTTGCCTACGTCATCGGATCTCTTTGCTCGCCCCTTCTTTCTCTTTCCCTTCGACAGCTCCCCAAGCCCCGGACATCTTTATCGCCATCGTTAATACCGTGATTTTCGGTCCCCTACCCTTTTTTCCGAAGCTGGTGGCTCACTTTCGTTTCCCCATTGATGGTTCCGTTGTTTTTTTCCCCGACCCCGTAGCCCCCTCCACGTTTTTCTTTGCCACGGTTGCTCTCCTTTTCCATTTGTTCAGTTCCCGAGATGCCCTTTCTCTTCTCTCCAAGCCCTTCTGTCGATGCGCAGCATTAGCGGTTACCTTCGAATTCAACACCAAATGGGCCCAATTTCGATCCATCTGTACGCCGCTTCTGCTCTATGAATTCCCCCTTTTTTATTGTTTCGTTAGTTCTTCGGATAACCCCTGATTGCTTATTTTTGCTGTGTGACTTTTGCCGGCCTTTATTTTCCTTTTCCCCTTTCTTCCGTTTGTCTATAATTGTCTTTTCCCCGCGTTCCCTTTTACGCTCTCCCCACCACCATTCCTTTTGCCGCCCTTCCCTGTCCCCTATTTGGTCTTTCTAATGCAAGGTAGTTGTTTCCCCCCCCGCTCCCTCTTCCCCAAGTTTTTTTTTTGGGGGTTTTTAGCCATCGTCTGAAAATCTTGAAGCCAATTCTAGACTTCTTCCAGTGAGCAGGCACCCCCCCTGGAGATCCGTGCTATTTTGACTCCAAGTTTCTTCCCGAGTGCTTTTCCCCCTACTCCCCTAGATTGCATCGCAGTCCGCGGATCCCCCCTCATTTCCGCTCATTCCCAAAGTGCAATTTTATTCGCATGTTATTTTTTTCTCTTTTAGAAGGATCGTCCAGCTTTGCGTCTTCCCGAGATCTGTGGCCCCCCCCTCTGTTCCCCACTTCTGCTTCGGTTCAGTTGTGACCAAAAACGCCCCCATAATGCCCCGGTTTCCTCCCCCCACCGAACACGCCCCCCAACCCGTGTTCATCATTCCCACGAGTCTAGTTTTTTCCCCCCGTACTTAACAAAGATCGTTTCCTGTTTTTCTTGGGGTTGTTCACTGGCGACAACCCGATATTTGCTTATAAATGGTTGTGCTGCCTTCCTTCCGGTCCCGTCACCCTGGGCGACCCGTTGGTTTCCCTGTTCTGCTTTCACACCTCGCTATCGGTTCCGCCTTACTTGTAAGGAGTTTTTTTTTGGTGCGGTTTTTTACCCTATTTCCGCGCGTCGTTCGTAAGTCTACCGATTTTCACTTCCGCCCTTTCCGCCCAATTTCGGGAGAGGACCCCTCCCCTGCAAGATGTCGACCCAAACCACCCCCCCCCCCCCCCCCCCCCCCCCCCCCCCCCCCCCCCCCCCTGCCGTTCTTTCATATCGACGCTTACTTATTGTTCTTTTTTTGGGAACTCATTCCCCCCTCAGCAGGTTTTTGGTAGCTTCCTCGCCCCTTCCCTTCTTTTAGCTCAAATGCCTTCCGCTAAATTAATCCCTTTAACCGCCATCGTTCCTTACTTTTTGCCTGTCAGCCACGGCCGCCTCTAGTGTACCCTCCAAAAATACAACAGTCTGATCAGCTTTTTTTCCTTGCCCTCCCTGTGCTGCTTTGTAGGAGTCGCGTCACAAAGTCTCGCTTTTTCCTGAAGTTCCCCTTTTCTCGGTGTCTTTTTTTTGAATCGTGGCTCTTTTTTCTCCCTGTCGTGGAAATACTGCTTATCGTGACCTCTTTAGTTAATCGAGTTCGGCCATGTCCCTCTGCTTCCCCCTTCCACCAAAATCTTCCGAACACTATCCAATTTCACGCCTATACATTGGGGTCACCGAGCCCGTCTTTCGACCCCCCGCTTCCGAAGAGAGCATTTTTTCCCCTCTTCCTTTTTTCTGCCGATGAAGCTTGTTTTCCCTGCGTTACAATCCCGATTCGCGTTTTCCCTGCCTAACCTTTTTCCGCGTGATCATCCTCCTTTCCCAAGAAAACTTGGAGCACCTTCATCCCCTGATTAGTTTTTTGTCGTGAGTCCCTCTCTATTTTTCCTCCTTTTTTTGGCTCGATGATTTGAGCGCTTTTCTGGTCCTTTCCCCTTAACCCCCCATAAAATGGTAGGTTGGCCGCGGGGAGACCTTTTTTTTTTCTGGTTGACACCTTTCTGATCTTTCTATGGTTTTCTCGTCGCATGAATACACAGCTGCGTTGCAGCGCCATCACCTTTTTCGCTTAGTCGTTTTGCCTGTCTAGTCCCTCATACCCCTTTCACAAGTGTCGATTGTCCCCCCTTGATTGCCCTTGTACTTGAGTTAGTAACTTGGACCCTTTACCCTAACCGTCTCTTCTCTTTTTTCTTCTCCTCCTGTTACCTTCCACGGAAAAGTTCGTACGCTAAACTCACTGGCTCCCTGTTGCTGGTTTGGTCTACTACCGTCGTACTCACAGCAGACCTTTCTCCCTGCGCCCTCTTCCCCTGCTGTCCCTTTTTTCTTTCCCCTAGGTACTGCCTCGTGATTCTGAACCTTTCGAGGTTGACGCTCATTTAACATCGTCTCCCAGGAAACTGACCCCCCCCCCTGGTGCTTTAATCACGGGGAACCCAATCACTTAATTTCCTCTCTACTGTCCGCTGGTTTACGCCGGGCTTGCTGCCGTTTTTTTTCCTCTCTGCAGATTCTGCAGCTTGCAGTTTTTGTTCCCCAAAGGTCCTTATCTTTTGGACAGTGAAGAAAACCCCAAGACACTAACTCTTTCATCGAGAAGATCAGCGTCCCCCCTTTCCCCCCCTTTGTTAGCAGCGGAGGTCTTTTCCGCCCATCCTTCCTCTAAGTCTCTGGACAGTCTTTGTTTATTTCCCACCTGGTCATGAGCCCTTTTCCTCCACAAAAATACCGAGAAACCTCGACACTACCCTCTTTAAAGTGTTTCAAAACTTTTGTGGACGAAGCCCGTTTTGCTTGGCTTCAACTGCCTTGGTGCCCTTCGCCCGCCTTGCTGTTGATTTGTTGGTTGCACCTTTGTTCTATCGTCCTTCCTTCCTGTGTTAAGTCACTGGTCGACGATCCTTCCCTTTCCTGCGTAGAGGCCTCCTTTTACCGGTTCCCTATCAAACCCCAAAACCCCTAGGCGTTCTCGCTTTTCCCCCCTTTTTCCTTTCCTCGTCAGGTCATTTGGCAGCTTCTTTTGGTCTTAGACGATTGCTCCATGTTCTTTTCCAGTGGAATTGACGTCCCTTTTCGGGAGGTCTCTAGCAGTATTTCCGGCCTTACCTCAGTAGCCTTTTCCTTTTTACATTGCCCTACTCTTGGCTCCCCCAATGCTCCCTTTTTTCGGCTTTTCCCTTTTCCTCTTAACTTTTTTGGATCTTTCGACCACAAGTTTGGAACAAAGCGTGCCGCCCCTTTTTTTTTTTTGTGGTGTCTGTAGAGCTTTTTTTCGCAGTCAACTCTCTATGAAGTGTCCTTTTTTTTCCCCTCTGCAGCTGCCCCTCTTCCCCCCCGCCCCTTTGGAGATCCGGGCAGCCCCTTGCCCCCTTGTGCTACTCCTTTCGCGGTCGCCGCGTGCAACATAAACCTTTCAACCTTTTTTTTCGTCCAGTTTGTCCTCTTGTCGACTCCGCGGTTTTTTTTTTTTTCCCTATTCCCCCTCCATCGTTCCTTTTTTCATCGAAGAGCTTGAGATTCGGCCGCCGCAACATTTTTTGGATGCCCCCCCTCCCCTCCCCTTTTCCGGTGATTTCCCCCTCGTAAGTGACACCCACCAAAATTGCACTCCCTTTCTGGTGCTCCCACCCTTAAACCGTCGTTCCCGTTTTTTCTTCCCCCACCATCCCCTTTGACGATTTGTTTTTTTTTCTTTAACCTTTCCGTAATGCTCGTTTCCGGTGGTAGCCCAATGGTTTCTTAAGGCGGAATCCCTAGGTTCTTTTGTCTCGTTGTATGTTTTCCCGTAAAACGCCCGTTCCTCTTCAACTGACGGCTCCCACAGAGGGGGTTTCCCCTCTGCATGAAAGAAGCTCTGTATTCTTTTTTTTTATTTTCCCTTCCCCCTCCCATATGGCCTCCCTCTCTTCGGTCGAAAACTGAAAGCTTCTCCCCTCGAAGAGCGTTATTCCCCTCCAGATCCCCCCTTTTTCCTGTTTGCGGGCCTGGCCCTTTGCAAATTTCTTTTTTTGCCTTCACGTGCTTCCCGGTATCTGGGGTTGTCGGTCGCCCACCTTCCCCGATTTTATCACCATGACTTCACTTATTCTCCTTTCCCCCCTCAGGGACTGTCCCTTTCGACTGTCGTATCCCACCTTTCACCTTCCCTCCCCCCTCAGGTCTTTAGTTTTTTTCGCAGTTTAATGCCTTCTGCTGTGGCACTGCGTAGTAGCGACCCCCCCCCGCGCGTGCGGGACAAGAGCACCTCCCAAGCGTTCCCTTTTGGTCGTTTTTTTTTCCTTTTTCTAGACCTGTGAAATGGTCTCCTCTTCTCAAATTTTCCGTTGTTTTGAGTGTGCGTGATTTTTTGTCCCAATCCAAAACCGAACGCCCCCAATCCTTTCCCCACGAAGATGTGGCGGGAGTCCTATAGCGTCCCGACCCTCTCTCGAGTCTCCCCCTTTTTTCTGATTCCGGTCGGACCCCTGAGCTTTGTTTGTTTACCTTTTGAGACAAGTGCGCCTCTGTTGCTAACCTTTCTTTCCCTGCTCTATCCATCCTCCCCCCCCCCTTTTTTACCTTTTCTTTTGTAGCATGAGCATAGTAAGCGCTCGTCCTCAGGC
>Ga0179593_1259869_pt1 | contig 11254 bp, 10 predicted proteins | sample CZODoug2_1_08_16_FD_185931 | JGI IMG/M metagenome (GOLD analysis project Ga0179593, IMG submission 185931) | Vadose zone soil fungal communities from Angelo Coast Range Reserve, California, USA - CZODoug2_1_08_16fungal (PacBio error correction) | ecosystem: Environmental > Terrestrial > Soil >... | reverse complement strand
GTTGCTCTCTCGCCCCCCCAAAGGTGCTCGCTGCTGTACGGACTACCCCCTGGGCGACAGTAGTTGCCCGTTGACAAAGTATCCGCGGCTTTCTGCTGTGCCCCCAGACGGGTGCCCAAAGAATTCCCCTGAAAGATATCCCCCCCGTGAGATCCTTTTTCTACGCTGTGTTTGCCACCACCTGCACCCCCCCGGTCATCGAGGTCCACCACCGTACTCCGTTACCCCCACGACGAAGCGAAAATCAACCGGAGAGCCAGGCCCCCTGGGTACTCCCTGGCCACGAGTGCACACCCTTTTTTTTCGCTCACACCCGCCCCGCGATAACCTTTCCAAGACCCAGATGCGTCCCCCGTGCACCCCTCACCTCCCCACTGGCCGGTCTTTTCCTCTTTTAAATGCATAATCTGAGGACACAGGACCTCCGAGAGAACTCTCTTTTTCCCACTCCCCACTAACGGTGACCTTTCCCGCATCAGTCCACCTACGTTCAGACGTTAATGCGGTTGATGCCCCTGTCTTCTTTCTTCCTGCGCGCCAAAACTTACGGGCTATTGGGAAAATTTTGTGGTCGGAATCTGGTTTCTCACACACCGACCGGTACTCGTGTGTTCGATTAGGGTTTTTTTCCCTTTCACAACCCCCCCCCCCACACACAAAAACCCCCCACCACATTAACCCGCTCCTTTGGAGCCAGTACCGGCGGATGCGCCTGGCCAGTTCGAGTCCTGCTCGCCTTTGTCTGTCGGCCGTCGGTCACCTAACCGCCCCCTTACCTTCCCTTGCTCTTTTCTTTCATCCCTTAGTAACCCCTCCCCCGGATCGTAAACGACCCAAGGACCCATAGTCCTGCCTCGTCCTCATGACCCCCTTGTACCCCTTTAAAAGTCTACTCTGACGGGACCCCACCCGACCTAACACCGGGAGAGACCGATCTAGGATGTAAGGTCCACCGGATCGAGTTTACCAGCGCTAACCGGGGCCCCCTGGGGTGGCGTCAGAAGACATATGCGTCCTTGCCCTGCTTGCCTCCTTCTTCCAGTGGGGTTCTGCCTTCTTTTAGCCGAATTTCACAAGGGTTAGACGCCTGCGAATCCCCAACCCCTCTCACTGTCCCTCAAACACTAGTGGTACTCTTTAGAATCCGCATGTATGTGAGGACACTTACGTTGCTGTAACCGACGACTGCCCCTTGCCTCCTGAACGGTCTTTTGACATCAACTGTGCTGTTCTTTCCCTCAAAGACTTCCTAAGCCCCCTACTGTAAGACCCGCACGCCGTCTTACGATATCTGCCAGACCTGTCATGATTCACACGCAAGCCCCGACCTCTTCTCGCCCCCCCCCCTGACCGACTCACCGTTGCAACTTTGCCTTTTGGTCCGACACTCCCCCCCCACCTCAGATTGACCCGCCCGTGGGGCATATCCCAATCTCGACCCATTAACACCCCTTACCCGTACGTTGCTTGACACAGACTGTCTCGCGCGTCGCCCCCCCCCCTCTCACGCCTCGCAATCGGACAAGCCGATGCATTCAATCTTGTTGCTACTCTTTGTCCTTCCCCCCTGTTTCTGTCTTAGTTCCACCCGTTCCTCACGCCGCTAATGTCCCAGGAACATTTACCCCGTGTGACCGAGGGTAAATTCCTTCCAGCCTTATGTTATTTCTTCTCCCCGTCTGTCCCTGTAATCTCGGACTGACGCGTGTATTGCTTTCCCCTCTCTCATTTCCCCCTTCTTCCGCGCGGTTGCACGTTCTTTATTTGTACGAGTCACACGCGGCTACCTGCGGGATCTGTTAGGGATTTTTGCTGATCCCTACTATATCTTATCACCTGGTTTTGCCTTTCTTCGAGCCCCAAAAGGATGATGATGCTCGGCTTCCTAACATTTCTCGCAAACTCCTATGTGTCCCCTATGTACGCCCCTGTAGACGTAGGGATTGTCCCTATCCAGCACGGACCCGTTTTTTTCAAGTCACCTCTTATTTTGCACTAAATACCCAGTGATTGTTGCGGCTATCTCCACTTCCACCCACGGTATTCCGCTTTGCACTTTGGCCGGCCCGATGGTTTCCCGCTCCAGTCGCGAAGTAAAGCCTCACACTGAACCTCCTCTCTCAGCAGCTTTTGGCTTGGTCCAGCTTCCTTGATCACACAACAGTTTCACCCAGGTGAGCAGGGTCGCCTCCCGAGAAATAACCTCCACTTACTCCTTCAGGGGACCCCCGCTTCCCCCCTTTCGTCCTCTACCCGGTGCAATCTTCTGACTCCCACGGTATCATCCATACCTCCCTTCTGCTCCCCTGGTCGCAGTTGTTCCTGGTACCCTACAGAGGGAATGGAAAACTTGCTCCTCCTCCCAGGCCGTTTCCTGCGGTTTACCCAAACAGGCTGCTGGTGAGCCTTTCCTCTTCTGCCCCCCGACCCATATAGCACGTGTGGTCTGTTGGCACCTTCCCCCGAGGAGATTTTTTATTTCATTCTTTTATTCTCCCCCCCGCGCGCAGCTGTTGGAAATGACCTATTCTAAACCCTCCCTTTCCTTCAGTCTCGACCCCCACCCCCTCCCGGAGAGAGTTCATCACGACTGCTGGACGTTCCTCACCTTTGCCGAGTTTGGCTACTCCGGGTTGCACGATATTTTTGTCGTACGACAGTCAACGGCCTCCCTTCCTCTCGTCTTTCCTATTAGTAAGCCGGGCTGGCCTCCTGAATTGCTTCCTTTTCATTCTCCTTTCTGGTCTGCCCTATTATTTAAGCCGAAAAGAGTCCAGAGGTCTTGCTTTTCAAGTATTTCTTCTCCCCCTTTTTCCGGCGCCTGAAACGCCATTGATAACCGGATGATCAGCCCGACCCGGCAGCCCGATGACCCAACGTCCCCACGTTCTCCGTGTCTCGTGGTCCCCCCCCTCCGGGCCGCCACGCTGGTCAAAGTGGAGTGCTTTCCACCCCTTTTTCCTTTTTCCTTGTTTTTTTTGGTCCAGCTTACACATCAACGTGCCGACCGCACATACGCTTTCCAGAGCCACACCCCTTCTTTCTCTGTATAGCGGCACCTCCGCCTTTTCCGGTCAGTGTTGATGGCCGAATCTTCAAGCTCCCCTCCCTTGGTACCGTTCTGCCCCCCCACGCAATACAGGACGGTGTTTACCATACAAAGCCCCACTCCCTTTACTTTTGCACGTCGGTGCCAGGCACGCTTAACTTCTACTCCAACCAGGGGTTTACCCCTTTCTCCCTCCCCCCCATCAGCTACTTTTTTTTTTTTCACAAGAATTTTAATCAGAATACCCCCCCAGTGAAAGACCCGCCACGAGGTGGAGGCGTCTTGTCACCCGTAGTGTATGTTCCCTTGTGCTCATTGTCTACAAGATCCAGGTGTCCATAGACAAGCCACGGGCCGTGTTCCCCCTCCCGTTCCTCTTGCCCTTGGTTTGCTGTTCATCTTCTGAAGACGTCCCCCAAACCCCCCCTGTGCTTCGTCCCTCCCAGAGTTTGGAGACTGACCAGTGTCCTCGGCTGATTGCCTGTTCGTATTTCTCGTCCTCGTTGGACCCGAGTGACCTGCCTCCTGGTTTGTCTCATCTCCTGCAGGTGTTTTCTTTTTCCCACCCATCGTAGTCACTCCCCCCGACGACTAGCTTCTCTGTTTTGGCCGGGGTACTTTCTTTTGTGCTCTGCATCACCGCCTGCACTAGATCAGCCGACCGGGCCACCGTCCCTGGCGAAACCCCCTTTGTTAGAAGAATTCTTTTTCCCTCCTCCCTTCCCGACCTAGCGCGTAGTTATCCTGTACTATTTTCCTCTGTTGTTTTTGATCCTTAGGATACTAAGCGGCTTTATTTAGTACCTTGTCCTCCATTGTTGCTTTCCATGTCTCTACTCTACCTTTGGGAACCGTTCGCACGCCGCCTTCTCGTCTAGGCCTCCCCCCCTTTTTTTCGGTCACGCCCACAGACTCACAACCATACGACCCCCAAGATCACACATTATAGTTTCCCCACCTTTTTCTTCCCTGTGCACGCGTACGTTCCGAACCACACCTTCACCTTTTCTTGCTGGTTAACTTCCCCCCGGAGTTCCCTGGTCGACGTCCCCAACACACCAGACTTGACTGCGCACTATGTACAAGGCTTTTTGTCGCCCTCAGGAGCCCTTCAGACCGGAAGCCGGCTGGCGAAATAATTCTGGTTCGAGGACCGGCGAGCAAGTGTCCCCCCTTTCTCAAGCGGTCCTTTCTCTCCCCATTAGCGGCCTGGAAGTTATGTGTTAGGTACGTGACATGAGAGGGAAATAGGGTAGCACCGCAGCCCCCTTGCTTCTGCCATATCGCCGCGTAAAAACCCATCCATTGGTTCTCACACCTCACAGGTAAGGCGCCCCCCCCAACTTCTTGTCCCACACCCTTCATGATTCGGGATATGCCATTTCTTTGGTATTTTGTTCCTCCACCCATCTAGAGCTCTTCGGTGAACAAACTGGGTCCTGTTCCGGGCCCCCATGTCCCCTGACACACATCGCCGACGGACTCTGCCCCTGTTTCCATATTGTCGTCAAGTGTGTTTATGGGACTTTTTTTTTTTTAATTCCAAGTCTTGCCGACGCGGACCCCTATGCGCGGCCCCCCCCGCGCTGTATCGGAGGCTCCATGCACCCCTTTCATTACGTCTTGTTGCATTTGATTTCGGATGCCTTTGGCCCTTTCGTGGCTCACACCACTACCCCGCGTCTCCCCCACCTACCCCGCGACCTTCCTTCTTATGAGGCTCCTGGCGCCATTACAAGACGGACCTTGGTTCCACCCCGGGCACCACACACGTACACACACTTTACGTGTGTCCGACTTACTCCAACTGTACCCCCCCCCGCCCCGACTCTTCCCTTTTGGTCCTGGAACCCAGACCCCAGGACGAGGTCTTTATGTCAAGAGCCCCCCTGAGTTACTTGCAGCAATGGACCTGGTCCGCTCTAGTTTTTCCAACCTACTAACCGGTTCATGAGTCTGATTTTAAGCGGTTCCCGGGGTTGCTTCCCTACACCCGTTACTCTCCCTTTCAAACCTCCGCAGCTACGCGCTGGTCCAATGTATTCACTCGTCCTAGTCGCGAGTGACTTTTTTGAGGACCCTTTTCCTGTATGAAGGCCGCACCCTGATTCATGACTCTCCGGTTCCACGATGACATAGGATCTCCATTCCCTTACCCCCGTCTATAACTTGAGGCCATGGTCAGCATTTACCGATCGTCTCTCCCCTTCTTGTCCAGACCTTTGGTGGCCTCTGCCGTCAACCGAACAATTTTACGATCGTTCCCCTAGCCCCCCAGACCCTTCCCTTCCTCCACATGAGCTTCACACCGTGTTTTTTTTACTCTAATCCCCTTTAAAATCGACAGTTCTAGTTTTTCAATCCCCAGGGTTTGAGCTTCCCCTGTGCGCCCCCCGGGGCTCCCTCCTGCAATAGGTGATCCACACACTGCTACATTGCCCTATTATTACCTTTAAAAACCCCCCCCAAGACGTGGTTCTATTCTTGTGGACCCCCGGATCAGTACACCGCGGGTCAAACCAGGCTAGTAGGATGTCCCTCCTTCTCTCGCTGTTCACATCCAGACATGTTATTAGCTGTAGTTACCCCCTCTTCCCTTTTTTTTTGCTTTTCCCCTTCCTTTACCTTCCCCTGGTGGAGACCGAGATAATGGAAGAAGGCTCGCCCCTGTGTTTTCCCCTCCTTCCAAATGAAGCTTCCCCACACGCAGATATTTCCCCCCCTTTCAATTTACGTAACCCATAAATGTTTCACTTGCTGCCGTCTGGGTAGCCACATTTCCCTTCCACTCCACACTCTTCTTGCACCGTGCGTTTAGTTAGTTGGAGTGGTCTGGTTACCCCCCTCTCCATCGTCCTTTACCGTCTCAAAGAAGCGGGTGTTCGATCCAGTTTCTTGTTTGTGATTAATCTTAATCCTTTTGCGTTTGAGAGCGACTTCTCTCCCCCGGTCCGGCCCGGTACATCCACTTATAGGTTGGCCTCCCCGCCCCCAACTCCTTACCCTTCAATACACCACGTCTCCAGACGCAGTCCGTGGCTCTGGCGCTCGAGCACCGACCCCACCTGGTTGGACGAGGTCAGTAGTTCAAGCCACCCGTCTCCGCCTTTCACTCGTCAGGTTTGTCCCGCGACCCCCCCGAGCTCAGCGTGTTTGACACACGCTTTACTCCCTCCTCCCGGACCAGGTAACGGAAGCAAGTCGACCTAAGAGGCCCCAGGCGGTGGCGCAAAAATATTCTGTGCCACTGTCTGACCAGCCCCTATCATCCTCTTGTCAATGAGTTAACATTTTCTATGTTGTTGAGGGGACCTTCTTTGACCATAGAATCACCTCCCCCCAGATTTGTCGTTTCATTTGGTTTTTTTTTTAAAATCCCCTTATCGTTTTCGCCCCTTGATACAGCCTAGTCCACCGCGCGTGCGCGATCTGAACTACCTTCCCAGGCTATGGGTAACCCCACTATGCTTGAGTCCCAGCCTTTTTCTTTTCCCTCCCCTTAGTGGTCGGAAACTACCGGTGCATGTAGATTGCTGTTCCGATAGCTTGGCCTTTTTGCGTTGCTTTCCCTCTCACTTTCTGGCCGCATTTTTTTCCGGCCCATACACCCGTTCCACCCCTTTACCGAAACCCCTTTCACTTCCGCTAATTTTTGATCCCGTCTAAGAAGAAAAAGGCCAGTCAGCGACTCCCTAGGAATTCGTCAGATTGTGCCAGAGCGGAAACGTTCCCCGGTTCGTCTCCCTTTTCCCTCCATTCAAAAAGTGGAAATTCTGATCAGGCTACTCAGATTACGCTTAGCGCGCCTTCCTGCCCCCATTCTCCTTGTGGTTCTCCTGAACAGGAGCGCAGGAAAACATAACTACCCTTTTTTTTTTTTTCTTCTGTGGATTTTGACACCCGGTCTTTGTAAGTTTGTACCAGACTGAGATGGCTCTCCTCGAGGCGCGCGCTTTCGTTATGAGACGGACCTTGTCCCCGCCCTCCTCTCGTGTCATGATGGGTTGAAGGCTGGCCCCGGAGAAACCGGACTTCTATGCCGTTCGGGTCCCTCTCCTCGACAGGTGATCACGTACCCCTTGCGGTTGAAACCGTTCCAGAAACGACCTCCATCGGCATTTATTGTCCCCCATCTTGGGCCAGTCTTTTTTGCGCAGTAAATAATAGAGAACCCCAACCATGTGGACTCTTGGACCACGCCTTTGTTGCTTTATGAGGGAATGTTTTCTTCCTCCCGTGTTCACTTCGGACACGCTTCCTTTTACATATACGCAAACTCCACAGACACACCCCCGCGTGGATCTCTTTGACCAATTCTCCCCCGGGAGCTTTTGCCCTCCTTCTTTTAGAAACAAAACGGGCTCTTCCAGCCGGTCCCTGTCGCACGCGTATCCCACTATAATCTTTCGCTTACACAGTGAGTCTGGACCGGGTCCATTTCACACATTTGGGCTGGAAATTAAATGCATTTTTTCACCCAGTAGTAGCTACCCCTTTCCCCCCTATGACACCCCTGATATCTTCTGGTTGCCAGATTATTGCTTACTTTTACCGCGCTAATATAGGAGACCCGCCCTGCAACAGGGAGCAACTCCCGTGCCAAGCTTACAAGTTAAGCACCTATGTCGTAGACACCCTCAGACTGGTCGCGCTTGCTCTCCTCTTTCTCTTCTCTCCTTTCTCTTTTTTTTGTGTCTCGATATACTAGGATCCCCAGGCAGTCCAGGTGCTGGATATTTCATCTACTACCACTGTTGTGCACCGTTCGGCGTCCCGTTTGTTTTTTTTTCAAAGGTAGGATTTATCTTTTTTCTCCCCTGTAAGCCCCCTGACTCTTTATCAGGCCAGCAAGTCATTCTCTGTGACCGCTTACGCCTGGTTTATTGATCCCACCCCCCAAACACCCCCTTTCCCAGCCTTTTCTAGTTTTACCCGATTGCAATGTAACACGCCTACACTTCCCCTGCACACAACCCCCTCTCCATACTGAACAAGGTGCACCTCACCCGTCCTTTCATAGGACGCGGATGGCACGATCCAGGTGGTCGTTTGACCTCGATCGATTTTCAGGGTAACACAGGACTCATTCTGTACTCCACCGACTTCTTCCTTTGGATCTTTTGTCCTTCAGATGAAAATGTAATCTGGTCCGCCCTTCTCCACTGCTTTACTCAATTTACGTGCGGCCGGTCCTTTTTCTGCCCTTTGGTGGTTCTTCTCATCTTCATTTCTCACCAAATTCGGGAAAACCGGAACCGCGTGAATCCCTTCCCTACAAGTGGACAGGGGGACGTATGTTCCTTCCGGCGGCATAAAGTTGCACTGAAAACCAAACCCCAAAAAAACAAAAATACAACCCCACCTCCCAAAACAAACAACAACAAAACAACAAAACACAAAAACACCAACCAAAAAAACACTTCCCTCCCCTTCCTTCCTTTCCCTACTTTTCACCCCCTTCGGGGGACCCCCTATTTCACGGTGTCTTTTCTCCTTACTCGCATAACGTAGCTCTAAACCTCTTCGTCAGCCTGCGGTCCCCCCCCTCCTGCCCTTTTTCCTACCTAAAGGGTCCGAATGCCACCGATCCCCCCCCTTTCTCGACGCCTTCGGTCCGGATCTCGTTGGTAGTTCTCTCCAGGGAAATGCCTACTCCACTTCTTGCTATCAGGCGGCGTCCCTTCATCCGACCCGATTTGATGCTCTTCGCACCGTTCCTCTCCCCGGCTACTCCCTCCTACCTGCCATAGGTACGATTCCCCTATTGGTGCTAGTGACGAGCCTTCGCATGCTGTTCCCTTCCCTTTTCTGGTCCCCGTCCAAGGAACAGGATAAGCATCCCCCCCAAGCGCTATCTTCCGTTACGCTGATGCGGTTGTCCCGCCAAGTCCACTATCGTGCCTTTTTTCTCCATACTTCCGTGGATTGCTTTCGAACGCCCTTTTTAGCAGATCGAAGAATAAACCCATTCCGTTTCGAGGTGTATTGGGACTGGGGCACCGTCGTCCTTCCTGTGCAGGGTGGGTGTGGTATCTCCAGCCAGGGAACTGTCACCATCCCCTCTTTTCTCGGCCTTTTCTTCATTGTTTGTTCCACACCGCCCCAGGCGCCACTTTGGTAAGGCAATGTCCCACTGTCAGTTTCGCACTGTATTCCCCTCCAGCCTGTTTGATGGGGCTGCGTCGTGACTGCTCCTTGATCTTGCCCATGCGCCTTAGCCCCTCCTGCCCATTTTCCCTTCCCTTCGGATGCAATCTGGTTGCGCTGCAACCTGCGCTCTTGCGGTGCTCCTTACTTTTTTTTTTTTCTTCCCCCCACTATCCTCCCCCCCCTGCGTTCCTTTTGAGCTTCAGCCCCCGTCTGCTTCTCCCCTGCGTTTTTCTCTGGGGTGCACCTTGCCTATCTCTTTAACTGATCCGACACTTGTTTTTCCCCCCCGCCCCTGTGTGAGATCTCTCCTATACCTCCTGTTGAGATTCTTTTCCCTTCCTTTCTCGGTGACAAGCCCCACTAGCTAGAGAAGATTCCGTATGTGCCGTGGTTATTTGACGTCGCACGTCACCTATTTACGCGAGACCAACTCACACCTCGCAGTCACTTTTGTGGATGGCTATTACCGCCACCCCTCCCCCCTTGATCGTTAGTCGGGCCCCAGCAAATCCGAACTTCCTCTTCCCCGTCCCTTGGACCCACGTTTTTACATCGCCTGACAAGCTTTCCCCTCTTCTCCGCGCCCTTCTTTTGTCCTGCCCACTTGAAGCAGACAGGGCCTCCTCGCAGTGAGAATCAGCCCAGCCCTGCTTTCGTCACACGAATCAATCCCAAGCGATGGTCCCCCATGCTTCCCCCCTTTTCTGGGTCTTCACTTCCGGACTGTCTTCAAGACCGGCTGCCCACCGCTTGTATTTTTCCCTTCCTCCCCGGAAGTTTCCGTCCCTGCCCCCCCAAAAACGTGCCTTTTTTTCACCTCGCAGCTCTCACCCCCGCCCCTTGCAGTCCCTTCTTGTACCATTATTGTGCCCGCTCCCCAGCCCTATGTGATTTTTCCTTCTCGCTGTTGCCCCGGGGCATTACCTCGGTGCGGTTCGGCTGGCTTGTGTCTTGTGTAAGCCTAGTTGGCAACGCCCCCGGTAGCGCGTGTGTTGCAGCAATTCTCATAACTCCAGCGCATCTGCAGGCCGAGGCGTAGCCGGGTCGGTGACCCCTCCACCCGCACCCATACCAGTCTTCCCCCGGTTTATCTTTTCCCCCTCCTCCCACAGCTCAATTACCTGCGTTAGAATGGCAGCCCAGGCGGTCCAGTATTGCTTCACCCATGGGGTCTTGATTCCTCTGCCTCCGTACCCCCGGGACCCTTGTGATTCCAAACTTGGCCTCTTCGTAGCATTTCTAGGTTCCTGCCCACTCTTCTGTTCCCCCCCCTTGCGAATTGTGTTTTGGACGTGGTGTCTTCTTCTTCCCCCACGTGATTGTTTCCCTAATGGTACCACTTCAATGATTACCGCCTTTACTTTATTATTACGAGTTCTATTGCCTTTAAATGTCCCCCCTCCCCCGCGAGTCGTTTTACTTTGGAAGTCCCTTCCCTCCTTCACACGTTCCGTTCAAGTATTTGCAGCATCCTCCTTGACGGCCCCCCCCAAACCGGGGTTCCCGTTTCTGTCCCGACGATTTTTCCCGCGCCGGAAAGGCTATGGATTTTTTGCGAATTGTCTCCCCTCTGACTCAATCACAGAGCCCCCCACCCTGGGCATCAAGCCGTCGATGGCTGCCGATGGTGCTTTGCTGTTTTTTTAAGCAACCCCGTTCAATTCCTTCCCCTATTCCCGTTTCATCAATACGTCCCTCCAGATAAAACCTGCCTATGTGGAGAGGAACTTTGGCCTTGCATTCTCCCAGGTTTTTACACTTGTGCGTGGCCTGCCCTCTTTCACCCCCGGTACTTGAACGGGCGCCTCCTTCCATGTGTCCGTAGTGCGCGGTGCGTGTTTGGGGTGTCCAGCTGCCCTTGCCTTTGTCTTCCCCCCAGGTCGTAGCGGTTGAGCCCCAAACCGAACATCCATCCTGGCCGCTCTTCCGCTCTTATGATACCCTGCGCCCTGCGCTGGCATTTTTTCTTTCCCCCCGGCCCGGAGGCCCTCCTTCCCCGTGTATTTAGTAGCCCATGGCCCGTTCTGATGGCGCCCTCCGTCCCTCCCACCGTAT
>Ga0179593_1590711_pt1 | contig 11255 bp, 16 predicted proteins | sample CZODoug2_1_08_16_FD_185931 | JGI IMG/M metagenome (GOLD analysis project Ga0179593, IMG submission 185931) | Vadose zone soil fungal communities from Angelo Coast Range Reserve, California, USA - CZODoug2_1_08_16fungal (PacBio error correction) | ecosystem: Environmental > Terrestrial > Soil >... | reverse complement strand
TTATCGTGTTGGGCATGAAGTCGGCTTTTTCCTTTTTTCCTTTCCGATTACCCTGCTTCCATTGTCTCAAGGTCCGTTAGCTCCCCCCTTCCCGCCAGCCCCGCTATACAAGTCTCCGATCGAGTACCCTCAGTTAGTGTTCCTTTTCTTGCATAGCTTTTTTTTGCCGGTTTGTTGTTTTTTCTGTGATCACTCACCCTCCCCTTTTTGGACGTAGCACCCCATGCGCTTGTTTTTGATTTTTGGTTTTTCCCCAAAACCGGAACCTTCTCTTTCTTCCCCATTTTTTTCCGAAAGGTGTCGTCTTCTTTTCCCAGATTTTCCCTCTTTTGTTGCGTGATGTGGACTCTTTGTTTTCTCCCCCACCCACCGAAACCCTCCTCTTCTTTTCGCTTGGTGGACCTATTTAACTCTCTTCGAAGATGTAGTGGGGGAGTGCTCCTTTTTTTCCTGTTTTGTCCCCCCCATGCTGCTTAGCTTCCTCTTCAGGCCGATTTTTTTTTTCGCCTTTTTCTGGTGTTCCCTTTCGAAAAGTATGGATGAGAGCGATTTTTTTTTCGCCCCTCATCCTCTAAGATTGCGGGGAACCTTCCCCGCGTACGACTCTCCCTGCAATTGTTTTCCCCTTTTTTTTATGGTGAGTGCGACCGCACCCTTTGCGATTTTATTGACTCCCCCCTGACACTATCGATCCTGGCGGGTCACACCCAACGTTCCGATTAGAGCCCCCTCGCGTTCCTTTAACCCTGACTGCGCTTTTAGTTTCCTAGCCGAATTGCAACCCTTTTTGAAAATTTTCCTTTTTACCCCCAAACCTTCCCCGAGATTTGAAGCTTTTTTTCTCGGGTTTTACGTGATCTTGCCTCGTAGTCCCACGCGGGGTCCCCGATCTTTACGGCACCCCCCGGCGTTCCTCTACTACTCTTTCTTGATTTTAGGACCTTGTCTTGATCTCTATCTTTCCTTGATGCGAAGCCTCGTTTTTCCCTGACTTGATTAACTTTCCGTGTCTCTCCATCAATTGAGCACAGCATTATGAATGAGCCCTCCCCAGTCCCCCTCCTCCCCTGCCCCTCGCGGCAAGCTCTACCCCACATTTTGTTCAATTGGGCAAGTGCCCCGCCGGACTGTCTCTAAGTTTTATGTTTTTCCTGCCCGGATTTTCTTTCTCCCCGTTCCATCCTGTTTCTGTGGTTTTCTTCTGTTGCATCCCAGGAAAATTTGTGTTTTTTTTTGATCGACCTTTATTTTTGTAAACGACTTTCCTTCCCCCTTCCTCCATTAGGATACAAGGGGTTTCCCCCCTTCTTTTATGTGGGATTTGGGTTGTTTTAGGTAAGTTATGCTGTGTGAAGCTCGGTTGCTCTACATCACTGGATGCCCTTGGGACCTTTTCCTTTCGACTTTTCTTAGCCTTTGCCCTTTTTAGTCTGGTCTCTTTCCCCAATTTGCTCAACTTCTTTCCCTGCTAGGGGACAAAAAAAAAAGGATGATTTTTCCCGCCCGGTTGTTTGAGTGATTTTTCCCTTTTTGGAACCTTCTTCATTTTTTTCGGCCCCCTTTTGTCACTTTCCCGTTTGCAAGGTCCCTTTTTTTGTCGCTGTCTCCCAAGCTGATAAATTAGTAGGCTCGCCCTCGGTCTTCTTGATGCCTCTCCTCCCGGGTCCCAACGAGCTGCCTCCTCGGTTTTTTTTTTCAATCCCTCAGTTCTCTCAGTACAGTCTTCCACTGATCGGGCCCTCATGACTTTTTTTTCCTCCGGGTTCCCTTACCCCCCTTTTTCGGAATTTCCCCTGGGTCTTTCAAGTTTTTCCGTTTTTTCCCCGGTGAACAATTAGTTAGCCCGCCCAACCCTTTTTCTCCCGACTTCCATAATTTCTTTTCCAAAACTCCTTTTCATAGAACTTCCCTTGGACTGCTCCATCTCAGAATTTGCTTTTTTGTAAACGTTTTACCCTAAGTCTTTCTTCTTTTTTCAAAATGCAGTTTCTCACTCTAATCCCCTTTCTCCAAGATAGGTTTTTTTCGACCCCCCCCACTCGCCTCCTATTAAGATTTTCTGTGGGACATTTCTCATTACTTTTTTTACTTTGCCATCGTCACCACGACCTCCCTTCCCCCCTTTCCTCGCTTCCTCGCCCTTTTTCAGAATAAGGTTTTGACGATTCCCCTTTTATCCCCGGCCGATCCTTATGGTGGACCCCCCTTCTTTTTCCGCGCATTTCCCCAAACCTTCCTTTTCTCTTGGGGACTGACTTCCTCAAAAGAAAACCGAATTCACAATCATCTGGTATCGATTTTTTTCTGTCCGGAGCGTCTTCTTGCTTTGGTTGCGTTTTGACCTTCCTACCCTTTTTCTTCTTATCCTTTGTTTTTGTTCCATCCCGTGACCTGGTCCCCGGCAGACCGGCGAATGTTAAGAGTGTTCCTTTTCTCATGCCAACTTTTTCCTCCTGATTCGTTTGTTTTCTAAGCTTCCCCTGAGTTACTTTCTCTCCTCGAACATTATCATATTGACCGCAACACAATCTTCTTCCCCTTTACTTTCCCATACCCTTCCGTCTTTGTCCGTGGTTTTTTCTTGGATACCCTCCCCCTCCCCCAAAACTTTCCCATTTTTCGGCCTTGGGGGTATCCGTTTCTTGAATTTTTTCCCCCTTTTAAACTTTCCTCACAAACTCCCTCCTTTTCGGATCGAGTGTGTCTTTCCTTGTCAGCCTTTTCCCCCCTTCTTTTCATGATAATTAACGGTATCTTCAGGTTCGCCTGATTCCTATATGCCTTTGGTCCCCTTTTTTTTTCTTCTTTGCCCTCCCTCCCTATAGTGACCGTTTTCCCCCCAAACTGGGAATTTCTCTTCTTTGGTTTCTTTCTCGTTGGGGAACCATTCGTTGTCCCGGTGCATGGTTCCGAATCCTCCCATTCTTCCTTTCTTCCCTCCCTGTGTGGTTCTTTTCTTTTGGCTGCTTTCCGGATTCCTTCCTTTTTCCCACGCCTTTTTCCCCCTCCTTTACCAAATGTTTTAATACCAGTCCCAGTATTGTGTTGCGGGCCCGAGCACCTTTCCCCTTCCTTCCCTTTGGACCTCCCCTATCGACCTTTTTTCCTCCTGTGGTCGCCCCTTAGTATATCAGGCCCCAAAGTCCTTTCTTTCTTAGAATTACCTCTCCCTTTTCTCCTGAATCCCCCCAACCAGTGCCGTTCGCCCCAATTTTTTCCTTCCTTTGACTCCTCTTCCCCCTTCTTTAGATGGTTATTTAACCCCCCCCTTTCTTTTTCCAAAAATGTTCTTTTTGGGTATTGCGATTTGTCTTCCCAATCCAACGTCCCCGCGCCCACAGACGATTCCGGTGGTCCTTTTTTCCCTTATTTTTTTTTTTTTTTTTGTGGGGTTTTTTTTTTTTATGAGCTTTGGGCACGCTCTAGCGAAACTCTTTTTTCTCCTTTTCCGGCTTCCTTTTCTTGTCTTTTGGCCTCCCTGTCCAACCTTTTCTTTCTCTATCGTCTGTCCGATCTTGCCCTCAAAACCTGTTCCATGAGATCGAAATTCTCGATGGATTCTATTACCTTCCTCCCTTTCACTACGTCACTTGGCAGGCAATACCGCGATTGCCTCACTCTTGACACAATAGATGCATCTTTCTCTCTCTTCCCCTTTGCTGAGGAATCTCATCCAAATCCACATTGGTTTGCCCGTTGCCCCTTCCAGAATTCCGGTCCCTCTCCTTCTTCAAGTGTTTGACTTCCATTTGACCTATGTCCACAAACAGTGTAATGCTGACTTCTATCCCTTTTTCCAAATTCATTTTTTTTTTTTGTTCAAAACCCCTTTCTCTCTTTTACGTTTTTCCCATGGCCTTTTTTTTTTTTTCCAGCGACCTTTCCTTGATGTCGTTTCTGGGGGTGGGGCGGACTATGAACCCTTCTACTAGGTAATTATGTCTTCCCTCCTTTTTCAGCGACCCCTCACAACTTTCTTTCCCGGTTGGCCCTCCAACCTCAAAGGGCTATGTAGCCAGTCACACCCCGTAGGAGTCGTGAACTTACAAGGTTCCTTTTCTTTTTCTCCCTGACTTTTTTTTCCCATATTTTTTCCGAACTCGCGGCTTTCCTTTCCCTTTTTTCGGGTCCGAAAGGACTGAAATTCCTCATGAAAACTGTGCACTTCTTAAGTTTTTTTTCTCGTGGTCTCCCAAACGTCCTTTCTTTCCCACTTGCACCCCGCATTCGCTTTTTGGATTGCGCCGCCAAATGACCAAACGCGCTATTATCAAACGCTAACATGCGCGTCGTTGGGTCACCCTTTTTTGAGATCCCTTGCTCCTCCCTCCCTCCATTCTCTGCCTTACGAACAGTCCTTTGTTTCTGTCCCACCGAAACGCCGGTCGTCATATGTTGGGAGACTTCGCACTTCCCCCTGTAACATCTTTCCCTGGACACCCCTTCTGTCACCTTCCCCCACACTCGGTTTGTCCATAATCAATCTTTGGGCCCAGGCAAATTTTTCTCTGAGCCCATCTTGCATTTTTGGTTCGGTTCCCTCCCCTTTTTGCGGGATTTCAAGGAGCACCCAATGAACCACCTTTAAGTTTTCTTTGTTCAGTTCCCCCCCCGCTCCCTTCCTAAATTGCCTGTCAATCTTTTGCCAAATTGCCGACAGAGTGAGTCTTCCCCCCCCCTTTGTGCTCCTTTTTCCAATTCCTCCCCCCTCCATTGATGATCATTGGCATGCAGTTTGAACCTTTTGCACCTGAATTTATCTGAATTTTACAGCCAAGAATGTGGGAAGACGCAAGTCTGCTCCCCCTTACAAAACTCCCTTTCGATAATCTTCACCTATGCTAGCCCTCCTTTGTTCTTAGGTTTTTTTTTTCAATTAGTGTTTTTTCATGTTATCTTAGGGAATCCTTGGAGCTTTTATCTTTTCATTGCCTTTTTCAGCTCTGTGTAATTGCTCCAACTTTTCCTTCTCAGATGCCCGCAGCTCTCAGGGAAGACTCCTCACCTCTTCCCCACTCCCTCCGCCCCCCTTTAGCTTGTGCTTTTTTATCCGCCCCTTTTGTGTTTTTTTTCGCAGTAAGTCCCCAACGTGGCAAGCGCGGAGATTCTTTTTTTTTTCCCTCCTTTCCCTTTTTTCTGTCGGATCGGTGCCCGCCTCGCTTTCCTTTTGGCTCCCTTCCTTTATCCCGCGGTTTGATAAACCGCCTATTTTCGAGTTCTTTTCTGCACCTTAGCTTCCCAGAGCCCTCCTTTCTCCCCCAACCCCTGAAACCGGACCCCTTGCAGCGGCGACGCTTTGCCGTCTTCCCCTTTGGCCTTTCTCGGATTTTTCCTTTTACGAAAACGCTCGCAGCCTGCCCTTAACCACTTTCCGACAAGAGTAACGCCCGTGGCCAGCGTCGTTATGACGTTTTTTTTTTCCACGCCACTCAGCTTTTCCAATTTTTTCCCGTCAGATTTCCTGTCTAACCCCCTCCCTGATGAGAGCTTTTTGTAAAGTTCTTAACACAAGTCGCACAACATTAAGCTGATTCCGTTCGTTTGTTTCCCTATCCCTCCCCCCAACGACTCTTCCATCTGACCACGTCCGATTTTCTCCTCTCGCCCCCTTCTAAATATAGATCTGTGCGAGCCCATTGGTCTATCCTTTTTACACCCCAAGCATTCGCGGTTCCCGGCTTGGTTCTTTAAAGACACCTTCCCCCCCAAAACGCCTTTTGCATTCTATTTCCCACCCTCTTCTTTTCCTTCGATCGTTTATACTTTTTGCCGGAGTCTCTTCTGCAGCTTTTCTCTTGCTCCGACCCTCTTGCACTTCCCAACCCCCGCAGGTCGGATCCATGCAACGATCATTTTTACCCTTTTAGGAGCAACCTCCTTTTGGGCCCTGTGCCTGCGGGTTCCCTTTCCCGAGTTTCTTTCCCAGACAAATGAGTTTCATGGAGCAGCTCTTGCCCTCCCCCATCTCATCCACGCTCCTATCCCTCTTTTCATAGTACCAGTGCCATAGTGTTGTCACGGGTCGGTGATCTGTTTAAACCGGAACATGCCTCTTTCACTCCTTTTTCCTACGGTACCCCTATCGGTCTCCTTTTCGAAGTGTGCGCGCGCGTGCACCCCCTCTTGTTTCTTGTTGGCTCTGGCCTTTCTCCCCAACACCCCCCAAACATCAAAGGATCATACGCGGATGGGTGGTACTCTCCCTGAATCCTTCGCTCTCAGTGTGGCAGTTCTTTCTCGTTATTGCCTGCGTTTGAAAAATCCATTTCTTGCTGCTTCGCCCTCTTGTTGGCATCTGGTCGGTGCTTGGTTTTTGCTTTTTTCCTTTCGCACAGAACTTTGATCGTTCTCGTACAGTCCCTCTCCTTAAGATACCATTCCCCTTTGCCTTTTTCGCCGCAGCAATGTCTCTTGGTTCTGGTGCGTTCATCCTCGACAGGCTTTTTGTCGCTCCGCGCCGACAACCTGACACTTCGCCTAGGGCCCACGCTTCCGATTCAGCTCTTTTCCCCCCCCTACTTCTGTTTCCGTAGCCGCAGACCCCTTGGGTGAAAACCGTGTACCCCCCCCATCCCTCAGTCTCCTCTTCCCTCGATTTCCCTTGTGGCGGGTGTCGATTTTTTTTTATCGACCTTTTACGCGCAATTCCTCTTTTTCTACTCGTGGTTCGAGGGGAAGGCGGTTCTTCAGCCGTGCTTTTTTTTCCCTGCGCCCTCCTTCCTTTGATGTCCTCCCGACGCGTGTCCCTGAAATCAATGAGGCACGAGATCGGACCTGCCCCCTGCTTCCTCCCCATGGCATTCCACCGAATTTTTCCGGCAAGAATTTTCTTGGTCTCACTGAGGGATAAGTCTGGCCGCTTATCGGGTCTTGGTTTTAATTTTTCTTCCTGCGTCCCTTCCCCCCCTTAGGGCTTAAATTTTCCGGTCCAGGCCTGTTTGTTGTGCGTTTGGAAGTGCCATTCATAATTAGGGGGACTCGCCCCTTTGCATCTCCCCCAACACCTTCCTGAACGGCCGACGCTCCAGGTCTTCCATACTCTCTTTGGAGTCTATTTTTGGAGGTTTCCCAGTTCTTTTTTTTTGATGTGCTCTTACACCGGCTGCCTCCCTTGTAGGGGCCTTTCGCTTGAAGACGCACACCGGGATGGCGAGGAAGGGTTTCGCCTTCCTTCTCTTGCTTTTTCCCCAACACCTTAGATTTACCCCTGAGGTGTTTATTTTTCAGGTCCCTTGATGGCTCCAAAACGTTGTGGAATGCATATTTGCGACACGGCTCAACGTCTTTACTTCCTTTTTTCCCTTTGTCCGCTGCGGACACCCCAAGCTGTTTGGCTCTCAGTTTTTTTTTGGTTCGTGCCTTCTCTATCTTTTTTGCCCCCCGTACTGCCTCTTTTTTCTTTGATAATCATTATTTGAGGCGCACTAGCAGAGGTCGAAGGCACCCGGTCACTGTTTCCTTGAAGTTATGCTGTGTCGACTGTTTTCCCCTTACCAAAATTTTTCTTCACAGGTATTCTAATTGATTTCGTAGTTCTTGACCGGTATACATTTTCCCTCTCAGCCCTTTCTGCCCCTCTTTTTCCCTCCCGCATCGTTGCTCACACAAACCGTTTTCTACTCTAAAATTTTCTCAGGAGTAATTTGAGTTTGTTAATTCCCTTCCCTATTTCAAGTTATTTTCCTGTCAAGTTCCTCTCTTTTTGCACTCTCCCGCTTCTATGCTAAGGTACCACCTCCGCCGTCTTATGATGGTTCCATGAACAGCCCCAATGGGTTTACCACTCTTTTCCCCCCCATCTGATTTCCATTCCCCCCCTCTGCCCTGACCCTCTTGACACCGCTTTTTCTTTCACGGTTTGTTTCCAGGCATACCCCCCTTTCTACTTTAGGAGTACCTGGGGTTGTGATCCCCTTTCCTTTTTCTTCTTTCCCTTTTTTCTGCGTGGGTCTGCGTATCCTTTTCCGCCGATCTTGCCCAATCATTGTATGGTCTGAGTTTTCTTCTCGCTTATGCCTGTTCCTTTCGTTTTCAGGTTATTCCCATCTCAGCGAGACTTTCGCCTCATGTCCACAAAATTGGTCAAGGAAACTTTCTTCCGAGGCTGGAGGCGACGCGACTGAACTGTTTTTCCGTCCCTAGCCTATAGCTTTCCTTTTTCCCCCCTCCGAGTTCGTGCCTTCTCCCCTCTTCTCCTAGCCAGCCCCTTTTCCCAACCCCAGTGCGTAGGCCCCCCCTTTGCCTGGACAGGCCGATTGTTCGTGGATTTTAATGACAATAGCAACCCCGACACCGAAAATTTCGGGCTTGTATCTCCTGTCCGTCAGTCTTTCTATATTTCCTTCCCCCCCAAATATCATTAGGCGATACGGACTGGTTTTTGATCGCCAAGCTCTGGTTTGTTCTTTTTTCCCCCCGTACGGATTCTATACTACGGTTTCTCCTCGGTCTCCCATCTCCACTGGTCTCCTCGTCGGTGCCTCGAGTGGCTGTTCAAAAACCCTTTAATTGGCTGAACTCCCTGTTTGGTCTGTGGGGACCCTTCTTGCCTTACTGTTTTTCCCCGAAATTTTCGTTGTGTTGAGACGAGATTTCTTCAGTTCGGACTTTTTTTGGTGTTCCCCCCAACTTGCGGTCCCCAGTCCCATTTTGTGTTCCCCCTGCGGATTGCCTGGGCCGCGTCCCTTCCTCGGCTTTTCACCCCTAGTTCCGTGCCTGGGAAACCGTGTATCTGACTGGCCCCTCGCGGTTTAGCATGCTCTTCTGCGTGAATCCCAACAGTCCGTCATAGATCCATGCTCCTTTGTGAGAAGGCTTCCCGGTCCCGGTTTGATAACCCAAGGCCGTCAATTTCGATTGTCTGACCAATCTTCCTTTCCGTTTTCCCAAGACGTCTTCAGCCAGCGAGTACGCCTTTATCTTCTCTCGAAGGTTCTTAGCGCACCCCTTCCTGTGTTCGGCGATCATTCCACATTATGTCCATTTCATTCTTCCGCGGTACGAGGGAATTTTCCTTTCGGTCGCCCCCGCGTATTTATTCTTGCGACCAACCCTTTTTCCCGAACGTCCGCTTAGCACTTCCCACCAAGCCCGCATTTCCCTCGCAGTCCTCTTGAGACTCCCTACTTGGTGGATCTATCTCTTTGGGATTCCTCGCCTCCCCCCTCCACCGCCAGGCCTTTGGGTTGCGATGCCGTTGCGACGGTTTCCCGCCTCTTTTTCCCCCCTTCCGGACTCGGATGCCATGGTTGCATAGGTTACCCAACCTTTCCTCTGACAAGGTTTCGAGTTACGGTGTAATTCGTCCCTTCTATTTAACTCCTCAGGATTATTGACCCTCGTCTCCCCCTGGCTTGGACATGGCTCAGACAAGCTCTTTCTGCTTCCGTTTGTTTTCATCCCTCCCCTTTCGTGAGTCTGAATGAGAGGTCGACGTAATTCCAACGGTAATAGAAGTTCACGAACCCGTGTGTTCCAAACCCCGCCCCCGCTGCTCGTCGCAGTCCCTTGCCGTATGAGCCCCTTTTTAAGGTGTATTTATGCACTTTCCAGGCGGTCTCCATATGATGGGATCCACTTGGGGTTCAACTTTCCTTTGGCAACGGTCAGACGAGCACATTGAGACACCTTTCCGATTTCTTTCCCCCTTTTTTTGTCCCATCTTTTGTGCAAACTTCTCCACACTTTTGCCCCTGACTTCAACACTGCCTTCGCCCCGCGCTGTCAAATCCCGGCGTCTAACAACCCGATCCCGGCAGCCGTCTTTGTGTTCCCCTTTCGCCTCATGAAATTGCCGTCCGCCTCGACCCCCGACCCTACTTAGAAGTCTTTTGTTTCGAAGAGATCTCCACGACTTTCATGTTTGGTACTCCCCCACGATTTCGTCCACCCCTGTGTGCCGCTTCAGTGCCTAACAACCATCAACAACTCCGGGAGGGACACCCATCCCCGCGGGTGTTGGCCCTTCTTGCAGCATCCTAGACCTTTCCGGAGCCTTTTCCCCCTTCTCGCAGGCATCCCTTTTGCGGCTGTGCCCACCCCAAACTGCCCACCAATCGTTTCGTCAGGTGAAACTTTTGTGTATATTTTTCCACCTTCCCCCACAGTCCCCCCCGTCCTCCACCACGCCCACGCCTCTCGGAGGCCCCTACCAGCAGAAGAGACCCTTCCATGTGCAGAGCTGTTCGTCGATGGACATACCCCTAAATGTGTCATTTACCTCTTTCCCCTCTCATGATCTTGGACATTGTCGACAAGCCAGAATGGGACTCCCAGCAGGATTGTACCCCCTCCAAAACCCTTCCCTCATAGCCCCGAGCTCGCGTTTTTCTTGATTCGCCGGCTAATTTTTGCGGTGGCTTGCTCATTGCGATCATTTGTCGCTGTTTTCATCCTTTTCTCGGCTCATGATTCCGCTCATCTTTTTTCGTTGGCCATCACCTTTAGATGGCAGATGCCCTCCCTGCTCCGGCATTCTATTTCCTTTTCAACCTCTCACGCCACTCGTCTCTCACTAGTTTCCGCGTGCGTGCCCGTCGATGCCCTTTTGCCCGTCCCTCAGAGAAAGTTCAAAACGTGCCCAGGCTTTTTCTTTTTCAACCGCAAGTTTTCATTTTTTGGCTAGAAGAAATCTGTCGTTTCCCGAGTGCTATCGAATGCTGCGCCGCTTAACCTCCAGATTTTTGTCGGTTGTCCCCTGCACTTGCACCTTCGTTTTTCCCCATTTTACTAACACTCCCGCCACGCGACCATTTGCGCGGCGACGCGTCGTTAACTTTCCCTGACCGTCCTTCTCTTCTGTTGTGACCCCCCCCAGATCCCCAGCAGTATGTCGACCGCCCCGATCACTTCCATTTCCCATTGGCCATTCAGCTTGGCTTAAAACCGGCACTTACGTAATCTAGCACCATACTGTTTCTCTGATCTTTTTTTTTAAGCTTCACACTCCCACTCTGATTCCCGTTCGTTTGGGTGTTGTCGCTCCCCTCGCCAATTCGTTCACCGCTCTTTTCCCCCCACCTGTCCCCGACTCGATGAAATTCGTCCCTTTTTTTGAGACTTCACCAAGTCCCCCGCAGCGCACTGGCTCACTTTGTCCCCCGCACACACCTTACCAACCTTCTTCTTCCTACCTGTTGCTGGCGCTCGATCGCTTGTATACGGGCTTTTTTTTTCCCGGAGTTCTGGGCCGATCTCTTGCCTCCTTGCTTTTTTTTCTCGGGACACTTTCCCCAGTCTTCCCCCAGGACCCAACA
>Ga0179593_1386367_pt1 | contig 11255 bp, 13 predicted proteins | sample CZODoug2_1_08_16_FD_185931 | JGI IMG/M metagenome (GOLD analysis project Ga0179593, IMG submission 185931) | Vadose zone soil fungal communities from Angelo Coast Range Reserve, California, USA - CZODoug2_1_08_16fungal (PacBio error correction) | ecosystem: Environmental > Terrestrial > Soil >... | reverse complement strand
CCTCCATTTTCTGCCGTTCCTTTCTTCTTCCCAAAAGGCCCGTTCTCTCATCAACCATTCTAAAGGACGCCTTTCTCCAGAGGCCCCACCCCGTGAGAGGGCATTCTTCACGTAAACCTTCCACCCCGCGAGCTCTGTCTGCGGCTGCTACCCTTTTCCAACACTTGTCTTCCAAGTTTTTTTTTCTGAGTATTTGGTTTCCCCCTGTTTTTGCTTCCCCCAAAACATGAGAATCGGCCCCAAGGCCATTCTTTCCCGACCGTCCCTGAGCGTCCTCCTTCAGGCACCCTTTCGATCCGACGGGGTCTTCTCGTCGCTGGTTGTCCCCTTTTCCTGTTTTCCCTCCCCCAGCTCTGCCCTAAGATCGAAGTTTATTGAGTTCTTTTATCCAGGGTCACATCCGCCCGTTGCGACTCCCCAACTTTTCACCCACTGGATGGGAGTGTATTAATTGCACTTGGGGTTTTTTGAGGAGGTGCAGGGGCAAAAGGGGGTCGTTTCTGGTTGTTTCGATTCCGAACTTGACCTTTAAAGGTTTTCTGGGGGCCCCCCGGGGGGGGGACGACCCCCCACCCACACGCCCACCGTGGGTTTACCCCCAGTGTGTGGTTACCTTTGAACGTTGTCACCAATGAGACTCCTACCACCTTTGAGTGCCCCTACAACCACCCCGGAGGCCCAAGGGCCACGTTTTTGACACCACCCCCCACTCAAAAACACCTACACCTTTTTTTTTACCAACGGACAATGTATTTCCGGCCGACGCGATCTCTATTTTTCTCCCTGACTCTGGACCCTCCTAACCTTGATCTTGATCCCCCCGCTTTTCAGGTAGTTGTTCCCCTGCCCCTCTCTCCTACCGTGGCCATCCCTTTTCTCACCTCGTTCTCTGGTACGGTCTGCCCATCGTGCTTTGCTCTCTTCGTTTTGGACCAATTTCTGGATCCAGTGGGGGAACAGGTTGGTTTTTCAAACGGTCCGCCTGCGGCGGAGCGACTAGCGTTTCCTTTCTTGTCCTTCCAATTAACCCTCTTTTTTAAAGGTCAAACCAGTTTTTTGATGGATTTTGCCTCGCTCCCCTGTTGGCGTAAGAGCTTTTCGAGTTCTTTTCCCCCCTGTTGCTTCCCCCTGACGTCGCGGATTTTAATAGTGTTAGTCTCTACTGCGCTGTCCTTTGCATTTCCTATTGGGAGGGGTTCAGCTCCTCCCCCGCGCTTTTCCGGCTAGAGGTCTTCTTTGATTTTCCCATTGGTTCCCCTCCAAAACTCTCCTCGCCTAGGCTTTCGGCGTGTAACGAATGTACTATCGCACAATTTACTTTTTGAGGGAGATTCTTTCCCCCCCCCCCCCCCCCCCGCTTCCCACCCCCCCTTTCTGTCCACTTTCCCCCCATTTTTTTTATTCCACTATTCGCATTCGAGTTACACTTTTTTTTCCCTCTTTTTTTTTCCCGACCTTTTTTCTTTCGTACAAGCCAGTTTACTGATTATCTGCGCCATTACTAGAAAGTCCAGGACTCGGCTTCCGACCCTTTTTTTTTTATTCCTATGTCACTTTTGTCTCGCCTGCCCTCTCTTCTCTCCCTGGCGATTTACTCCGACCTTTCTCTCTCTTTTCCCCCTCCCTTCCGATCATCGTTTCGGCACGCCCTTTTCCTTGGATGAGATACCCCCCCACGAGGAGTGTGCAAGTCTCGCGACTCTCACGATTGATTTTGTTCTCCCCCGTAGCAATTCTCCTTTTTGTCTGCATCGTGGCCTTTCTTTCCTCAGTTGGTTTCTAACCCTTTTTGCGCGTATATTCTCTCCGCCCCCCCGTGATCTCTTGGTTCTCTTCATTTCGTCCATCCTTTGTCAAAATTTCAATCCGTCCGCTTTCCCCCCCTTTTCTCCTCTTATGTCTGTCGTTTTCTCTCTAGTGGCGTCACCCAGTCGGCACCGGTCCCCTGCTTCGGCACCCTTCTCCTTAGCTCCCAATGATTGACTTTCCTCCCTTAAAATACGCTTTTTTTCTGAAGGAGAATCACCCGCTGACCTATTGCCTCGGAAACACCTTCTTTGCGATTCTAGCTATTCTCTTTCCCACTATTACCCCCCATCGCTCCCCGTCCCATAATCGTCGTTCTCTTCGTATAGTTGGGAACAACCCTTTTTTTTTCCTTTACCTAGGGCCAATTCTTTTAGAAAATTCCTCTTGCACCGGGTCTTTCTCCCCATCTTCAATTCGCCCTATATAGGGATTTTCGCTCCTCCTAACAAAGGCGACACCGCGCTTCTTCCGCTTTTAAGGTCAGCTCTGCTTCCCCAGATTTTGTTGCCTTCTCCCTTGGCCTGGCCCAATCTCTTTATCCCTTTCCCTTGTGTCTCTTTTCTCCTCTCCCCCCCTCCCAACCGACTTTTTTTCGCTCAATTAGTAGAGAACAAAACGACACCCTTTTTCAGCTCGGTCTTTCTTGCCTCATCTTCTCCTCCTCCTTTTTGGTCTGATAGCTGAGGCAAGGAAAGTCCGAGCTTTCCGTCTAATTTTCGTATTTTTTTGCTGTCTTTCGAGGGTGGCCTACCACAGCTTTTTTGCGTTATATAACTTGTCCGGTATAGCCGGCGTCAGTCTTTTTCCGGAAGGCGAAACTTCTTTCCCCACTTCGGTTTTGACAGACTATTCCCTCTCTGGAGTCCTTCCTTTATCTATGGCCGCACCCAGCTAACGTCAGAGGGCGAGATGCCGTTCTGCCCTCCAGCCCTTCGCGGGAATTTTCGAGCTGGTAAGCCGTCCCTCATTATCTGGTCCGCGTTTTCCTCAGCATGCAGTTCCCTTCTCTGGTCTGTAGCTCTTGTATCCTCTGTGACCCCCATCGCCGCCCCGAGCGGTCAAGAAGAAGTTTTTTTCCCCCCCGCTCCCTCGTCGAATTCATTTTTTTCTTCTCTGGCTCTGACGTTCCCTTTGAAGGCGATCTCGAATCCCTTGTGGATTGACGATCCCCTTTTGACGAAGCGCCTGCCAAGACTTTTCTCAAGAGAATCGTACTACCCGTGCCCTCCTTATAGAGGATTTTTTTTTTCTTTTCGGTGATTGACTTGACTGGAGCCTGGACTTTTCCTTTCAGCTACCCCAACGTCCTCTTTTCTCCTCTTTGTGTCGTAGACATCGACGCGCCAACGGGGTGTTTTTGAGAACCCCGGCGTTTACCGGGTGATTTTCCCCTTTTCAAAGGTCTGCGTCCTTTTCTTTGGTAAGCACACAAGCCCTCTTTCTTTCTTCCTCTATTCCTTCCTTCCCTTCCTCTTGGTCTCGAATCTTTAAACGAAAACGGTGTGACCCGCTGAATTCTTTTGGTGTTTTCAACCGACGCGGATCTTTCTTTTCGAGCCTAGCAGACCTGCTCTGGAAGTAGGGCGGTCCCCTGGCGCTACTTTCCTTCTCAGTTAAGAAGACTGCTCCTCAGGCTTCCTTGCTCGGACAATTCGCTGAGGTTTTTTCTTGTCGGAGAACGTTTTTTTTTAGGCCACCCACCTCTTTTCTCGGTGTCCGAACCCGTAGGGTCCCGGTTGATTTATGCGCTATTGGAATGCACCCCCAAATGGTTCCTGTCTCTGGTTTCCCCGCGTCCTAGAGAGGCTAACTTTCAGTTTTGTAGTCTTCTCCCGACTCATCGGATTCGGCGAGATAGTTTTGAGGTTGTAGGCCCCACTCTCGAGATTTTCCCTTCCTTCTTTCCCCTTTTCTTTTTGGAGCGTACCCCCTCCCCCCCTTTCTTTTTCCCCACCAGAGTTCATCGCCTTCGCCAGATAAAACAATATGACCCTAGGTCGGCATTTGCGTTAGATTTCCTTCCCCACCTTCGGGTCCCCCTTTGTTGAAACCTTTCCTTTCTCGCGATCGGTAGGAGGTGTGGGACCAGCTCGTTTCAACCTCGAACCCATTTCCTGTTATTCATCTATCATCCCCGAGTTTTTCCTTGGAGTTTCCTCCCCCTCTCACGTTCCCCGGGCTCCGCCTTGAGACCGTTTGCCTGACGTCCCCTCCTTTCACCCTCCTTACCTTCCGACCACACTTTCGCGACGAGAGTCTGACCTGGCAATGACGTTCCCGAACTGATCTCTTTTTCCTAGTCTTCCTCGTCGAGTCTGATGTGGGCCGAACACCCCCCCCTGATCTGAAAAGATCTCTTTCAGATGCATCAGTCATGGATTCGCGTCGTGGAGTACCCTACCCCTGGCTTTAAAGCTTCCGGACAGAAAAGTGCAAGCATTGCGATCCGGAGTAGTCCGTCTTTTCCCCTGGTATCATCCTTCCCTCTCCCTATAGCTCTTTCGGTTTCTCTCCCCCCTTCGTCGTGGAAACAAGGCTGCCCCTGGCACCCACTAGCTTTTTTTTTTTTACTTGCCTTTCCGGATCGAGCCGGTTCCTTTAAGAGTCGATCTTTTTCGTGGGTGGAATCAGGGCACCCTTTTTTCTTTCTCTTGGTTTTTTCCCTTCACCTTTGTAAGAACCCAAAGGAATCAGGTCACCCATAACCATTTGCCGAAGTTTCTCCCGTTCCATCTCGTCTTGAGGATGTTTCACTTTTTTTGACTTTCTAAAGAGCCTTTGTGAGGTCTCCTGGTTGCTTTTACCCTTTCCTTTTTTTCTTTCCCGTTTGTTGTTGCCTTCCCGCGGGACTCTTTTCTAGTTGGTGTTGTGGATCATCCGCTTCCCCGTTCCTCCTTCAACCTCCGGAGCCTACCTCCCAATAATTTTTGCAATTATGTTTTTTTTCTGCACTTTCGTTGCACCTCCCCTTCAAACTCCCGCTCCAGTCTCTTGATCTATTCCCCATGGCACACTCGGCGCAATTGTCTTTTTCATTTCCTTGTTTTCTTTCAAGGATTTGGCTTCACCCATATCCCCATTACCTTTTTCCCTAATTTTTCTCTTAAAGGCCCGCCTCGCCTTCTTTTACCTTCGCTCCTCTCGTGTTCCTTTTTTTTCTGCCATTGTTCCTGTTGAACAGCGTTCCTCAAATCCTTCTTTTCTTCTCGTCTCCTCTTGCTTATCCAGGTGGAAATACGCCTTCCCCATTCTTGTCTTTCCGTCTTCGTCCCTAGTTTCTCTCTCCCCACGACGTTGCAGCACTTCAACTTTATGCCATCTCAATCCTTTTTCTTTTCGATTGGTCGTTTTCGTTTTTGCCTTCTACCTAGGCCAAGAAACCTAGAGGTTTCCTTTCAGTTACCATTGCCCAGGAGGCAAATCTCTTTCGCTTCTCGCCTTTTTGACTCCTTCTTTTCCGGCGGGAAGTAGCAACGGGTCGAGCGTGATTTGCTTTCATTCGTGGTGCTGCACTCCCCCATTCCCCACCTCTGATGATCCCTTCCAGGTCAACCAGTTTGTCTGGGATTTTTGCCTTCTGTTACCCCTCTCCCCGATTGGCTTTTCCGCGGCTTTTTCGGTTCCCTTTTCGTGAATTATTCTGTCACATTCCTTTCGGTATTCTATCTTTGAGAGAGGAAGGGAGAGTTTCCCGTTTTCACCTTTTCCTTCCTTTTTTGGCTTTTTCTCTCCTCCACCCTCCCCCCGCTTTGCCCCCCCTTCGTAAGGTCCTCTCGCGGCTAGGGGCCGAAAAACATATCGCCTTCTTTTTCCGTCCTTTTTTTTGCGAAGGAATCTCCCCCCCTTTTTGCTCTCCCCCCCTGTCTTTTCTTTCTTCGCCCGACTCCCCCGTCCTCCTGTTTTCATTCCATTTTTTTGACCAATTCCCCCATCGAGCAGTGGCTCGCCTGGGCCCTACTGTGTTTCGGCCCCGATCCATTTTTTTTTTTTTTACCCACCCCCGTTCTTGCTCTTACAAACCTCCCCCTCAACTTCTTCGCCTATCATTCGCTCTTCCGAGCAATTAACGATAGTTTTCCCTGAACTTATCTTTTCTCGCCTGCTAAGAACTCTCCGAATTCGGCGCCTTTTTACTCAAGCAATCTTATTCCCGTTTTCACCACTCACGGCGAATATCTTTTCTTCCAGATTGGTTCGTGATTCTCAACCCCAGATTTTCTTTTCCCCCTTTGCTCAAAAAGCGTTCTTTTCTCCCCCCCTCGAAGTTACGCCTACTTTGCTACCTCTTGAGAAACCCTTTCCGCCGTTTTTTCCCCCCCAGTTGTGAGATGGATCACTTCCTTATCCGCCGCTTTTTTTTTTCTTAAACTTCATCCGAAGACGTTTCCCCTCCGCTTTTCCCCCTCCTTTCCTTTCCGTCGCTCCCTGTCGGACGCTTTTTGGCGTTCCCCTTCTTCCCCTTGATTTTTCCAACCATCCTCTAGTATCCCTCCTCAATGGATCATTCGCCTTAAGGAAATAAGAGGCTTCCTCTGTGAACCCTTAATCTCTGTTTTTTTGCTCTTTCCTCTCAACCCCTCTCTTTGCCGATCGCTTCCGTTCCCCTTCTTTCAATATACACTTCCAAGCGTGTTCCTTTTTTTCTTCTCGCTTCCCAAAAGTCCTTTTCGTTTTGTTCTCAATATCGCACAACCCCGCGCCAAGGGACTGTCATTTCCCCGCTTAACCTTTAGACCTTCTTTCGCTGGATTTTTCCCCCTTTTTCGTGACACCGCGTCTTCGCCTCGAGGAAGCATTTTTTCACACTCGAAGTGGTTTGTCTTTTTCTTCTCCTCAGAAGTACTCCGCTCTCTTTTTCACTGGGTCTCTTCGCCTCACGCACCCAACCCAAAAAGATTTGTTAAGGCACAATCGACGTCTTCTCCCCCGACGTGTACCTTCTTCCTTCAGTGATTGAAGTGCTCCTTCATCTATAATTTTCCGTTGTTGTTTTATATGAGCTTTGAGGTCCCTGCACTCTCCTTTGGAATGCTCCTTTTCAGTAAGTTGGTCTCGATTTCTGTTGTGCCGCCGCGAACAACAGCTTTTGCTGCCTGCTTTTGCGACGAAAAACCAATTTATTATCTAAGGCGACTGCGCGTCCTTCGTCTCACAGTTGCCCCCCCTTTCTTGGGCCGAAACTCTGGAAGACCTCGCCTCGCGGTTTCTGCCCGTGGAGGATTTGTCTCTAAAGCGCCGCCCCTTCTTTTTGCGAAGGAGGTGTCCTCTTCCTTTTCTGTGCTTCGGGAAGTTTTTCCGAATCCAAAGATGTCAACCTGGCCCCTGTAGAAACTCCGATCTGTCCTGTAGTCTTTCCAGAACTAGGTGCACATACGCATCTCTCAGATCTCTCGATCTCACCCTTTCCTCGTTGTTCGCCTGCATTGTCGCCTTCATGTCTTGGATTCCGCCTCGGTTTTATGAATTCTTTTCTCGAATCCATTTTCCTCTTATACCGTGCCGACTATGACGTGAAGGGTTGCGGCAAGAGTAATCTTCCTCCCGCGTCCTCGCGGAGTCTCCCCCGGATTGGTGGATGACTCTGATTCTGAACCCGTCCTTGGACTTTCTCCTTCCGCGACCCCCTCCTCTTTCTTTAGGCGGTTGCGAGATAAGCCCTTTCTCACACCTGTTTTGGTTCAGACCCCAACGGCTGGTGACCTTTTTAGCGCTTTCGGCCCGTAGTCTCATTCTCTTTGAAGACACATTTTCTTTTTCTTCAGCGTTTCTGAAAGTATTGAAAGGGTTGCCTTCGTGTTTGGGTATTTTTTCCCCCGAAACCTTTCCAAGCCAGGTCTTTTGCCGTCACCGCTGGAATCGCTTCTTGTTGGCCCCCGACTTGCTTTCTTTTTGAGGACCCGCTAGCCGATTTTGAGCAGTAGTTCTCCCCTGTCCTGCTCTCGTGGACCTCCTGAGTTTTCCGTGAGCGTGACCTTCTGATCTTAATAATCGCCTTCATATTCCCGCCTGATTTTCTGTCGTCGAGAAAACGGTTTTCCGATCTCCCACACAAAACACCAACCGTTTCTCTTGTGTTCTAACCGTATTTTCCAGTTCGTGCCTTCGATATTGGAAGAAAACCCCACCGGGCCAGGTGTGAACTGCTCTTTGCCTTTCGCGAATTCGTCCGATTTATAAGGTCAGAGCTCTGGTGCTCATTTCGTTTTCCTTTTAAGAAGCCTCTCTACTCTCTACGAGTTTCTTATTCCCAATAATGCGAGTAGAGAGAAAGTTTCCTGTTTGCAATCTGCGGTGGGTTCCCTCCAAGGAAGGCCCCCCCCCACCCCAAACAAATGAAGGTAGGTTCCTTCCCTTTTCTCTCCACACCTCGACCAAGGACTTACGTCATTGGTGCCTCCTCCATTCCACTTTGTAAACTTTTCCCCCCCGTCTTGTCTATCTCCCTAAATAGCGATATTTTTTTTACTTCGCCCCTTCAAATCGCAGCCCCAATGTTGGTCCCATGCATCCATTCTACCCTTGTTCAGTGCCTGCCTCCTTTCCCCCTATATTCCTCCCCTCCTCTGGTTCCCCGTTTTAATGAAGTCAAAGCCGGTTTTCCACCCAGAGGACCCCCTTCCGACACATTTCCGCGCCGCGATCTCGATTTCCTTTTGAAATGACCCGAGGAAAGATACTCAGATTTTCCTACGTTCTTTCTCTTTCTCTCCTCTTCCGAAACCACTAATCCACTGCTGTATTTCTGAAGATAAAGGTTTTCTCGTCGTTGGGCGTCCCCTGTCGGAGACAGTTCGCCCCTGCAAGTGCCAGTAGTCTCTAAACGTCGTTCCTGTTGCCTGGATAACCAGCTTCTGCGTCCAGTATATTTTTTATTTTTCTCTTTTACCCCAAGGACGGGAATACCCACAGTTGGCAACACGTCTCGTTTTGAGAGGCCCTTTTCCCCTTCCGATCGCTTGCCTTTTGCCTTCAAGCTCGTCGATCCTTTAGGGTCTGACTTCTTGCCTTCTCTTGTGGCCTATTGGTTTTTTTCACGTCAAATCCGGGAAAGTCCCCGGCTAAGGAACAACCCCCTTCTCCGCGTGTTTCCATTTTATCATACGCTGGGAGAAGGGTCTTTTCGAAGTCGTGAATAGTAAAGAGAAACTTCTTTGTTTTTTCGTTAGTTAGCTCATCTTCATTTTTATGAGGACCAGTTTGAGTTGGCTATCGTCCTTCCTCCTTCTCCGTTTTTTGGTCATATTCATCCGAGGGTTTTCACGGCCTCATTCAAACCTTTCAGTTTTTTAGGTCAGGTGGGGGTCTGTGTGGGGTGTTTACCTCCAATCCCAGGAGACCGGCGTCCAGTTAGGCCGCGTTTCTCTACCTTCTGCACAGGTTCCCCCTTCCACTCTTCCTTAGGTGAAGATAGTATACCAAATGTGACCCCTTCTTCTCCATGTGTTTTTGTTCATGATTTTCCTTGTTTTAGTTCCCTTTCTTTTCCGGGAAACCTTTTTTCAACCCTGACTTCACTGCTCCAGATTTCAAAGGATCGACTATTCCAGGAACCGTCTCGTCAATATTTGATGGCGTCCGTCGCGAACCGTTTTGTTGTTTTTTTTCCTTCCCTTGTTCAACTTCTCCCTGCGTTCTCTGCCTCGGACTGCTAGCGTTCTGGTTGATCAAGGGCAACGTTTCGAGTCTGGTCTGGTCCTTTTTCCCCTCTCCCGTCCGATTTCCCCTGGAGTTCTCACCCTGAAGCCCCGAACTTTGATTATTCAAAATCAGCGGTCAGAGCAGGTTCTTGTTTGCCTACTCAATCTTGCCTTTTCTGCATCCCCGTCGGTCCAGCGTCATGGTTATCCGCTTCTCCTCGTTTGCGTTCACTGTTCCAGTATATTTTGGTACCCTTTCGTCTTCACACGTTCGCCTCTCTTCTCGTTGGGGGGAACTAGAGTGTTTGAGGCAATCCCATTACCCCCCTCTTTCTGATCCCATGGAATCCATTTCCACCCAGTTTTTTTCTATTTTCACTAGCCCTTCCCTTAATCGATGGCGTAGTAGCTTTGCTTAGATTTTTCCACGGGGGACCCGAGATTTCCTATTCTGAAACCAATGCCTTTTGTCGCGGTCCAGTGTTTCCCTATTGTAGCTAGGCCTGGCGTGCCCGCCTTAATTTGCCTTTTTATTTTTTTTTAAGTACTCCCCTGGAATTTGTTTCCCCGGGTGAGGTATATACGCTTTTCAGTGGTACACCTCTTCTCCCCCCTTAGATTCCCGCCCGGCTTTTTTCTTAACGATTGCCAATCTCGAACAAAGAGTCTCATTCTCCCTTTCCCCCCTCCGCAAGTCCAGGCGCCCGTTAAAATTTTTTTTTTTCCTTTCACATAGCGCATTCTAGACTTTAATATTTAGGACAAGATCCTCTTTTTTTTGTTCACTCTCCCCCGTTTCTTTCCTCCCCAGCGACAGAACTTTTTGGCCTTATCTTATTACTTCTTCCCTGAGCAAATGCTTGGCTGACGGCAGTATTCTCGTCTAGTCTCCCCGGTTTTTTCGCTCCTACTTCATCCCTTTCGTATTCTTTCAAGATATCAGAGTCTTTGCCCAAGAAAGCGAATTTTCTTCTTTATTCCCCCGACCCTTTTCTTTCCGGATTAGAATCCCCCCTTTTTTGCACAGACACTTTCTCTCTGACTCCCCCTCCAAAGAGGTTTTTCTTCCCCTCGCCTTTCCGCCTCCCTTTGCCGCAAATTCTGATGAGCCCCCGTTTTTTCTACCCCCTTTTTTCTGCTTGATTTCTCTTCAGCCTCGTACCGCCCGACATTCTTTTTTCGCTTCCTTCATCCCGTCATGCTTCTTTGTTCCCTTCCCTCGTCGCGTCGTCCACCGACTTTTTCTCCCCCTCCCTCGTCTCCGTGAAGTTTTTTCCCCCGTCTTCACGGGTCTTCTTCCCCGGTATCCGATTTTTCCCCCTTTCTTCTCTCCTCCCCCGGACAATCCGCGTTTCTTTTCATTGCCCAGAGTAAGAACATTCTTTTCCTTCTCCCCCTCTTGCATCGAACAACCGATTTCGTCAGCGAGATATTTCCCCCCTATTTCTCCCATCCCCCTCTAAGTTCCCTCTCTCGTTCTCGGATCTCGCTGAACCCCCCCGTACTTTTTACTTCGGACCCACTTCCCATTACCCCCTTTTTACTGGGACCATCCCTCTTCCCGTCTCCGCCGTTCTTTTCGCTTCTCCTAAAACTGGACTTGACCTCCTCTCTCTGACTTACTCACTTCCCTTTTCTCCAACTTCAGTTTCTCTTGCGATTCCGCGCAGGTGTTTTTTTTTTTTTTTTCCCCTACGCTCTACACGTCTTTTTTTTTTTGATGTCGCCTCACGCTCACTCCCCAACGCTTTGTAGAGTGCCTATTTTCGCCCCACCTCCTGCACCTGCTGCCAGCTCTCCTTGCCTCTC
>Ga0179593_1700311_pt1 | contig 11256 bp, 20 predicted proteins | sample CZODoug2_1_08_16_FD_185931 | JGI IMG/M metagenome (GOLD analysis project Ga0179593, IMG submission 185931) | Vadose zone soil fungal communities from Angelo Coast Range Reserve, California, USA - CZODoug2_1_08_16fungal (PacBio error correction) | ecosystem: Environmental > Terrestrial > Soil >... | reverse complement strand
TATTCCCGGAAGTTTCGCCGGGTGCTCCAACCAGTTGTTCTGCTTTTTTTCCCAAAAAAAAATCTCCCGAGGGGTGGGTTTCTGGGGTTTTGGGGGCAAGTTCCTCTCTGCGATGAAGCTGTTTTACAACACCCCTTGGTCTGTTTTTCCCTGGGGGGGGGGGGGGTTTTGTTTGGGATGGTTTCCAAACTTCTTGGACCCCAAGTTTTTCTTCCCCACTGGGTCCCCCCTTTTTGGGAGGGGTTCACTTGGTGGGGGCAGTGGTCCCCCCCTAACCAGTAGGTTTCTCGAAACCGGTTTTTTCCCCCTATTCTTATGTTTTTTTTTTTGGTGGAGAGGGGCCCTTTTTTTTTTTTGTGTAACAGGCTTTTTGGCAAAACGTTCCCCTGGAGGTTATACCCCCCCCCCCCGCGGGGGGGGCTTTTTCGGGTTTCAAAAAGTTTTTTTTTTTATAGCCCCTTGGTTCCTTTTAAGCTCCCGCAGCTTGCTCCTCCCCCCCCAAGTCTTCAATTGGATAACCGCCCTCTTGCGGGGATCCCTGCGTTTGGTGGGTGATCCAAATTTTTTCTGTCAATTGGCAGGATATCCCTTCCATGGGCCCCCCCTTTTTCGGGGGGGGCATTCAAATTGAACCCTTCCTTTTGTCTTGTTGCATTCCTAAAGGCACGTTTGTTTGCGTTGGGGGGCCCCTTTTTTTTTTCAAGCCCTTGGGGGAGCGCCGCTTTCCCCCCCGGCGTTTTCCCCCCAACACCATTGTTTTGGCGAGTGGGGGCCCTTTTCCTTCTTCACGGGGGGAAAAAACTGTTTTCGGGCCGCCTCGTGTACCCTTTTCCCCTCCCTGGGGGGGGCTCTTTACACTCAACCCAATGTTTTTTTTCTTGTCATGCTTTCCAGGGCACGGTTTTTTTGTCCCCTTCGGGGAGGGGTCCTGCAGTCAAGAAAACCCCCAGGGGTTTCCCCCTTTTGGAAGAAAGTTGGGGGGGGGGGCCTTACAACCCATGGTTTTCTCCCCCCTGGGGGGTTTTCCTTATAGAGTTTTCTCCCCCTGTTGGGGGGGGTCGACAAACTTTCACGCCCCCTCCAACCCGTGGGCTTGGCCTGGGAAGTTTTCCCCGGGACCCCCTATCGGTGATTTTTTTTTGCTTCACTTCTTTTTGCTTTCCTCGGGACCTTTTAAAATTTTCTTTAGGTAAAAGTGTCCGTTGGAAATTGGGATTTCCCTTTCGGCTTTTGCCTCCCAATTTTGTTTGGGACGGTTTCTTTTGATTTGATTAATCTTTTTTTTCCCGTTTATTGTTCCCCTTCAGTTTTTCACAACAAAGCCGTTTTTCCCCCCCCCCCCCCCCCCTTTCTAGTTATTTTTTTTGGGGGGGGGGGTTTTGGAAACCGCTTTTGGTCCTTTTCTTTTCCCACCGGGCGGGGGGGGGTTGTGTGTCTTACTTCCGAAAAACCCCCTCGAACCCCCCTGTACGATTTCTTTTGGGGGGTAAGGAACGGTTCAGTTACCCGGGGGGGAGGCCGCCCGACCACTTTCTTCTTTTTGAATTTAAAAATCGGCGATTTCTTTCTTTGGTCGTTGTTTTGACACCCTTGAGGGGGTTTGGGGGGGAAAGGCGGGGACCCTTCCCCACCTGCTACAAACGTGGTGGGTTTCAGGTCTCCCCTTGTCACCCTTAAACCAACCCGCTCCAGGTTTCTTGGATTATTTTTCCGGGATTTTCTTGGACAACTTTGGTAACCCCCCCTCTCGTGGTTTTTAGTTGCGCACCTGGCCGGGCACTCTTTACCAGGGGAATGTTTTCTTTTCCCAACCTGGGCAGTGTTGTGGCCCCCCTGGCAAACCTTCATAAAAAGGGCCACTTTTGGGGGGTCCCCGTTGTCTTTTCCCGAACAGCACAATTGCGCAAAAATTTTTTTTTCGGGGGCATCTTTTATGTTTCAAAATTTTTTTGGTTAACCCATTCGTGTCGGCTTCTCCTTTGGGGGGGGTCCCCTCACAGGGGTTTTTTTTTTTTTGGAACCCTTTACGGAGCTTCGGAAACCGCCTTCCGAACCCCCTTGAGGAAGGGTGCCGAGGGGGGCCCCCTTCCAACAAAGACGCCCTCTTTCGGACGCGTGGTCCTCTTCCGGCCGTTTGTGTTTGGTTCTGTCCGGGATTGGGAAAAGCTTATTATATTGTTTTGGGGAAGAACGGTTTTTTCCTGGCAACTTACCGGGAAAAAGACCGGGGGTCCTGAAATTTTTGTTTCCCTCTCCCATATAACCGTCTTGACCCCCAAAAACGAAACAACCCAACAAAACAAAAAAAAACACCCTCCCCAAAAACAAAGAACCCACGCCAAAAGGGGTTTCCCCAACCCCCGTGTTTTTTCCCGGTGGGGCGTTTTTTTTTCTTTTGTTTCCCCTAAACCAATCCACAACAACTCCCCGGGGGTTGGGGCTTTTCCAACCACTCCCCTCAAAAAACTTTCATTCCTCCCCCCTATTTCGCAACATTTCTTTTTTTCCGACTCACTAGCCCCTTCTTTCGGGTGCCACCCCGGTTGCTTTTCTGCGGTTTTCTTTAGGGCCTTCAACAGGGGTTGTTTCGGGCGGCGCCGAGTTCGAACCCAGAATCTTGCCATTGCCGTCTTGGTCTCCAAGCCCTCTTGGTTCGTCCAGTTCTGTTTTTTCAAAAACTAGATAAGACCCCCCCCCCCCCCCTCCTGCTGGAGCTCTTTTACCGGCGAGTAGTCCCCCCCCCCGAATGAATTTCCCAAGGTGTGTTATTTGAAATTCATCGGTTATCGGGTTTGTGAACTCCCCCTAAATGGATATCGCCGAGGGAGTTCTACCTGCGGCGTGGCTCCCCGGTTCTTGCCCAAAAAAATCCCATCTGAGCCTTCTTTTTAACCCGGGTTCGATTTCCCCCAATTCCTCTTTTTACTTTTTTTTCCCCCCCCCTCCGAAGTTTTTTTTTGTTCTTACAATAAAACCAATTTTTTGTGGCCCCCCCAACAAAACCCCCCATAGTACCCCCCTCAACGTTTGAAGGAGTTTTTTCTTCTTTTTTTTAGGTCTTTTTTTTTTTTCCCCTCTCTTTTAATTGGAACGTTTTTTTTTGTTTTGGAGTTTTTCTTCTGTGTTTTATTTTGTTAACGTTTCCCCTGTTGAAACCCCTTTTCCCACATCCCCAAGTTGCTTTCCTGTTTCCCGACGTCGGTCCCCCGCTCCCACACAAACGGACCTTTTTCCCATTTTTTTTCTTCCCCATTCTTCCCCCCGCGGGGGCTCCGCTAATTTGGTTACTTGGGTGGCTTTCATTCTCTTTGCCCCCCTTTTTCTTTGGGGACATTAAACCCCTTTCCTCTTTCCCTCCGGACGCCTTCGGGCACCTTGCGTCTTTTGTATTTTTGCCTCCTGAAATTTTTTCCTGGATTTCTTTTCTGGCTCCCCCTGATCTTGCACTGGCCGTCTTGCCTGGTGAACCAGGGGACGGGGTACGGTTTAACCCTTTCCTTTTTTATGGTACAGGTTCAAGGATTGTGCCCCTTTTTACCACAGCCTGATCAGTTTGTCCCTGTATTTGGGGATTGTTTTTTGGAAAGTTGGTTGCAGTTCCCTCCAAATTATCCGGCCCCCCTTTCGCCCCTTTTTCCGGCGGCTTTCCTGCGAGGGCTTTCCGGACCACCCCCCCCATCACTTCCTTTTGTTAGATTTTTTTGCTCGACCCCCCCCCTTTGGGATTTTTTTGTCCAGCGCCCCCCCCTTCCAGAGGCGCTCCCCCCCCGGAAAACCTGTTGATGTTTTTTTCGCAACCCCCCAAAAAACGCAACCCCAACCCCGTTTCCCCTTTTTCTCCATGGGCCTCAGTGTTTCCATTGAAAATTTTTTTCCCCTTTGCGCCCTCCGGTTTAACCTTTCTTCCATGACAACGGCTCTTACCGCCCCCCTTTTTTGTTTGCTTCCCCCCCCAAAGGCCGCCCGTTTCTCCCCCCCTTCCCCCTACCCAAGGCCTCTCTTTCCCCCCCTTTTTCCCCAATTTTTTTTCAAGTTGTGTTTGTAAAAAAACCCCTGCCTTTCCCCTGTGGATGATCATTTTCCCTTTCTGTGTTTTTCGAAGTTCCCCAGGGATTAGGAGGAGGGACAATCTTGGAGGACTTCCGACCTCCGGTTCCGTTGTCCAGATGTTGGACCCCCTGCCCCCTTAAACGTTTTTCTGGGGATTCTAACCCCCCCCGGCAACTTAAGTTTTAATCGTCCGTCTCCGGCTGTTACGTCGGACACGTGGGTTTTTTTTTTTTTATAAAAAGCCCCCCACTTTCCCCGTTTTTTCATTGTTTTTTTTTTTTTCCCCGGCCCCAAAAACTTTTTTTTTTTTTGTGCCTCCCAGGGTGCCACGTTGGGACCCGAACACACCCTAAACGGAAGACCCCACGACCCCATCCCCCCTGTGAAACTTTCATCCGCCCCCGTCAAAGACCACTTCTTGTGGATTTTCTTTTTTCCTCCTTATGTTGATCCACATTTGTTGACTTCCCCCTCGTTTAGATGGTTACTTTAAGGGTAGGCTAACCTTTCCCATAGAGGCAGGGGTCTATTGAATCCAAAATTACCGTTTCCGAGATGAATGCGTCCCCCCTTTTCTTTTGACCACTTTCTTTTCCTGGATTCTGCCGACTTCCTGCGCGTTCCCCCTCCCTTGTTCGGCTTGTATTTCCCTCCTAGGTCCCCCCTTTTTTCCCCTTGGTTTTTTTTTTTTGTTTTTTCCTAGGGACATTTATTCCGTCCCCCCCTTTTTCTCGCCCCTTTTTTTTTTTCCAACCCCGGGCACAAACAGTCTTTTTCTCTTGATGATTTTTCAATTGCCCCCCTTTTTCCCCCCCCTGGGGTTTGCCCGGCCGTCCCCCCTTTTTTCTTTTTTGTGGGGCCGTCCTTTTTTCCCCCGTTCTCGTTTTTGGGTCTTTTCACCCTTCCCCCAAGGGCCTGTGGCATTGATCCAAACCCCTTTCCTTGGGCTTTTTCCTCTGTTTTTTTTTTACGAGTGCCGGTGCGGGCCGTTTTTTCACCCAGAAAACCCCACCCCCCCCTTGCCCCTTGGTGCTCCCCCAACGACTTGTTTTTTTTTTTGCGGGGGGCCCCCTTTGCCCTTTCTTCTTTTAAAGATTTTTGGGGGGGGGGGCGGTTTTTTTTTTGGGAGGATGTTTTGAGTTATTTTTTTTTTTTCAATTGCTTCTTGAAAACCCCACCATCTTTTGTTTTTTCTTGGGAGGTTGTGGGATGTCTATCCCTTTGGCTGGACGCAGTCTCTCAATCACCGGGCTTTAACCCTCGTCCCGACCCGAGGCCTTTTTCCCGAACTTTTTTTTTGGGAACCCCCCCCTTTTCATTCAACCTCTGTTGTTTACTTCCCGGTTTTTCCTAGTCCGAAGGTTTTCCCTGGGATGGCGTCCCCCCACAGCTCTTTCACAACCCTCCCTCAACGCCCTCTTAGATTTTTCCCCCAATGATTTACGGGCGGCTTTTTTTTTTTTCATCCTTCCCGGGGGATACTTCTTTTCCTCCCCTCCCTTTTTTGTTTTTGTTTGTTTTTGTTTGTGAGCTTCTTCACTTGGCTTTTTTTTTATGAAAGAAGACGGTCTCCAGGATACCTTTTTTTTTCCGTTTGGGGGTAGTTAAGTTTTTCCCCCTTTCTGTTTTTTTTTGGGAATTTTCCGATTTCAGACTTTCAAAAAACTTCTTTCCGCACCCGACTTTGTTTTAGAAACGGCCCTTGCCCCCCCCTCCCGGATTTTTTTTTTTTCATACACCCCTTCCTCGACTTAGGAAATCAGACCTCCTCCCCTCTTAAGTCCTCTCATCCTGGCCCCCAATTCCTTTTTCCCCCCTTGTTGGCGGCACTTTTTTGCGTTTTGCGGTACATTTTGCAATTTTTTTTCGCAGAATTAAATTTTCATGTCTTTGGTGTTCTGCCCGTTCACCCTTTCAAGGGAATTGGCCTCCCCCCCCCCAACTTTTATTTCTTTCTCTCTTTGGGAAACCTCCTTTTCCCATAAAGTGTTTTCGGTTTTTGCAAACATTTAATTGTTCTGATGTCCCCCCACCTGGTTGTCCCCCCCACTCTTTCCACCATACCCCACATTCCTCACTCGCGGGAAAGTTCCCCCGCCGGGGACCCCCGACTGCCCCCGATTAGCTTTTTTTCCAACGGCCCAGATTTATTTTCCGGATTCTTCAAAAGACGCCCTTCTTCGATGGCGGGTGGCCCAAAGGGTAACCTACCGTTCTTTTTCCAAGTCCTTTCCATTTCAAAGGTGAACATAGTCGACAAAAAAAGACCAGCTTTCCTTTTTGAGGTGTCTTTTCACCAGGAGACCCCTTAGTGCTTTTCTTTTTTGTTTCACAAACTTGGTTCCATCTTTTCCCCCTTCTTTTTCCCTGTTTCTGCCCTCTCCCCCCGTCACCCCCTTGTGGGATTATTTTTTTCTTTTTTGGTCTCCACTGCTGAAACGTGGAATTCTTTTTTCGGGTTATTCCGGTCGGTTCCCCGGAAGTTTTTCCCTTTTGATGAGGTTTTTTCCTTAGTTTTGTTTCCTCCAAGGTGCCCTTTTGGGCTATGTCCAACCACGCTTTTTTCTCTCCCAAGGAGGGTTTTTTGCTTGTTTTTTTTCCCAAAAAAAGGGCCCCGCGGAGTGTTGGTGTTGTTGGCCCCCCTTATTCTTTCCCCGCCTTTTTTTTTTTGGGCGGCTTCTTCCCCCAAAGCAGTGTCCGCTTTTTGGACTTGGTTTTACCCCGCTTTTTATTTTTTTTCGGTGGGATGGTCTTCCTGCCGGGGCTTACCTTCTGAGGAACGGGGGGTTCCTCTGGGCAAGTCCCCTGGGGTGCGGCCATCCTGTCTTTTCTTGTGCCCCTTTTCGTACAGGGAAGTTTGGCTTTCTTCAAATTTTTTCCCCCTTGGACGGGGTCATTTTTTTGATTTGCATGACACCGCGGTACGGTGTTGTTTGGTTCGTTCCGTTTCCTTCCAAAGACAGGTTTTTTCCGGTTACCCGCGGTTTTTTGCCGGCCTGCCCCCCAAAGGTTGTTTCCTTGCCGTTTCACGGCTTTCGGTACCGATTGCCCCCCCTAAAGGTCGTTTTCCCGGGCGCTTTTTGGCGTGCCCGTTTTGGGGGAAAATTCTCTTTTCCCTACCCATTGTTTCGGCACAGCCCTCTCTTTTAGTACCGCTTCCCGTGCCAACCCCAAAGGCCCTTCCGGCGACAACAGAAGCGAAAACCCCCCTGGTCCAGATTTGTGTCCTCCTGAAGACCTTACACACCGCGCCCTTTCCCAGCGAACCTTTCTGATATTCTCCCTTTTACCAGTTCCCCCCTTTAAGAACACCCCCCTCAGCCGACGCAAGCCGTTTATATCGGCGTTGGGCATGTTTCCTCCCTATTGAGTTCCGTCATTTGTTTTTCTTCCTAAATTTTTCCATCCTTTCGTAAAGTGTTCCCCCTGACATGGGATTGCTTTCGTCGCTCCTCTGTCTCCCCTTTCCACAAAACTTCCCACGGGAATTAAGATTTTTTCGTGATCGTAACACCAACCCCCCTTTTTCAAAAAAAGAGGCCCCCAGGTTTTTTTTTTTTTCACCACCCCCCTTCCCTTCTTTTATTCACTTTTTTCGGACTTACTGGTGCCGAACTATCGACACACCCCCTTCCGAAGGTTTTTTCCTTCTTATTTTTCCCCTTTGCGGTACTGGACGCCCCTTTAAAGGTTTCCTTCTTCCCTTCTGGAGGCTTTTTGGGATGACCCCCCCCAAAGCTTTTCCCAATTGATGGGCTTCCCCCCCCGGATCCCAACGGGTTCGAATTCCCTTTTTTTTTCGGCAGGTACCGCTCCTGTCCATTTGTTGTTCTGATTTTTTTCGGGAAACCAAACCTTTTTTTTCCCCCAACTTTTTTTTTTTTTTTTTGATGGGTAAGTAAAACAGGGCAATTGCTCGGTGGCTTCTTTCCCCGTTTCACACCTGTGTGCCAACTGTTTACATGGCCCCCAACCTAACCTCCCCCCTTTTGGCACCTTTTCGGGTCCTCCGGAAATCGTAACCTCCCTCTTTTTTAGTGTTCCTTTGACATCTTCGGACAATTGTGTTTCCTATCGTGCCCCTCGGATGGGACCCTTTTTGCCCCATCCCTTGAAAGTGTGGAAATTTTTCCCCCCGGTTTACGAGGGACTTTCCCAACCCATCCCCCCCAGGCTGAGCCCCCCGCGCCTTGTTCAAAAACACTTTTTCCTTATCCTCTTTTACATTACCCCACCCCTTTTCCCTTTGTTCCCTCCCTCGAGAGTAGGATTTTTTTTTTTTGGGAACCTGTTCGGCTTTTTTTGTTCCTCACTGACTTTGTAGGGCTTTTCGACCCCCTCCTTCCCCCGTTGTTCCCCCTTTTACCCCCCCCTTTGGAACTGTTTTCTTTCGGTGGGGGGCGTTTTTTCATTCCAGTGGAACACCAGCTTTTCCCCAAAAATTGTCCCCCGAAGATTTTTCCCCTTAAACAATTATTTTTCCTTCGTTAGACCCTGGACCCTTCGGTGCCCCAACCCCAAACCCCCCCTTGCTTTCGTTTTTTTTACCCAAAGCCGGCCCCCACATTTTATTGACGTTTGTGCACCCCCAAACCCGTGGAAACCACCCCTGCGGTTTTTTTTCCCAGGGCCTGTGTCCTGGGGTGGTTTTCCAACGAGAACACCCCCGTTTTTGAACAAAGTGTTTCCCCCTCCCAAAGACCCCCCCCTCGGCTTTTGTTCTTTTTTTCTCAACCCCCCCCAGGGGGGGTTCTCATTTTTTTCTTTCCCGAAGTTTGTCTTTTCAAAACCTCGATTTTTTTAAAGAACCCTTTCCGCAACCAGGGACATGGTGTTTTTTTTTCCTGGCGAGCCAACGAACCCGGTGAAAATTATTGGGCCTTGGACAAAAACTCTTTGATGCCTGGTGCTTTTTCATATGTATATTTTCTTTTGGTCACTTTAACACTTAAACCCAGTCAGTGGAGAAACTCTTTGAGGGCCCCCAGGAAATTCCGCCTGTTGAACTTAAATAAAGCATACCCCCTTCGACTCCCCAGTTCTCTCTAGAAAGGTGCCAACAGAACACACCAGCGGGCGTTTTAGGGGATGGTGCAGGGAATTTTTTAGGCAGACCAAGTTAAAGAACTTTTCTTTTTTCAGTCAGTATTTTCGTAATTCCTTGTTTTTTTTTTACAATTTGAAAAAACCCCCCCCCCAAAAGAGTCCCCAACCGGCTGGTTTTTTTTCCCCCTCTTTTACAAACCCTTTTTTGATTTCTCCGCTGTCCTTCAAGGACCCCGGGATTCCACCCCTTTTTTTAAAGCCCTTTCCCCTCAGTGAGAGTTTCTTTCCCAAGAGTTACGCCTTGTTTAGCAATTCCATTCTACGTGCAGGTCGACAGGGGGGGGGCTTTCTTTTTCTTTTTTTTTTCCCCCCTTTTTTTCCGGATCCTCCCCCCCCAAATGGAGATTCCACTTTTTTCCCCCCCCCCCCCGAGGACTTCCCATCCGGCTTTCCAATTAAGATTGTTTTTTTGGCAGGAAGTATTCGCCATTCTTGCTCGGATTGGATTCCTCACTACCGAGTAGGGGTTTTTCCGGTGGACGGGTCCAACCACCGGGCAGGCCGCGTTTTAATCCCCCCCCCCCCCCCAATTTCAAACGTCTTTTAAAAGGGCCACAAGGGCAGCAACGGAAAAACAGGGACGTTGGTTTTTTTCCAATTCTGACATGAGAACCGTTTTTAACCTTGGTTTAGGGATGCCCCCTCCCCCCCTTGGCAATTACCTTCTTTTCACACTTTCTTGGGGGGGTGGAAGTTTTTTTCCAAGCACCAATTTGGAGTACCGGCTTTCCTTTTATGGGGGATTACCCCCCGGGCTTGAACGCTTTTTTTTTTTTTTATCCCGTTTTAAAAGGCTTTCCCCCTGCTCTCCCCCCCCCCTTTGTTCCTTTGAACCCCCCAGCAGCCCAATCACCCCCAGGTGGCACCGGGGACCCCTTTGGGACCCTGCGCTTTTCCCCCGTCCCCCCATGGTGCGGGCTTTTCGGCCCCAAAAACGGACCCCCAACACTTCCCCTTTCTTTAATTTTTTTTCTCAAAGTAGTCACTCCTTGAGTAAACTTCACCTTACCCCCGACGGCCCCTGGACAACTATGATCTCCATGGGAGGGTCCCTGGAGAAATCAACCACTTTTTTTTTTTTTTTTTTTTTTTTTTTTTTTTCTTTTTTACCACTTTGCCCTTTTCTCATCACGTCCCTTTTGATCCATACCCCGGCAATCGTTGTTCCCCCCCCCACTCCTTTTCTCCGTCCTCTGCGGGAGCTCGATTGCGGGTCGGGAATCCGTTTTTTCTTGGAGGACTTTTTTTGTTCTCCGGTGTTCAGGGAAGAGGTTTCCCAATAATCCTCGGCCTCCCCCCCCCCCGGCACCTGCATAGGGAAACCGTCGGACCTTGCCCACGGCGCCCATTCCCCCCCCCATCAACGGTGTCCCTTTTCTCCCAAAACTTGTGTCGGGTCTGGCCCGACCAGACCCACACAAGCCACTGCAAAACCCCTTTTTAAAAGATTTCCCTTCCTTCGATCCTCGCCCGAGTTTGATTTAGAGTTTTTTTCCTTTCTGAGTTTTGGGCCTCTTCCCCAATAAAGTTGTCCTTTGACGTTTTTCGCGTCTTCTTCGAGTTATGAATCAACCCGGCTGCGGATGTTTCTCTAGCTTTTTCCTTTCAATGCGTTTCTCTTTTACGCCCTCCGTCCTTTTTTATGTCTTCCCCCTCCAGTTTGGGCCTTTTCTTCTGGCCCCCTTTTCTCTGTCAAATTTTTTTCTGTCAACCCGGGCACCTCCCTCAAATTTCTTGTCCAGGCGCCTGTCCAGTTTTTCTTCCCTCTTTCCGTTTCGGGTTTCCTCTCAACGGCCCCCCCTCTTCCTTTATGGAATGTCCTCCCCCCCCTGTCGGCTCGTGTTCTCGTGTTTCCGTGGGTCCGCAAAAACAACCTCCCCTTCTCCCCTCTCCCCCCCTTTCCTTGTTTTTTTGAAATTAAAGATGGGGGTTCTTTTTTCTCGCCGAAAAAAATTAGTTTGCTTTAATGCGGCTTTAGGCGGGGACCCTTTTTCGACCTTCCCCCCCACTTCTTCTTTTTTCAGCCGTTTTTGAGACGAGCACCTTTTTTTTTTTCCCCCCCCGACGACCCCGCTGAAAAGGATTTTTGCGCGTAGCTTC
>Ga0179593_1573132_pt1 | contig 11256 bp, 14 predicted proteins | sample CZODoug2_1_08_16_FD_185931 | JGI IMG/M metagenome (GOLD analysis project Ga0179593, IMG submission 185931) | Vadose zone soil fungal communities from Angelo Coast Range Reserve, California, USA - CZODoug2_1_08_16fungal (PacBio error correction) | ecosystem: Environmental > Terrestrial > Soil >... | reverse complement strand
GCTTTGCCTCTTTTCCCTCTGAAACTTTAAACAGCGATCTGTCAAACTTATTGATGGCGATAATTTATCTGGTGTTTGTTAAAGTTTTTCTTCTTTTTGTCACGTTAGGTTCAGTCGGTCATTGATGTGAATGGTGTTTCCCCTTCCGCTTATGCTCCACCTCGTCATTGGTCTCGCGTATTGGTTTCATTTCGGCGAACTCCCCCGGCGGGCTTTTTTCTGTTACCTTCCCCAGGAAGATTTACTGTTTTTGATTCCTTGCCGGCCAAGCTTTCCGTTTGGTTCAATGACATCTGCTTGAACTGGATTTCTTCCCTGCGGAAATGATTATCTAGACATCGGGAAGCTTCTACGAAGTCTGCTCTACTCTACGGTAGATTCATTCGCACCATTATTTCAAATGGCATCGTGAGGCGGTGTCTTTTTTGAAGTTCCTTTAGCGTGACTCTTGGTCGACACTATTTCAAAACGCTTGCGTTCTCCTTTCTCTATCTCTGCTATTTTGATGGCCTTTGATAAAATTTCTTCCCTTTGACTTTTTGGGAAAGAACCTTCCCCCCCTCATTGAAGTGGTATTACACCTTTCGGGTTAACTCCCCATCAAGTAGCCTTAGTCTTTCATCTCCTTTCATGTTTGAGAGCGTTTAGTGATGGTACATCTCCCCCTCTGTCGTGATCGTTTCTTTTGTCGCATAATTCGGCAAGGTCCTTTTCGTAAGAGTCCTATATCTGCCTTGGATGATGGGTCTTGGAGCCGGTGCCTACCGATTCTTGACCTGCTTTTGCCAATTCTTTTTTGCCAGGCGTCCTAGGAAAGTGCGTCATGGGTCATCCAGGACCTGTGCTGCGTAATAATTTTACCCCCAACACCCACCCACCCAACTCCCACAAACCCCCCCCCCGTGGGCCCTTGATTAGAGGTCTCGACCACTTCGCAGACACAAGGGGCAAAACCCTACAATTCCGAGTGGAGTTAATGTGGTTCCAGGAATTTTTCTCGAGCCAGCGGGTGTTCGGTTAGCACCCCGAAGAGGAGGTCGCGGGAAGGCCCCAAACCCCTGGTCAATCCCCTTTGGTGGGGGCCCTTTGGTGCTGGTGTTTTTTGTGGTGTTTTCTTTTTTTTGGTTGGTCTTCTAGGAACAGGTTTAATGCCAAGGGCAGCCTTTGTAGGTTTTCAATGTTCAAGTCCAGTTTTCGTCAGAAGCGGAAACCATTTTTGACAGGTCCCGGTTGTTTCTTTCTGTAAAATCCGTTAGAAGTACTTCCCACTGGGAAATCACGCAAGGCTTCTCATCGTCAATTTCTTCAGGACAACTTCCCCCGGAAATTTGCAGGCGACTCTAAGACTTGAAGCCCCCACTCTCCCCTTTCAGGAGTCCAACCAACTGGTTTGTGTGGCGGTGCCATTCTTCCTTGCCTCCTCCATTGAAAAATTGGATTGCTCTCTTTCTGGATGCCTCTTGAAAAGCTTGGAAATTTTCGTTTGCTAATAAAAAATGTCTTCCCGCGTAGAAGACCCTTGCAGTTCCCCTTGTCAAATTCCACCCTTGTCGAGTTCTGCATTTGGGTCCTTGACCGAGGAAAGGGCTTTCTTCACTGAACAGGTCCTCTTTTTGTTCAAAGCCCACCAGTGTAAACGTTTACAACTCTGCCGCCTTTTTAGCCCGGCTAAGAAATAATTTTGCAATACAAAACCCTTTGATCCGCTGGGGTGGTACGGCGCCCCAGATTCTCTTCGATTACTTCACTTAAAAGAAAAGAGTCCCCCCCAAACTTTCACATTTCCCCTTTTCAGCTTGCCGACTTCAGCTTTTACCCCCTTTCCGACTTTTCTGCCCGTTCTTTTCCATTTTCAGGGCAAAGCAAGCTTTCACTTGTTCGTATGGGGCTGGATTACCGCCAACTTTTCAAACCCCCAAAAACCCCCCCCCCCTCACCGAAGGACCCCACAAAGAAAGTGAGGAGCCCATCCATCAAGAATCCCAGATCCCCTATTTAATTGTTTGGAGATTTGTTTTTATGATGTTCCCCTGGCGGCCTTGAAGAGAAAACTCCAGGTAAAGGCTTTTTTGTCGTGCTCATAGCCCTGGTCGAAAATCCCCGTCTGTTTCACATGTTCTTGACACAACCCTGTGCAGTTAATTTTCTTCGATCGTTCATCTTACCGTTGAATCAATTGATTGAATTTTTTCACTCATCTGGTGGTGAAGTCTCGCCGCTTTCTGATGTGCGCTTCTCGTTCAGTTTTTATTCTTTTTGGATTGAAACATTTTTAGGCTGCTTTCCCTTTTTCCTCGGTCGTTTGACTGTTTTCTGTTTACCTGGCTAGTTCCGGGATGGATCTGAACAGTTCCCCCGCGTTACCCTCTGGAAAATCCATCAGCGACTGTAATCGAAAAGTTGGTCTGTCTCCACCTCTCATCGGCACTCTGCGGACACTTTGGTGGGGAAAAACGCGAGGGCCAGACGATTGTGGCCCGTGCGTTTTGCCTTTTCTCCGCTTTTTCAATTTTCTCTTGAGGGGCTGGAGCTTTTCTGCACTTCCACCTTAGGAACCTTTTTTGAACCTCCGGATCTCCTGGGTTTTCCGTTTGTCGCCGCACCTGGCGTTGGAGTGATCAATGGGAATTTTTCCCCCTTTGCAAGATGGGATCTTGAGTTTGGCTCCGTTGGCCTTCCGCTTTTGTGTTGAACGACAGCATTACTCAGATGAGTTGTAATTAAGGCCCGACCAGGGAGTTGACCGCGGCCTCCTGTTTCCCTCCCAATGCCCTTTCTCCTGATGGCCTTGCTCGACAAATAATACGGTTAACATCCGGTGCATTTTTCAATCCTTTAAACTCGCAGCCGCCCCTTTGATGTGACTGTAACTTATTAAAGGAGGGCCATTTCTCTATAAGCAACTTTGAAAGCCCCAAATCGCTTTCTGCGCTGTGTTTTGTCCCCCTGATGGATACTATTGTAGCGAACGCATAACCCAATCCAGGAAAGGCCCCCATAAGAAAATATTACAGCTGCTCCCCCCCCTTCTGGAGACTTTGAGTCAGACCATCTCCCTCCCTCGCGTTTTTCGATCGGATCTGGTCAAGCCGTAAGAGAGATGTCTCACCGGCAGCACCCCAATTAATCATCCCGCCCTCTCCCTAAAGGCCTTTTGGACATGATTCGAAGGCCAACAGATAAGACATGTGAACATCAACCCTTCTCTTCAAAAAGGCCCCTTTGAAGTTGCGTTTTTTTTCCAGAAACCCTTGCTACGTTCAGCTTTGCCGCCCGCTTTTGGCAGCGGAAATGGAGTGTACTTCCTTGTTGGGCCACCAACTGGGTCCAGATTCTATCCTCACCTTATGATCATAACTCGAAGAGCCGGGTAGCTTGAAGATAGTTTCCTCCGGAGTAACGGTCCAGTTACTTTTTCAGCCAAAATTCCGACCGCTTCTGCCGTGGGCGCTGGCCCGCGTTTTCGATATGGGATACTTAAGGTCCGTAGCCATATCTTTCGTCCAGCCGCCTCTTTCTCATACCGAGAAAAGCATTGGACGTTATTGTCCCGAAACCATTTTTTGAATTCAACGTCCTCTCTATGGGCCACCACCGTTCTTTTTTTTTTCCGCATCTTCCCTTTTCATAGTCTTTGACAGCAGGTACATCGCCGGAGGATCCGCCGTTTTGCATTCGTGATCCTTGGCCCGCACCAAGTGCCGCCTTCCGCCATGGACGGCAGTGGTGAATGGCCCCCGCACCTCCCCTTTCCCTTCGCCGCCCTTCGGCTCGCTCTCGACTTCTACCCATGTCTTAATGAGAGCCTTCCATCAAGAAGTTGCCGATCAATCCCCCCCTCGTTTTAAATTGATCGCTTCCCCCATGCTATCTCCTATTTTCTTATCGTTTTTCGATAGATTTTTTTTTCGATCAATTCCCTTTGAGATAGGAAAAATTATTGAGCCCTTTCTCATCTAGGGTGTCCCTCCCCATCGAACGTACCCTATATGCATCGGAAGTATGTGACTGGTTCTTCTCCTCTTCTCCACTTCTTGGTTGGGAGGGATTGTTCCCCTTTCTGGAAAGACTCTTTCCCTTCCAAGGAGGATCACCGGCTTGTTCCCAGGTGCTGGTTCAGGGCTTTTTTCAACAGAGCGTTGGTTCCTGCCAGATAGATTGGCGTTTTCGATGCCCACCAGGACCCCTTTTTTTCGGTCACCGATTAGTTAATCCATACCTGACGAAGACGTTGCTCCCTGAAGTAGCCCGATAGGCGCTCCCGCAGGATCTGCATAGAGTTATTGTAAGTCAGTGCACTCATTTAGCATGACTCGGTTTAAAAGATATTCCCCCCTCTAAAATCTTTTGGTTTGTCGCCGGGATTCTGCGATTGTTTCCCGCGCCTTTAAAAGTCGACCTTTTGGACGAAACTCGTTTCCCATGCCTGGTATTGTCTTTTTCCAAGCTGACGTAGCATCCTTTCCCCCTGTGAAGGCTTCCTGTTTGCTCTTTTGGTGATGTTCCATGTCGTGATCGGTTTGTTTCCTCCGTTTCCGTCTTTCGTCGATTTGCATGAGATCTCTCTTATTTGACTTTCGCCGGTTTCGCCTACATTGACTTTGCGAGAGGCGACTCTAGTGTGGGACGCTCTTATCCAGGGCCCTGTCTGTATGTGTCCTTGCCCGGTGGTTTCATAATTTTTTTTGCGGTTCCGGATCGGATGGATCGTTCGCGAAACGCCCTCCTTAGAAATCCAAACTTTACCACTTCCGTCGTGGCGTTCCCGTTGCTAATTTGCGGTTTTTTGGATCGTTGAAACTTGATGTTTAACAAATCCCCATTCGTTCCCTGAGGCACTTCAACCCCTTCGACAAAAATTGTGGTAGAGGGAGATCCCCCAGTTTGAATTTTTTCTCCAACGGCCATCCTTACAGGTGTCAGCGGAAATAACTGGTTTTTTCCAGGGACTGATCTGTGTGAAAATCTTCTTCCCACTTTTCTTTCCTGTCGGTTAGAAGACATCGCCAAGTCTAACTTGATTTTAACCCTCATGCCCAGCAGGAAAGTTTTTTTTTTTGGGGGATGGAGGCTATTCTCCTCCTTGAAGCACCTACCGTCCGGTCGTTTACTTTTTTCCACGTTTTGGTGCCTAAGCCCTCCTTGGATTGCGCTGAGATTGAGATTTTCGCAGGCAAAACAGCACCAATCGTTTTGACTTTCTTTTTTTTTCCTTCACCATCTCTTCAGCAGAGTCCCTTGAACCCGCACTCCAACTTTAGTCCTATTAGAGTTTATGAATGGAGTTCCCTTACCGCGGCCGGTCCCTGTAAGTATTTTTCCCCCGTCTTCAAACGACGTCTGACGCTTTTCCTCAAAGCAGCTGTTGACAATAAACACTCCCCTGAGCGATGTCCCAGAGCGAATCGCTTCCTTCCCCCCCTGACCAGACTTTTTTAAATTCACCCAATTTTCTTTTTCTCAAATGTGTAGAGCGATCCCGGAAGACATCCTCCCCCGGTCTTTTTTTTTTTTTTCAGGTCCAACTGGCATTTTGTCAAGGTTTTCGTGACCAGGTTTTGCCCTTGTCCCCCCCCAATGCGAACCTTTTTTCATGAATTCTCCCCCCCGCCAGGGGGTTCTCAATCCGACGCAATTCTCCTTTCCCTCATACGTAGCCTTTCTCCGTCTGATTGATTCGCACCTGGCGGGTTGCCTTCCTGCCAGTTCAAGGCTCGCCCCTTGGTTTTTGTTCATGCAACATGGTCATTTCGAACACTTGAACGGCTTTTTTTCACCTGGACCCCTGGGCGCCGCCGAATGTCTTCCGTCGAACACAGTGACTCACTTTTGCATTTTGAATCTCTTGGCAGAGTGCAGGAATGATGCTGCTTCCATCCCGCTCCGCTTATCTTTTTGTTCCTCCACCCTTTAGGTTTCCGCGCGCTTCTCTACGACGTTGTCTGTGCCCCCCAATAATGACCTGGTTCCTTTCCTGCCGCGTCAATTCGTTGAAATTCTCACTCGATCTTGAAAGTGGGTCTTTCCGGCACTGGCTGGCATCGGCGCTGCTGCGGACTTTTCTTTCAAGGACATCACATAAGTTCCCCAGCCGTTGGTGGCCGTCTTGTGCCGGCGGATTTTTCTCAATCTCAGCCGCAATCCATGGGCAATTTGGTCGCGGATGAACCTCCACCCTAGGCGACCCTTTTTTCCCCCCGAATATCTCTGGGGTGCTTCGTCATTGAGTTAGCTTTATCGTTTTTCTTTGAGGAGTTTGTGACACACTCCCCTATACGCCTGTGAGTTGGACATTTCCCCATTTGGATCTAACTCTCGATTTTTTTCACCAACTTACTTTCACAGAATCTTCCCTGGAAACTCTGTATTTGACTCTTCTCCATTTTCCCATTGTACGACAAAGGTCTGTGCCTTCGCCACTCATGTTTCTACCACACGGGCATGGGTTGGGAAAAATTCTGTAACTCCCCGCCTCCGTTGATTTCTGACCCTCACTCGATCTTCCGCCTTGGAACGCACCCGGCGAGTCCGTTTTGCTTTGTCCCCCCTTGATGTGATACCTTTTTTCTCTCAACGAGAAATCTTTTTTTTTTCGGAACCGTCCCCCCTTTTAATTTCATTAAAATTATCTGGATCGCACCACCTTTCTGTTATCGCACCTATCCTGCGCTCTTCCCTGTGATAGACTCCCCCCTACCGCGCAATCTGAGTTGGAGCCACTTCTCCACGTAAACTTTCATTCCCTGCCGCCTCATAGAAGGCCTTTTTCGAAATCTCTCGCAATCAAACCGATAACGCCCCTCGAATGGAAAATTATCAGCTTCGTCCAACTTTTTCTTTTTTTTCCTGCTACTGACCCACTTCTTAGACGTTTTTTCCTCCAGATTGGAAGACCGGCAATGGCTTGTTTGTACGAGGTTCTTCAAACTTCCAAACTCAGTCCTCCGGGAAATCTTCTCCCCCCGGCGTGTACGCCCAAAAAGACGTTATCTCCCTTTTTTTCTTAATATATTGCTGCCCGCCGATAAACCAGACCACGGCCTTCCCAGAACGCCTCGAGGGAAATTGTGGCGCCTGCGAGTATACCTTCAATGTCTACTTTTCGGGCGATGTCTATACCGTCTTTTCCGCAATTGTCCGAAATCACCATTTCCCCCCCCCTTTTGGCATCGTCCCCCCCTCGTATTGGCAGATTTAAACTTTTTGGACGACCCTTTTGTTCCCCCTCGTCTTTGCAAACCGGGTACTCTTAGGATAAGACTTGTTTTCTTTTAGGGGACTTGCCACCCTTGAACAATGAAGACGAAGTGGGAGATTTTTTCCAGCACCTCCCATCAATGCTGCTCCCCTAGTGATCGGGATTCACGTAATGGTAGTTGGAAGCATTTTTAGACCCCCTAATGACTTTATCAAGAAGTTGCCATCCCACTTCTCATGGACGGGTCCCCCCAGATATATCTATCTTTCCTCCTTTCGTTTGTGTTTTTTGACGCTTCTTTCCGCGGATCAATCTCAACCAGTCCCCCCCAAATTCTCTGAGTTGTGTCAAATCGACCTTCCGTCTCTTAAGCGAAGGGCACGTCATCTTCAGGTATGCCTTTTCAGGTGAAGATCCTTAACCCTTTCCTTTTCGCGGACACGATGCGGCTAATTTACTGACATACCTACCACTTTTTTTTTAATAAGGCTTTCCGGTTGCTTTCCTGTTTAACGGACCCTTCCCTGAAGTGCAAGTACTGCGTTGACGATGCCCACTGGAAAGGGATTTAGACAATTGAGGTTTCGTTATAGACCTCTACTTCTTTCCGAAGATTCTTTCCGTCTAGACAGATAGGTCCAGACGCTTCGGCCGAGCAAATGCTGGTTTGTTGTTTTTTTTGTCTTTTCGGTTTTTTTTTTTTTTTTTTTTTTTTTGTGTGTTGTTTTCTTTTTTTTTTTCTGCTTTTTTTTTGCATCGCTGGCGGAGGTTGTTTGCTGAGGTTTTCCCAACCCATTTAGCTTTTTTCGCTATTAAAACCTAACAGGGAAGGTCTCCCCGCAGGTTTCTATTGTGATGCTGCTCCTCCCTTTTCAAGTTCCGTTTGGCTCCTTCAAAAGAAATGCCTTTTCTTAACAAAAGGAGGATTCCCAGTTTCAAAGCGCGACATGTACCGTTGTTTTCTTTTTCAGGCGTCTTAATGGGCCTGTTAGATGATAGGTAGTTCCAGGCTATTCTTTGCTTTTTTGGTTCATTTCGGCAAGCTTCTATGTCCTGTAGTGTTCGGCGTTTCCGATTGGGGTTTTAGTGGAGACCTTTTTTCGCAGACAGTTCGCATTGCGCTACTATTCTTATGGAGGAACGAGGCCTTTTCTGAGAAAGGGCGCTGGTAATTGGTCTCAGGTGGTGTACTATAATTGTAGGACCTGGGTAGTTTTTCTAGTTTTCCCCGTATGACATCAAGGGTTCCTCCCCATTCCAAACGAACGCGCTAGGTGGCGCAGTCTTTCTGTGAATTTGCTTTCCCTCCTGGATTGATTCACCCTTTCAGGTACCAGGATTTTTCCATGGACACTGCAGTGTGGTCGATTCTCTCTTCCCCTTCATGAGGGGTTCTCCATCCGTAATTTTGACAATGTTCCCCCACAGTAAAAGTCCTCCGCGGAAATTTTCTGACAGTGACACCTGTTGTGTCGGACACAGCGTTCAGCAGTCTCCAAATGGGGCCTTCTCCAACTTCCCTGCGTCATCGTCACTTCCGTTAACCGGAGACCCTCAGACCTCAGGTGAGGCGGCCCCCTCCTCAAAGCATTGCCAAATGTTCCATAGGAGTTCACAGGTGAAGAAGTTCCAATTTGTGGGGAAGCCGACAATTCTCCGACTCCCTGGATTGCTGTGTACTTCTTCCTTCGAAATGCAACCCATCGTTTGGTACCTCCTCAAAGGGAGTTTTCATTCCCCAAACCAGGTCGTCTCAGCCCTATGCTTTTGTTCCCCCAACTTCGAAATTATGCCCTCCCGTTCTGCATGGATTAAGGGTCCCTTTACTCGGCCCTCTCACTGCACCTTTCCGGTTGGGCCGAAACTTTCCTCAAAAACTTGCGAAGTGCCTACTTTTCTCCAGGTCATCCCAACGGTTTACCCCCCTATACCTCGCGTCCCAGCGCCGCCAAAGTTCCTTCAATCGCACATGCGTCCCTAAGTTTTTCGCAGAGCTCTTTCAACTTCCGCGCTTTTCTTCGAAAAGGGCGTTGTGTCTTTCGGGCCACGCACTCGTGTCGGCATGGCCAACTGTCTTTTCCCCCCTACAACTCCTGAAGGTGCTGAAAAACCGTTAGAAGCAATCTCCAAGCCATCTTCCTTCCCCCCTAAGTTGGTTTTTTTGGAGATTTTTTGCCTTCTACGCACCATGCTTGGTCAGCTTAGTTCATTTCATCGCATGGTAGGTTTCCTTAACTCCCTATCCCCCATTTGACCGTCTTTCGCCTTCCTTTCCACACCCAACCCCTCCCCCGCCTTTTCTCGGCCGAGCTCGGACCCACAGTTGACTAAATCTTTCCTTTGAATCATTTCCTGAGTTGATTTCCTTATTGTTTCCCCGCCACCAGTCAGTTATAGTTTTTTTCTTATTGCAATCCCTTTCCCTGGGCCATCTATCCACTTGCTTGTGGATGTGTCAAACAAATCCTTTCCCTGGGATTGTCCTTCCCTCAGGACCATCAATGAAGAACCCTCGCCTTTCCCTTATTCGTTTTTGGTATCACGCTGGGGTTCTTACGATGCCCCACCCCAGACCTTTTTTTTTCCTGGAAATCTCCCCCCCTCGTTCATGTTTCAATTCCCTTCGTATGGCCTTCACGAAATCCCTTTGTTCTTGGGCGGAGGGAGCTGGCTTCCCCCCCACTTGGCAAGTGAACGATCCCACTTTTACTGTCTTTTCCCCGTTTCCGGAGTAGCGTAGTCCTTGCAAATGGAAGGGTTTCTTCTGTCATTTACCGCCTTGTTTCTACGTGCCTTGCGGAATTTCCCCCCCTTTACCGGAATTGCGAACGCTAGGACTACCAGTAATTTCCCCACTATGACTTGCGGGATCCACCCCCTTGCCGCGGCGACATGTCTTCTTTTCCACATTTCAAAAACGTTGAAATTGTTTCGATTAATGGTCCCCCTGGTCCCGTGAAGATCTAAATCGCCCCACCTTTCATTTGGTACCTTTTTGGGACCCCTTCTGTACCCTCCCTCTCACAGAATTTTCATTGAACTTCCCAGGCGGGACATTTCCTCTCCGCAAAAGCCCCCCGCTTTCAACGCCGCGCGGGGTTCTTTATTTTTTTTTCCCCTTTTGGATCTCTTTATCTTTTCAGGAGAATCAAGGAACGTCCGCAATTCTCCCATATTTCCCCCGGATAGCCCTCTGGAGGTCCCAATCCCTTCTTACTTTCCCTGATCGCCTCGGGGCAAAAAAACTTCTTCTCCCCAGCGATTGGTCAAGGTTTTTCGATCTTCTCTCTCGTAGGCCAGTCGCCCCCCCACCCCAAACCCCAATATAATCGTTTTTCTCAACCTTTCCTTGACCCATGCCTTTCCCTGTATTCTTCTCCAACCCCCCTCCCTCGCTGGAACACGATCAGGTCTTTTTTCCACCCCTGCCCTTTTCCTTTTCCCCGCCTGTTAACCTTATCCCTCCCCCCCAGGCTTTACTCAGTCCAAGGACCACTTGGAAGACCCTTTCCTCTCTGTCGGACCCGCTTGCCAAAAAGGTACCCGAAGTGCCCCGGCCAGCACACCTCTATACAACTCCCTGTCGAAGCTTCATTTTACTCGTTTCCTCTCTTTTGCTAAAGCTAACTTACTTTCAGAAAACCTTTCTCCTTTACACTCCAGCGCTTTCCCCTGTCCTCCTGCGGTCCGAAAGGTATTATTAAATTCAAGCTTCCAGAATTCCCTTTTTGCGCTCTTCTATAACGAGCCCAAGGTTCCAGGTTCCCCGCTTGCATACGTCAATCCCTTATAGCAGATGAACCACAGTTTCCCTCCCCCTATTGACCGTTTTCAGCCCTTTTCCAAATTTTTTGGTACCCCCTTTTCAGTATGTCGAGGCGTCTGGCAGCGACATCCCCCCCTCCTCCGAACCTTCTCCTCGGCGCTTGCCCCCCCCAGTCACCTTTCCATGCCTCCCTTCTTTTTTAGAAACGTACGGTCTCCAAGCCACAGGGAAGGACCTTTTCCAGCGAGTTTTCGATCCGAAACTTGACGGTTTCCCTTTTTTTTCGGAAAAG
>Ga0179593_1555879_pt1 | contig 11256 bp, 11 predicted proteins | sample CZODoug2_1_08_16_FD_185931 | JGI IMG/M metagenome (GOLD analysis project Ga0179593, IMG submission 185931) | Vadose zone soil fungal communities from Angelo Coast Range Reserve, California, USA - CZODoug2_1_08_16fungal (PacBio error correction) | ecosystem: Environmental > Terrestrial > Soil >... | reverse complement strand
CAGGCCACCCTCGAAATCCCGACTGGCCAGCAGTCCCTTTCCGCTTGTCCTTGCCTTTCAGCTTCGGCACTGTTCTTCCCCATGGCCCAGACTATCCTGCGACCCCCTTTCAAGTGAATGTTAAAAACGGCTTCTTTTGCTTGTCTTTTGGCAATTTTTTTAGGTCCCCCCCCTTCCTCCCCCTTTTCCCCAGATAAATGGCGCTGCTTTTTGTGGGTTCTGGCCGATCCCCCCCCCCCTGCCAGCGTGCAGTTTACGAAAAGTTTTTTGAAGCTCAACCCCTGCCCCCCCCCCCCTTCGGTACTTCTCAGGTCCTTCCTCCCCTTTTCTAGGCCTTCAGGTAATGGGGGGGACAGGGTAGTCCATTCCCAGAGACCTTCCTTTTTCCCCCGTCACCACTGGATGATTTCTTTTTTCACTCTGCTTAAGCTCCGATAAGAAATAGCCCTTCCAATGTAGTGTCTGTGAACTTCAGATTGTCCCTCGCCCTTCTATCCTCGACCCCCCTCCGGTCCCAAAAAACGCTTTCCCCCCAACAGACCGACATTCTCTTTCGGCGCTGGGCGTTCTCCCGAAGTGGCTAGTGAGTTCCCCATCGCTTGAACTTCCCTGACTTATCCTCGCGTAAATTTCCTTTGTTTTCGCTCCCTTTCCGAAATCCAACCAGCGCTCAGCCATTCCCCACCCGTGCACACCATGGCCGTTTCACGGTCACCCCGTCCCCCTATTTTTCTGTTCTAGGGCTGAAAACTTAACCCTCGCCCAATCAGCCGTTTCCTTAAGCAGTTTCCCAACTTCCCCCCCTCGCCCCCCGTGTCATAGGGTTCACAATGGTTACTCAGATGATGGTGTTCCCCCACCAACCCACTTGCAGCCCCTCTCTTGCTCTCCCCTCAGCTCCTCGTTTCTTTTTTTTCCGACCTCCATGATGCTTTGGTTCGGCCCCCTTCTGTGCTACGGAAATTCAACAATGCTTTGTCATCGTCGTTCACCTTGCTTGTTGACGGTCCAACCACTTCGTCTCCCTTTGTTGCAACGTAGCAACGTTTCCCGTGTTTTTCTGATCCAGTTTGGAATTCCGATTGCCCAATTTTAGGCCCAAAGAATTAATCGTCGATCATCCCCATAATATTTGTTGAGATATTCCCTCGATTCCCCTGGAAGTACATATATTTTCCCCCCCCCTTCCAACCTGGACCAGGGAAGGAACTAAACACTCCACTTTTTCTTATCGGCAGTAGGGCGCCGAGCTTTTTTGGCCGAGAAACCAACCGGCTCTATCGACCTGCCCTATTTCTTCTTTCTTTCGGAGAAAGGATGACGTGGTATCCAGCCGCCATTTCCCCGATCCGATCTATCAGTCTTCCTTCTTCCTAAAATTCTCCTCTGCTCGGGTTCACAAACACGCCCAGTTAAACCATATCCAGTATTTTCCCCAATCCCGCTTACCTTCTCAATTTCTCCATTTGGGACTTTTCCATCAGCAGGCGTGTGTTTCCGCGGGTTTTACAATCTGGCCCAGGCTGTGCTACATTGTGCTTCCTTGCCGGGTGTTGTTATGGATGGAAAATGTCTGTTTACTGTGGAACTGTTTCGCTGTCCCTGGATAAACCCTTGATTGATTCGCGGCCGCGTCTTCGGTCCTACTCACGACTACAGAATGCTTTACGCTGCACCAGGCGCACTCTAAAGATGCAAGTAGATTTTTTGTGATCGTGCTCGTTTGTGACACTTTTTCATCCCCCATGTTTCTTCTTGCCTCCCACTTCTAGCTAGGCTTTCTGTTTTTCTCCACTCGTCTGGTGAGAATCACTCCCTTCGTTTTCTTTTTTCTTATTCTTACTCCCCTTAAGTGTAAACCCCTCTCTACCCCCTTTCGGATTATGGTCGCTGGCCATACTTTACCACCGTCCCCCCATCTCTTTTTTTCACCTTGGCATAATATGTAATAGTTCCTTTATCTTGAAAAAATTTTTCGGCACCCCTTATCTTGCTTCGGCGACTCAAAGGGCCCTATCATGGTTCCCTACTTGTATTGTCGGTTGATTTTTTTCAGTGTCTGAACGCGGCCTTGCGTCCCGCAGCACCACGCACTTCACCGATTTTCTACTACCGTGTTCGTCTACGTGGCTGGCGGTTATGTCTTGCCTCAGTCTTTCCGGACTCCTCGTGCCCAAGATGAATCTTTTTCTTCCGATTTTGATGGGCCTGGAATCTCTTCTCTTCCTCCTTTGAGAGTGTTTTTAATGTCATAATAATTGTGATGCTCTCTGGACCCAGTTATTTTTTCCCAAGAGACTGGCTTCCCTTCCATTCTCTCTTTCCCCGACCCATGTTTACTCCCTACGAGTCCCGCACGTCCATTTCCTGCTCACACAGGTGAAGTGAGTGGTCTTCATTTATCTCAAGTTCCTGCCTTTTCCAGAAACGACCAGCTACCCTGGAGAACCTCAGGCGAGGTTCTCCCCCGACTCTTGCGTAATATCCTTGTGGGCCAGCTCCTGAATCCTCCCCCGTCACGATAAACAACCTCGTCTGTTATGCCCGCTATGTCCACCGTCGGGAGGATTTATATTTTTCTTTCCTGAAAACAACCCTTCTTTACCCCCTCTCCACAACTTGTGTCGTTTTTCCATTATGGCAGTATCAAGATTCCCCCTAGCCCTCCACCTTGATAACAACGATCTTGGCGACCCCCGTGACTTGCCGCGCTGTTCATCAGGATTCTTCGCAGAACCTTTTCCTCCTTAAAAACCAGACCATACCCCTGTGAGCCGTACCCCTTTTTTTCTTGGGTTTTTTTTCTCCCCTTTGCGATAGTACCAGGAATCTCCTTAACCCGCTTGAAAATGACGCATCTCGGGTCACTCTTTCCTACCCGAGTTTATCCCCTAATCTGGAACCCCCAACCAGCCAGCCCTTTTACCCCCCTTTGTGCCATGGAAGCTGCCATCCCCTAACCCTCACCTAGAGGAACGATGTACTTTCCACCTCCGTATTTTCCGAGTTGTAAAAAGCGTCCCCAACCACCAGCCGTTGATGGGTGTGCTAGAGTTCCGGTAACCCTACGCGATTGAAAAGGTACTAAGCTTGAATGGTCCCGAAGATGCGGAAAACTCGCCCACCACAAGATGAGAATTCTCACCTATGGATCGTTAATGGAAGGTCTGATTTTGTACCCCTTCCACTACCCTTGCTATATAAGGCCTCTCCCCCGTTCATTGGGAGAGAGTAAACTGTCTTGTCACTTTTTTCCATCGCCCACCATTAGTATGAGCGAGTCCCGATGGAGGAGCCCATCAGTTGCGTTATGACTGTCACGTTTTTTTTAGATGAGTCTTTCCAAAGACACTGCGATTCTATTTCCTCCCTCTTGTTTTTTTTTTCTATATAAATGCGAGGCGTTTGGTCTATCGTCCAAAAACTGGCTCCTTTGATTTCAACTATTGCCAAGTTGCCCCTCAGCTGTCGGCCTAAGAGCAGTGGTTTCAGAAACGTCCCATTTTCTGCGCAGGTGCGCGTCACATGGACAAAGCTGTGCTGGGAATATCCCCTTTCGGTTGTTCCGAGACCCCCCCTAGGATGTTATTCCCGATTTCCCGGATCTATCTGTATCACATTGTCTACTAGGGGTCTTTTTCGTTAACCCCAGCTTTCGCACCAATGTCTTTCAAATACCATGTACTACTTTTCGTCCGATTGACCTTTGGACTCTTCCTTGCCCGAGATTCTTTGGGCGCGTTTCAAACTCTTCGGGTCCAGGCTCCTTTCTGTTTTCTTATTTTTTAGGCCAGTGGGGCACCTTGTGTCTTTTACCTGGGGATTGATCGCTGGTGATCCCTATATTTTCTTCCCTGCTTTGTCTTCCCCTGCTTCGTCTTCCTCCTTCCATTGGTGTAATAATAAACCTTCCCAGTCCTTGGCCCCACTAGACGCGAAACGCAGTTTTACGGTCGTGCTGTGTTTAGCTGTTTTTTGGACCGTGATTCTATGACTCCTGTTCATCAAAATTTCGTTTCAAGGATGTCCCCTCGTCTTGCTTTCACAGACTGTTAGATTTATAATACTTACCTTCCATCTCAAACGCATCTCTCCCCTGTTTGATTCTGGTAGCTGGAAAGTCCATATTCAATGTAAGACCCTCCCGTTTTCGTCCCCCCTGGCGCTCATAATCCCGTAGCAACTTGTGGAGCTTGCAATCATTCTTCACCTGCTTCCACGCGGAAGGTCTCCGCAAGTCTCCATGGGTAGTCATGTCGTGACAGTCCTTTTCCGATCCTTCCAGAGCCACTCACTTCCCCTTTTTTTTAGCCATTTTTTCTTCGGGGCCCATTTGCCTTTCCTTTCTAAGGATGCTCCCCCCTGGTCGTTTTTTTTAAGCCTAGGAAATGTTTTAATCACCTTCTTCTTTTTGACTTTACTTGAATCATATATATTCCTTCTAATACATTGTTTGAGAATTCCCAGGACCAATCTATTGCTTCTTGAACGTTTCCTCTTGAGAGAAAATAGTTAGAGAAGTACTTTTTTACCGCCAATGTCCTGACTTCCCAGTTCCTCCCATTTCAAGTGATCAATTGGTTTACACAAATCGTTGCAGTGCTGTTAAGTCCAAGACTAGGTTCTTTTCCAACCGAAAAATGAGCCTACTCAGTAACTTTTTATTTTGGATCCACACCGAGATAATGTTTCACTACTGGGATTCAGGAAGTTTCCAACCCCTTCAGGACCTTTTTTATAAGACCAGTCCTCTTTTGTTCTTCCCTCTTGATTGGACAAGGGTATCAATGGTACCCTTACCCAGAGACAGTGAAACTTTGTGTCGTCGTTCGTTTTCAAGTGGTGCTCTCCCTGATCACTCATAGGCTTCTCCAGTTCTATGTAGTGGTACCCCGTACAACTTTGGCCCGCGAAACCGGCAGTCTTTGCATCCCAGGTTATAACGGTCCCCACCCGCGCCTCTCAAAACCCCCATCTCCGAGGCTTGTTCGCGCGATGCCTCTCTTAACTGTACCGTGAGTATGCCCATGGAACGCATGAACGGCCGCGTCATTTTCCCTCCAGCTTTTAGCCCAGAAGAAGACGAAATTTCTCTCCCCCCGTTCCACCAACCCAGAACAGCCAGTGTCCCCCCTTTTCCCTCCTTACCGCCGCGCGGCTAGAACATCACCTTCCACATCGTGGCCGCCCCGCCGTTTTTTTTGTCCGTCCCCAGGTCAAAAACCTTTCCCTCGGTTTAAGGTAATAAGGTTCATTTTTAAACTCAGGAATTTGATGCTGGGTGTTCCCTAGCCAAACCAAGAGTTCGATGAAGATCTTCGCTTTCCTCTCAGTTCTTCCTTAATAATGGGATTTTTTCGTCATAAGTGCATTCCGTCCATTCCTTGATGACGGTCAGTACGAGAGAGTAACTTGTCGCCCGTTAAGTGAAACCTGATAGCCTGTGTTTCCGCTTCCAAGAAGGAGCTCCCATTAAGTGGGTAGTGCCTTCCCTTGTATCCAGTTTTTTTTTGATGGTCCCGGTTCCAACGCAACCCCATCTGGACTATTTGTCCTCCTCCCTGAGGGATCCCGCTCATGAACTTCTTTGCCTCCCTCTTACGGTAAATCGGAATTCAAATGTCTCTCCATTTTTCCCACCTATTTTGCAATCCCTTGATAGTCCTCTGAGCCCTTGAAAAGTCCTTGCGCGCCTGATAGCGAGGACAATGTCCAAGTATTTCTCCGTATAGAAAGAGGATTTGGTCTCTACACTAATTATGAATAAGCTAGATTTTATCGGGGAGTCATTCCGCTCTCCTTTCGTTTTCCAACAGCATTTAACATATAGTTATTTTAACCCCACTTCCTCCCCCTCAAGTATTTGAACTTTTTTCTACTTGTCCAACCCCAACGATGTGAGTTGGTCGCCCCAGTGTTCATCGGGTCTTCATTCCCCTTCTTGGAAGGGTTTTCCTTTATTCCCCGGGGCCACATTTTCTTGTCTGGGTTCCATTCAATTTGTTGATGATTAGTATGGGCTACACCTTTTCTTTTATTCTCCTACAGACGGACGATCTTAATTTCTTCATTTCATGTCGTTTTTTTTTTTTTTTTGGTGTCCCCATCTCCATAACTACGACTCTTCAAGCGCCCCCGTCATCTGTCCAGCTTTTTTACATGGTCGCCGTTTTTTTGACGTGATGCTTTTTATGAGATTAAACCTGCCCCCCTCTCTTGGCAGCACTGAGCTTTTCCGGTCTTTCCCGGGCGTTGCGCCCTCCCTTTTTTCTATTTCCATCCTTTTCCCTGCCAGCGTCTCTCCAGCAACAATCGTCTGTCCTTCTTGTTTTGTTTCCCATTTTTTTTACCCTACTATCGCCGAATGGGCTTGAGCCTGGCTCTTCCTCCCCTCACGATTTGCGTGCCGGTTGGCTGTGCAAAACGATTCGTAAATGGACGGTCTCTCCGTGAACTACTTCCAGTGCCTTTATCTTTTCGCCTTTCCTTCTTTTCGTGTGTGATGTATGTGCGCTCTTCCCCCCCCTCCAATTTTTCCCCCCCTTACGCCTCCCGTGTCGCCTTTTAGTCGGCTTTCTGGCTCCCCCGAAGTTCAGGACGCTCTTTTTCCTCATGAAAACTGTTCATTATGGCTCATCACATTACTCTTGCTGTTCTTTCCTACTCTATTTTTCGTTGTGTGTCTTCTAGACTCTCCGAAGGGAAAAGTTTTTGATTTTTTTTTTCCCCCCAGCTATTGGACGTAGACCGACCGCCCCCTTCCGCCCTCGCAGAACACGGTTTCCCCGTGCGAAGGGGAGCCCACCCCTCTTTTTGTTCCCGGGGAGTTGGCTATCAAGGCAACTGGAAATCAAGCCTAATTCCCTCAATGATCCCCTTTTTGCGGTTCTTCGAAGCACCTGCCCAGTCTCCTTTTTCCCTCGAAGTTTTAGCACGCTCCACCCGTCCCAACCTCGCGGTAGGTCCTCCCAGCACCGGCGGATGGGGGCCTTAATGGCGATGCAACCCCAAATCATCGAAGAATACGACCGCCTGGGTTGTATCTTGGTTTTTCAGTGGCCCCTTCTCAACTTTTCGCCCCCCCGGCCGGCTTCCCCACAGCACTGTAGACCCAAACTGGCAGTGTTTGCCCCTCTGAGGCAGTATGAAGCGCGTTTCCCCCCTTAAAACGCGCCGATCCAATCCAGAGCAACTGTAAATCGGTTCGCGTCTGGGGCGCTAGTAACAAGGAACTTTTCATCCTTTCTCTCCCACTTGGGAAATGACGATTCTCCTTCCTCTTCAACTTCGCCTTCCCCGTTTCTCAAGACTCCATCACCCATCGATTCCCAGTAAAAAAAGAACTGACCCAATCCCCCACTTCCTAAGAGAAAACCCTCCCCCCCCGCGGATTCTAGAACAGCCCGTCTCTTTTCCCCCCGCCCAGATTCGTGCTTGACGAAGTCTCCCCCCCCCCCTTCAAATTGGGCCCTTCCCCTAACTGGATTTTTTCCTTTTGTTTCCCACGGACACAAAACCCCCCCTATGAGCATTGTGAATTCACGACTCTCATGAGAAGGTCCCTTGGACTTTTAATAGGGATGTTTTTCTCGGCCCACCCAATAAGTGCTTTTCCTACGTCCATGTCAATTGTCCGCGCGACTTTTCGTCCCATCTTTTCCCCCTTTTAGTTGCCCTGGAGGCACGATGGAGGAGAAAGTGGACCCCTGGTCTTTTAAGTGCCCTTTGGAATTACGTTCCCCCCTGCTTCCAACTTAATAGCTGGATCGTATATCTTCCTCATTCCTCCTTCTGTTTGCGATCAGAGGCGAGCAAAACCCTTTTCCCAATCCTCTTCCCCCCCCCTTCTCCGCGGCCTACTAACCGAATGGCCTGGCGGCCTCCATTTTGGCCCATCTAATGCCGATGCTTTTTCCTCTCCCCGGCAGAACTCCGGACAACTTACAAAGATGTTCCTATTCCTGTTCACGGAGGTGGGGATTAAGGGCCATCCAACATTTTTCTTAACAGGATGCATTCCCACCGTGATCAACCCCGATTAGCATGATACGAGGGCCTTCTCCCCTTATCCTCATCGTGGTTTGCGCTTTTTAAAAACCTCTCTTAACACCCTATCCAGTCTTTTCATCCCTCCCACAATCTTCAGTATTTGACGGTTTTGACCTCCTTCTTCTTTCCCAAAGCTTTTGGCGCGTTTTTTTGCTGTTTTGCCCATCTGTTTCTGCGCGACTGGAACGGCCAGTTGTCCCGTTGACTTTTGCTGATCGATGGGTTTCGCTTCTTCGTCTACAACCTTTTGAGACTACGCCCCTATAGTACTCTTGTCACTTCAATACAGTAATGGTTTCATACCCAGCTCAACCGTTCTTGACGTCGCCATCTTTCTTATTGTTTGCCGTGATGAAACCTTTTTCTGCTCTCCTATCTCACCCTTCGCGATCCACCCAGAGAGGTGTTTTGGGCGTATACACAAGAGTCTGTGGCTCCGTTTTATATCCTCCCAGTGCTCTGAAACTCCCACCGGTTGTTTTTTGATTCTTTGTAGTCCTGTTATAAAACCATCCACCGCAGCCTAGACGAATGGGAGGTCGCCCATTTCTCCCTCGTTTTGTGATAGTGCTGTTGAGTCTAAATTACTCTCCCAAAATCTTCCTTGGAAGGGATTCTCGGCACCCCAGTTCCTGATCATGTTTCATGTCGGTCGGTTGCCATTTCCCTGGTTTCTGTACCTTCTGTTTTGCAAATAAACCCCATTCTGATTTTTTTTGTGACTTCCCGCACTGGACCCTCGTATCTTGTCGACCCCGGTTCTTTTTCCTGCCTTGAAGGATCCTCTTTTTCTCTCAGCCGACACGGTTTATTCAATCACCTATGGACTCTCTCTGGGACTTTCCTCTCCTTCCTTTCTACTTTTTTTTGTTTCTGGACCCATCGCGAAATCCAGTCTGATCCCCCTTTTTAATAGCTTGCTCTACCAAGAGTAGGGACGAGAATTTTCGTCTACCGTACCGCCAATGGCCACTCCGCCTCGAACACGGTCAAAAGTGAGACTGGTTTGATTTTTCCCCATAGTGCAGTCTTCCTTGTAGCGCATCCCTCGGCCTCCTGTCTCCCGAGCGAACACATGAGTCAGGAACCTTTGCTATTTTCTGACCTTTACTCACTGTTCATGGTCTAGAGTTTTGACTCACGACCCCCCCCCGCGATAAACAACCATCGTAATGATCGACAGGGTTTTCCCAGTCCTCCCTCTGGTTACCGAAATCCACCCCCTTTCTAGAAAAACTTTCAACTACCATCCCCCAAATTGTGGAATGTTTCTGAGGCCTGGCAGGTAGTTTTCCGTAGTAATCAGCACCTCCCTCCCGAGTGCCGTGACGATCGTTGGAGAGGCGATTGAAATACTGGTGATGGCGTGCTCAAGTCGGAAGGATGCTCCGCCCCCCCTATCAATTAACAAAAACCCCCTCGCCTATTCCCCCTACAACGTGACCTTCTCGGTTTTCCTCTAGCTGGGCATCAGGACCCAAATTGTGAGGAGGGACACCCCCCGCTTCCTTCAATTTTTTCCGCGTTAAATTCTCCTTTAACCCTATTTCCGACCCCAGAATCCCCTGATCAGCCCCATGACAAAGATACCAGTGGCCACTGGCCGCGCCCAAGGCCCTCTACGGCACGATGCACAGCGATGAACAGATTTTTCCCGCCCTCTCACGACTATGACCTGACGCAGCGTCGGTCCACGGCGTGTGCCCCTTTAATTCAGGTAGTACTGATATTGTTACGCCGTTGTTTTTGTTCCGAGACAACCCGCTTTATTTGCTGAGCCCTCCCTCCCGATCAGTTTTCGGGTCTTTTCCTGAATAATGTTTCGTTGTTGTACCATAAGTGTTTCTTCCTTCTATACTTGATTATGGTCGCGCGACCTTTAGGACTTTTTACCCCCAACCCAACCAATGCTTCTGTTCGAGGCAAATTTGAGGCGCCATATTACCGTGGTTAGTGCCTTCTCCCCTGATCCCTCTTTTCTTTCTTTAGTATGTAGATTCCCTTCCTTCATCGTGGTCTCTCTTTTTTTAAGTTGTTTTTTCGGAGACCCCGCTCAGGCGGGTACTCTCCCATCTACCCCGTGATTCCAAACTTTCTTGTCGGCCAATCCCCCCCCCCCAATTTCCTTTTCCTGCTCGCATCAGAGTGTGCATCGTCCCGCTTGGTTGAGAAAAGTTCCCTCATCCTCCCCCCTTTCGATTACAATGACAAAGCATGTTCGTTTTTTCTATGGCCGTCAGAGAGATGACGCCCCCCGCTCCATTCCCGAGCATTCCGATCCCCTCCCTTGGAGTAATTATAAAATGGCTATACTTCTTTTTGTTGGTTTCTCGGTACCCCAGACCTTTCCTTCACATATAAAGTATTTTACACACTCCCCCCCTTATGGAAACCTCCTTATTTTCTTTACCTCACTGCAGTACCCATTGATTTTTTTCCCCCCCGATTGTTCCTTTTGTGTGCGCTGACATGAGTCCTTCGATGGCACTTCCCCCCTTGGGAAAATTGGTTCTGCCTGGCTTTTTCGCGGGTTTTTCGGTTCTTGCCCCCCTGGCCTTTTAGAATTTTATTTCAGGAAATCTCATTGGCTTTGGCTCCTCACGATCAAGTTTGTTTTTTTCCCTCCCACCCAGGCCGCGAACCCCTTGTTACGTATTGATCGGCTGTTGCGACCGTGATACCCCTGGTCTCTACCCTTAATCTGCCACGCGGGGACCAACAGCGACGGTCGTAAGTTTTTCCCCCAATCGTGGTGTGGCCCGACGGCGGTCCTTTTGTTATAATTATAATTCCCCTTTTTTGAACCACCGATTTCTAACGCCCAGTGTTGGTCGCTGGTCTCTTCCTTTTTTTTCAGGGTATTTTCTACCCATTTGTATTTCATCCCCCATTACCTGTACCTCCCCCCCATCGGAGGATAACTTTCCCCGTTTGTTCGTGCCTGGTGTTGTCCCAAATTTAGGGCAACCTTTTTTCTCGAAGGTTCGCTTACTCTTTAATGTCTTTTTTTTTTTTCTTTTGTTCTCTATGGAGGTTCCTTTCCTGTTCTCACTTCTTGATCTACCCCTTCACCGCTGATATAAAAGCCTGTCAGAGAATGTTCTTTCGGTCCCCTGCCCTCGGAAGTTTGATGGTGGACGCCCGCTTTAGCTAGTCCCAAAAATTTTCATTCTGGCTCATCCTTTGGTCCTTTCCTTTGAGCCTGGA
>Ga0179593_1524223_pt1 | contig 11256 bp, 11 predicted proteins | sample CZODoug2_1_08_16_FD_185931 | JGI IMG/M metagenome (GOLD analysis project Ga0179593, IMG submission 185931) | Vadose zone soil fungal communities from Angelo Coast Range Reserve, California, USA - CZODoug2_1_08_16fungal (PacBio error correction) | ecosystem: Environmental > Terrestrial > Soil >... | reverse complement strand
CGCTTTCCCCTTCCGCCCCCTGCTCTAGAGGAAACAAGGAGCCCCCATTACATTAGTCCTCCTCTCCAAGACGAACCCATCTTTTTCTGCAAAAGCTATGCGCCCCCTTTCTTTCCTTCAGTCTTCTTTCCCTCACCTAAAGGCGGCAATCGCCTTCTTCAACACACCGACTCGGGCGACCGGATCTTCTCCAGTGATGGCATTTCCGCGCTGCCCCTTTCATGACAGGTTCTACACTTTGCGATCCCGGTTTTTTGCCTTTACTTTCCCCCCCGGATTGGAGGGGCCGGTTCCCAGCCGGCTTTTGTTAATTTCCTTTTCTTTTAGTGTTTTTTTTCTTCCTCTGAGAGGCATCCCCTCTGTTACTCCTTTTGACATTCTGAGGCTGGTTCGGACCGAATCCCTTCAACACCTCGCTGCCTCTCTTTCTAACGGAGTTGGCCCTCGCTGATTTTCCCTCCTCATAGAGATAAGCCCAGGCCTGAAATGAGTCGGGCCAGGGTTCCGTTCGTGCTCACGGCCCCCTTAAACTGAGGGCGATGCGCCCTTTCCCCCAATCTCTTCGTTCTCTTTATGGTCGGCAACTCGCAACCTTGCCTTTAGCTCCCTATGTGATCCCGAGGGCCGCAGTGAATCCTTGCGAGAACCTTGTCGGTGGTTTTCTCTTATTTCTCCTCTCCCCTACTCCCCCTTGGCCCTGCTCAAGCGTAACTAATCCGGCTGGGTTCTTTGGCACAATGGTCCTTTCTTTTTTCCCTCAAGGAACCCCTTTGTATTCCCTTCTTTGGTGCCCCCCTCCATCTTGCTACATTACTCCGTCTCGGACTTTACCTCCTCCCCTGTGTAAAAAATGGAGGATCCTGACGCCCCCTCCACGCAACAGGGTTCCCTTTCCTGTGCGAACTCCGCTCCTCCTTTGCGCGTCTGACGATGCTTTTGAGGTGGTCGGTCCCTTCCCCCCCACCCCTTTCTCCTCCTTCCAACCCCCTTGATCCAACACCTGCCTCGAATTTCTGGGTTCGATGCAAGCTCGCCTTCAAGCAGAGCTCTTCACCTTCAGTCGGAAGAAATTACCCCCCCTTCTTTTGCTGGGGATGACAGTCCCGAATTTGGGGTAGGCACCACCCATTCCTGTTCACCCCCCCCTTTTTTTTCTACTTGTTGCTCCACAGTCTAGGCGTGATTACCCCTCAGGCCCAACTTCCTCTAACTTCCAATCCCAATTTACATGTTTTTAGCCCTTCAATTCGACTCCCCTCGCGTGTTGGTGGGTTTGTTTCGGTCTTGGCCGGGTCCCAAGAAAATTCGTAGGCGATTTTTTGTACCACCTCCTCCTTTATACGGGAAGACCCCCCTTTGGTGTTGAAGCTTTTTTCTCCGCAGCCTTTCTTTTAGCCTGCTGTGGTCAGCTTTTTCCTTCAAATCCCCCATGTTCCCCCAGGCTTGCAACGTGTTTTGAACTTTTCCTTCCAAAGGTAGTTTAGTACCTTTTTACCGGACCATCCCCCCTTCTTGGACCCGTCCCTGTTTTTCCTATGGTCCTTCACAGCTCCGGGGAAGTTTTTTTTTCCCCCCCCGAGTTTCCCCCCCCTGACGGACTCCAGTTTCCCTTTTTTATAAGCGGGGTCCGACGTAACACTTTTTACGCCCCCTACTCTGCCCCAACCAGTCCTTGTGAATTGGTTTTTAACTTCATTAGGTGAATCCTCGTACTCTCCGGTAACAAGGTCTACCTTTGTGGAAGGAGCCATCCCCATATACTTTCCCACTCGGATTTCCCCCCCTAGCCTGGCACATTTTTTTACCAGATTCTGGATGTCAACACCCCACCGTTTTTTATCACCCTTGGTTTTTCGTTTTTTTCAGGTTTTTTGAAACAGTTGTTGGACACCCCTTTTTCCTGAGTTTCACACCTGGAGATTGGCCTTTTTCCCACCGGCCTTTCCTTCCCTTTCACAGATGCTGGTTACCCTTACTTCTTTGGGCACGCAATTTCGTTTACGAATTCCCCGATTTCAGGCTCCAGTCGTTCGTTGACGCCCCCACAGCCCCCCCGCCCTAGGGAATTCCATTCTTTTTAATCTGGACGTCTTCACCGTTTCCTCGTAACGTTCATTCCTTGTCGCCTCTTTTTTTCCTTTACGTTTGATCGCACTCCTCAACCTGGAAATAGGTTGTGTCATACCGATCAAAGCTTGAGTATGTCTTCCGCTCTTTTTCCCTTTGAAGTCAGGTTGGTTTTTGTTTCCCTCACTGTTCTATCCTTTGTTGTTGAGCGATAGACAGTCTGGGCATCCCTATGTCATCTACCCAAGCCCCCTCTTACGAACACTTGCCTTCCTCGGGGAGCCCCCTGATTTCCACCGTTTCTCCCGCGCCCTGGTCTCTTTTACAAAAGAGTCAGGGGGCCCCACCCATCTCTCCTATGCCTTTCATGGCCTCAGTTCCTGGTCCTAATAGCTCCTTCGCTGCATTTTGTCCATTTTCGGGTACCTATGTTTTTTCTATCCCCCTCCCAGGGTGCAGCCCCTTCCAATCTGCCGTGCTATTACCAGGTTTTCTTCCCAATGAGAGGGAATTACCCCCCCAAACCCTTGCCTTCCTTCTGCTGTTCACGGAAAAATCTCTTTTCCTTCTTGTTCCCCGATCAATGACTGATCCCCGAATCGCGAGACGAACCGCCACCCTTTCGAGTCGCTTGGTTTTTTTCAAACCCCCCGTCATTGCCCCAAACTCTTGCTTTCCCTGTTTGACCTCAGTGGGCCTATCCTTGGTGTCCTTTAACCTTTTTTATCACTCCCCTTTTTTCGCTTTCTCCCCCAGTTTCTGAGTCATATTACCCAAGGGTCCCGTTCCTCCGGAGTTTCATCTTTTCTGTAATTTCACCCCTTTCTCGGAAGGTCGACCCCCCGGAGAACATTCTCCTCCAGCCTTCATGGTCCGGAGGGCGAAGTCCCCCTGGAGAAGGGACGTCCCCTCTCCCCCCCAAGTTTCCAGAGCCCCCCCTCCGGCTTGACGGTCACTTATCCCTCCAACGATGAAATGGTTTTCATCAGGCTCACAGTTTTTCTACCCTCTTTTCCTTCCCACCGCTGATTTGCGTCCCCAACCCGGACACGCCGCTCTTCCAGCTGCTTTCTTTTTCCAGATTTGTGTTTCAAAGGGACAGTTTTTCCACGTGTGTTTACGTTCTTTCTTTTCTAACCTGGAATCACAGTAACCTCTTTGGTGTACCCGGCCCACCATTCGCCGTGCACAGCTCGCTCCCTTCAAGAAAAAACCATTGCTAGGCCTTCCATTTTAGGTGGAGTGCTCTCTCGTGATCCGTGGGGCTGTGGATGGAATCCTTCGATGTTCGCCCTCATGAGATTAAAGGTCGTTCCTGACTTCCTGGTGGGTACTCTTTTTCTACGGTAATCCTTTTCCGATTGATTAGCAAGCCTGAATTTGTCTCTGATGCCAGAGCCCTCCCCCTGAGCTGCATCTGCTGTTTCCAAGATTACTTTTTCATGGTTTCTTTTTTCTTAGAGGCGGCTACCCTTTATGGACTGGACCTCCCCGTAGGCTTTTCACCCCCCACCCCCTTTTTTTCTCTCAAGGCGTTCTTTTGTCCCTCATCAGCCCGTGACCCTGTTTCTTTTTTTCTCGACTCCTCCATCAACGGGGTAACCACGCGCGCTCTCTTTTCTAAGGACGTCTCATCCAGAGAATAAGCTTTTTCAAATACCGGCCTTTTTTAGTGGGATCCCAGGCTCTCGACTTTTCGCACAGACGTTTCTCTCCCGTTCTCTTCAATCGTAACGGATTCTTTTTTCCCAATACGGTTAGCCACGCCCCCTTAGGTTAGCGTCCCTGTTCTGTTTCCCACTCTAGTCCCATCCCTTTTTTTGAATCGGCCGCCCTTTTGTTTTCAATCTTCTTTGACCCTCAGTCTCTCCTTTATAAGTTCCTCCAGTTGGGAAATCATCCCGTGCGCCTTCCCTTTGATGTTTTCTCTACCTTTTCCTCCCGAAGATGAAATGCTTTTCTCCTCATCGATGCGCAGGTTCGTCCACAATCTTTCCTTGAAATCTCTCCTTCTGTGGGTTTCCAAGGCTTGCGGTCCCATTCTCTCTGGAATTTTTCCCCCTGTTCCCCTTTATGGGTCCTTACGATCACCCTCAGGACAGTACTTTCTTGCATCCTTTACAATGTCCATCGTTCTCAGTGACAACCTCTTTCCCCCGTATCGACCCTGGAGGACCTTTCCAGGATTCTCCTTCTTGTTTTTTCTTTCCCCCCTCCGATGATAAGCTTTTTCTTCCCAGAACGAAGTCGCTGGGTGTTTTGTAACAACCTTTTGCCCCTTTTCAGAGGGTTTCCGCTTCCTTTTTGAATCGGACGCGATGTGGCTCGCCCAGTGCGCGTGGCGTCAGGCCCCCAGATCAGATGGTCGGTCGTTTTCTCTAGCCCTTTTTTCGATGACCTCTGTTCTCTCTTTAGCCGGCAGCGTAAACTTTACTCTTTGTGAGGAGAGACTTTCCTTCTTTTCCGAACCTCCCTCCTTTTCTTTCTGCCTGGTTAATTCTTCCCCCCTTTCCTCTGAGAAGGGACAACCTTTTCTTATATCTCTCGCGAACCGAATAGCGTTCATTTCCTCTTTTCTTAAGATTCCCGTAGTCACGCCTGGTGCGCGTTTGCCCCCCCCCCAACCCCCCCGCGAAACCCCCCTTTTGGGCGCCCTTCTTCTTTCTCAGGCTGTCCCTCTTCGCCCAAAAGCGGGCGGCCCCCCCCCCTTCCCGTTTTCCCCCGTGCGATCTTATCTTTTCACCTGCGTGCATTGTCGTTTTTTTCCTTACTGTCTTCTTCTTTTTGTTTTTTGAGAGCATATTTTCCCCTCCGGGTTTTTCCCTTCCTCCTTCCGGATCCCCAGGTCCCCAAACCGTAGAATAAGAGTTTTTTTTTTTTCACCCCTGCTTTGGCACTCGCCCAGAATTGGGCAGACTTATCCTATTTTCAAATAGTGTAACGCAGGGTCATCGTTCTTTGGGCCCCCCCTGTTCTCAGCAGTTTATTTGCCGGATGATTCCCAACTTCGGTACAGGAGGCCCTCCTTGAGGGTCATGAGTTTCCCCCGAGCCATTTGCGCGGTTAAGTTTAGCCTTAACCCTCCCCATCTTATGAGAACCCCTCCTCTTTTGCGTCGCATCTTTTCTTTTTTCACCCCCCCCTTGGCAATTTGACGCTCGTCTTACTCATCCCCGGCTTTAGGAGCAACTTCCGATTTTCCTTGACTCGGAACCCCCTTTTCTTTTTTCTGTATTTTCCCTCTTTATCTCTTCTCTTATTTCCTTTTATGGACTTTCCTCCCGTCTAACCCAAGGTTAGATTCCCGCTTCACTTTAAAAAAGGTTCCCTTTCCTGTTCAACGTAATAGCCTCATTTTTTTCGAGACGATGCCCAAAGTCCGGTTGGTCCGTCCAGTCCTATCCCGTGAGCCTTCTGCCACCCCAGTTTCTCCCCTGGAATTCTTTGACTTCTGGGTCTGGGCAGCTTCTTTCTTCTGTTCTTTCTCTGCCCCCCCCAGTCTCGAAATAACGTCAATCGTGCCTGGGGGTGCCCCTTCAGAAACTTTGGGTTCTCCCCAACCGCATCCTTTAGCTTCTCCCCCCCCCTGTAAGGAGAGTACTCCTTTGAAAAGCGTTTCTTGACCCCCCCCCCTAAGGCCCTTCTTCAAGGGAATAACACCCTATGGGCGCAGTCCGCCCCGTTTCTTTTCCGAGATCTTTTTTTTTTCCCCAGGACTAAGATCATTCCTTTTCCCCCCCCTCAAACGTTCCGGATGACGATGTGACATCTCGACATTGGTCAAAATCATTTGAGGAAAGGGGCCCTCCCTTAGGTTCCCTGCTTGAGGTCGCTGACATCGGCCGACTTTTCATCCATTCCTGTTAACGAAACCTTTTGAAATCTTGGCGAAACCTCTGATGTATAAAGGCCCTTCTTTTCATGACTGATCCCCCCCTATTACTCTTTTTTTGCTTTTTTATTCCCATTTGGTCACTTACACCTCCCCCTATGACCGGTAAGTCGCGCCCTTTACTCCTTGTCTCCCCCCAGCTTTTTCGGTTCTGCCTCCTTATTCAAAATCTTTACGGCCCCCTCCTTTCCCCCCTTGTGTGAATTTCTCTCCCTTTTGTGAGGGGATAGTCAGAGATCCCCTTGTCTCCCTTAAACCTTTCTCCCAAAGGTTGTGGAAGCCAGTCGCCCAAAATTGGACCCTTTCTCTCTACCCATTTTCACTTCCTGGAGTGCTCTTCCAGATGCATGGTTACCACAAACCGGCGAGGCGTGATTGCCAGTTCGGGCCTCCGTTCAGGCCCCACTTGTTCGTCCTGTGGTCTCACGGAGAGATGCTAAACGGGAAGTCCTCAAACCTGATGTTGGTGGTTTGCCATGATACCCCTTTTTCCCTCCTTGTTCCGATGTGCTACTCGATTGGGGGCGCCACCCCTTTTTTATGTCTGAGGTTTCCTTTAAAAGATAAACGATCCCCTGGAAGTACATTCTTAGGATCGATAGGCAGTTCAAGGGGTTTTTTCGTTTCCCAGCTTATTCTTAGCCCTTGACTTTTGTCTTACTCTTTGGCGGAAATGACCTCGATCGAAAAACTTGAAATCCCCTTTTCCAGGTTTTCCTCTTTGAGCGTAGTCGATTGCAGGTGGACAGGTGGTCTTTTTGCAGAGCAGGACTGGGAAAGATAGAATCTCCTCCGTTGTTTTTTCCGATCTCCCTCGGCCAGGTTTCACAACCCCCTTCCACACATGGCCCCAAACGCGGGACCAGTTCCCCAAGTTTTTTTCTGCTCTTTTACATTCCGATTTCACCCTTACGATGGCTTCCCCCTCTCCCTTTAGCCCGTCCCCACCCCCCCGTTCCTAGAGCCGGTTAGTTCTCCCCCCTTCCAACTCTGTATCTTTAGTTAGCGCTCCCTAGTTAGGTCGTATCTTCTTTCATCCCGACCGCTTTGTGCGTCTCCAACTCCGGTCCCTTCCCTCAATGCGTGCCACTTTCTCCGTTTCACACCCCCCCACATCGTGCACATTCCATTACTGGCCGGGTTTCCCTTCCCCTTCTCCTTTTTCTGCAAAGATACCGCCCCCCCTCCCACCACGTTGCCCTCCTTAGCCTCCTCCCCCCCCTCAGCGCCCCCGGTTTTTTTTACAACCATTCCGAACTCGGCCCAGTTCTTTCCGTTTTCGGCTTCCGAAGACTTCCAATTGGTATATGGTTGGTTCTTTCCACCCTGAGCACCCCTTTGACCGGATCTTCCCCGCCCCTCTCGCTTTTGGGTTTTCACTAATGAAGGTGGCCCCTCCCCCCCTCTGTTTCCCAGGCTCAGAAGGGGTCCTTGGACGATGCCTCATCCCTATAGGAAAACTGTACTGGCTCCGCTTCCCGCCGCTGTTATCTTTCCTCCCCGCGGGGGTCTTTCCCCCAGATTCCAACAGGAGGCCAGAGGGCTCGGTTCCTTTCTCCCCTCCCCTCTAGTTCGATCCCCCTGTTAGCCCCCCCCTACCAGTGGTTGCTCCATTGGCTCGTCCCATCTGACGTTTTCTTTCCCCGCTGCTTTCAATAGGCCAAGGAAAGTCTTGCCTAGATTCCGTGTATTTCGCTTTCTGGGGGATCTTTTTTCCATCGCATACGTCCCCCTTGTTTTTTCGAAATGAGATATCGCGTTTTCCCGAGCTCGATTTCCTCCCTGCTGCCAAGAACCCCCGATTTTCTCCTTTCCTCTACCGGGTGGCGTTTACTGGCTCTTTGGTTTCTGATGGTCCAGCTATACGTTCCCTCTACTGACGGATCCAGGGATTGTTCCGCTACGACGGACCATGGTCTTTGTTTCCCTCCCTGTTCGACGGTCCTCCTCGTTTTTCATTAGGAAAGCACGGCTTGGGAATCGAGTGCTGTGATTGATTTATAAGACTGCATCTTTTCGACTCTTCCCCTATTCGTGGTTCGGTCAAAGATTTTTTTTTCTCTGGACCGTTCTTCTTCACGTCCCCTTCCCTGCCCTCCAATTCTGGCTGTCATCTTTCTACAATTGCGGGCTCCTAGTACATCATCTTTCTGTGTCTTTTGCATTAACTACCCTTTTTCCCCCTCCTATCCAAGTCCTGCGCCGGCCGGTGATTGTCATCCTGTCGTGACTTTCCCTACCAACGGTAATACCGTTTCTTTCCCTGACGGCCTTATAGCCGTGTTTGCCGAATTCCCCGGCCCTTGAGTCGCCGTTATCCTGGCAGTCTTTCCATTGTGTTCTTTACACTGCTGCTTTTTTACCTTCCCTAGAGGGGTCTCGCAAGAGTTTTTCTGTGTCCCCTTTTCCCGCTGTCCTTTATCTCCTCACATTCCACGTTTCCCTCCCTCCATCCTCCAGCTTCTTTCGTACCCCGAGCGTCCGGCTTTTGTTTTCCCGGCGTGAGACCCTCCTCGAGACCCGGGCCCCTCCAGTAATTCTTCCCCTTTCTCCGATGTATTTCCCCCCTCGATTTCCTGCCAATTCTTTATTTGCACAAAACTCCTTTCACCCTAAAGTCCCTTCTCGCGGGGTGGGAACTGCTCCCGGTTTCTCCCGTCTACGAGGGTCCCGAGGTCCCATTGTAGTGTTCCGATGCAAACAAACTCTTCAGTAACCCCCGGTCCCTTCAAGCCCATGTCCTCTCCCGGTTTTGGGACCCTTTTTTTTCTCCCTTTTTCTCACTTTCTGAACGTCACACCGTTTTCCCGACTTGGTTGCCTCTTTACATCACGCCGTTCTTATAATTCCTCCCGCCCTCCTTTTTTGTTTTTTCGAAAACGCGCACCCCTGTTCCGCTTCCTTTTTTTGAGCCCTTCTCCGAGGTTCTCTAGCGTTTCATTTTTCCCCCCCGGCCTGGTACGTCGTCTTCGTACTATTTTGATGAACTCAGTGTTCTATTGTTCGGCGGCCTGCCCTCCTTCCTTTCTCTCCTTCCCTTTTTTCCTTTCCTTGTTGTTGTTGTCTAGGCCTCCCTTGAAGGCGACCGAACCATCTTTCTCACCCTTCTCCAGGCCCAAACTATACTTCTTCCGAAGACCATCTGATAGAGTCCTTTCAACGCTAGCTTACCTCAGATCTTCTGCTCTTACACTTGCCTTCCCTCTTTGGTTTGATTACAACACCCACCCTGCTCCCCGGTTCTCTGCATTCGAGTGATGGACATTCTTAACTGACTTGTGTATCCTCTGCAATCCCGTTTTGTTGGTTCCTTAACCTTCATTGGGCGGCCGGGATGTCCCCCTCTTGATAGTTTGGCTCGAATTTTTATTTTTTATCTTTTCTCGGTGGGGAAATTCACCTCTACCTAAGGACCGTCATTCAAACCCCTCTCGCCCGATTTTTTTTTCTTTTGCCCCCCCTGACTACTACAGTCTCGGTTCCTTTGACCCTCGAGGGTACTCTTCGTCCAGGTCTCCTTCAATTGTCTGGATCGAACCCAGTGGCCTTTCCCCCGAAGGTTATTCCCCCCCCCTCCGGAGCGGATGGCACTCAGTGTCTTTCGTTCTTCAGGCTTCCTAATTGCGACTTTTTCTTTTCTTCTGCGGTCAAGCATCAGAGAACACCTGCCCTTTGCGTTTGGTTTTTTTTTGGGGAGGGGTGTGGTTTGCGCTCGGTGTCCCTCGCCTTTCCCCAGATACCGGGAAGTCCTGGAACGTTTTTTTTTTCTGAGACTCATCCCGGTTTCGGAGAAAACTTACTAGTGCCGGCGCCCGTTCAAACTTGTTCAGGAGGTATTCCCGATCTTTCGACCCCCCTTCAGGTCTGGTCCCCGTTGTGCAATGGAGGAAAGTTTTCTCCGCAGCTTCCACCTAAAACAGTTTTCCTTGATCTGTATTTGCCCTCCCTGCAATCGCCCTTCCGCTCCCCCTCTGAATCCCCTATTTATGCGGTTTTTCCAGTATCGCAAAAGGTATAGCATAGGCCCACCCCCTTTGCCCCACGACCTGGGCCATCAGATTTTCCTCTTTTTTTTCCTATTTCCCCTTGATTCGGCTGACAGTTTTCATCCCTAGATTAACCTGCCGTGCTGGTCAATTACCTTCAATCTACGGTGGATTGACCCGGTTTTGGCGGCACCACCCAACTTTAGTGAGTTCTACCCCCTCCTCTTCTTCGCAGTAGATTTCGAGTCTATCCAAACCCCCCCCCCGCCCTTTACCCCCCCCTTTGCCCACGGAAAGGATCCATTAGCATGGTCGCCTTTCATTAACCGTTTTTCTTTCCTTCTGATAGGGTCCACGGCGATTCTTGGAGGGTACCCCCCTCCTCTTAAAATGTTTTCCGTCTCTGGGACCACATCCTCCCATCCGGTACCCTTTCCCTTTTTTTTTAGGTGTTAACGGCCTTTTCGATTCTTCAGCTTCCCTGTCTTGCCGCAAATCCCATCTTTTTCCAGACCCTTCATGGCTTTTCCTCCCTGTGACAGGTTCGATCCCTTTCAAATGTGGAGGCTACTTTCGAGCCCCTTCCCCCCTCCCCTCTCACCTTTTTCTTTCCTTTGACGTACTCTCCCTTTACTTCGGACGCTACCTTCACAGTTGCATCTTTCTTATTCCCTTTTGTTTCTCCTGTTGATGGTCGAAGGAATCGTCAACAATTCTTCAGAATACGTATTCCCCCCCTTGTGACTCTGTCCTCTTCTTCATGAGGGGATAGGCCCCGCTTGCCTGATAGCCGACACTTTGCTCCCAACATTTTTTGTTTTTCCCCCTCCCCCAATTGAAAACTTAGCGAGCGAAAATTGGCCCCTTCTGCGGGCCCAGATGTCCGTCTCTTCAACACCCCCCTCTAGACAAAAGGTTCCTGCAGGTGTACAATTTTTTCAGGTCTCCTTGAAGCGGTGCACCAGCTGCTCCTTCAAAAAGGAACGTCTCCTTTACCCCCCCTTCTTTTTTTTTTTTATTAATGTCCTGTTCCTCGTCTCTCCATTCATTTGGAGGCGCCCTTTTGTGAGGGATGTCTACAGCTAACTTCAACTGGAAGTAAGCTCCTTTCCCTTCTCGCTCTTCATTCCATTAAGTCCAGAGTTGCCTGCTTTTCTTTTTTCTCCCTTTGGGTTCTTCCAAGGGGCCGAGATAGTTCCACCTCCTGTGGAAAATCCTGCCCTTTTTTGTTTTTTTTTTGGGGCCTCGAGCACCGTCGTCTGGTCTGCTTAGGATTTGGCAGGTGTTGACTGGTTTCTCCCCACCTAGTTC
>Ga0179593_1501415_pt1 | contig 11256 bp, 17 predicted proteins | sample CZODoug2_1_08_16_FD_185931 | JGI IMG/M metagenome (GOLD analysis project Ga0179593, IMG submission 185931) | Vadose zone soil fungal communities from Angelo Coast Range Reserve, California, USA - CZODoug2_1_08_16fungal (PacBio error correction) | ecosystem: Environmental > Terrestrial > Soil >... | reverse complement strand
TCTTTTTCCTTCCCTTAAATTTTTTTTGGTTAGGAAATAGAAAGTATAGCCCTCCTTTCCTCCCCCCCCTCCTCCTCCTTCCTTCTTTCTTTTTGATAGAGTTATCAAGAGTTTGACTTTCCGCCCTGAGACCGGTTCGTCCTCCCTGATTGTTCTTTTATTTTCGCTGAATTTGTCTCTTTTCCTTTTTGCACTTCTTTCCCTCTCCCGATCCCCCTCGCCAGAGGTGCTGGTTTTTTATAGCAGGCCGGCCCCTACCATCACGTCTCTGCATCCTCCCTTAGTTCTCTCGGTCCACCGCTGCTTCTTAAATCCGTAGGGGGTCTTGGCCCATTGTGGCCCTTGACCTTCTTCCAAGCAAGATCGTTCTCTATTCCCCCTCCCTTCCAGCGATCTTCTCACTTTTCCCCTCGGCACGTAACCGGCTTCCTTCCTTTCTTGCTCCGGAATTGTTTTCCTCTTTTTTTTCCGCGAATTAAATGTCTACGCTCCTCCGCCGCTTCTTATAACCAAAGGACCCCGCTTTTCTTTTGACAGCCGGTTGTTGAGGATTTCATTTGAGATCGTGTTCCCTCCCGCTTGTCCTCTTTTTTCCAGTAGTCCTTCAGGCCGTCTAGAAGCTCATAGGATAGAGATTTTTCCCCCCTCTTTTTTTTGAATTGCTGCTTTCTTTCTCCTCTTTCCTCTTTCCTTTCAGGTAATGTTTCCGGATACCTCGCTGCGATGCATGTTGAGTTTCTTGTTCCTCTCCTTTTTTTTTCGAGAGGAAGGCCTCGCAGGCAATTTTTTTTTTTCCCTACCCTTGCCTTTCGTGTCCATCGAGTTGGATTTGTCCCTTCCATTTTTTTTCCTTTCCCAACCCCCTCTAGTTGAGCCAGTTCCGGCCGCCTGTTTCCGAGACGCGGCTTAACTGAGGCAGGCTGCTTCCTTTGCCTGTTAGCGTTCTCTTTCACTTCTTTTCCTGATGAGATGTTCACTTTTTGGCCAGACCGCAGAGAGGTTTTTGTGTTCCTCCTGAGAAACGGCAGAGACTTGGGCTTCTCTTCCTTTTTCGATAGTGGGGATTTTAGCTTCGTTTAACCTTGAGGGGTCTATCCTCGTTTACGACCCCTGCCCCCCCAAATCAACTTAATCCCAGTTTGAAATCCCGTCCTCTCTTTACCTATCGAACTTATTTCTTTTTTCACGCCAGGTCTGAGGAGCCCTGCGCCACTGAAAGAGGTCATTTTTTCCCCCGACCTTAAAAAACAAACTTGGCAAACTTACTCCCCCCTCTCCCCCTTGACTTTTCCTCCCCCCTTTCTGACCCTTTGTTCTCCGATAACACTGGGATACTTATACTCGAAGTCTCATATTGACGCATCGAGACGGGTACGTTTCCCAAAGGCTCCCTTTTTTTTCCTCTCTATCCTTACTACGCCTCTTCCATTTAAAAACCCTTTTTCTCATTTCACCCACCCCTCCTCTTATCTTCCGGATCCACTTGATGTCGCGAGTTTAGAGAGCCTCTGACCTTAACCCTCTTTCTGGGGTACCGGCCCTACGGTGGGTAGTTTCTTCCCACCTCTATTTCCCTTCTCCTCCTTTCCCAAGTATTTTCTGAACCGGGGACCCCCCTTTGAAGCAAAGCAGTCGGTTTTCCTCATGGATATTGTTCTTTCTCCCCCCCCCTCCATGCCGGTAGAAGGTCCTCCATGAGCGGCGATACCGCAGCACCGTGTCACTAATATTGTTTTCCAATGAGTCTTGCCCTTCTCATTTTTTGCCCGGTTTCGCTCGCAACCAGAGTTCCTCCTGTCTTTACTTCTTTCCCCCCCAAAAACTTCGATATATGGAATCTTTTTTCAGCTCATGAGGTAATGGAGCAGACCGTGGTCACTCCTCTAATTCCTTTCCCCCCCCCATTGGTCATTGGTTTCCATCCTTCGATTAGATTCCTCCTGATTCTCCCTCTCTTCTCTGTGGGCCCAGCTTCGTTACCATAACATCGGTTGAATTTTTCGCCCTCCCTTTATTTGCCCCAGAGCGGGTTTGTTGACTTAGTATAGATAATGCATTCCCCTTACTCCCCCCCCCCCCCTCCTTTCGGCTTTGCGTTTTATGGGTAAGCTGTCTTTTTGGCGGAACCCCCCAATTTTTCTTTGCTCTCCTGACTTGCGGTTTAGCCTTTGGAAACCTAACCTCCCCCCAAATTTTTATGTGTTTCCTTTTTCCTTCTTCCTTTTCCCTGAGCCATTCGATTATGCTGGCTCCAATTACCACTGTTTACTTCATGAGAAGTCCGTTTTTTTCGTCGAGGCCCGTTTTCTTTCCTTTACTCTCTCCAAACTCCTCCTTTGTTGTGTTGAGGCCTTCCCCTCTAGCCCCCTACTCCTTCTTCCCGGCATGTCTTTGGATAGGCACCAGATTCTGTTCCCTTCCCCTCCTTTGCACCTCCCTCTGGGGCGCTACCTTTTTTCCAAAGCTAAACCCCTTTCGTAGTTTTTATTCAGGAGCAGTCCCTGTTTTTCCTCCCCCTCCCATTCACTTCTGCTTTCCTTCTTCAGACCACCCTCAAGACCTTCCCAGAGTTTTGACTTGGCTCTTTTCACCGGCCCCTTTTACTCTTCCTTTTCCCCCTCACCCCTCTATTTTTCTCCCCTCCCTTCCTTTTGACGAGTACCCTCCCCCCCTTGGTTTCTTTCCTTACCACCTTTTTCTTTGCCCGGACAAGTGGCCGCTAATTGATAGAGTTTTACCGGCAAGGGCCAATCCCTTTCAGTTTCCCCGTGGATAAAGGAGAGACCAAGATACCCCCCCCCTCCCTCCCTTCACAGTCCTTCCTTTTTCCCCCCAACAGTTTTACCTATCCCTCCCTGCATTTTTCGTTACACATGACACCTCCTTCTCTTTTCCTCCGATTTCCCCTGATTAGTTCTCTTCCCCTCTGTATCCCCCTTTCCCTTTTCCCCGTGCCCGAGTTCCTTTGACTTTGTTTCAGTTACAGTTTTGTCTTTCTTCCTCCTGCTGGCTTCCCTTCCTGGTCAATCTAAGCCTTCTTGGATCGCATTTCTCTTTCCCTAGCTAGCCTTTCTTTTTTTGCGCCTGCCGAGCTTGCCGGTTGATTATAGGAGAGAAGCCTATCCTGTCGATAGCAAACCCCTTGGGCGGCTCCCCCCCTTATAATTTAAGCCGAATCTTCCCAACTGCCCGCTGTTTTTTCCACAGCTGACATAAGCTCAGCCTCTATTTTTATTGTTTCAAGTGCCGTAGTCTCTTTCCTATGCTCGTTCCCTTTCTTCTCTATTCCTTCATTCATCTGGTTTGCGGCATTTACGTTTCCTTTTAGTCTTTTTTTCTTGGTTCCTTGGTTGTTGTTCTCTTCAGACTTTCAGTTTTCCTGCATCCCACCCCCATATGTCTATCTGCATCGACGCTGTTTTGTCCCTTCTTTTGATGTCTTTTTTGTTTTTTTTTCCCGATACTCCCAAGTGACTCTTTTAATAGCCCCACTTCGCTTCGCTCCTCATGCCTCGCCCTTTATCTAGATTTGTTTTTCCCTTCTCTCTCCCGGCAAGGATTGTTTTTAGTCCTCCACCGTGGAGGCACGCTTTTCCGCTTCAGCGCGTCCACTCCCTTGACTCAAGTCTCTCGACTTTCCGCGACCTGCTCCTTTTGTTATCGTTGTTCTTTCCCCCCTTTTTTCAGACATAATAGCCCTGGTTTTACTAACCGTTATGCACATCCAACTCCCTCTTAGTTCTCAGTCCTTTTGCGTATTTAACTTTTTCTCCCCAGGAGTTGCCTTACCTTCTTCCCCTTTATTCTCCTCGCTCCCTTTTTCGTCCCTTTTCTCTGGCGGACTTGCGGACTTGCTTTCAAAAGGCCTTCGCTGACGAGCCCCCCTCCCGCCGACCCTGTTATTTACCCCCCCAACCTCTCGGTCCGCTTTAGATTAATCTTTTTCTCGTCTCTTTGTCCTTTAACAGCGTTGTCTTTGCTGACCTCTCCATTTTTCTGCTCTCTTCTGTTGTTCGAAGTATCTTTTTTTTTCGTTAGCGATCTTTTCACCCAAACCCCTCGGCGTTATTGGACCCTTCTTTTCCTCCCTTGATTTCCTTTTTGTACTCATTGTGCCTTCCGAGGTAACCCCCTTTCTTTGAGTATTTTGGCAGATTTGGAATAGATTAACCCCTCTCTTGCTTGGAATAGATCCTTGCTTTGGTTTCAGTCGATTTTAAAACCCAGAACAGTTTTGGGTCTTCTTCTTATGACCTCCCCTTTTTTTTTGACGCCACTGACAATTCAGCAAACTTGGTGAAACGAATCCGATATTTCCTCCCACCCTTCAGACCTTCCATTGAGATGGCTTTCTTTCAGGCACTATGAAAAAAGCGTCCTCGTTCCTCTCCTTTTCCTTATCTCCTAGCTGCCCCCCCCCCCCCCCCCCCCCGGCCCTTCCCTCCGCCGCCTCTTTTCCTAAGCTGAGATACTCTCCCCTTTTCCTTCGTGATGTTGTTTTTTCTCTTTCTATAAATACGAACCCCCCACCCCTGGCAGTGCAGTTAAATCTCCCTTTCCTCCTCTTCCTTTTTTTTTCCTAGACGATTCCCTTCACGCCCCCTTGTTGATAGCTTCCCTTTCCTTCTATTCCCTCCCTGCACCTAAAGACGGTGTCTACTCTGGTTGAACCTGTTCCAGGTAATAAGTGTTTTTTTCGGTCGAGGAGGTCCTCCCCCCTCCTCCCTATTCTAAGAGTCTACAGTTTGCCGTCCGAGCCTGATTCTGCATGATTTTTTTTGCCCCTTCTTTTGAAGTCCGCCAAGCGACAAAGCGCTTTTTTTGATGTTTTCTCCCCGGTCCTCTAGGATTGGCAGCTTAGCCCTTCTATTGGACGACACGTGCGTTTTTTTCCCCGTTCTTGCAGAAATCTCCGCCCCCCTGCTGGCTTGTCTTCTTTCCTGGTAACTCTATGGTCGATTTCTTCAATCCCCCCTCCGTTTTCCCCTCCCAAGAGATCGTCCGCCTTTTTAGGTTCCTTTAAAGGCAGGCGTCCTCTGAGTTGTTTCTTTCAACTCCTTGGGGACGCTTCCTGCATCAGCGGTTTTATCTTTTTCCTCCCTCCCCCCCTCAGAGGTCTACCTCTCCCCCCTTCAGTATGACTGTTTTTTCAGTCAGTGATTCGCTCCAGCGATTGTTTTTTTGCCTCAGTCCAGAGCGACCTCAGGGAGGCTCCCCCTCCTCCCCCTTGGCTCCCTTCTGTTTTTTTCTTGGTAGTTTTCTTGAGTCCCGTCCGTTGTTTAGACGAGCTCTCCCTGAACGCCTTTCCTTGACTGCGCGCTGGACCTCTTCGAGATTTTTGTTTTCAGCCCCCCCTTTCCTCCCGTTTACGCGCTAAGTTTTTTACAAGTGTTCCTCTAAAAGTCCTTATTTCCATTCATCCTCCCCTCGTTTTTTTCTAGGACTTTGTCTTCTGCCACGTTCTATCCCTTCTTTTTCTTTTCTGGCCTTCACGCTGGTTCCGCCTCAGCTGGCTTTTACCGTCTTTTTTTAGGAAGTCTCGGACGTTTTTATCTTCCCCTTTTTTTGTCGTCTTTCTTTTTAAAGAGTCCCCTTAGGCTTTCCCTGTGTTTTATCTCAGAAGCAGTCAGACTCTTTTTGGCCTGTAGATATTGAGCACTTAGTTTATTTCTTTCTTTGAGGATTTTCTTTCCTTCCGCCTCCCCGTTTTTTCGTGATATCCCCCTTTTCTTGCACTGTTCTTCACGGCCTCACCATACCTCCCCTGATCCTTTTCAATTCCTTGAGCGAGCTGCTTCGACAGATTTAGTTTTTTTTCTTCTCCTCAAAGCAGGGGGATCTCTTGACCCCAGGCTCAAGAGGTCTTCCTTCCCCCGAAATGAACCCCCCCCCACACTGCTTTTTAAGGGGACCTACCGATGTCAACAGATGGTGACTTTTCGGTTTTTTTAAAAATGTTGACCTCCCCCTTTCCGGATCATCTTTCCCTTCTATTTACCAGGTCCTTTGTACCTTACACCTGCCGCCAAGCTCATTACATTTTAACCCCAGTTTTCCTCTCCCCCGCCTGTGAAGGGTTACTTTCCCTCATTCTCCCATTTCTTTTTTTTTCCGACTCTTTTTTCCATTTCCCTCGACTAAATTCTACCTAAGTCTTTTGGTACGGCCGGCAAAGTCTTTTTTTGTCGCCTTCTCTAGCAAAAGCCCTCCCCCTCCTCTTCCCTTTCCTCATCTTCTCCTTTTTGTTATATGTTTGACCTGAGGCAAGTTCCACTACTTTTTCTGAATGATTTTTTTTCCGCAATGTTCTGTCCTGAATGCAATTGCCCTTTATTTGTTGCCCTATCAGGAAGCGCATCCTCTCCCCCCCCTTTGTACGCTTTTCATTTTTTTCCTGTTGTACTAGTGAGTCGTTTGGTATTCGGTCCCTCACCCACAACCTCCCCGGTTTTGTTTTTTTCCCCCCATCGATCTTCTTTTAGCTCTTCTTTTAAGCTTTCTTTGGTATTTCGTCTCCGTTTCCCTTCATTTTCTTTCCAATTTTAATTAAACCATGCTTGACTAACCTTTTTCTGACTTTTCCGATTTTTTTGTTCCCCCTCCACTGTAGAACCATTACACCCCCAGAGTGCTTTGGTGTTCACACGATGTTTTTTCAACTATGTTTGGTTTTCTCTATAGGCCTCCGTTTCAAGGTAGAAACCGTCTTTTTCTTTTTTTCTGGTCTGTTTAGCCTTTGGTTCGAGCAATTCCTCTTGGAACGGTTTTTTTTCACAACCCCAGCGCGTGTTCGCATGTGCAACCCCTTCAAAGTATCTCCTGTGTTGTGTCTGCTTTCTCGTGGACTTCCTCTCCTTTTTTTTGCATTCTTTGATGTTTAGCTCCCCTCTCTGCCGTGGTTTTTTTGATCCCCTTTTTAGTTTATACTTTTACCATTTTATACGTTCCAGCAGTTTGTGAAGATTGAAAAGGATTAGTCCTCTCTCCCCCCTTGTCTAGTCCTTTGCTCCCCTTTTTTTTTTTGCGACCTCATCCAGTGAAGTTTCTGTTTTCCATGGAGAACGCTCCCATTACTTTCTCTTGATCCTTTTTTGCCCCCACAGTCCCCAAGCATCGGCTTTAGTTCCGGGCGAAAGGCCCCTGGTGTGCGCTCCTCCCTTCCCTGCGCTTCCTCTCCCTCAACCGCCTCCCCTTCATCTTTTTAACGGGGCTTTACCTGACACCTTTCTTATGTCCTCTTTCCCACCTTCCAACCCCGATCTGGGTGAGACCGACCTTTTGGTCGATTGGACCGCACTGGTTTTTACCGCTATTTTTTCCTCACTCGTTAGTTTTTTTCGCTCCCCTGTCTATCTTTGCACACTTCCCAATTGGAAACTTTTCTCTATCCTTGACAAGGACTTCCTTTAAGACTATTCTATCCCCCATTGAAGGAAGGTCCCAACCTGTTTTTTGTTGCCGTTTTTTTCGTCTTTCCTGTTGTCTCAAATTTGCCACGACCTAGCAGTGCTTTGTTACTCTAAATTATTCTGAGGAAGTTTCCTCCCTCCCTGGTTCCCCCCCCCCCCTTGCTGCCTGAGAATTCAGCTAGCTACCCTCCTATCCGGCTTCCATATCTTGAGTACCCGAAGTAACTCACGATTTTGTTCTACGTGACTCCCCGTCTTCGATGATTTAGCTCGTACCAACCCTCTTTTTTATTCTTCGTTTCGTACCCCATCTCTTGTATATTTCTTTCCTCCCTTTCTCTGCTCTCCTTGCGTTACTTCACCCTTTGTCCCTCGTTAGTTTTGGTTACTACTAAACTCTTTTGGGCCCATTTTGAGTAACCCAACCACCCCCCCCCCCCCCTGCTGCCCTATCCCTCTTTTTGATCATTGTGTGCCAACTATGTGTTGATGCTCTTTTAGTATTACCTTCGTTCCTCCCGGGGGTTCTCCGACACATAATTGTTTTTCATCCTTGTTCTTCACCTCCTTAAGTTTTTCTCCTCTTGCGTAAACGAGTATTTTTCTATTTGATCATCGTTTCAACCGGCCTTGGCGTCATTTCCTTTCAACTAATAAGGGGGTCTCGTTCCTCTCGATTTTTCTTTCTACCTTGAGTTCTTTTTTTTCCGTCTTCAACCGTTTTAGGCCAAACTCCCCCCTTGCCGCCTCTTTTTCTATGTCCAGTGCGTCACCCCCACAAATTTGAGGCCGGTTATCTCCCTTCATGCCTTACCTTCTGTTACCCGGTCTTTTTTCAAGGAACCCCCCCCCTTTTTTTAAGCGTATAAGAATTTGCAGATTCACTTCTTAATCTCCTTACTTTGAACAGACCCCTTTGCAGAGACTCCAAAGAGATTACACTCAGGGCTATTTCCCCTCCTTTTTTTTCTTAGATGCCGTTGAAGAGGATCCATTTTTCCTCTTTTTTCTCAAACATATTATATACCCATAAACCTTCTTTCTTCTTTTTTAATTCTCGTAGACAACCTTGTTCTCCCTTTTGACTTCAGGTGTATTGACGCTAAGCTTTTATTTCGTATTCCATTGCCCCTCGTAAGTCCACTTTCTTCGGAGAGATTAGATCTCACCCCCCATGAGTCTCGAACATAGCGATCAATTTCTTTCCCCATCCCTCTCTTGAGATTGCCTTTTTCCCTGCTTTTTTCTTCAGTCCCCTCATTAACCATCGTATTTTAGTCCGATTCTTTCCTCCATAACCCCCCCCCCTTTTTCGGAGAATGTTTTCTCAGACCTTTCCTCGTTCCTTAGTACATTTACCCCCCCCTTTGTTTTTATCCAGGACCCAGCTGCTCTTTTATCCTATTCGACTTCCTTTTTCTATTTACCGAGGCCCCTCTTCCCCGAAAGTCTTGTCTTTTTTAATATTTTCTCTAAAGGCCTAGTTTTCCCTTTAATCCCCCCCGGCCAACAGCGTGTTTTGTCCGTGATGCCAAGCCTTTTTTTCCCCGAATTTGAAGTCTTCCTCGAATGCGATTACGTTATTTTCTTCTCTCCTTTGTCGTCCGAGCAATATCGTTTAGGTTATTTTTGGTATATGAACTTTCCTCCTAATTATCTTTTTTCCCTGCTAGTATCATTCGAATTATAGATTCGGTCCTTCCCCGCGCCCCCCCCCTCCCTTCCCTTGAGAAATACCTTCGTGATTTAGTTTTTATCGTGATCCCTAGTTCCCCCAAACCCTGTCCTGGTCCCTTTTTAACATCTCTCTCTGCACTTTTTCGTATCTAAGCCCCCTTTAAAGGGTTGGTTTTCTTTCCTTCCCTTAAGTCCGCCCTCCTCGCACCTAGACCCCCCTTCTTCGCACGGAGAGTTCTTTGGCCTTCCCTTTCCCCTGGCCCCGGGATCTTTTTTCACCCCCCGGCTTCGCCTTCAAGAGTCCCCCCTTTTTTGTCCCCTTTCCATTCCGCTCATTTCATTTTTTTCCATTATTAGCCAAGCCCCATACAGCCTCCCCCCCCTCCGATGCTTCCTCTTTTTGTAGATAGCAGGCCCTGCAATTTTTTTACCCTTTCGAATTCCTTTTTTCCCTTAGGAGCCCATGGCGTGTCCCTCCCAAATTTGTTTTTGCCTTCTTCTGTTTTTGTCGTGAAATCTATGCCTTTTCTCAATATCTTACTTCTCCTTCTCTTTTTTCCCCATTTTCCCCAGACAGATTTATGAATACCTTTTACTTTCGATTTGCTGCTCATTCTTTTTTTTCTCTTTTCGCGTAAGAATATCTTTTTTTCTCCCTGATAATTTTTTTAGCTCCAGTGCGTATAATTCTTTCCCCCCCCCGGCAGGACTCTTTTTTTCCCGTTTCTTTAATTGGACCCACAGACTTGTTCTGAGATCCTCTCCTGTTGACGTTATTACCGAATTACCTCTTTCCAGTTTTTTGAAGAACTTTTTTTTGTCGGCCTTGGTGTGAGGGCGGGAAGGAGGTTCAGTCCCCTGTTTTTGAGATAGCAGGCCATAAGACCGTCTCTTTCGTCCTCGCCTTTGAAGCAGATCTAGCGTTCCCCATGTTCCCGACTCTTCAGTCCCTCCGCCTTGCGAAAAGGTTGGCTCGAAACGGCTTATTCCTCCTATAGTTTCTTCTTCAATTCTTTTTTCCTCAGCGACCCTGGTAGCCTTTAAAGCTTTCCTCTTGTTCCGCTCCCACTCCCTATAGATGCTGTTCCAAGTTGCTTCCCCCCCCTTTTTCTCTTCTTTTCTCCGTTTGGCCCCCCCCATCCATTTTGTGCCGGTATTAGTTAGCTAAGACGATTGTGTCACGGTCCCTCGATCTTTTTTCTCCCGTGCATTTCTGGTTTTTCCCGGCTTCCTGATGTCCCGCGCCTAATGTTTTTTGACCCAGCTTACCGCCTTTCCCTGCTTTTCCGGCCCCTACAACCCAACTCAAAGTCGCTTTACATTGCCACTTCGGTCGATTAAGATTAAACCTCTTTTCTTTTTTTATGTCTTTCCTACTGTTCGTTGCCCAGATCTTCCACTGCCAAGAGTTGACCGAACCTGCACTTCCCACCAAAACCCGTCCCCTTTACAGTAGGACTTTTCCCCAAGCTGCCCTTTGTTCTTTCTTTCCCCCCCTCTACCCCCCCTGGAGACCCCTTCCCTTCGGAGTCTTTCTTTTTAAAGTCAGCTAGGGCCTGGTGACAACTGCACCCCCCCCCTTCGCCTCTCTTCCCTTATTACTTTCTTGGTTCTACACCTTTAGTTGGTGGCATCTTCCTTCCTCACTTTTTCGAATGCGATTCTTCTCCCCTTGCCCCATTCTTTTAAGGCGTCTCTTTGAGTGCGAGTGTTTACCTAGCCCTAGCGAATCTTAATTTCCGATCGCCGCCGACGCTTCTTTTTCCCAGTTTTTTCAGCCTCGAGGACAGAGGACTCTTTTTTCTTTCCAATAAGTCCTTCTTTTTTTTTCTTTGTAATCCGTTCGAGCTTCCCCCAGCGTATCCTCAGAATCAGTGAAATGTAGGGGCATGTCTCTTCGTTCACTTTTTTCCAACTGCTTCCGTTCTTGGGCTCTTCCTCTACCACCCACCCCTCGGATTGTACCTTCTGTCTTTTGATTTTTTAAGCTATTGGCTTCAGCCCATTTTTTCCCCTTTTCATCTTCCGCGATTTTTTCCCTTGCCTGGTGAAACCTTCCTATGCGGCCTCTTCCTCTAGTTCCCGTCTTTTTTTTAAAAGCCCCTTCCCCCGGTCCTGTCCTGCCTCCCTTTAGGTCTCCCCTCTAGGGGTTTGGCCATTTGTACATCTA
>Ga0179593_1492831_pt1 | contig 11256 bp, 19 predicted proteins | sample CZODoug2_1_08_16_FD_185931 | JGI IMG/M metagenome (GOLD analysis project Ga0179593, IMG submission 185931) | Vadose zone soil fungal communities from Angelo Coast Range Reserve, California, USA - CZODoug2_1_08_16fungal (PacBio error correction) | ecosystem: Environmental > Terrestrial > Soil >... | reverse complement strand
CCCCCCCCCCCCACCTAGGACAGCCCCCCCCTCGGTTTGGATATTTCTTTTATCTTTCCGTGACCAGCGAGGTTTCCCCCCCTCCTTTTCCCCTCTTTATTTTTCCTTCTTCTCGTGGTTCGCTGCTTGTTTTTTTTTCTACCCTAATTCTTTCTCGCCCCCCGCGTGTTTTCCGCGGGGGCCTGTCTCCGCGCCCTTTTTCCCCAATCTTTTTTTTGTCTTCTTCAACCTTTTTCAACCAAATATTTTTTGGCCCGCCCCCTCCGCTGTTTATCGTGAGCCTAAGCCCATGAGCCTTCCTTTGTGGGTTATAATCGCGTCCCCCTGGCCGATTTTTCTTGGCGGACCCCCTCTTTTAGTCCTTCGACTCTTTTTTTCTCTTTTTTACCCGATTTCATACCCTCAGCCCCGCTTTTATATTCTTCCTTTACTCTCCCCACACCTATTCTTTTTTTGTGCTCTATCTCTATAATTTTTTTGTTAATTTTGGATTCCATGAAGTTTGGTTTCCTTTTCGTCCCGCGCTTATTTTGGATATTTTTTTTCCCTTTCTCTACCCTTTTTCGGACGATTTCTCTGACCTCTCTCCGTCCATCCTTTTCCTTTTTTTTTCTGTGGCCCCTTTTTACCCTCTCTTCCTTTTCCCGTCCACCTGTTTTCCAGAGTAGCTGCGCCGGTCGCCCGTTTTTTTATGCAGGAACTTCGTTGTAACCGCTCCCTCTTCCTCTTGAGCCACCCTAGCGCCTTTTTTTTTTTTTTCTCCTTTTTCATTTTTCTCTGTCTTATCCCTTTCCCCCTCCTCTCCCCCTCTCTCTAAGTTTTCTTTTTCTTTTTTTTTTTTTCTCTTTCACTAGCCCGTCTCCCCTTTCCTTTGCCCGTCGTCCTCTACAAAGCCCCTTTTTTCCCCACGGATTCTATGACTTTTTTTTCTCCTCTTTTTCTTTCAATTCTCGCTTCCCCGTGTTTTTTTCTACCTTCTTTTTTTTTCATCTCCGTACACTACTTTTTCTGTAGACAATTTACCCCTCAACTCCTTTCCCCATTTTCCCCTTTTTTCTTCCCCTCTTTCTTCCCTTTCCAGCTCTGATCTCTCTCTTTTTCCTTCCCCCATTACCCCCCTTATTCATTTTATACCACCTCCGCGTCCAGCGTTTATGAGGGAGAATTTAGCGACCCTTGTGACCCTCCCCGTCCCTTCTTTTTTCTGTCTTCCTAGGCGTTTCCGTCAACTTTCCGTTGCCACTCCCGTCTTTATGGTGGTTGCTCGTCCCCTTTTCTGTTGCCGCCTTTTTTTTCGCTTGCCCGTGTTGGCTTTTTGCACGTCCTTTTTTTTGTGACGTGTTCCTTAGTCTCCCTTCCCTGTTCACTTTGTTTACCCCTTGCCTCGGTGGCCCCCTTTTACCCCTACGTGTTGATTGCTCTTTTTGCCCTCCGCCCCGGCTTTTTTTTTCGGTGCCCCCCTTCCTTTCTCTTTTCCCGGCCGTTTTTTTAAACTTGTGGGCTCGTTCTGTGTTATTTTCAAAGACAGTTCCCCGCACCCCGTCCCACCCTGTGCTTGTCTTTTCTCTGTTTCCTTCTCTTTTTCGATTTTCCTATCTTTTTTTCCCCCCCCATGTCTTTGATTTGTTTACCCCACCGCCCTCCCCCGCCCCTCTTTTGGCCCCCCCGCTCCTAACGATACCCATTTCTCGCTTCCTTGATTTTCTAACCCTTGAATTTTCCCAAGGCCGTTTTCCGTTCTGGCGAATTCCCTCCATCCTTTCCTGTCTCTTCCGTGTTCCCTCTTCCGGTCTGTTTTTATTTTGATCCCCCTTCTTTTCCGCCCCTCCTGATATGCCTGCTATCTTTCACGCATTTTCTTCCTCCTCCTTCCCGTTTTTTTGTTTTTCTTTCTTTTCCTCTACTGCCTCTTTCCTTGTGTTAGGCCTGGGCTTTGGGTGCTCTGCCTCTTCCTTAGTTGTAAAAGTATTTTTTCATATTTTGGAAATTTCCCCCCGCCCCCCCTTCGTCTGTCCCCACGCATTAGTCTTTTTGTTCCACTTGTTGTACCCAGCTTTTCTGTTTTCAGTGGTTTGTCCAAGCCGGGTCTCCGCTTGTGTCTGATTTTTGTCCCCCGTGCTGTTCGTGGTCACTTTTCCCTTCCCCTTTCTTCTCCCCTCTTTTAGCCTTTCTTGTCCTCCCCCTTCCGGTCCAGCCCCTGTATTTTTTTCCCTTTTCTTTCCTCCCCCCCTTTCTCCTTTGGGACTTCTCTTGTCCCTGGCAATGTTCTGTGGACCCCCCCCTTTCTCTTCTTTCACGGGCTTCCCCCCTCCCCGCTCTTTGACCCTTTCATCTGTCTGGGGCCCCTTTTTTTAAGACCTCCCCCCCCTGTTTCTTCTTTTACTAACCTTTTGACTCTCCCATGTTGCTTTCTTTGATTTTTTTCTTTTTTTTCCTCTTGTCTTTTCTCTTTATTTAGCATCTTTCCCCCCCTTCTCTTTTCCTCTATCCCTTGTTTGCCCCCCCCATATGGAGCTAGCACGTTCTGCATCTTCTGGGAAGTATCCTCGTTTCTCCAGGTTCTTGTGTCTTCGCCTATCTCCGACTTTGGTCACGTTGTTCCCCATCCTGCACTAGGGCCTTCTCAACGCTTCTTTTTGTCCCCTCGATGCTCGTCCTCAGGGGGGGCGTGCCCGTGCCCCTTTTCTTTTCTGGTCCCGTTTACGCCTCTGCTCTTCTAGCTTTTGGTTCCGGCTCGGTCAATCCAGAATTTCCCCCCCCTAAAGACCTACCCTCATTTTGTGCCCTGTTGCCGATCGACCTCTAACCGCAAGACGGGCGTTACGTTTTGGGGTCCGTCCCATGCGTCTTCGTTCTCTTAATTCTTCTGTTCGCGCCTGCACCTTGGTTCGCGCCCCGTTCTCCTTAGTATGTCTAAGCCATTTAGAAGGCCCTGCTTTTCGGCCCCCCTCGCCCCATCCGTCGGCTCTTATCCGCCGCCTTTCGCGGTCCCCCTTCCCCCCCCCCGACTGGGCCGTTACTTTTTCTTAGTCAGATTGACCTGTTGTTCTCTTCCCCTCTCCCCCCGTGCGCTTGTCTATTAAAATGTGGTGCGGCTTTGGTTTCGCTGGTTTTTTCCCGGCCCTCTTTAGCCTTCTTTATTTCCCTTCCCTGACTCTCCATTTACCTCCCTGATTCTTTTCTTTCTCCCCCCCCCTCTCCCTTAACCCTTTTCCATCTTTCTTTCAGTATTTTGCTCCCTCGATCCCGTCTTCGTTTGTGGTCCGCCCCTCCGCATTTGTGTCCTGCCTGTTGCTTCGATAACTAGTAACTTGGTAGTTGATTCTCCCCCCTTGTGGTCTGTGCTTTTATAGGCTCCTTCCCATTCTGCGCCTTCACTGGCTACCACACATCTTTAGTGGCCGCCGTCCCTATTTTTCATTTAGATCTCTGTGGTTTTCTGTGTTCGGGCTTTGTTCCCTGTGTCGCGGCTTATTTGTCCGGTTTCGGGGTTGTTGCTGACCCTGCCAGCATCCTTTTTCGGTGCTTCTTTTTCGCTCCTTCCTCTCGTCTGGCGATATAGTTGGTTTATTTTCCTGCCCTCGCCCTCTCCTACGTTAGTTCCACGCCACTCGGTCCTGGCCGGCAAGATCTCCTCTTCCTTCGTTTTTTACCTTTGATCCTTTTTTTTTTCCCCCGCCCGGCGAAGATTCATGCCATGTAGTCCTATTCACTCATGGTTTGCCCTCTCCAACGTTCGCCTCTTTGGCCGCGCGCATTTGTTTGTTTTTTTGAACCAGGCCGTGTCTTTGTGAGGGGTCTATTCGCGGGTTTTTTTTAGGTTTGAGAAATTTCATCCTTTCATTCGTCGTAGATCATGACTTCGTTTTGTGGTCGCATTCCCCTCTCGGTGTGTTCTTCTGCACTGGTAGCTCCCCTTTGGTCAAACGGCACCCCTTTTCCCCTTTCTGCTCAGGAGTATTTTCTTACTACTCCATGCGTTTCAACGGCACCTGGGTGTTCCTCCTGGCCTTCAGGGTGTTCTTGAATTTTCTTTTTGTCCCCTCCTTTCCCTTCCCCCCCTAGGATTATTCTTTCTCCCCCTCTCCACCCGTTTCCAGGACCATTCCCCTCGTCTCCCGTGCCTTCTATTTCTTGCCTGCTCTTTAATAATGTCTTTCGTCGGTTTTCTTCCTTGGCTTTTTTACTGTTTCTCCTTTTTTTTTTTTTACCTTCTGCTTTCTTCTACCCTGACTAACTGTTTTTTGGGCTTATTCCTTTTCCCCCCCAATTTTATCCCCTAATTTCTTTTCCCTTTTCTTTTTTTTGCCCTGACTTCGCGACCCCAGGTTCCTTGTTTTCTTACCCTTTCCGAGTGATCTCTTATCTCCTTTTTGTCCGCTTTCCCTTTGTAATCCTTTTTGTCTTCTCTCCCCCCTATTTTGCGTTGATTTCTTTTCCCCGTTTGGTTCTTCCTTGTCTTTACCGTAACTGATTCCTTCTATCTGTGTTAATTTATTGCACCCCTCTCTTGTTTTTTTTCTCCCCTCCCTCTCCTTCCTGCCCGCTCTCTTTTTTTCGGACCTTACAGGCCATTCCTCCTCTCCTTTTTGTTTTTTCGAGCACTCCTTTCCCTGCTTTTAGCCTCGGCAATTTCTGCTTAGTAGCCTTTTTTGTGTGCTCTCCCATTCCGAGAACTCGTTTACCCTCGTTCTCTTTTTTTTTTCTTTTCACTTTCTTTTTGGACTAATGTTTCACCGACCCAGAGGTATGTTTTTCTTTTCGCCCCTCTGGCACCTCGGTCTCCTTCCTTTTTCCTCCTCTTCCTCCTTCCCCGCCTTTCTCTCTCTCCCTCTCCCCGCTCTTTTTTTCCGGTTTTCCCTGTGCCTTAGCCCCCCCCCCTCCATGCCTTCCTCCTTTTGATTTGGCTCCGTACCCCTGCTACCCTTGGTCCCGGCTGCCGTCCCTTTCTTTTGTTCCCGGGCATTTGAGACGTTGAGGCAATTGTCCCCCCCCCCCTCTTTCTCCTTTATCACACCTCTTTTCCCTCTGAACTTACCTGATTCCTCTCCCCCCGTGCCCTCTTTGCTTTTTTTTCCCCCGATCCCCATTGGTCGTTTCGTATCGTTTATCCTCTCCTTATTTTAGTTTTGTAGGACTCCTCAGCCCTTTCTTCGTGCTTTCTCCCTTCTGAGGATTTCCCCCTTGGCTCTTTCCGGTGTTTCAGTTTCACCTCCACTGTCCCACCCTACCCGGAATGGACCCCCCTCACTTTTCTTTTTCTGTCCATGTTGTTTGTGCTTTGATCATAGGCTTCGTGCCTTTTCCTTTCGGAGAAACCCCTCCGGTCTTCCCATTTTTTCCCCTACCCCCCTCTATCCTACTTTAGTCAGCAGTTCATTTCCCTCCGGCACCAGGCCTCTGCCCTCTTTTTTGTTCGGTCGCTGGCTTTTGTTTCTACACTTTTTTTGCACTGTCTTTCTTTTGGTATGACTGAGATCTCTTGCCTTTTTGTCCCTTGCCTCCCTCTCCTCCTGACACGCTTTCCATCGATGTATCATTCTGGTTCCTCCTTCCCTCCTCCCTTTCCACATGGTTACGTTCTCGTCATGATTTCTCCTTTTCCTCCGTTTCTTTTGGCAGCTATTGATTCCTTATCGACCTTCTCAGACTCTCTCTTCTCTTCTTTCCACTCATATGCAGTGATTAATGTCTCTTTTCTTCTGCTCCTTTTTAGCTTCACTTCGCCTGGCAGCCTTCATTTTTTTCATTAATTTGAAGCACTTTACTCCGCCACGCACTCCATTTTTCCTCCCTCCGCTTTCTCTTTCCTCCTATCCGGTTTTTTTTTGCTTGCGGATCAAGTAGTCTTAGCATTCCTCTCTCCTATTGATTTTCCTTTTTCCCTTTTTCCTCCTTCCCTCCTTTCCCTTCCTTTCCGAACCCCCTTGAGTTTCTCTCCAGCGTTACGCTCTCGCCTTTTGGGTGACAGTCCTTCTTACACCCTTTTTTTTTTGTCCCCTGTTCGTTCTTCCCCCCTTTTCTTCCACTCTCCATGTTGCCATTTCTTATCCCGTTGTTTTTCCCTTATTCGAGGTTTTTCCCTTTCTTCTTTCCAGTCGATTTCTCTCTGCCTCGCTCTCCCCTTTTCGGCGCTCTCTTTTTTTTTGTCCATATTCGCGATTCATGCCCTACTCGGCCCTTTCCCCCTCCCACCTAATGGAGTTCTCTCCTCGCCTCCGTTACCGGTTCTCTTCCCCGCTTCGGCTCCGTAGCCTGTTACTGTTTTTCTAATATTCTTCTCTTTTCTTTTCTTTTTCTTTCTTGATCCCGGTGCCGCCCTCGCCCTTTTTTTTTCCCTGCTCCTCATTCTGGTCTTTCGTGTTGATGCCTTCAAACTTCCTGTCCTTTCTATCCCTCTGTGGTTCTCCCCTTCTCCTTTTTCTTCCTTCCTTAGCTTTCCCTCGCTCCTAATTTACTCGCCGGTCCCCCCCCTTCCGGGAAGCCCCCCCTCCCCCTTTGTGGTTTTTTTTTCGCGGTGGTTCCCCCCCTTCGTCGTTGTTTTTTTCCGCTCGGCGTGGTGTTTTTTGGCTCCCGCCCTTGCCCCTTTTCCGCGGCCCTACATTTTTCGCCTTTGTCTTCTTTTTTCTTCCTACCCCCCCTTACCCCGTTTGCTGCAACGGTATTTCCTTTCCGTTTCAATTTCCTCCCTTCCACTCCCCTTTCGTAGCCCAGTTTGGCCCTTTTGCTTTTTTTTTTGTGCTCCTCCCCCTTACTCCCCCCTGGATTAATTTTTTCTTTCCCCTTTAGTGATGTCCGATCCTCCCTTTGGCCCAACTTGATTGGGCGCTGTTTCTTGTACTCTCTCCGTATTTGGGTGTTCTTTTCTCGCCTCTTGGTTCACCCCTCTCACTCTTGTCTCTTCTTTTTGGTTTCCATCCTTTCTCCCCTCCTATTCCTTCCTCCTTCCTTTTCCCTTTTGAGTTGTCCCGCCTAGGCCTCTACTTTAAGGCCCCCCCATTGAGGAAGACCCCCCTGAGTTTTTAATCGTTTTTCGCGGGGTGGGTGAGGGGGTTCGCGAAACTGTTCAGGGAATCGGAGGGGAGGGGTTCGACCTGGTTCTCTTTTGTTTGTTTTTTCTTTTTCGTATTCTTTTGGCTCTTCTTTTTTTCCCTCTTTCTCTTTTTTCACTCCAGTCTCTTAAAACCCCCCCTCTGATCGGCCCTATTCCCTGTCTATGACTCTCCTTGATTGTGCCCCTCAATTCCTTTCTTTTCACCTTTTTCCCATTTTCCTAATCTTTGCGCGGCACGCCCCTTAGCTTCCATCCCTAGTTTTAATTTTTTTTCCTTTTTCATTCTCCTGCTTCCTCATTTTTTCCTTACTACCTGACGTTACACATCCAGCCCTTTTCAGAAGTCTCTCTTTCCCCCTCCTTTTTCACCCGCCTAATATTCGTCATTGCCCCCTGTTGTCCTCACTTCCCTCTTTTCCCCTTGTGCACAGGGATTCCTTCAGTTTTACCTCTTCCCCTTTGTATTTTCCTTTCTCCCCGCCACTCTTCAATCCCTAATGCCTATCCTCTTTCTTTTTTGGCTCTTTTTCTTTGCATAAATTTTAATCTCCTGTCTAACTTTGTGTGACTTCTTCGTCTCCCTTTTTCGTTTGTCTCTATCCTTTAGTAGCTTATGTCGTCTCCTAGATTTCTCTCACACCTGACGCCCTCCCAACAGTCCCCTGTTATGTCATCCTTATCGCTTCATATTTTTTTTCTCCTCGCCTTTTTTCTTTTCCTCCCCGCCCCCCTATTTTAACCTTACCCGGACCCCCTCTCCCGTCCCTCCTCAGTCCCTCCTCTTTCCTTTATATCTTATTTTCGCTATTTCTTCTCTGTTATCTTTATTATTTCTTGCCTCTTTCTGGTTTCCCTTCCTGTTTCGTACTCATTCTTTTCTTAGCAGTTCACCGTTATGTCCTCCCCTCCCTCCCCGTTTCCCCCAACTTCCTATTCCTCACCTCTTTTCTTTACGGAGATTTTGCCCACCCGTTTACTCTTTTTTTTTGGAGTTTCTTCCACCTTCAGTCCACTTCCCTCTTGGCGTCTGTCCTTTGTTTTGTTTCCTTCTATGTTTGGTTTTTGCCATCCACTACTCTCGTGCTTTTCCCGCCTTTTTTGCCCCCTTGAAAACGTTGGCCGTTTGCTTTTCTGTTATTGCATTTTTCCCCGTGGTCGGCCTTTCCCTCTGTGCGTGATCTTCGTCCCGTGCGGACCTCTTTGTGCTTTGTCTTCGTGACCCCTTTTCCCCGCTCTTGATCCTCGTCTCTCCTTGTCTTTTGTCTGCATATCGTCATTTCTGTTGGGGATTCCCCCTTATATCTGTCCTCTACTGGTCTGGTATTTTCGTCCCTTTTCGCTCCTTTTGCATTGTCATTTCACCCTTCGCTTTTTTTTTTTTCGCCTCCCCCCCTTGTCGACTTCCTTCCCTTCTGTTATTTTTAATGCGCGATTACTGTGTTCCCCGTCTTTAACCCCCTCTACCTTTTGCTTTCCCTTTCTCCTGGGGATTACATCCCCTATCTGAACTTCCTGGCGTCAGTACCATCGTCCCGTCTCATGCACCTTCCGTCACCTCTTTTCCCCCCTCGGCTTGATTTTACCCCCCTGTTTCCTTATTTCTTGCTCCTGAAGATATAAAGTTTGCAGGACTTCTCACGATTCTCTAGGAACGGTAATAGCTTGTCTTTTTTTTTTTGCCCAGCTCTACGAGGTCCACCGTACCTTCGGGCCATAGCAGCCGGGTCAATGACAGGGCCAAGCTCCCGATCTTCGTTCTAGCCTGGGGTTTGTCTGACGCGCGTCGTCTGGGTCGATAAATATTGCTCAGTGTTCTTCCCAGGCCACTTGGGTGGGCGCGCCCTACCCTCTGGGACAGAGTCCTGACTGGGATCCGAAGACACACTTTTTCTCACTTTCTGTTCTCCCCTGTGTTTTTCATTTGGGGAATTTTATGAGGGTCTCTATCGGCGACCGAGCACAGCTTCTTTGTCCTCCCCTCCAAGGGGAGATCCGGCCCCAGCCCCCTTTCTGGGGGATGCGTGCGGCGTTTCTTTTCCCGCAGTAGTCATGTTTTCTTTCACGTATTGATTTTGGTGTGAGTTTCCCCTTTTATCCCCGTGACGCGCTAAAGAGCACGGTTGGAACTCTTTTTGCTTTATTTTACAAGTTTTGGGTGTCCCGCTTTCACGTTTATTCCTCATTTTGGTGAACTAAGTCCTTCGTGAAATTGCCGCTCTATCGGCAGAGTACGTCGTCGTTGAATTTGTCGTTCGGGCGATTCCCGGGAGGAAGGCCGGAATTTCTCTAATTCTTTTCTTTGAACCGCGACGTGGTCGGTCATTCCATTCTTCTACTAAGTTTTAGGTGGACTTTCCGATGGTTTCTGAATTTCGTCTTTTTCCATCCGGGTTTGATTTTTCCCGTCGGAGCCCACTCCTGACTTTTTCTCTCCAATCTCTTCCTGCCTCCTAGTTTTTGCTGCTTTTCTTGATTGGCAGTGCTCGCTGGGTTATTATGGTTTTTTTTCAGCAGCTCACGCCGGGTTTTGGTCACCCCATTTGCGAGCGTCGCTTTTCCTTCTATTTTCCTTCGCGCGATGGCGAGAGCCAGTTTCTCTTTCTCCCCGGTTAGATGGCTGAATAAGGTAATATTCGTCGACTCACCAGAGGAGCTTTCCCGAGATCCGCGCCCGGCGGGTGGGGACTGAAGCCTACTCCCTCCTTTCGTCCTCTTGTCGACCGTGAACTCCTGGTCAAAAATTTTTCATATGTGTGGTGCACCCGGGCACGTCTAACTGTACGGGCAAATTCGATCCCGATGCATTTTCGTTCAAAATTACCAGTCGGAAGCCAGCCTCGCGCGGACTCCGGTGATGTTCCTTCTTTTCTTGCTCCTTGATGCGACATCCCGCTGTTTTTTTTTGTCATATACGCTCACCGGCGCGGCCTTGTCCGCGACTGTCTTTGAGAGGCATGAGGCCTCTTTCATCGATTCATTCGATTCCCTCCTGTTTGCTGGTATTGTTCATTTTGCGTCTTTTGTCCCCCGATCATTCACCATGTGACGGTACTCTCGAATCCCGTTTCCTCCTCGACGTTCATTTCGAAGCCCTCTCGAGGTTGGCTTCTTTCCGTCCTGACTCCCGATGGCTTCATTTGCTTGTACCCTCTCCCCAAAACATCGCCCTCTCGACGACCTCGTTCTTTTTTTCGACAGATATTGCTCGTTGCGCTTCTCTCCCTTACGTAGAAGAGCGCTGCATGTGCGACGTTTTTTATGCTGGCAGGTTTTTTTCCCTGCCCTCCTCAAACTCTCTCTCGCTGCGCCGTTTGATTTTAACCTCTCTCTTTTCTTTGCTTTCGTATTTTCTTCTACCCTTTTTTGACTTCCCTTCCGGACGTTCCCTTCGTCGTCCCCCTTAGTCCTTCCTTTTTCTTTCCCCTCCGCCCACCCCCCCTCTCTTCTTTTTTTTTCCCCTTCTTTCTTTTTTTCGGTCTTTTTTTCCTCTTCCTTTTCCCTTCCCCTTCACTGGCGTCCTATTATTTCTTTCCCCTTTTGTTTACCTTTTCTTTCTGTACTGGTTCAGTTTTTATACCCTTTCCAGCCCCCCGCTGTAGTCCCGGGTTATGGTCTTTTTCGTACCCTACCGATTCGCTTTTTGTCTGATCTTCTGTTTTTACAATTGTAGCCGCTGTCCGCTCCGTGCCCGTCTTTTTTCGTCGTCGGGTCACGGTCCTTCTTCTTCACCGTAGTAGTCTCCTCGGTTCCCTGCTCCTTTCTGTTTTTCTTGACCGTTCTCTCCCCTCTTTTTTCCTCAGTTCCTTTTCCTTTTTGGTTGCGATTGTTATGTTTGGGCAGTCCTTCCCCCTCTTCTTGTTTCTTTTGTATGCTTTACCTAGTGTCCGTGCCCATGATTCGTCCTTTGCTTTAAGCTGCCTTGAGTGTGTATTTCTGTTTTTTTTTCTTTAGTTGCCGCCCTGTGCTTTTGTTTGCTCTCCTTTTCATTTATTGTATTTGTTTCAAAGGGCACCGCTATTTTTGCCTTTATCTTTTTTTGTATCACCCCTTATTGGAGCCGTACTCCATTTTCCTGTTTTCTCCACGGGTGTTAGCCGTCTTTTTTTATATGTCACGTGTGTTTTTTCGGCCGGGAATTTTTTCTCTCGTTATCCTACCCACGCCCCTTCCATCTTTTGTTTTCTCTTTTCTTTCCCTTGCCC
>Ga0179593_1452459_pt1 | contig 11256 bp, 17 predicted proteins | sample CZODoug2_1_08_16_FD_185931 | JGI IMG/M metagenome (GOLD analysis project Ga0179593, IMG submission 185931) | Vadose zone soil fungal communities from Angelo Coast Range Reserve, California, USA - CZODoug2_1_08_16fungal (PacBio error correction) | ecosystem: Environmental > Terrestrial > Soil >... | reverse complement strand
CCAGCAACCTTCCGCGTTTTCAGGCTGCCTCCCCCCCCCCAATGCTTTCCCCCAGTACCAGACACCCCACCGTCCCCTGATCACTCAGCAGCAGGTCCCCTTATGGTCAGGAAACCCTTCCCCTCTAAGATTTCCCCCCCCCCCTGAGCCGGTAGAGCTTAGGCCCCCCATAATTAACTGGCTTTACTGTTTTCCAAGGGTTTTTCGTAAGCTGTCGGTGGAGCCCATTTTTCCTCCTTTTGGGTCACAGCATGAGTTTTTTGATGACCGGTCCCTTTTTTCTTTTTTCCCAGCCTTCCAAAAGAGCCACGCAAGGAAGGCCCTTTGTTCCAGCAGCCATGTCGTTGTTCTTTGTTTCTGTCTCCTGTGACGTTTGAGTAGGCTTCTACCAGCTCTGAGTCATGCTCTGCGACCCTCTCCCTGCAGACCGAGTATCCCCTGTGTCAGTGGGGAAGGTCCCTCCTGGCCTGGGGTCCCTGATCTTGCCTGACCTCACCCCCTTCCCCCCTTTGTCGCTTCCCCGGATCACGTCTTCCACATTAATTCTTTTTTCTGGAAGCTGCCGTTGTTCGGGGGTCCCCCATTCCGGACTTGAGTAATGATGTAAAGCACTTCCGCAGCTTAGAAAAGGTGCAGCCCCGTCCTTGCTTATAGTGCCCCCCCCTTGTAATGTGAGGTCGGAAATACTAGGTCCTTTTTTCCTTGGCTTTCTCGTCTCCTCACAGGCTTCCCTTTTTCCTTTTATTGTTTCCACGCCCCCTCTTGATCCCCCCCCGTAGTTTCTCTATGCTCAGGAAATGTTATCCGCCGTTCTACGCCCTGGGCCAGGTCGGCATGCCATCTCTTAATCTCCCGTCAAAGTTGTCCTCCTTAATTTCTATTTCTTTCACCCCCCTCCTCACTTCCCCACGCCCTCCTTTGACCCTTATAGACTCGGCCTACTGTTGTTCACCGACCTGGGCTTTTTCCCCAGGGGTAGTGGAGTTCCCCGTCCCTTGGGCTTTTGATCTCTATCCTCTTTATGGGGCGCTCGCCCCCCATTCACTTTTTGACCCCTTGAGAAAAAAACTTGACTGTGTCGGGTGACTCTTTTTTACACAGACTTTCCACGGCCAGGCATCCTTCCCTCCAATAATGGGATAAAATGTGTGGCATTTTTTCCAACTTGTTGTTTCTTTTGGCCACTTTTTGCTTCCCCTTTCCGTCCTTCACCATCCAATTAGGAATGTCCCACGCTCCCCCGCCTCGACGTCCGCACTTGAAGCCCCCCCCTGTGATCTCCACCTCCACCTTTTTTCATCCCAGCTTTTTTTTTCCCCTCGTTCTTTTCTAGCTCCCCCCTTGAAGTACGGGGCTTGGAGGAACCCTTCGTTCTTTCAATCTCTCCCCCCTCCTTTTGAGCTTCTTCTTCGCATTTAAAGAAGTGGCCTCCCGCATCTTGGTGGCGGCTCTCCGACGGATTATCTCTCCCCCCCACTTTTTGGTGAACCTTGGTTCGCGGGTGATCGTCACCGGGCAATCCGCCGTGTCAGGTCGCTCCGCTTCGTGGACCATTTTCCTCCTTTGACAAGGTGACAATGTCTTCCTTGCCCCGTCCGCTGATCGCCTTCCTTTTGTTTGAAACCGCCACCAGTTTGTTAACTTTTTTCCTCCGGAGCCTGCGTTTGCTTTTTTCTCATCCCCTCCCTACCCGGTAATGGAGTGTGCATTTTTTCCGTTTTTTATCACTTGTCTTTTTGCGGTCTTCTTGCCCAAGCTGTATCTGAGATTCCCCCCCATCCCTTGTGCACAGTTTTTCCAACCTCCACTCTTGTCTACCCATCTCTTTTGCTCACCCATTTTGATTGTCGTGGACGGGATGTTAGTCTGTCGGTACATGAAGGCTCGTCTGTTTCGGTTTCTCTCTTTGGCCCCCTTGAAAATGGAACCTTGCTTTTCTCCCCGCGTCGCAATCTTCAGTCCAGTCTTTTTTTGTTCCTTCCATCTTTTGGCCACCCAGCCCTTTTTTACCGTTTATAGTTGTATCGCTTTGCCCCAACCCTGAAAAACCGTCCGGCCCTATTCTCTTTATTGCGTCAATTTTTTGCACCGATCAGGTCAATTTGAATTCCGTGCTCAAGGCCTTCGCGACGTCGTTTCCCTTACTCCCTTTTGACCTCCCGACACCCCCCCTTGCGTCTTGCTTTTCTTTTTTTTTCCAAGATGTTCTCTACATTGACTTGCGCCCTTATTTTTTTCTTTTTCTCAGAAGAAACGTTTTTTTTCGCATTTATCGGACAGTCTCTGGTACCAAGATCACCCCCGTCGACTAGTCGTAGATTCCTTCGTATTTTGAAGAGCCCTCCTTCAACGGATTCCCCCCCTGGAATTACCTTCCATGGCCCCGCCAACTTCCCCACGCTTTGCTTTTTCCAGGAGGAAGGAACATTTTGCGTCTTTTTGTCCCGGTCCCTGACGCCCTCCCGCCCTCTTCCTCATACATTTGGTTCCCCGGCACCCCCGGGTCTCCATTATGCAATCTTTTCTAAGACACCCCTCCTGTCATACAACCCGTTAAGAGTCCGTCCTGCGCGACCCGTCAATGTGGCATTCTTTTCTTGCCAGGGCTGCCCCTACTTCTGTTCCGTTTCTTCTTGAGGTGTTTCGCGCATGATGCTGGGCTTCTCCTACACCCCTCCCGCTGTTCTTTTTTTCATCCCTCTCTCTCTTTCCAGTTTGTTGGTGAGAGATCTTCTCCCAAGTCGAAAACCTGTTCACAGCCCCCGCATGACCTGCGAAGTTCGCTTCCCCTTCCCGTCGACTTTTCCCTCCGGGCTTTCCCTCTGCAAGAAACAGAAGGCACCAGGTTTAGTCGCCTCCTTTGAAGGAACAACCCTATCCCCGGTGAGTTCATGCCCGAGTGTTTTTTTCTGTAAGTTTTCGAACATTTTGAAGCTTGTTCCCGATCTTTTGAGACTTTTCCCTTTGCCTTGCGACCTCTTCCCTGTCAGGGCTTTAAGGCCAGTTCCTGCAAACCGACGCCCTGTCAAGTCGATTCGGCCCTTCTTCCCCCTTAGTACCTTGTTCCACCCACCAAATGGTCTTTCTTTCCGTCCAGTCGGGGTGACCCTCGTAGAGGCCTTTTTATTCATATTTTTATCCCCCCTTTCAATAGACGAGTTGCCACGTGATCGTGGTACTGGACGTTTTCAATGGGTTCTCGCTTCTGGCCCCCTGATTTTCCCACCTTAAGTTATTAGTCCATGAACGCTTTCCACCCCCCCCCCACAATCGTTACCCCCAGTCATCTTCGCCCGTCCCTACTTTCCGGCGTAACCGCGCTTCGCCTTGTGGCCCTATTCTGGCACGTCGCTTTTTTTCCATTCTCAACCCCGCTCGGTCTTGACCTGGACGTCCCCCCCCCCCCCCCCCCCTTTTTTTTTTGCACCCTTTCTGCATGTACGTTCTCCCCCCCTCGGGCTGTTCAGGATTTTGTTCCCCTTTCCCATACCAGACGATCACCAGCCCGTCTTCTCTGGTGGTCCCCGCTGCCGAAACACTTCTTTAGCGAAGGCTCGGACTTTTTTTTCTGCCCCCCCCCTGAACTGTACTTTCATTTTTTTGTCCCCACCCGCATCTCCGTCCAGGTTGTAAGAAATTGTTAACTGCGACGACTGTCCCCCCTTCCTCCGAATACGAAATGCCGATCTTCTCTTCTAATGTGTCCCCCTTTTTTCTCTGGACCTGGGGTGGATGTAAAACTTACCGCTCCCCGGTGTTTTTTGATTTCCTTCTAATCCTCCTTTCTCGCATCGCCGCTATGCCTCACCACGGCCCCCCAGAAAGGAAATGTTCCCGTCTATTACCTGTCCTTAAACTCGCCAGCACTTGCTTGGAAGTCCCCTTTCAAGGAAAATTCCCCCCCCGTTGAGGAAGTTCCGGTCTTTTATTTTATCCCTTTTTTTCCCCCTCCCCACCATTTTCCCCTAAATTGTCCCCCCCTTACCCGTCCCGAGCTGAGTCTCGACGCTGCCCCTGGCAGCCCCCTTTTTCCACTCCGTGCAGATAACAGCTCACCGTGTTCATCCCCCGCTGGTTCATATTTCGAGTCTCTCCCACCCAACTACGGTTTTCGGTCCCCCCCTTCTCATTCCCTCTTCTTCCTGTTTTGTTGTTTTTTCCTTAGAGTGTCTCCTACCGAAGTGCTCCCGCCCCCTCCTCTTGGGGGGGTTTGGTTTTTTTTTTCCCCCCTTTTTTTCTAAGGATGGCCGGCGAGCCCCCCCTTCCACCGGGTGAGTTCGTCACCGGTTCCTCCCACACATTTTTCCTGGGAGAGCCGCGCGCCGTCATTCGTTTCAGTTTTCCAGTGGCAGTTCTTTTTTGGCCCTTCAATTGCCCCTAGATCCAGTTTCCACTTGCCTCCCCCCACCCTTTGTACCTGTTTAACCTTAACTTTTGTGCTATGTTTCCATGACCGCAGTCTTCGTTTTTTCTCGTGTTGATCCCTGCTTTGCTATCTCGTCTTTTTTTTCAATAGCAGTTTTCTTTTTTACCACACCAGCCTATCCCGCCACACCCCACTTTTTTTGTCCCACAGACCATTTTTCGCCAAAGCTTAGATCCCCCGTTCTTCTGTTTCCACGGAGATTTACATGTTCGCAGAGTCCCCCCATGAAGTTTTTACTTTTCCCTTAAGTTGTGCCCCCCACCGGTTCAACATGACAGGCGTCCCGCGCCTTGCCGATGCCCTTTGATCAAAAGACGTTTGCCCTCTGTTTTCACAAGAAAACGGCCGTTTCGTTTTTTCTTTCGTTTTCTCCAAGTATGTCTATTAACCCGGACCCCCAACCTTTCTTATTTCCCCTTCGCTAACTTTGACCGCCATTTTGCCACGATCCCGTCCCGTCCCCTCCCTTTTCCTGTCGAACGTGGCCGCGCAACCCCCCCCTCTTTCACAGGACTACGCCTCTCCTTTACCCCGTACCCATGCCCTTTAAATCTGACTGTCATACGGGATCTGTTCTCTCTCGTACTTTTTCGTTGCCAAGATCTTCCCTCCTATGGTACTTCACTGACTTCCTTTATCCCCTGGGATTTTACCCCTCTTCCCCTTCTATTCTAAGAAGATCATTTCTCACACTTCCTTGATTTCAATATCAGTGCCCGGCCCGAAAATGGGACAGACATCCATAACGCGGAGGGGACTTCCCAGGCTTTCCTGGCTTTTTCGTATTTGCTTCAGGTTCCATCCCTGGACCATCCTTTTCTCAAGGAAACTGATGCCAGATTGGAACCCCCCCCTCCTTTCAAGGGGGCCTAAATTCTCCATCCCTAGTACACCCCTTCCGAACAGCTACTCAGTTTGTCCTTCGTTTTTAGTACGCAGTCATAACTTCCACTAGTCATAATGCTGTCCTTTCCCTTTCCCCTTTTGAAGACCTGCTGTCTTAAGAGTTTCTTCGTGTGTCTCTTTTCGGACCCGTTTTCATTTCTTTGTTTTCATTTTCCTCAACCAACCCTCCGAAGATTTTTGGTGCTGTCATATATCTCTTTTTCCTTCCTCCCAAGTTTGTTTGATTCTCTTATGTCCCTCCAAAAGGAAGACACCTTCAAGTTTTTTCATTCCTTCCGAACATTTTAGTCCAGTCCCGATAGCCAAGCCAAGTAGATAACACTTGCAGGCGGTTACGTCCCCCCCAAGAATTTGCTTGCCCCTAGGACTATCCATTCTCCGTCACCCTTATGCCAAGCGATGTTAACCACAGAATTCCATTTGTGACCAGTCACTCGGGTCCCCGATTATGTCTGTAATGGCATCCCCAATGGGTTTCCGGGGTTTCAAGTCTCTTGCATATTGGAATTGATCCCGCCTTCCCTGTTCAATTGCGTTCTCCGGACCCTCCTGACCCTTTCCTGCTACCAGGAAGCTTCCCCCTCATAACTGAGATTTTTTTTTTCGCAGGGTCAGGATTCCGTAAATTCTGTAGGTGACCCTCCCTCTCCTGTTTTCTCCTTCTTTCTTCTCCCCCGGAATAGACGACTCCAATTTTTCTGTGTACTGCAGCATGTTCCCTGTTCCCATTCTTGATGGAAAGCTTGCCTTTTCTCCAACCCCCCCCTTTTTTCTGCTGACCTTTTTTGACCCTTTTTCAATTCCTTAACCCCTCTCGACTTAGTTTTCCATCCTCATGCGATTCTGCTTCATGCTGGGCCCTTCTTCTGGCGGAAGCCTTCCGCCGTTAGTCCTTTCCCCCCTTTTCCCTTGACCCTCTAGTTTTTTGCCCAAATTTCTCATGTTTATCGATGAATTTTCAAACCCCGGACGGTTTAGGTCCTTGAAAATAAGAGATAACAGCCAGTCCCGGGACACGTTTTTTGTCCCTCCGATTTCTTTCCCCCCGTCTTTGCTCCTCCCCCCCTTTTTCTATGCTTTTTTAACGACCTCCTCTTCCACAGACGGGACATCGGTTTTCAAGCTCTCCGATCTTCACAGGTTGTAGATCGTCATTTTTTTTCCTTTGCGCATCCTTTCAGCATTCCCCCCTTCCCCCCCCCCTACTGATCCACTTGCTTCGCTCTGTCGCCACCCTTGGGCGTTCGGTTTGTCTTTCTGTTCCCCCCCATGGACAGTTGGTTTTTCTCGTCGATGGGCAAGAAGCCGGCGATCGCCCAGCAGGATGATCACCACACCCCCCATCCCATCAATTTTCTAAAGTCTATCAAATTTCCCACTCTTTTTTTCCCCCAAGTTGACCCCTGTGACACCCCTGTTTTGAAAGGGGAAAAGGGCTTGATTCTCCTTCCAATTTGGAACCCTGTCCTCCCCCTGGCCTTTTTTTCCCCTTGCATTGAACAAAGTCTTTGTCCTAGCTTGGGCTTCGATTGGAAACCCGGACGAACCTTTTGTCCTCCGTGAAGATCACCCTCCCCCCTTTTTCCCTGAAACTGGTCCTCCTCCCCCCGCCTTTTTTCTGAGTCTTTGCCCCAACGCGAGTGGAGTGCTTCTTCTATCATCTCTATTTTCCTACTAAGTTTTTTTTTTTTTTATAGACCTCGTTGGCATACTTTCCTTCCCTCCACTTCGACTCCTACGGTCTGCCTCCCCTGGGATAGTTAAACGGTGCTTCCTTTAAAGGTGCGGCCTGTCGCTCCTCCTCGGAAATTCCTCTTTTGCCCTTTACAGTTTTTCAGGCCCTGCGGCCCCCCGTGCTCCCCCATGCCCGAGCTACCCTGTGCAGGTTAATTTTCGACATCCCTTAACTGTGACCCTCTTCCCCCGTTGTTGGCTTTTTTTCTCCTCTAACCCTTGTTTGTTTGTTTTTATTTCTTGGTTTTGTGGGGGCTCCGTTTTTCCCCATCGCCGTTCTCTTTTGATCTTCCACCTCCCGACCCAGTCCTTTTTTACAGCTCTCCAACTCCCTTTGTTGGCCCGACAGTGCCGCGCCGATCGGCAAGTTTCTTCGTTTGCGTGGCCTTTTGCTGTTAAATGTCGTTAGATATTCCCAACGGAACACCCTTTGACTTTTTTCTTGATCTGGGAACACCACACCCCGGAATGCCCCCATTCTGTTCCCCCCAGAAAAGAGCGCCCCGTTTTTCTCCTTTTGACGCCGTCGGCTGCCCCCCCACCTAAACGTCCCCGTTCGTTCTTGTCTGGGGATCACGTCTTCCTTTTTAGGACAACCACGACCCTTCAGGCTCCTTCCGCTCTACCTGTCGCCCATTTTTCCAATACTGTTTCCAAGGACTCTCGCAGTTTCGGGATTTCGCCATCGCCAAGCAAACTACCCTCATGTTTGACCTTACATCTGAAGTTTTTCGCTAAAAAAGTGGTCTTGCCCTCTATCGAAAGTTAAGTGTGGTTCCTGAATCTTAGCCCCCTTGGAAGGCCCTGATCCCCCGAACGGACCCGTTCCCGAAGTTATTTTCTTTTCGGAGCTTCTTCTCCTCTCATTATTTCCAAAACGACTCGGTTCTGTAAACTGGGACGTTTCATTCGGAACTCTTGGGTCATCCACCCCCCCCTTTCCCAGGTGTTGATTCTCTTTTGACTCTCCCGGGCGTTGTTTCTTTTCGATGAACTTGACCCCCTTTGAAACCGACGGACTTTAATCCCCCAAGGCCAAATGTCTCGTATGAACCCACTGTCCCCCCTTTTTCCTCCCCTCCTCCCCCCCGCCCTTTCAGTCCCCAAGCGAACCGACGCTAGAGAAGCCAACTGGTGGCCCTAATAATGCTCTTGTCCCTTCCTTGACATCCTTCTGACCTTTTTTCTCGAGGACCGTGGTCGTGATTAGAGGTAATGTCCGATGGGATGATCTTCAACACATTTGAAGGTTGCCCCTTTTGCTTGCAATTCCTTATGCCAGTACATTTGTTGGCGATGAACTCCCAATTCTCAACCGCTTCCCCTTGTTTCTTCAGCATAGTGTAAGCCTTCCTGACCGCCGAAAGTTCCCCCCTGCCCCTCCGCAAAGCCCCTTAGCTTACCCTTTTTTCACTTCCTCAGGGGTTCCCTTCTGCCCCTACAGCCAGGATCGATTGGGCCGCTTCAGGCGTCGCGCCGCTACGGACACAAATCATTAAACTCTTTATTTCCTTTTTTTGTAGTAGCGGATGTACTAATTTTTAAGATGTTTAAATATCTGCCCCTTTAGTAAGTTTCTTCAGGGATTCTAGCGGGAACCCAAGGCCTCCCCTGCCCTTTTCTGGACTTCAGGAAGTCTGGCCCTCCCCTTCCCCGTACTGTTGTCTCCCCCTTGTTCGTTCCTTTCCCTTCTTTTGTTGTTACCTAAAGTGTTTTTTGAGCCGTTTTCTCTCCTGAGGGACCTCTCTCATATCAGTGATTTGCTCCTTTTGGTTTTGCCATTCTTCCTGGGAACGGGTCCGGCTGTTGCCATCTGCATGCCCCCCATCCCACTCCCCTTTTTTATGCCTTTCCCAGTTAGTTTACCCGTAAGTTTCTATGGGCTGTTCTTTCCATATGTCTGAATGATGTAGTATTATGGCCGGGATGGCTAGCGGAAGCCTCGTCCCCGTTCCACCGGAGTACCGACCCAACCTTCTTTTCATGTTAGATCCGAAATTTTCAATCGTCTGTTTGATTTATCCAGACTATCCCCCCTTAAATTTTCCTTTTCAAGTCTTTTTTTCGCCCTATTCCCCCCTTTTAACCCCATTTTGGCGGCTCGTTGTAAAATGGCCGGTTCTGCCAGAAATGCGGAAATCCGTTTTTTTCCCCCTCTAGTACTTCCCTCCCCTTTCAGGACTCTTTTTGCCCCCCAAGCCCCACAAATCCCATTTAAACGCCTCTTTCGGAGCCCTTTTGTCTTCCACTACTTTTCTTTGGAAAGGGGTAGTTTTCCCCTCTTCCCTTCCGGTGTGTTCCCTTTTCCCCCGGCTTGGATGTGCCCCAAAGTTCCCCCTTCGGTTTTTTTCTCACACGGCCACAAACCTCAGGGACCCCCAATCTTTCCCCCCTCTTTCCTAAAACATAAGCACTTCCAGCCCTACTTTCACCACTTCCCCAAACCACCAATGTGGAGAAAATTTTCCAACCTGAAGTCTCTTTCTCGTTTTGTTTTTTCCTTGTAGAAAGGGCCTTCACATTTACCACCCTTGTCAAATTAGGAATACACTATCTCCCTGTTCACGTGAGAAAGGCCACCTGTTTTCATCCCCGGTGTAAGATCACCCCTCCCCCGTTTATCCCATCTGTGCTGATAAGAGACAGAAGTAGGATCACCTCTGGACGTGGCGTAAGGAAACTCTACACTAATCTCTCTCTTTTTTCCTCTAAGTTGGTGTTGTTTCTCTCTTTCTTTTCTGAATGATTTCATTTCCCCCCCCGGTTTTGTTTTTTCTCTTTTGACCCCCTGATTGCTCTTTGGTACTGACCCGGGTGACTTTTGGTGATCGCCCAATAAGTATGCCAACCTTTTTCTTTTCGCGGTAAGAGTAGAGACTCAGTTCCTGCCTCACCGACAAGTTGTGCAGGCCCTTTTGATGCCAAACTTTGCTGTCAATTTTTGTCCCCACCTTTAGTAACCCTTCACTTCCCTATTCCTTTTGCCTTTCGTTTCTTTCTAGACATTTTTGCTTTGTTTGATTCAGTTTTCCCCTGTTACTGGGATTCGGGATTTTTTTTCGTAACATAGTCCTAGTACTAGAATAAAAAGACGACCCCTCCCTTTTGGGACATCCCTACCCTGTTGCCATGTGAATCAAGTAGCTTAGAGACCCCGGCGCGGAGTGGACTTCTAAATGTAGTAGAAGCCCTCTTCCCTTCTCCCCCCACTTACCTTTCGATTTGCACACCATTGGAACCTAAGTTTTTGTGCCCCCCTGCTTAGAAATCAGTCGTCCGTGAACGAAGTTGTTAGTCCATCCTTCTTTCCCCCCCAATCCACTATTTTTTTGTATCGAGGAAAAAAGACCACCGGAAGCCCATCTATTTCTCGATATCCCAGCTCCCCCACATTATACAATTTAAATGGAAGCCAGGGAAAAGGACCTCCCAAACCACCCCCTCTCCACTTCAAATCCACAACTCGGGGAAAACCAAAAATAACCCCCCAATCCCAAAAACCAAAAAACTAAAAAAATACACACACCCAAAAACACACATCCCAACCCCCACACAACACCCCCCCCACCAACCTGGGCGCTTTTCTGGCTCACTTCGCATACCCGGCCCGGACCTACCTCCGCGCATCTGTGCTGACCTTCCCAAGCTGCTTTCGTGCACTCTGACGTGTTAACGACCTTTATGGTATTGGAAAGTGCATTTCTTCGGACTTCCCTGAGACGTCAGCCCTCTTTACCACCCTTTTCCACTCATTACACCTCGATTTTTGAAGTTTGACCCCCATAGTCGATCCCTGAGCGTTTCTTGTACTTCTCAAACCACCCTTCTCAGGAAGGGGATTCCCCCCCCTCTTTACCGCTTTACACTCCCCCCACACCCTATGTCAGATGGACCTTTGACTTCCCGGAGGGAGTGTGTTTTCTGCCCCCTTGACGCCCGTACCCTTTCGATCGGCTCCCGAGCTCTTATGGAAACTTCCCCTGGGGCTCCATTCGTGTAACGCCCCCTTTTTTTTTTTTTAAACTATCAGTTAATTTATGTCCGCCTCTGAGCGCTCACTTCCCATCTGGTGTCCAATTCGTAATAATTATGTTCCCCCCCCGAAGGTTTTTTAAAAGCCGTGATAGACGTGGTTTCTGTTTCCTTAAGGATGCTGATTGGAGTCCTCCCCCCCACTTTCCTCGGATTGA
>Ga0179593_1361516_pt1 | contig 11256 bp, 17 predicted proteins | sample CZODoug2_1_08_16_FD_185931 | JGI IMG/M metagenome (GOLD analysis project Ga0179593, IMG submission 185931) | Vadose zone soil fungal communities from Angelo Coast Range Reserve, California, USA - CZODoug2_1_08_16fungal (PacBio error correction) | ecosystem: Environmental > Terrestrial > Soil >... | reverse complement strand
GTCTGTTGCTGGTCCGCCACTTTTCATATTCTGGAGCCATTCTCCCTCTCAACACCCTCTTCCCCATTTCACCAGCGAACACCCGAGTACATCGAGTAGTCATCATTCTAGTCACTTAAATAAGGCGCCTTTACTAATTGTCGCAGAGGATGTTTCCAGCGGGTCTCTCGCTGCTTGTTGCTTTTCTATCATGAGTAGACTGAGGACATTTCTTATGGTAAGACCACACCGACAATTCGCTTTTCCTTCCCACTTTTCCTTCCGCCGCCTATGAGCCACGCTCAGTTTGCGGCTTTCAAGAAGTCTGCGTAAAGCTTCAGGAGGATCGGTCCCCCCCGTTAACTCCTGGGTCATCGTCTTTCTCCTAAGCTTCCCGACCACCCCCTCCATACCTCAAACGTCTACCGATTTTTCCTTCGTGTGGAATTTTTTTCTCGTGTCGATCTCCCGCATCCCCAATGCACCCAGGAAGTGCAACTTCTCTCTCAAGTCACAGCCCCCCCCGCCCGCGATGCCTCTTTATTTTCCTTCCGTTTGTTCAAGATTTAGGTCCTTCCGAAGCACATCATCTCACCCCATTACACCGAAGCCCCTCTTCATTCCCCCCCCAACGCACCTGATTTGCTTCTGCGCCTGGGATTATTCGGCCCCATGCGTCGTCCTTTTTTTTTTCCAGCCTATACATCGAGCGTGCAAGCCGTTTTGTGTGGACCTTTCCAACTTCCCTTTTCTCTAGCGCCCTGCAGAGAGATCGAACGCGATAGGCACAATCGTGTGCAAGGTTCCCGATGCGTTCCCCTTTTTTTTTTTTTGCCCCTTCTGATGTGGGCTGTAATTTTCGCCTTGCTGGTGACCCTTTTGATCCCCTGCGGTGTCCCCTTCTTTTTCTAGCCGTAATTTCTTTTTTACGCACCTCATCCCTTCTGTCCCCTTATTCCCCGTATTTTTTTTTCGCCAACATTCCGGTATTTCCAGTTGGCAAACTGTCCCCCCCCGCTACCTGGACAACCCCATCAAGCTTTTACGCCTCCCCAACCAGACTTCCAATTTAGGAGTGAGGGTCATGCCGATACATTCTTGTTTTTTATTTTCCGGAGTATTTTAAGACGCCCCCTCTTTCCGGCGATGAACCATCCCAGGTTTGTTCTCCTCTCTTGCTTTATTATTTTTTTTTTTCCGCCTTGGGTCTGGGTGTTTTGTAACATTTGAGATCGCCTGCCTTTTCGTTCTTGGAATGGGACCCCCTGCTCCATTCATTCCCATGTCGACTTTCGAGACTTTCCTATTCTTTTTTTGTGTTGGATCGGCGTGTTTTTCCTGTTGAATACTCCTGGCAAGACAATTTTCACGTTGCCTCACCCACTAGTTTCCATTCTGACTCTCGGATGTGGAGCGATCTTTTTCCCCCCCCCGCTGGACAACATATTTTTGCATTACCACCCCATGCGGGCCCTTATTCCTTTTTTACCCTCTTCTGAATGCATAGTCAGTTCCTTCTCCTATTGATCCTCTTACTTTCCTATCGTCTTCCCCCTGTAGTAGCGTCGTTGAGCGATATTTACCCAGAGGATTAATCTAACTGCATTGTTTCTTGTTGGTTTCCCTTTTTTTTGCTTTTCGATATGAATACACGGAAGGTCACTTGCTTCGACCGACTTTTCCCTCCTTTGCGTCACCCTGCTTACTCCCTACACCTACTCCTGAGCCAGCAGATGTAGAAGCACTTAGTGTGCTTACCTTTCCCCTCCTTTTCTCTCCTTCTTTTTGCCCTTTTCGTAAAAGGTATCTTTCCCCCCCCCACCCAACGATTCTTACTCCCCGCTTTCTTTGACTGTTGGACAACAGTTTGGTATCCACAGAGCAAATCAACCGGTTTTTTGCCATACGTTTACCTACATTTTTCCCATAGAAACTGTAATTTGGACATTGCCTCTATTCCTGTCAGCCTATTTTCTTCAGCTTCAACAAGGGTGCCCTCTTGTTTCCAATTTCCCCACGTTTCTTGTTCCGGAGAACGCGGGCCTACCGGATTATCCCATTTTCCTAAGTCTGATCGCTTTCATCGTTTTCTGCTTTTCTCGTCAGTTCTCTTTGCTCCGAGATCTCTTTCTTCAATTATCAGTCTTTTTCTTGTGAGTCGGCCGAGCCTCAACGGCGGTCCTATGAAAGCAGCCTCGTCCCTGCGTTCTCCCTTATCCCTTCCATCGAAATTCCATTCTCCCCCCACAGGCCCTTATTTATGTTGATGAGAATGGTGACAGACTGGTCCCCCCATTTTAGGCCTTTGTTCTATTCTTCCTGCGTCATCGTAAAGAGTTTTTTGACGACTATACTCAAGATGAGTCTCTTTTTCTTCGGCTGCACCTCCCCCCCCCCCTGCGCTTGATGAGGCAAGTTCAGCTTTCTCCGTGTGGAGATCTCTGTGCGCGCTCCTCGTCCTTTTTTATTTCAGTGCTTGCAATCGGGTCGTCTCGGCCTCTTTCTATTACCCTCGCACGGCTACCGCGATAAGAAGACTCTCTGACATTTTTCCGCTCCCTTAGATTGATCCGCTCCACAGCTGGATTCGCATTCTGTTGCGCGTGTTGCCCGCCATCGCTTAGTTGAGTTTTCCCTTAAAATCCTTCATTCCCTTCTTCATTCCTATGTGCTAATAATTAGGTAGGGTCGAAGAAAGCTACTCTATGGCCGTCATGCCTTCTTAACTTTGCCCGTCTTTCCTTGAGTCCCCCTTGATTCTGGCCCTCCTGTCATCGAGCGCGAATGGCTACGTTTGTGACCCTGCTCTTTTTCTAATGGTATATTCATCCTTCATAATAATTTTTGTTTTTGAGTCTGGATTTCCCTTTCCCTATGACCCTCGCTCAATTTTCCCTTTCGGCCGAGGAGCGCCCCGTATTTTCCATGGCCACGTAGCCCTTCCTTCTACCCCTCTTAAGGAAAATGTCTTTCAGACGGAGATGGCCTTTTTCCAATCTACTCTTTCTTCCCTTACGACTCAGCAGAAACTTCTCGTTACATACCGTAGTAGATTTTCCCTTCCCGTTTTCTCCCTGACCTTTCTTTCGGGCGACTATTGAGAGAACACAGACCCTTTTTTATCCTCTTCTTCCTCCCTACCGAGTCTTCTCTCTTCTCTCCTCTGTTATCAGGAAAACGGCGCGACGATCGGATCGCTTCTTCGGTCCTACATCCCGTGCAATGGCTGGGCCCGTTAATTCTGGCCTAGTGTCATAGCACTTGACTTCCGAAGGTCCTCCGGTCGCGCAATATTCCATTTTCCTCTCCATCGTTTTTAACTTGCCGCCTCCCTTCTTTCCTCCTTTTTGTGCGTAATAGACTCGACTCCATAAACTGATCCCGTGGACTCCATTTTCTTCTGGTGTCCCTCTCTCCTTTTGTGCGTATCGATTTCTTGTCCCGTCCGATGATTCCAAATTCAACTAAATTTTGCCTTCCCCCCTAACCCCATAACTTAATTTTTAACCCGAATTCCATCGATGTTGTGGATCGCCGAAGGATCTGTCTTCTAGGCTTCTTTGTTACTTCAATGCAGTTAGTTCTCGGCCTGACCATTCCCTCCTTCCCTTTTCGATTGGCGTGTTTTCTCTTCCCCCTCTCCTTTAGACTAGCCGCTTCTTCTTGACCACACGCTATCTACTGCTGGACGCTTCAGGGACGAAATTTGATTTAACTTTAAAGACTACTTCTAACCTTTTTAGTTTCCCCCCGTTTCTAAAAAGTAACATTTGGGAAACTACTTTCCGTTTTTCCCCCCTTCTTTGCGAAACTGCCTCTGGTTTGAAGTCCCCTCTTCCTTCTACGCCTTCTTTTAGTTTCTTTGTTTCTTTTGGTGTCTTCTTTATTTTTTTCTTTTCTTTTCCCCCACCTTTTTGTTTTTCTCTCAGTTTGAGCTGAGTACCAATCCACCTTCGCTTTGGCGCTGGGCTGTATCTACCTCGTGTTTTGTTTCCTCTAAATTTATACGTCGCCCTTAAACATATCATTACTTCTTTTCACTCTCTCGGTCCCTGAAGTTTTCCTTCTTTTTTTTCCCTCGCCTTTTTTACTCTCTACCCCTCCTTGAGTCGAAAGTAAGGATGAGCTTTTACAACTTCCATCGTCCTTCCTCTTTCAGTCGATGCGGACATGAGTGTTCCTACCGTCCTGCTCCTCTCTCCTATCTCTTCCCTCATTACATACGATCCCCCAATACCCCCCGCAATTCTCAGTCCCCCCCCCCTTCAAGCGTGCGACTCTACCGACCCTTTTACTCAGCGGCTGGTCACCCCTATCTTCCCCACCTCCGACTACAGTGACGCTGATAGACATTAGTCTCCCCCAGCTAAGGAAATCCCTAATGCCTCCTACTTCCTTGCGCTCACAGCTATCCCTCGATGTTGAACAAAGCATCTGTCAAGATTGTGTCCGCATTTCTTTTTTCGGCTCTCCTCCTCCAAAGCCGTAGCGATGGGCCTGTTCAACCCTTCTTGCTGCAGTGGGGTGTTTTTGTTTCAATTGCTTCTCATTCGTATTTACCCGGACCTCCTTTCCCGAGACCGTAATCGCTCATTCGGTGAATTCTTTACTTGACTGACTTCGAATTTCTTTTCCCCTCACACCGAATTGCAACGCGCAGGCTCTCGCACCTGTCCCTCTGCCCCCGCAATCTTCCTGAAAGAACCGGTTAACTTGTCTCGCCGTCCAGCGTGTTTTCTTTTCCTACCGTTACTCCCCCATAAAGTGGTTGCAGGCACAGACACAATACAGGACATCGTCCTTGTGGCGGGTCCCCCTTCCCCTTTCTATTGACGTCCATGTAGGACGGAGCAGCCGTTCATTTCCCCTTTTTTTTTTTTTTCCCTCTTCTTTTGGTTCCTTGCGGTCTTTCAGTTTTTTCCTAAACGCGCTCCCGTCAAGCTTGCTCTCCTCCTCCTTGTTCATCTTCTCCGAGGTACAGAAATCGAAGTTCTTTCCCTTCCCCACTATTGGTATTTTCGCTTCTATAGGAATTGAGCCGAGTCCTCACATTTCGGGTCTCCTCCTCTTTGACTCCTCGCTAGGCCGCTTTGCCGAGCGTGTCCGCCCGTGGAAATTCCTTTATGTCTAACATGTTTGCGCTCATGACCGCATCTTCTTTTGTTCTCCCCCTTCCTTGTGGGTGATGCAATGGCTCTTTCTGTCGGCGCTACTTCTCCATCCTCCCTCCTTTTTATCTGCCCTCTTTTTTCCTGCCCCCCTGCCTAATTGTGATGTTGTATGGACCCTTCGCCGCCTTCTTCTCCTCATAAGATTGTAAAATTTAGAAGTGGAATTTCTGTTTTTCCTTTTCTTCCGGGAGAAAACTCACCTACCCCATGTCAAACTGATTATGGTGCAACGCTTTTCCTTCGCTCTCGTGCCTTCCCCTATCTTCTGCTCCTCTTTTTGCGGCGGGGGAAGCATCTAGGCTGACAGAGCACGTATTGCTGGTTGTCGACCCCTCGCCTTTATACGCGAAAGCATTGGCATTCCGTCCGCGCGCGTTTCCTTCGTCGTTCCTTTTCTCTTCCCCCTGAGTGAAACAAACCATTCAGTGATGTAGTGCCGATAATTCTTGCCTACGATCTTTTACTTGGCTCCCCTTTTCTTTTTATTTGACGTGGTCTTTATCTCTTCCCGGTCTACCTGGAATAGTTGGAGTCACCACTTGCAAATTCATCTCTCTCTTCCTCTTTTTTGTGAGTTTTTCTTTGCTTGCTTTTGCTTGGCAGAACAATTTTCATATTATGTTTTTTCGCCCGATCCCCTCTCGTTTCCCCCCCTCTGTTCGCCCAAAGGTAGTAAAACTTCACCCTCAGCGTCCTCTAGGATCTCCCCTACATCAGGCTCAGGTTTGGACTCGATTAGCGTCTTTCCTCCTCTTATCAGTCTCGGCCTGGCGGCTTAGACTTAGGAGGGCGAGGAGCACCAGTTTATGGTACGCCAAAGTTTCCCGTGGCCTCCACCCCTTTGCTTTCTTCTACAGCAGAATTAGCTTGGCTTAAAGACGATTAGGCTAATTCATAGCTGCCTTGAGTTTCTCTGGTCCTCCTCTTTTTTCCGTAGGAGTTGTTTCGAAATATTCCGTAAAACCCATCTTTCCCCTCAGCTATTCCCCGATTTTTCGTTCCCCCTCTCCAAGTGGGGTACGTCGTTTCTCCTCCCCCCTTTTCCCCATCCCGGTTGAAGTGACATGAGGAAAACTGCATCGTTTTTCCCCCTTTCCTTTCCTTCCTTAGCGCCTAACCCTAACATCCCGGCATCACCCCCCCTTCTCTTTGGGATTCTCCTTTTCTTTCAAGGGGTGCTTCCTGTACAACAGGCGTCCTTCCCCGTGCACGTGAACATAGCAATTACCTCTTCTCAGTCCTGGTCTTTCTTCTTTGACCCGGACAAGTCCAGGGGATGCTATAGCTGCCATTTCCCTAGCCCTCTGCTTCGGGCAAAATCTTTCCTTTAAATGCCATTCAGGCCCCACCTGGATTGTCCTGCTGGTTGTTCTATGACCAGGCCTTCTTGTGGCTTGACGAGCCGGCGTAATCTTTTCCTCCTTAAATGTCCAGACATCCCCTTCACTCATCGAAGCGTTCGACCCCAGAAGAATCGTTTTTTCCCCCCCTTCTTTCCCTTTCCCTACATGGACATCAAATAACCCATTTTTTTGTTTCAGAACCGAAAACACAGCTTCCTCACACCGAATGGCATGCTTTGCGTTGCCTGCCGCTCCCCCTATTGATGGTGTTTTAGTTGTCCTTCGGAGTAACGACCGCTCTGCTTTCGCCCAGAAAATTTCCCACTTTCTTCCTCTTTGGTTGAAATTTGACTTTTTGCCGAATTTTTTATTCCTGTCCTGGCGTTTCGGTGGATTCCCAAATGCTCCATTTTTACATTTTCAAATGAATGCCGCAAGCGTTCTTTTTCCGTGATTTTCCTTTTCACCCCCCCCAACCCCCCCCCCCCCCCCCCCTTTTTTTCCTTTTGAAAGAAGGATCCTCGGTTCCACGGGTAAATTACCCCTTTCTTCCTTCCTTTGTTTTAGCGGTTATCCGGAAACCCCGACCACTTTGCTCCCTTTCTTTCACCCCCAGCAGGATAGTTATTTTAGTGCGAAGAAGGAGTAGGCATTACTCCATTGCCCTTTTTTCCTTCTTTCCGCTCCCTCCCGCATTCGGAACTTTTAGTACGCGGCGGGGGTGGGTTATGACCTTTTCTGTACAGCGAACTCCGGTGGCTAGTCGTTTTCTTCCTTTTTTTCGATAGCAAGACAGGAAGGTAAGTCATGGTCTTCGTTTCTCAGTCTGCTACCAATTCGACCCTCTCCTCCTTGCGCATCCCGCGGTCCTTCCTTGAGTTTGATTCCTATTCTCCCTTCTAGTATCTCTTCCAAAGCTGTAACAAATTTTTATCCCTGGCCCCAGATTCTTTTCTTGTTTTAGGGTTTCCCCCTCTTTCTTGTTCCCTCTTTTTCCACATTTCCCCCGGGGTTCCACCATTTCTCAATTTAGACTGAACCCCTTCCCTTTTATACTTCCCTACGAGGATTTTTCGCTCTCTTTAAGAGTCAACCCAGTGGCGTCGGTTCTTTCCCAAAGCTGGACCTTGTCCTTCTTTCCCTGCATTTTATCTTAATGTGAGACATTTAGCCGCAGCGCGTATCCTCGTTTTTTCGTGCTGGAGTCCTGAGATCGACTTGCCAAGATACTCTTCTCCTGTGAGTTTTTCGTCCGCAGATAACTGCGCCCGCCATCCTCCCTCGACCTGAGTGCCTTCTCGTATAAACATGCATCTTCATTTTTTTTACCCCCCCCCCTCCGTATCTCTCTTGAGTTTTGAAAGAATGGTTTTTCCAAACCATTTATGGTTCCTTCTCACCCCCCCCCCCCCCTCCCCCCCCCATCCCGTCTGGCCTTGTCCTTTTTTTCTTTCACGAAGACTGAAGATGAGTCTGATTCTTTCTGTCGGCTATTACCCCATTTAGCGTCACTTTTTTCTCCTTGGTCTGCTCGATGTGAGAGCGGTAGGAGTCCCCTTCGGAATTCTTTCTTTTGGTGCTATTTCCTCTTTTTGACTATGTTCTTTTCCCCCCCCTATCAGAAAATTAGCCTCTTTATTCATCCCCCCTCGTTCCGACCCCTCCTATACGGCAACCTGCCCTTTCTCTTCTCTTCTTTTCGAGACGAACAGCCGGCGGAGAGAAACTCCTGGTATACTAGCCCTGTGGAAATACGTGATTTTGCCTCTTAAAGACTCCTATGACGTTCGGTAGCGCATTCTTTACTTGGCGGGTTTTTGGCTTCTTTCCCCTTTCTGTATCTCTCCCCGGAAGAAGGTGAAACTTTATCTTCATGCGTGTCTACTTTCCTCCCCCTCCTGTTTTGATGAGTGCACCTCTCCCCAGCTGCACGATCAGGGTCACCATTTGTCATCTCGCTATCATCTGCCTACCAGTAGCATTCCTAAACCGATTCTGCCCTTAGTTTTCTCCTCCCGATAGATTTATTGAATTGAACAACTTTTTTTTACGGGTACAGCTTCCCATTCTGATTCTTTTTCGGTCTATTCCGTAGACCCGATTTTTCTCTTGTCCTTCTTCCTTTTGTGAGTATGCAGGCGCGATCACCCCATCTTCTATTTCTCATGCCCTAGAATGTTGTGTGCTCCTCCGCCCCCTCCTTTTCGTCAACCCTTACTACCTTTTTTCTTTCCTCCTTCTTTACAAAGTGATGTCAGCGCCGCTGCGGTCCTCCTGTAGCTCTGCTATACGTCCCATCTGTTTTAGCGTTCCTCTACCCCCCTCCGCTCTCAGTGGGACCTGACATCCGCCGCCCCTTGTTCGCCATCATAGATTCCCCCCGTAGTATCCGTCCCCTTCCCCTCTTACGTTCCCTCCCCCCCTTTATTCTTTTCCAGCACTAAGGGCCGCCGAAAGAGCAGTCCGACTCCCTTCGTATTCTCAGTGACCCTGACGTCAGGCCTCTTCCTTTTATTATCCCTCGGACACATAAATAAATTTTTGGAACATATGTCACCGCTCTCACCCCCACATAACCCCTTTTTTTCCGCAGGACATCATTTCGCTGCAGGTGGATCATCTGACGGCCGCCAGGGTTTCTTCTGCGTATCCGGACCGCAGGTGTTCGTAGGCCTCCCATTCCTTCAGTTCCCTTGGTTGAATCTGATCTCGGTTTCTCCCTCTAACTGTGCTTCTATCTCCCCCAAACGTCTGCGTCCTCCTCCGCTCCATTAAAGACAATCCTGGAGATCAGGGAGATCCCGTTCCCTGTCCCCCTTTTGATGGAACCTCCAAGTATCCGTCCGGTTTTACCTCGCTATCTGCCCTGAGGGTCATAAGAAAGGTAATGTTTACGGTTCTAAATTGTAGTTAACGTTGTCCCCTTGTTACTTTTTCCTTCTTCCACCTGAAACCCCCACTGGTCGCCCGTATTCCTCTGGCGCTGGGAGTAAGAATGTTTTTTTTGCCAGATTTCCCCCTACGCGATTCTCCTCCCTTACGTTAGCAACTTGAGTTCGCGAAAAACGTAAGGGCTACCCTCGGTTTTTCTCTTAGTAGCCGGTTCGTCCTATTGGGCGCAGGCGGCTGTCTACTTTTCCTTTTCCTAATTCTTTATAGAGGAAAGCCCCGCGATAAACAGTCCACGCTGACCATCTTTCCTGGCTTGTCGCTTACCCCCTCCTTGATGGTCAAATCTTTCTCCCCACCCCCCCCCCCCCCCCCCCCCCCCCCACACCCCCCACGCCCGTACTGACATGCCCCGAGAGCCTCATTATCGTCCCTCTTGTCAAGGTAACCGACGATGCCCTAACTCTTTTTCGCGTCCATTAAGCCCCGATAGCTTTGCTTTTCATTTCAAATCGATCCCGATGTTTCGTTTTTTTCCTTTTATTCGCGCAAAAGCCGAGCGTCATGTTACGGTAAACCCCTTTTTTGTTTTACAGTTTGCCCCCTCCCCCTGAAGGGACTTATTCATCCCCCCCTCGTCCCTCGAGTTCTGCATGTACCCATTGTACGCGACACGTCCGTTACCATGAGGAGATCCTTCCTTTTCCTCAGGCGTTGTCCCCCCTTTTCCCTAAAAATCAGCAGGCTTCTCAAATTTACAAGCCTTCGGTAAACAACCCTTCCGTATCTTCCCCTTCTTTTTGACCTGTTATAAGACAAATTGCGTGCTGATTGAAGAATCCTTTCCCCCCCCCATCATCGTTTTATGGCATTCACACCTCCCAACTAAGGCAACATCTGGTGCCGCTCTTGGGGGCTTCACACGCATTTCTTCTTTCTTCCTTTCAGTAGTCGTGCTCATCATTTTGCCACAAGTTCATACTTTTCTATTCGCTCGTTATTCCTTTCTTTCTTAGTTCGGATATCCCTCTGAGCAGCAGAGTGTTATCACCTTTTTGCACAATTCGCCCCTCTCCCTCTCTCTTCCCTACCCTTCGAAGGATTTAATCAATTTCTTTTATCGTCTTCTATATCGTTCAGTGACTCACCTGGCATTCATTTTCGTGTGAAGGTTTGGCAAACGCCGACGAAATCTGCTTTCCGGATTTCTTAGTATTTCTCCCCCCGCTGCGTGCATCGGTGGACGAGAATCACCCCTCCCGCTGATGGCCTCTCTTTCTTTTCCTCTTCCCAGAGTATTTTGGGGGGTTTTGTTGTTTTGGTTCTTCATTTATTAGGTGTTATGAGATAAGCCCACTGCGCCTCATGGTTTAGGACCACCTCTTCCTTTTTTCGCATGTTTCCCCTCTTGCATTGGATTTGATGCGCCCGTTAATTCAGCCTTCCCTCCTATCCCTCTTTTTTAAATATTCTTTGAAGTGGTCTTTTTGGCTGAAGAATGCGCGCCCCATGCCTTCTCTTTTCCCTTTATTTGAAGATACAACTTAGACAGAGACGAATGATTTCGTATCGCTTTTCATTCTTCGTCCTTTCTTTTTTTTTTTGTGTTCCTCATATCGTCAGAATCTCTTTTTTTTTTCCATGTTATGCGAGTTACAATCTTTTTTTATCAGCGACATACCTTCTATTTCAAGCCGGTATGCCCTCTCGCTCCTCAGGTCTACTTCTTCCCCCATTTCTCGTCCCACCGCTAATGATTTCTTCCCGAAGGATGCGACGGCTCCTTTTTTTTCTCCTTTTTCTACCCTCTTTTTAATGGAGAAGATCTCTTATCGGATATCATTCGAAGACATCTGCTCTTTTGACAAGCCCAG
>Ga0179593_1575010_pt1 | contig 11257 bp, 12 predicted proteins | sample CZODoug2_1_08_16_FD_185931 | JGI IMG/M metagenome (GOLD analysis project Ga0179593, IMG submission 185931) | Vadose zone soil fungal communities from Angelo Coast Range Reserve, California, USA - CZODoug2_1_08_16fungal (PacBio error correction) | ecosystem: Environmental > Terrestrial > Soil >... | reverse complement strand
CCCGTTTCCTGATTGGATTACAGCCTTGACCCGTCTTTTTTTCTTTTTTTTTTGGTTTGTGTTTTCGTTTTCATCAACATGTGGCATGTCCGTTGTGAGTACGTTCCTTTCAGGTTGCCCCTGTAAGGTCACGCTTGTGGGTCTCATAACATTGTCCAACATCTTACTTTTGTTTTTCTCAGATTGCTTTGTCTTTCGTCGATTGATGCCAATTTCGTTTGACCCCCTCCAAATTGGTATGTGGACAGTTCTGTTGCTCCCCGGGGTTTGGTCGGGAATTCCCGGTTTTGACGCTTCCATGTGGCGCCCCTTACTGCAAGAGGGTGCTCTGCTTGTTCTTTTGGCCGTTTCTTGGCTGAAGTTTTATGCCCTCATACCCGCGTTCTGTGGACTTGACCATATTTTTTCAATTATTTACACTGGCTATTGGTGTACCGGTTTTCACCTTTTGTCGAGGTCTATTGAAGATTCTGGAGAGGGATCTTCTGGTGAAAATTGCTGGCTCTCCCCTGATCTCGTACCTTCTATTACCTTTTTTTCTTCCCGCCTGCGGTTTTTTTGGGCGCTGGACACCTTTGACGCTTGACGTTCCTAGTTTGTTTGCACCTTTCCCAAATTTTTTTTTCCTGCTTTTTTCGCGACCCTGCCGAAGTTATTCCCAGTTTCCCCTTGATGCAAAAATCGTTTCCCCCCTGTCATTTCCTTGTCGCGGTGCCAGCCGACCTAAGTGGGCACGGTCGTTTCAGGGCCGGTGTTTCCCCCGTGGTCCCCTTTTCTCCCCGGGAGACGGCTTTTTTTCCCACGCGAAACCCGTTGATTTCTTCTTTGCTCGGAGTTTTTGTGGGCTAGACAGGGCTGGCAGCATTTTGCTGCCTTTAGGTTTAGTTTAAGTTTTTTCCTTTTAGACGGGTGGGGGGGGGGTTGCTCCACTGCTGGCCGTTGGTGGAATGGTTTGCCCCTGGTTCCCCCCCTCCGATTTCCAGTTGCTGTGGTTTTCAACCGGATCTTGCTTATTTTTTGAATTTTCCCAGGTCGCTATCAATTCTTTGGTTGGGCTCGACGCCAATAATTATGTCCCTGCTTACCCCCCTTTTCCGGCATGAGAATGGCGCCACGTGACCCACGTGAACCCAGCACACTTTACCCCCCTTTTTTTTGTTCTTTTTTTCATCCCTTTTCGACATTACGGCACGTCCTCGGGATGTCTCCGCCCCCCCCGATGCGACCTCTCCCTGACCCCCTTCTATTCTTCGGCAGGGGTTCCACCCGGTACTCTTTAGTGTAGCTTATATCAACCGTATAGCCTGGGATTGTGTACTTCACGAATCTTTTTTTGACTTTCCGATAGTTTTCTTCTTTTTTTTTTTTCTCTCACGGAAATGTCAACTCCGACTCCATCCTCTTCCGTTTGTCGGGCACCCTACTGGCAGGTTTTTTTGTTTTTCCAATCGGGTGGGTCCCCCCCCCTGGGCCAAAGGTGTAAGCTTTTTTCCCCGGTTTTTTTTCTTTCCATTCTCAGTCCCCACCTCTTTTTTTTCCTCCCGGATGGACGCAATTTGCGGCGTGGCCACCACCCCTGGTGTTGGCTTTTTACACATTCATTTCCTTGCTTCCCGCTTTCGTCCTTTTCTCCGGCCCTGATGCCCCTTCGGCCTTTTGCCCCTCGTCCCCCTGTCCGGTTTTCCGGCGCTGTTTTCGTGTTTTTCATTGCGGCCACCCTTTTTTTTTAAACGTGTAACCTCGTTTTATTGGTACTGTTGTCCCCCCCTCTCCTCTTTTGGGTATGTTTCTACAAACCCCCCCCATCCGAGGTCTCAACGGTACCCTTTGCCGCAATGATTTCTCAACAGTGGTTTTGCCCCTCCCCGATCGGGCATTATTCTTTTTTCCGTTTGCCGGACCCATTTTTTTTTGGTCAGGTTTTTTGCTTTACGGCTTTTTTGCCGAGGGCTTTGTTATCCTCCATCGCCCTCCCCCCCCCTGCTTGTCTTCGAGGAGTTTTTTTTTTCCTGGAGCTAGCCTCCCTGACAATACCCCTTTTTTTTGGTCCCCCCTGGGTGCTTGTGCCCTCAGGCCCACTTGTCATTGCTTTTTTTTTTCCACGTGCCCTTTTTGGGCCGATTTTAACCCCTTCTCGCTTGTGAATTTTTCGATTTTTTTTCCTGGAATTGGATGTTTTTACATTCAGGGATTTTTTTTCCTAGTTTCAGTCATCCCTCCACTATGCGTGAGCCAAGACTTAAGTGTATTACTCCCCCTATTAGTGTATTTATTAATTTGGTTTTTAACATTCCGGCTGGCCTTTCGTCGGAGCTATTCTTTTTTGCGGGATTTTTTTTTTTTCAGCCCTTAGCTTTTTGCCTGTTTTTTTCTTTTTTTTTTTTTCTGGTTCTTTTTTTTTGATTTTGATCAGTGTCTTCCTTTTTTTTGAGTTGCTGTGTTGGTTTCCCCCTTTCGGCTCTTTAGGGCGTTAGGGGTCCTTTGAATGTTTCACCCCTTCCGTTCTGCTTGTTTTTTTTTTTTACATATTGTCCCCCCCCTGGCGTCTTTGGCCAACAATGTGAATTGATAACTCGCTTTTTTTGTTCCTCTCTCCTTTCTCACTCATTTTTCTGGTTGGCAACAACATTTTCCCGCGTTCCGTCCTGCGTCTGGGCAACAGCTATTCCTTTCCCCCGCCGTCGCGCCCCCTTCCCTTGGGTCGCTTTGCTCCCACGGGGGCTATCATAAATTTACCGTTGCCGAGGTTTTTTAAACCCTGTTTTTTTTTTTCCTAAATTTCCACCGTGTGGCACCTTTGTCCCTTGTAATCCATCTTTATTTAGATGTGCACTTGCCCGCCGCTCTTTCCACCTTTTTGTGGTCTGGCTCCTTTTTTTGCCGAGTTCCTCCGTTTTTCACTGTTTTATGGGGAAAATACATCCCCTTCTTTTTAGGTTTTATTTGACGTTTAGTTCGGTCGCGTCCCCCCCCCAAGTTTTCCGAAATATCTTTTTTTCTGACCCGTTTCTTCCGGGTTGTTTCCGAAGTCTGCAGTTCTCGGGTTGGGCCGTCTTTAGTTGACCCCCCAATGTTTTTCTCGGTTTTTCTCACGCCGTTTTTCCCCCCCAGCTCGTTCGCCCGCGCTTTTGGTCAACCCTGGAGTCCCCTCACCTCAGGTGGCCTCCCACCGGTTTTCGATATTTTGTATTTCCCCTTTGATTTTATTCCTTCCCCCAGTCGCCCGCACAATGTCTTTTTCGCGTTTTTTGAAACTTTGTGTATTGTTGGCGCGGCATTCTTTTTTCCTCTCCACCCTGCAGGCTGATTCCCCAGCGCTGTGGGATCGGGCTACCCTTTTTGAAGCCTTTGCGACTTTCCCCTTTTCGCGTGTCGTCCCCCGCCCCGCTTGAGGTGCTTTAAGTTTTTTGCGTTTGTGACATTTTTTCAACCGTCGGCCTTGACCTCGACCTCAGGCCATTCGTGCGGGCCCGTTAGTTAATGCTTGTTCCCGGCTTTTTTTTAACCCGAGTTTGGTACTTTTCAGCTTTTCTGGTTTTCCCCCACTTTTCTGCTCAGCCATTTCTTTTCAAACTGTTTTTGGCGTATTTTACGCTGTTTTTTTGCCCTTTTTCTCTTTAACTTTTTGCGGCCAGTTTTCCCCGGGTTTTTTTTCTTGTATCCCTCAGGCGCATGCCTTTTCTCGATTTTTTTTCCTCCTTTGTAAACCCCCGAGCTGTTCGCCGGTTCTGTGGTGCTACCTAGGCCCCCCCTTTCCTGCTGGTGTTTTTTCCCCTTTTTTTCTTTTTTTTTTCCCTTTTTGGTTATTTGATGATTTTCTTCCTTTATTAAAGTTTGTGCTTTCAGTTTTTTTTTTTGTCTGGTTTTGATTGACCCGGTTTGATTTTTTTTTTTTTTTTTTTTTAGTTTTTTTTTTTTTATATTTCCTTTTTATCTTCTGTTCCTGCCCGCTTTGCTGCAATTTACTCCCCTTTTGTCAGACCTCCTAAATTTCTTTGTCGATTGCCTGATTCGTTCATCTTATGCTTGATGAACACTTCGTACGTTGATTTTTTTATTGTCCCCTTCCCTCCCCCCCCTTCCCGGGTTAACCTCTTGATAGGGGTTTTTTTTCTTCTTTTTTTTTTTTTTTCGGTTTTTTCGTGGTTTTTGTTCCACGCCCCCCTCGGTCGCCTTCTGGCGTTCCTTTATGTGATTGCCTAGCTCGTGCTGCCTTCCGTTCGTGGTCTGGCCCTTGTTTTTCTCTTTGGAGCGGGTTTTTGCCGGACTCTTTTTATACATTTTTTTTTTTATGCGTTCTTTTGTTATTGTATCTTTTCTTGTCCCCTTTCCCATAGTCCTAGAAACTTTGAGATTTTTTTTTTTTTTTTCTTTTTTGTTTTTTTTTTTTGTCGGGTGGATTTAAGGTTTTTTTTTTGTTTACACCCGCCTTTTTGTTTGGTTGTTTGTTTGTATTCTTTCACTGAGATTTTTTGAGTTTTTGAAGTGGCGCTGGTCATTCGTTTCTTGCCGGTTTTTCCTTCAGATCACTACTCTTCCCAGATCTCTCTGTTTCAGGGGGTCTCTTCCCCGACACCTTTTCTGCGCGGGTCTTTTGTCGGACCCTTTTGTCCGGTTTTCCTCACCGTTTCTTTCTCGACCTTGCCCTGGTGACTTCCCCCAGTTCATCACAAGGGATTTTCCCTCGGCACCCATCCTCTTCCTTTCATCATTCCCTTTTTTTATTTTTGCTTTTTTTCAGCTGCCCCGGAGTTCCGGGATTTCCTTTCAAGAGGATCCGGCTCACATTGTTCATTTCTCCGGTTTCTCTTCCCCCGGATTTCCCCTCGGCAAAGTGTCTCGTTTGCGGTCCGACCTTGTTTCTCGACCCTTTTTTTAAGCCTGTCGGCGGGCTGTGGCTTGCGCTTGAATTTTTCGCCTTGTCCCTTTCAATTCCCATTCAATCACTACAGGGGTTTGAAGGCAGTTTCTGTATCAACCCCCGTGGGGGTTTCCCCTCCGGGATTAGACATCTCTCTTTTTTATGACCCACCCTTTGACCCCCCCTTCGCCTTTCCACCTTTTCCCGAGTCCTTGGTGGTTTTTTTTTTTCTTTTTGTTTTTTTTTTCTTTTTTGCCCCCTCCTCCGCACTTTTTTCTTTTGGACACTTTTTTTTTTTTCTTCGTGTGTCCCGACCAAACTTTTTTTTAGGCTCGGGCTTTGGACTCCCCGCCCCTTATGATTGTTTTTACCCCCCGGCCAGCGGTCCTAACACACACACTTTACCTTGGAGCCGTTAAGTCCCTCTTGTAGTCATGTTGCCATTTTTTTTTGCCCCCCCCGGGCCTTTCTGCGTGCTTGTGAACTGCGATTTGGTTCACTGATTCACCTCCTCCGCCCATTCTTTTATTATTTTGTTCGTTTTGGCCCTTCTGTGCCACGTTTCCCAGCATGACTTCCGGCTTTTTTTTTGAGGTCATTCCTCTTTTTGGGTTTTCCCAAGGTTCCTCGCGTTTTGTTCTTTCACCAGCTACGCTCTCCCCACCCCCCCTCCCGGCTTTCTTTCTTTTGCTTTTCGATGAGGAACCCTAGGGCCTCTTGCGGCTGTCTCCCGCTCCGTCCCCCCTGGCACTTCCCCGTTTTTGCGTTTCTGTGTGTCCTTTTTCGTCTTTTGCACCTCCCTCTGGTTGGATTCTTTGGCGGCTTTCTGGTACCGTTGCCCCTTCTCGTTATATTGGGTTTTTTGTTTTTGTTCTTCTCCCCCTTGTTTTTTGTTGTTGCTTCGTGCGCCCCCCTTCCCCAATCCTCTTCCCCCTGGTAACATTTCTTTGTCCGCAATTGTTTTTTTCAAACAGTGGGCGCCTTTTTTCGCGTCTTCCCCGGACTCTTTTCGCTCCCCCTTTTTCTGGGTTGCTTGGCGTTTCTCCTCGCACCTTATTTTTTTTTCACCTCCTCGCCGCAAACTTTTTGCGTTCCGCTCTCTTTTGGTCCTGATTTTCTTGTCACTTGACCTCCGCCCCCCAGGTTCGGTCACCCTCCGTCGTCCTTTTTGTTTTTCCCCCCTTTTTTGTTTGCCCCGGTCTTTTTGGCCGACCAACTTTTAATCGCCCTTTCATCTTCGGATTTAGTTTGGGGTTTTTCATTCACTTCTCCTCCTCCTACCAACGTTTTTGGATGGTGGGTCCCTTTTGAATGCCATTTTTTTTTTCCATGACTATTTCTTGCTCCCCTACTCTTTAAATGTTTTGCTCAAACCCCCCTTTCCTTTTGCTTCTCTAGTTAGTCTTTGTTGGTCGCCCTTCCCCTTTTGATGTTGGGCGGGGTTTCAGCCCGTTTATCCTGTCCCCTTGTTTTTTTTGCGGGCCCCACCTTTTTTCCCGGGCATGATTTGCTGTTCTTTTGCTTTTCACGTTTGCCTTCGTCTTGAATGCGACCCTGTGCCTTTTATCATTTCCACAATTGCTGGCGTCGTCTTCTTTCCACACAAACTTTCCCTTTTACTTCGTCCATGTGCATGTTCCCTTCCCCAGATCTGTTTTTTTTTTTTAATTCTGACTCTTTTTTCTCGGGTAGGGGCTGTTTCCCCCCGACCAAGCTTTTGGTTTTCCCATGGGACTTTTTTTTTCTTCCCTTTTCGCGTTAATTCGGCTCGAGCCCCCCTAACACTGCGCGGTGCCTTTTCGGGGCTCTTTTCGTCCTCCTTTGCCTCCCCCCTTCTGAAGATATCTTTCAAACTTTTTCCTTCCCCCTCCTCTCTGCCTTTTTTTTCCTGGTCGGCTGTTTTACGAGGGCCTCGTCCACTGTACCTGTCTTGAAAGAATTCCCCTCCTTTTTTCGCCCGTTCCCCGTTTTCCCCACCGAGCGCCGTTCTCCCGTTCCTTCAGTTTGTTCACGGCCCCCCCCCCTGCAGGGATCGGGCCTTTTTTTGCCTGTTTTTCCCCTTCCCGTCTCTTTGCGTTGTCCCCAAGCTTTCTGCTTTTTTTTCCGGCCTTTATCGTTTCCATACTTGCGTCACCCACATCGGTCAGTTTACCGACATACAGGGATATTCTCCTTTTTTAACTTCCCCCTTTCACTCCCACCCGCTCTCCCCAGCTTGTTTTTGCCCCCACCATCCTCCCTTCTCAGTGAATATTTTACCCACGGCACCTTCCAGATTCTATCTTCCCCCCCTTTACCGGCCCCCTTTTTACGCCCCCACATGACCCCATTTTGCGCCCCTTCTTTCCCGATCCTTTTTTTTTTCCCCCCCGCTCCCTCGTCTTTTTCCCCTGATTCATTGTGGGTTTCCCCTCTCAACGATATTCTCTTCCCTGATGACCCCGACCCGCGCAGTTTTTGGGAAACTCGTGAGTTTTTTTCATTTTTTTTCAATTTTCAGCTTCACCGAGGATTGTATTATTTTCTCTCATTGTCCTTCGGGCTCCCCCACCATTTTCACTAAAGTCTCCTTCGGCTCGCCCTGCTAGATTAACACCCCCAGTGCCCCCCTCCCCCTGAATGTCTCCCGATTTCTTCTTGTAATTGGGTTTCGTCGGGATTCTCCACCAATGCCCTCCCCCTCTTTTTTTCCTACATCACTCGTTTCTTTTTCTATTTTATCCTTAATGTCTGATGTTTTTTCTGGTTGGTCCCCAGATCTTTCCACCCGCTGATATTTTTTTTTCCACCTGGTCGTGTGCGATGTTTTTTTTAATTTTCGTTTTCCTCCACCTTGTTTTAGCCTTTTTTTCTTTCCTTTATTGACCTTTTGTTTTTTTTTGTTTTTTCTCTCTGCCGTTGTGTCTTCTTTTTTCTGCCCTTCTTCTCGGGTTTCCTTTTTTTAAATGTTTTGGGCCTTCCCCCTTTTGGTCCCCTCCCCCCCTTTTTCCCCTGGCCGTTCCTCGATTTTTTTGATGCAATTTTTTCGTCGTTTGTCTCCTTCCCTTCACATTTATTTTCTCTCGTTTTCCCCTCGATTTTTTTTTTTTTTTCTGGGAGTGGCGTTTGTTTTTTTTTTTTTTTTTTTGTTTCTTTTTTTTTTTTTGCTCGTGAGAACTCCCCCCCTTTCCATTTCCGGCCCCCCCCCCCTTGCTCCCCCCCCTTTTTACTTTCCTCGCGTGATGCGTTCTTTTCCTGTGCGTTTTTGCTTTTTTGAGTCGTACTTTTTTTCACTCTCCACAACCCCTCCTATTCTTTTTTTGACTTCCGCTTTGGACATTGGTCTTCTCCATAGTCATCATCCCTTCTGGCTAGTTTCTTTGTTTGATTTTTTTCGATGTTTTTTTTTTTATTTTTTTTTTTTTTTTTTTTTTTTTTTTTTTGCGCTTTTGTGGGGATTTTTGTTGGGCTCTTTTTTGCGATGGACCTGCTTTTTTTTTGCTTTGTACTCCTCGTCTGATTCTCACCCTTGCTTACGGGCAGTCCGATCCCTTTTGTTTCTTCCTTAACCCCCCCTTCTTTCTGCGTTTCCACTCTGTTTTTTTGCCGCTCACGTCTGCTGTTCGGCTCCCCTTTGCCGAATTTTCCAGTCATTTGGTCGTCAACCCTCTTTGCCCTCTCCCCCTCGGCTTCTCTTGCACTTGATTAAGATTTCCTTTTCAAGCTTGTCCCCTCTCTTCATCCCCTCCGGCATGTCAATCTCTTTTTTTGGTGACGGCTGGCCATGACGTTCCCAGGCACCTTTTTTTTTTTTTTTGTTTCTAGGTTTTTTGAAGCATGGTTCGCCCCCTTTTCGCGACCCGTTCGTTGTTCATGCGCGCGTTTCCCCGTTTGCTTTTCGCCCGGATCCCGCTTTACTTTTTTCAGCCCCGTTTTTTCCCCTCCAGGCTTCTTGTGTTTTTTCATTTTTTGGCCCATACTTTCCATTTCCTTCTCTTTCTTTCACTTACGTTGTTGGGCGACGACTTTCGCCAATCAATTGTCTGAACCCCCTCCGGTCTTCGTTCAAATGGACTTCTTCCCCTCCCCCCCCTCCGAACACTCACTCCCTCATTTTCACGGGACCTTTTTTTTCATGCTCCTTTTTTCCTTTTTTCTGCCATTTTTGGGTTACCTTCCAGTCTCAAAATAGAGGTACCCTCTTCTGCCTTTCCGCCCCCCCTCCCCCTTTTACCATTTACCGTCAATTTCGTTAGCCTTCACGTTAATTTTTCATGGATTTGTGGCATTCTCATCTTAATTTCCTTTTAGGTTCTTACTCCTCCGCCCTCCACTTTGACTTACATTTTTGGCGATTCTCTCGTTGGGTTTTCCTTCGTTTGTCAAAAAATTTGTCAAAACTTACGCCCTCTTCCCTCCCTGTGGGGGCAAGGTTGTAAGACAGGCGTCCTTTCTTTTGTTTTGTTTTTTCTACCTAGGCCTCCTCCTTCTACGTCTTTTTTTTTTTCTTGCGCGATTGTTTAGGGAAAAAACACTAGGGCCTCCTTGTCTTTTTCCCCCCTCCGTCATCACTTTCCCCGGCCCTGTTGCTTTGTCCTTTTTTTTTTATGCTTTCGTGTCTGCGTTTTCCCATGTTGTCTCATGTCGGCCACACTGGGTCTTTCTGTACCTTTCTGGGGTTTTTTTTAGTTTCCAACGTTTCTTTTGTTTTTGTTTCCCTTCCTCTATACCCTGATGTACTTTCCTTGCGGCACTTCTTCCCCCAGTGGGTGCCCGGCCGGGCACTTCTTGAACCCGGACTTCAGCCTCCTTCTATTTTTGGTCAGGCTTTTATGTTTTTTAACTTCTGACTCTGTATTGTCAATTCGCCTAATGAGTCCTCGCTTTGAGGTGTGTCCTGGAAGTTTTTTTTTATTGAAAGACTTCTGGTTTTTTTTTTCACCTCCTTTCCTTACCCTTTGACCCTATCCGTCCGTCATGTGGTTTTCCAACGTGCTGAGGCCGATGACTCCGAAGTATTTGATGGTTTGTTCTTCCTTCCTACGCATCCATCACGCAGCTCCGCTGACCTTTTTTCACCTCCCCCCGGCTTTTCTTCATTTTTCCCTCTATTCCCTTACTGTGCAACCTTCTTAGGGGCCTTGCTCTTATCCTGGTCTTTATTGGTGTAAGTTTGATCAGCCTTGGCCGTGTCGGGCTTTCGAGTTTTGGACCACGTTTTTTTTTTGTGGCATATTTGTTTGTTTGGTCCCAAGGGGCCAGGTTTTCGAGTCCCCCTTTTTTTTACGCGACGCCCGCTTTGTTGGCTACAATGTTTGATTTTTGTTTTCCCACGCATTTGCCCCCCGCCCTGGTTCATTGCAGACTGAGGGTTTTTTTTTACAGATTCCTGGTTAACCCTTTTACCGCTTTTTACGTTGTCCCCAAGGCTTGGTAGCCCCCTCCGCGCCCCCCTTTCCCACCTATTTTTTTACCTTTTTTTTTTTATTTGCTTTTTGTAACGCCCGATACGAGCCGTTCCCCCCTTTTAGATTTTAACGTGGATCGCGGTGTTTTAATAATGTGGGCCGCTAGGGGATTTAGCAATATTTGTTACTGCGATTTTTTTTCTTTTTAAAATTTTTTTTATCATGTCTTTTGTCCCATCTTACCTTGCATTTTTCGGTCTAGGACTCTTTTCTGGGTACTGCTTTCCGGATTTTGCGCTTGGATTCGGTCCCGTTCCCTTCTGCCCCCAACCCCCTTTTTGCGCCCGTTCTCACGCGCCACCATACCCCCCTGATTTTCGCCTGCACCCCCCCCCCCCCCCACTTTGCTTCACTCCCCCCCCGCCCCCGCCCTTTTCCCCGCCCAATTCCGATTTAACGTGACTTTTCGTGTTTCCTTGTTTATACCCCGCGCCCCCCTGTTTCCCGGTTTTTGTTATTCCGTTTGTTTGTTTTTTGCCTCCTGACGTTTCTCTTGATCCCCCCTTTCGATCACCTCCGTTAGTTTTTTTTTTTTTTCTAGTTCTTGCCCCCTTTCTTTTTCGTCTGTTTTGTCCACACAACACTTTCGGGGCTTTTACGTTCCCCCCCTTCCACCTCCATTTGGATTTTTCATGTCCTCTTTTGGCCCTGTGCCCCCCCCTTTTTTCTTTTTTTTTTTTTTTTCTTCTTTTTTTTCTTTTTTTTTTTTTTTTTTTTTTTTTTTTTTTTTTTTTTTTTTTTTTTTTTTTTTTTGTTTTATTTTTTTTTTTTTTTTTTTTTTTTTTTTTTTTTTTTTTTTTTTTTTTTTGTTTTTTTACAAGGGATTTGTCCTCATTATTCCCCTCTTTCCCCTTGTAAAAACGTTTTTTTTTGCAGGGTTACGTACTCCTTCTCACTTCACTCTTACGTCCCACACTTTGGGCCACCGTCTTTTTTTGTTAGTTCTCTA
>Ga0179593_1477606_pt1 | contig 11257 bp, 9 predicted proteins | sample CZODoug2_1_08_16_FD_185931 | JGI IMG/M metagenome (GOLD analysis project Ga0179593, IMG submission 185931) | Vadose zone soil fungal communities from Angelo Coast Range Reserve, California, USA - CZODoug2_1_08_16fungal (PacBio error correction) | ecosystem: Environmental > Terrestrial > Soil >... | reverse complement strand
GGACCTTTGTGAAGTATGAACCCTCACCTCCTCTCTTTCTCAATCCCGTAGTCAGTTTGTCCCCCTACGCCACTCGTCTCTCTGACCTCGACACCTTAGTTTCCCCGCCAAAGTCCCAACTTTTGATGTCCGACGCTAGGTTGTCGTTGGTACGGTCTGACGTTTTACATACCTCCTATAAACCGACCCCTGTTGAAGCCCCCTTTACCCATTCCCGCCGGAAAAAATACGCGGACAATGCCTGCACTTTTTTTGCCTCTTACGGCCCTAGGAAGCGGTTTTCTAGCCGCTTAAGACCGTGACCCTTTCTGCAGCAATTATAATCCTGTGGCGTTTCTTTTTTTCTTCCCAGACCCTCTAAGGAGTGCGTACTGCCACCACCCTAAGATTTACTAGCTTCTCGTTTCGCAGTGGCCACGAGGTCACGGCTAGCCGGGTGACTCTCTCTGTTCAAGTTTGAGCCGTCCACTCCTTGAAATTCCCCCTCGGAGCTCCATGGTTGAGACTTTCTACGACATTTATACTGTTCCCTCCTCCCCCCGTTTTCTAGTACAGCCACTTAAGAAGACCGCCCTTCTGCATCATCCCCCCCGCATGACAGACAGTTTCAGTAATGAGGTCATTACCTACCGGTTCCAGCTGATGTGTCCTTTTGGGGCTTTATTTCGATCAGATTATGGTCCGTTTCGTTTCTTTTCGCGCTCATCTTTCTGTACCTGCTCCCCCTGGTTTCTTACTATTTTCATGCCAAGAACCGGAGTTTCCGTTCTTGCTGTTTTTGTCGACTCTTGCATCTCTTTGACCCCCCCGGGCCAGTGATCTTCTCCAGAACACCCAACGAAAGCCCTTTCTCGCCTCGGATTCTTTTCCCCTCTCCCGCACTCGCGGCCGAATGCACTTTTCCCCGCTCCCTTGTTCCTTTCCTTGGTGCCAGCAGTTACATTTTCACTTTGCCGTAGCTGTTTCAGGTTCTTAGTTTGCCAGCCATGGGGACTGTAACACTAACGAGCACAGGATATGCGGTGGGATTTTTGCCCCTCAGGTCGTTGTCGTACCAGGCACGCCTTATGCACCTCCCTCGTATTTCGGGTCTCAACGCCCTATTTGATTTTAGACTCTTGATCTGTTATTCGACGTAACGTTTTTACAGATTGCCACCCACCAATTTCCATCGTCTTTCAGCTCTCTCCTGCCTTTTCAGTTTCCAGCCACCTATCGCCTCGCTACCAATTCCAGACCTTCCTTTTGTTCTCCGATAATACGCTGCCACACGGGATCTATTTCTTCCCTTTTACCGCCTTTACCTAGAACCTTGATGCTCGATGACTACGCATTTTCATGCCAGCAGGTAGCTTCATTTAGCGGTCTGGCCCGACAAGGACTGTAATGCGCCTCAGTAGGCACTGTTACCCCCTATATTTAGATCGTACACATTACGGTTTCATCCCCTCCCCCGCGCCTACGTGAGAACCGAGGTCTCATTTACAGCTCATTTTCCGCTCCCGGACGATCTAGGTCCGGGGCAGGATGCCCGTTCCAATGGAACCCCCCCTTCCCTTCTAATTGTGACCCTGAAGTGATATGAGGGAATTTTCCCTGTCCCCCGAGAACCCAAAGGACGTTGATCTAATCATGGCCGGTTTTTCTCTGCCCAATGTCTTGACGGAGACCAGGTTTGTTATTCAGTCCCTATCCGATGCAATCTCCTTGCGGACAGCCGCAACCGTGTCCCCCCCTCTTGTTTAGATCCATAATTCTTTTTCCCCCTCCTTTGTGTCATCCTCGGCCCCCCGCGAGGACGTATGCCATAGAGTCTTCGCGCTCTGAGGTCGAATTTCTCTCCTATCGGCGTTGCCCTCAAACCCGGTCCCTTTCTATACGTCCCTTGAGAAGTGGAACACCGTATCTCCGGGCGCCATCACCCCTGCTCTCTTCTTTGCTTTGCCCGGAACCGGAAGTATAAAAGTCCGCCTCGTGCGTTCCGCCCCCTGTCTTTTGTCTCCCCCCAACGTTGGCCGATGCCGTTTCTTTCTCCTCTTTTCCCGCGATGGTATACGATCTTGCGTGATCCCCCATAGTTCCTTGCCCTTTTTCCCTATTCCCGCATTTCGACTTGTTTGCATCATGGCGCTCCTTTTCTTATGGGAGCCCTTTGGTACCCTTTACCTTGATCGTACCTTACTCTCCACTGCAATTCCCCCTGGACGAAAGATACCCCCCGAGTTATCCTCTTGTGCCCGTTTTGGAGCGGTGCCTCTTCCACCTGGTTAGTTGTTTATTATCCTTGCAGCACACCCCGACCCTGTGTTTTAACGAGTGTTCTTTGCTCGTCAGGGGGAATCTTTCGTTGCTATTTCGATGGCTCATCTGCCCCTTCCTTCTTTCCCGATCCGATGGGAGACAAGGTGTTCAAGGTGTATTCTCGTTTGCGGCCGCTTATCCTCTTTTCACCTTGGGAGTATCCTGTGCTCCCCCACGTCCTCTTCGTTCAGGCCTCGATTTTCCCCTGTATGTGCCTTCCGGCGCCAGTCGCTGACTTGTCTCTGTCAATCGCCACGTATTGGTCTGATCAAGGCCGGGGTGTATTCGTATGCTTTTGCCCCCTCCTGCGGTTATGCGCGTCGTGCTTTTGTCGTGGTACCGCGCTCCGGTTTTTTCTTCTCGTGTGTTTCGCTTAGGCCGAGGTTTTCACCGTTTTGTTACGTCACTGGCGAGTGCTACAGTCGAGTGATCCCTTTTTGTGGCTTTTCTTTCCGTGCCATGTGCGACATGCAATTGCAACTATGTCTGTGATACTCCTTTATTGCCCCTGCTCCTCTCCTTCATCGGCCTCATCACACCCATCACGCTTGATACCGTCCTCCTCTCCACAACATGGGCCGGCGGTTCACACTTTTTCATGCGGTGCAGGCTATGGGGTGCGGTTCCCGCTTTGTCACGCCTTTTGTTCTTTTCTAATTGTGCGGCGGAGTTGACTCGTGCATTCACATTCGGATATTTCTTGGTTTGTCTGTCTTGTAGTAGACTTTTTCGGTTGTCTACAGAGAGAAATGCTCTTATTTCACAGCTGGAGCGATGCTTGTTGTGGACCTTCTTTCGTTAACCCAACAATATCACAACGTTTGCCTTTGCTGCCTTTTGAGTGGCTCCGGGTCCCCTCTTTCCAGAATGAGGTATTTGCTTTCCTGGAAGAGTTTTTTGAGTTGCGCACTCCAACCCAGAGATACGTGTCTCAAGTCACCTCTCCGGTTTGCCAGCATTCCTTTCATTGCGCGGCCCGCAAGTTTTTCTTTTCTGCTTTCCTGTTTTTGTTTAGGGTCTGTTCCTGTTTGTTTGTGCCCGAGGTTTCCCTGACGCATGGACACCCCCTCTATTAGACCAACGTCAAGTGTGCGGCCCAGTCTTGCGTGACCGCTGGAGCCCTTGCGCTGATTGTCTTAGGATGTCTTCTCTAGGCGTATCTCCTTCCCAAACTGTCTCCCCTAAGAGTAGTCCGAACATCGCCACCTCTACCCCGCTTGCGCAAACTCGCGAAACTATTGCATAGCACCCTCCGAGCTTTCCCGCGGGCTGCCTGGTATGTCGAATCCGGTGTCTGAGTCTCGTGATTTTCGACTGACTTACCTCTTTAACATTTTTGATGTCGAAGTCGAGAATTTCGACCCGCGTCAAGTACAGACCCGATTAGTTTTCGGAGTATTCCAAGATGGTCAGCCTGAGGTGGTCACCTGATTTTTTCCCCCTGGCTTGATACACCCCCTAGTGGCACCAATTTCCCCACTTTTTTTTGTCCCTTATGAGTTCGCCCTCGGCTTGTTGGGGTCGTCCTCCAGATGACGCCGATTGTAGTGACGATCGTTGCTTGTGTGATCTCGCCGTGGGCCGCCACCAGGCATTGGTGAAACTCCCGTTTCCTTTGTCACGGCGATGGCCATGCCGCAAACATTTCCACGCCCCCCCAAACACGTTCTGACTTCCAGCCTAGTTGAAGGTGACAGCCAGACGGCTCATGTCACGTCACAAATTTTTTTTTTTGACTCGTCATCTTTGTCTTTTTGGTGCTGCCTAGTCGCTTTTACCGTTCCCAAGTCTTTTGTGGTTCTTACTTCGCATAGCGAGCCCATCCTTTTTACCTCTATCCTGAAGCCATTAAAAATTCAGAGTTCTAGATTTCCTGTGGATGACGTATCTTGACCGAAGGTCATTTCTTGTTTTGAATTGCTTCGCGAACTTAAGTTGGGTCCTTTCTCTCCCTTTTGATGCGCTGGTACTCTTTTACCTTCGTACCTCTACGAAAGGCTGTTTAAGGCCTCAGCTCATTGCACACGCACGCTGTTACCTTTGCACGGATTTTCCTCCCCCACCAGATCAGGGTAATGAGAGAAAATTGCTGGTACTTGCGGTTGGCTGTAGCCCATCTCCCCAAGTTCCCTCCCGTTTTGCTTCTCACGGTTTTTTTGTTTTTTCTCCGACCCCATTACACACCCAAATGGATAGTGTACGAGGTGGTTTCAGCGTCTCTTTGTTTCCGTCATAGCCGGTCAACGGACCCTTTCTTTGTAACATCCTTTCCTTTTTTTTCCTTACGTCATCAGCTGTTGAGAGCGAGGTCCTTATCCCTTCTCTTTGATTTAAAAGCCGTTTCGGATAGCCTCGCCCCCCGAACCCCAATAGATAACCCTATCCTTCAGGTTTCTTCCCCCGCTTCTGTGGCGATGCCGCCCTCTCCTTTCGTAGTTGATCGACTGACCGCTGGATTCAGGTGTCGGGTTTTGCACCCCCTTGCGTTTTTCACTCTTTCCTTGGGGACCCCCTCCCTTCGATTGTCTAATAGGAAATAACAGCTAGGCCCTTTCCTAGGATGACCATGTTCCGAACGATGCCCAAGGTGCCGACCCCCATATTCATGACCCCTGTCCACCCCAGTAATCGAAGATGAATTTTTTCTAGTTTTTCTTCAACCCCCCCCCTCGCTATGCGATTCCGTGACGCCTTCGAACGTCTCCGGCTGACTACTTTACCGTGTCGACCTGTTGCGCCCTCCTGGACAGCCTTAACCTCCAGTTCGGAATTTTAGGAGTGATTTCTCCATCTCCTCTGAGCTCTTTAGCGCCTGGACCCTTAATAAACGGTAGAACTGTTGCTACGCTGGTCACGCTCCACCCGCTTCTAGTAAAAATTGAATACTTTAGATCTATCCCCCCTCCCCCCCCCCATCCATCCTCAAGACTGATCTCCTTTGACGGACGTTCGTATCCCGCCCCTTTGGCGGCCCGTCCCGTACGGTTTCACAGAGCACACCCCCCCTCACCATAGGGACAGACTTCCCACCCCCCTTCCCCTCGACTTGACGGCAGTTGCCTTCGACGTGTCGACATCACTCCTTCGGTCCCCGCCTTGCTGCAAAATTGAATCCTACTGCGGTCCCCTTCCGAAGAGCGGTCCCCACCCCCCTCCCGGTGAGAGTCTGCGAAACGCCCTGTTGTGATCGTCATCATCCGAGGTTTTTCTCCTTCGTTGGAGCGAGCCCTTACATCGATCCTCGTTTTTTTTTTTTTGGCGCAACATTCCCTCTTTGCATCCCGCTTTAAGTCTCCTCCGACCTACGAGCTTGCCCGACGATATTCCCGGTTTCTGGTTTCTACCTCCTTGGTGTGACGCCTCGGCACGTTCCCCCCTACGAGCCTCCATTCCTGCTCCGAAAAACGGCGGCCACTCTTCGTGATCTGCCTGACGGCATTTTTCCCCCCGCCCAGCCTTGAGTGATCGGCGTTTTTCCTTTGCGCTCCTCTCATCATTCCTCCCTGCGCCGGTTCGCCCTTCTAAATGTGTTTGACCCTACAACGGGTCCCAAGTTTTTTTTTCAACCCGTGCTGGTAAGGAGGTAGAGAAACTGTGTGACGAGCTCTCCCTTTTTTTTTTCATGCAACTTGAGGTTTCATCGAGACCGTCCACCAGACTGACCCGGCCAACAAAGTTTTTCAGTTACCCCCCGACTCTCACCACTTTCCCCTACCATTCCTCTGCCGCACGTCGTTCGTCGTCCGAGGGGTATAGTAGATTTTTCCTTAGTTGCTGCTGAGCAGTCCGCCTCCAAGACAGAGTTCGTGCGTGTAGCAGACCCTCTCGCTGCGCTGGGCCACTGAGGTAGAGCTTCGCCGTATCACCCCCTCCCCCACTGCAGTTTTTGTTAGAATAGGTCCCTGAGCCCCTCCTCCTTGATATTCCTCTCGCGGTATATCCTGAGACGACAGCAGTTTCAGTTTCCCCTTCTTCCGATACCGCCGCTTGATCAGCCACCCTTTAAGCCATGTGGAAGCTGCCAGGATCTTTCACTACCTCCGTGGGACCCCTCGGTCCCCCCCGGCACCTGACCACCGACGGACGCCGAAGTCACTCCCCCCCCTTCCCCCACAAAGTCCCCCGGTCTTTCCCTAATGTGACATCATGAGCCTCCAATGGGGGTGGTCTATAACGTCCCTAATTTTCGCCGATTTTGCTGCCTTTCCTTCGTGTTCATCCGAGAAGAATTTCCCTTAATCGTTCCTGCACATTCCGCGAAAGAACCGAATTTCTCCCTTGACTATCTCTACTTTTTTTTCGGTTTCCGTCTGTTAGCCTTTCGCCAGTCCTCCCCGTCGTTCCCCCTTGTCGAGCTAGGAGTACCTTCTTTTCCGTTCTTCCCCCCGAGCTCGATTGGCCCGGATGCACCATCTACATTTCTCCTTTGCGTCTAACTTGGAAAAGTTCCCTGGGCTTCTCGACTTAGCGCGAATGACGGGTGTTGTCACCAGCCCTTCCTTCCTGACCCCTCGCCGCTTGACGAAAAGTGTTTCACCCCTCTTCGCTTTCGCGAAGAGCACCCGTCGGGATCGTCCATCTTAGATCCGTTCCCTCCTCTTTCTCCGTTGTTGGTGTGAGAACCCCCGGGTCCTATGCCCTCTTGTTTTTCGCAGTCGAGGTTTTTCTAGCGAGTTCCCCTTTGACCTTAGTCGACGAGCGCCCGTCGGTGTAGAAACTTTTTTCCTCGCGTCTCGCACGGCACGGCAGTAAATTGCTCTGGCTCTCCCGTTTCCTGACTTCCAACGGGTGACTTTGAGTCCCATCAGCTTTCGAGTTTATTTCTGAAGCTGCAGGCTCCACGGTAAGTGGTTCCCACCTCTCGAGACGCTCCAGAAGTCCCCGATTTCTACGTGTGCATATCCCTGCTGTCGTCCCCGAGACCACTCGACCTTTTTAGTCTTCCTCAAAACAACGAGAATATCCCCTCGAGATCATCGAGCTCGTCTCCCCGGGTACGTTTTCGAAACCCCCACCCTCCCCCCACTTCCGCAAGAGCACCACACACAAGAGAAATACTGTAGCGATTTCACGTTTTTCCCCCCCGTCCCCACCGAGCGATGTACTGTTTGCCGACCAAGGCTGTTGCGACGTCCGTTCCTCCCTCCTCCCCCTTTTTCGAGGGTTTGCCGGTTTGCCCCGATTTGTCGGCTGACTCTCAGGTGATCGCCTTTGGCGTCCCATTGATCCGGGAGATTGTCAAGTCGTTTGTGATTTTCTTCTCACTGCCTTGCATTCGTGCTTTGACATTGTTTCCCCTCCGGCAACCCCCGGCGGCGGAGGTCGGATGTCAGTCGATCTCCCCTTTCTTCTGGGCGTGCTTTAGTGCTATCGTCGCATTGATACAACATCCACGTCACATGCGAGATACGATTGTTCTTGTTCGTCACCCCCACCCCCCTTTATCCCTACGACGTCTGGCTCGGCGAGCGCACGCTCCACAAAGCAGGCACCAGACTGCTGATTCAAGCCGCAGACTGCGCCCCCTCCTCAGTTCCTTCCTTCTTATGGGGTCTGTTTCGCCGACTTGGCTCGTGGTCAAACCGCGGGACACGGTGGCTCCTTTTTTCGGTTCTGGCTATCTTCTTCCAGGAATGGATAACAACCGTTTTTTAACCCTTTAGGTTTTCCCACTTTGACCGCGATACATATCGACAGAACCAAGAGTTTCTCGTCACCTCCCGAGTCCATCGTGGCCTTTTCTAACTCTTGTCGTCCCTTTGAGCAGGATGTTATTTTAGCTTGTACCCTTCCACACGCTTTTGGACAGGGCTCCCTCTCCATCGATTGTGCGTCTAGACCTAGAACCTTAGTACTGCCCCCCGCCCCTCGCGGCGCCACGTTCCGATCACGCTGCCCCCCTTCTTGTTTTCTTTTCTAGGGCTGTGACAGTGAGTGTTGATGTGGCCCTTGCGGCTTTGGGAGTTAGGATTTTCGCAATCGATGCCTCAGTACTACGACCACCGGCGTCCTGTTTTCTGGGTTCCCCCCCTTTCTCGCTAGATAGGATGTTGAGCCTTCGGGATGCTCGGATCTTCATTTCCCCCCGGCACATCGCGATCCTCTCTCCCTTCCCGCCGCTTCCCACTCTCCTTCCAGTGGGTGGAGGACCCCGATCCTCTTGTCCTCTTGGGACGATCGACGCTGCGTCCTCTGTTCTTTGTTTTTTTTCCGAAGGTATACGGCGTAGGTCGCGTCTCAGGTCCCCTGCCGGCAAGTCTCCCCCCCGGTGGCGTTTTTGCCTTTAGGAAGCGGTTTTCCTCCCCTTCCCCTGTGACCTTCCGCGCCGCCGCAAACCGTTGCCGCTCCCTGCTGCGTCCTTTCGTAGTTTCGCTGGAGCGGCAATTTTTCCTTCCGATCTGCTTTCGTAGCTTGGGCGACACTGGAGTTGGCCTAGCGTGTTTGCCCTCTTCTCTGGATCCCCCCCCCCCCCACCCAACGCCTTAACGTCCGGCCCTTCCCTTTGTTGAATGTCTCAGCCTCGTTCCCCTGAGCACCCATTTAGTCATTCGACCCCCGTCTCCGATTTTCGTTCAACGTTGTTTCAGCGTAATGTCTCATCCCGTTGGAATGCTTAACAGAAATGTAGTCCTCACGTCGTGTTTATTTTTCCATTCGGTCTTTCCCGTGTCTCTTTAGCGGATTTCCGTTCCGGACTCGTCTCGCTAATGTTGGTTTTTCTTTTCCGTCTTGACACCCCTCACCGCAGGGCCCGCCTCGAGAGCATTGACACCATGACTCGCACCCCTGCATGTTGTATTTTGGCCCCAGAACACTGACTGCCCATTCCCGGCACCCCCTCTCCCTGGCGGCGGTTCTTTCCTCGTACCCTTTCACCCTCGGTGTTGCTTTCAAACGCAGATCGGCCCCACTTTTTTTGACCCTCGGTGGTGGTTACAGTCCGATGAGCGAGGAGTCCCCGACCCGGCCTACCCCGTTCATCTCTCATTAGCTCATCGTTTTTTGTTTTTTTTTTTAGAGAGCAGTGAACATTAGGTTTGTGCTCGTCTTGTCCTTTGATCGATAGTCTCCAAACGACGCTGCACCCCTAACCCCTACGCCCGTCCTTGCTAGTTTTTACCCCTCTTTTTTCTCCCGATGAGCGCTTCTTTTGCTGCTCTTCCTACTTCCCTCGACAGAATCGAGGGTTTTCCCCTGCTTTCTTTTCGGTGCGGGGGGCATTCTTCCCCCCAGCTTTTGTGCGCAATGCGCTCGATACGTCCTTTTGGACCCCCCCCCTCCCTTGTTTTCCCCCCCCCCCCCCGGAAATCACCCGTTGGCCAGCTGGTCGGAGGGACGCGCGCAATCGCACAACTGTCCTTGCCCAATGTCCCTTCTCCGGTGTTCTCTGAATTTTCAGTTTCGGTTTGGCGTCACAACTATTTTCCTACGTGTCCCCAGGGAAGAGGGAAAACCCTCTTACGTCTCCGATGCCGACGCCGGTGCAGAGCATTTTGCCCTTTTTTCAGTTTTTTTTTTTCCCCCTTAAATGGTGACAAGTGCCGGCCTTTTCGTTTTTTCCACATTCATCGACCGCCCCGCGCGCCTTTTCCCTGAAGGGTCAAAAGGCTCCCCATCTCTTAACTGAGCGATCCCGATTCTGACCCCGGCCCGGCGATCCTCCTAAGCAGAAACAATTCAGCCTTTTCCCGAGCCCTATTTGAGCGTTCCTTTTAGGGGGAGGACCGGCGCGCGTCCCCCGCGGAGACCATTAGGGACTACTTTCCGGTCCCGCCAACGCGGCTCCCTTAGGACTTTGACCCGAAGTAGACATCATTTTTCTTTTCCCCCCTTCTCCTCGGCAATCTCGACCGAGAACACTTTGGACGCAGACTCCTCTCTGGAAATCCTCTGTGTCATCCACTTATTTGGTTTTCCTTTTCCTACATCTTGCTGAGGACTTTCCTTCTTTTCTTCGTAGTCGTCGCTTCGACCAGCGCTGACTCTCCCCCGCAGCTCTCTCATCTCTCATCGATGGTCCTTCATCCCTCTCTTTCCGAGTAGCCCTTCGTAGTAATGGTTACCTCGTCGCCTGCCCCTGACCACCCACGCACGTCACCGTCCTCAGTCCCACTACGGCTGCCCCCCCTTGTTTATCGTTCGGTCGGCAGGAATTCCTTTCCCCCTCTTTTGAGGAGAGCGTGTTTTCTCTCCTGTTCGGTTTGTATTTTGTCCGACTGTGTATCACCGGCTTTTCGGCCCGTGCCTGCATTTTGTCGGCGCACTCGCTGTTTTTCTCCCTTTGGCCCAATCGGTTGACCTTAAAGAATTTGTTTTTCGTATCTTACCGAGAGAGGTCACCGGGTTGCTCCACTGGCACAACCCTGTTAATCTCGAGGAAGAAGAACCCCGGATCATTTACAGTTTCCCTAAAAAGAGTTAACCTGTTTTCACGCCCCCTAAATCCCTTTCAATTTCCAGGCGCCGTGCAGCCATGACTTTCGTGTGCGCACCGGGACGAAGGGGATCTCTCATTCTGGTCGCCTTTCTTATTGCTGAACGTCTTTAGATTGAGAAGGCTACTGCACCCCTGCGTGTCTCCTGCAGGACCCATCTTACGTGACCGGCAATAGTGCTTCTCGTCGGATTCCCCTTCAACGCTCCCCCGATGAGGCCTCTTTCTCCACCATGCCTCCCCACTCCGCCGCCGACTTTTTTACTCGTCGGCCGAACCTGCCAGCCTACTTCTGCATGACTTTTGCCTTCCCCCGACCTTTCCAACTGCACGCCTTACTCCCCCGTTTTTTCCCAACAGTTCCAGCCATTGTCGACCCCCCTTTTTCCGTCAGCGAGAGCGTGCGTTTGCTCTATGGTCCGTCCAGAAGAGCCCTATGCTCACCTTCCTCGTTTCCTAAGTCAGGTTAACTTCCCTTTTTTCCCCCCGTCTACCTTTTTCGCCCAAGACCCGACTTTGACG
>Ga0179593_1340723_pt1 | contig 11257 bp, 12 predicted proteins | sample CZODoug2_1_08_16_FD_185931 | JGI IMG/M metagenome (GOLD analysis project Ga0179593, IMG submission 185931) | Vadose zone soil fungal communities from Angelo Coast Range Reserve, California, USA - CZODoug2_1_08_16fungal (PacBio error correction) | ecosystem: Environmental > Terrestrial > Soil >... | reverse complement strand
AGGTTCTTGAGACTTCTACCTCTCTTTGAGTATCATACAGTGGTTCTCCCTTTTTGCTCCGGCACCGTTTCCAAAGTCAAGCTTTCCCCCCTCGGATAACCCCAAGAACTCCCTTCCCTAACAGAGCCGGATAGTCATTTGTTTCCACCCTCGACCTCCTTGCCAAGTCCACTACATCGGTACGTTGTGCACTCCTTCGAAATTGACAAGATACTGCGGCCTTTCCCCCCTCTCAGTAAACTCTCCGAGTATCGAGCATCCCCAAACCTGTGGGCTGGATATCCCCGTCTCCCCCCACCCCTCTCTATCCGATTGAACCTTTTTTGTTGACATCCCCTTTTATAGAAACCGCTCTGTGGCAGTACACCTCTCTTTCACTGTCTTTACGGTGCTTGTTTGAGAGCGTACCTTTCTTGCCGTCTTTCCCTTCACTGCCTTCGTCGCTCCAACCGCAAGCAAAAGTTTAGTCGGAATGTCCCCTCTTTTTCTCCCATAGAAGTTTCCCTTTACTCTCTACGGCTTTCCAGCACCCGCACCTTTCTTCCCCCAGCGACCGCCCCCCCCACCTCCAAAAATATTCGAAAACCAAGTAACACCTCTTCCTTTCCTAGCAATGTTTTTCCCCCATTTGTTTTAGCAACGAGTTTCCTCTCTTGACTTCTGAATACCCTGTCCTAGAGTCTCCTTGCTCCAACTCCCGGGGAGTGATCAGGTTGAACCCCATTGATTGTCGACGACCGAACACCTGAGTGGCTGTCAGGACATTTGGCTCTGCTGAAACTTGCCCGTGAAGATTTATGGTCGCACGTCCCTTTCCCCCCTCTTCATTCCCCTTTCCCTCCTTAAAGACGCCAACATCCCTGTTTCTCCGCGATCATCCAATTAATACCTTTCAGTCCAGTTCACCAACAAAGTGCCCTCGATTCTTTGAAGGTGATGTTGTGTCGGCCCCTCTTCGGGTTTGCACTTCCCTCCCTGTTCGGTCTCGACTCACGAATGTATTTTTTTTGGGCAGTTAGGCGACAACTTTTATTCATTTTTTCCCTGCAAAGAAATCGACCGTGAAGAATTCCGATTTCCATTCCCCCCCCCGCCTCCCATTTCCTTGGAAGGTTCTTCCCCGACGACTCTTTCTACATATGTTTCGGGGCCCCACTGGAGTGGAAAATGGAGTTAATACCGATTAATTTTGAAATTCCCGCAATACGATATGGCCGCTTCCAAAAAGTCCGAATCCCTTTGACAAGTTGCCCATTTTTTTCGATATCCTTAGGTGAATATGACCCTGCTCTTCCCATCCCCCCCCGGGACAGGAGGGTCTCGCAGATGTTGCCCTTTGGCTGCTGAATCCCTCGAAACGAAACCTTTATCGGTTTAATTTAGCGAGGGATTCCTCGACCTGTTTATTCCTTTCACAAGACTGGGGTGTGTGGGGGCCCCCTGGTGGATTTGCCCCCGCAATCCCCCTCCTTTTGTGAAAGATGACCGGCCATTTTTGGCTTTTCCATCGTTTTTTTCCTCACCACAGCTCTCAAATGGGATTTCTACGACCGACGCGCTGTGCAGTGATCAGGATCTCAATTATCGGCATTTCCCCTTCCTTTTCGAAATCCCCCTTTGCCTCCGGATAGTCTCCTTGATCTCGGCTCTCCAGCCCTTTTCTTCCCTTCCTGCCATGAACTTTTCCTTGGATTCCGGTTTTATTCCATCCCCACGTCTTCCCTTGCGATCCCCCCGAACGGTATTGTTTTATGAGGTTCTCTGCTTTCCCGGAGTGCGTTGTGTCAGCGTGATTTTTTTTGAGCGGGTTCCCAACTCCAAGGAACAAATACAGGTCAGACCTCCGATATGCGCCGGGCCGAAAATCCCCCTATACGTGCCCCCATTTCCCCCAAGAACGTTCCTCTCTTAGGCAATTTATGTTCGTAGATTCCCCTTTTTCTTGGAACTCCACCGTTCATCCCAGCATATCGCCTTCTCGACTTGAACCGGAAGCGGATTTTCGGTCCATTGCTTCCCTGCAGAAATCTTGCTCGCCGAAAGAGTATTCAACCCTTAGAAGAACCCCCGTGAGCCTCTCGCTTTTCCCCCATAGACAAAAATACTTACTTCGGCGCCTTAGAATCGAACTCGTCCTCCTTACACACATCGAGTTCATTTTTCCCCAACTCAGGCGAAGTTTGCACAAGCAGCCCATCCCCCCTCCTATTTCCCTCTTCTGAACGATCTTTGCCCCGCTATACAGGGCATGCAGCCCTCTCGCCATCGACTTTATTGCTATCCCGTTTTATTTTCCGGTCCCGCCCACTCTCCTCTTAGCCCTCCCTTTAGAGCGCATGGAACCCTCGCGGAACAACCCCGCCCTTTTTCCCCGCCTCCCCCAGCCTTTCCTGCCGTCTTTCTTGACCCTAAATAGTCCAGCGCCCTGCCCCCTCGTCCCATCTATATCCCTCAGGGCCGAGAACGTTCCCCCTTGCCATCTCCCACACCGTACCCCACCACACCCAGTCGCAAAATCCCACACCAGGATTTTTTCGTTCCGATGCATCACCCCCCTTGTTGCTTCGTTCCTCGCGAATCCTCATTTCCGCATACCAGAACCCCCACCTATGTGACTCCTATCAAGACCAGATCGAATAATTTTCCCCCCTATCCCCCATTTTTCCCCCCCCCCTAGTGCAAATAGTCTACCGTCCCATGTTTCCACGAGGAGGTAAGTCTTTTTTCTCCCCCCTCTCTTTTTCCTAATACTACGTTTGATGAGAGCCTAGTAGTCCCCGAAGAGTTGTTCAATTTTTGTTTTGAACCCCTTGAGCGTTTGGGTGTTTTTAGGGGTTTCAAATTATCTTTGGACGGAAGCTCTTTTGTATATGTCTCTTGTTCGGAGATGATGTCTTCTCCTATATTACTGTTCTTTTCTTTTCCAGGTACATCATCTCTAATTGCGTGGTGGGTGATTTTAGAGGTATGGAGTTGTCTAAAAAGGGGGGGGGTTGGGGGTTTTTTTTGGGGGTGGGTCGGGGTGGGGGGGGGCTGGGGGGAGGTTGTTGGGGTGGGTTTTTGTTCGGGGCGGGGATTTGGGGGGGGGGGGGGGGGTGGGGTTTCTTTTTTTTTTTGTATTGTTTTTTTTCTTTTGGGGGTGGTGGGGGTTGGGGGGGTTTTTTTTGTGGTGGGGGTGGTGGTTGGGGTGGGGGTTCCAACACCAAAACCCCCCCCCCCCCTGGGGGGTGGGTTGGGGGGGGGGTGGTGGGGTTGGTGGGTGGGGCGGGGGTTGGGGGGGGGTGGGGTGTGGGGGGGGGGTTTTTTTTTTGGGGGGGGGGGGGGGGGGGGGTGGTGTGGGGGGTTGTGTTGGTGCACATTGTTTTTTTTTCCCTGCGCTCTCCCACTTCGATTTCGGGCCCCTTGACATTCCCCTCGATTTACAGTTGTGACTTTATTGGAGGTGGAACCTTTATTTTCGCGACATTCCTTCCCTTTATCGTGCGGTTGTTTTCTTAGATTTATGCGCTCTTTCCTTCTGAGTTATACTGAATAGAGAGATCCCGCTCCCCCCCCGGATCCCTACCCAAATTCCCCATCCCATTCGCGGGCGAGGGGCTTTTTCCCCCCCCATGGCTGTTCTTTCGCGGGTAAGTTGCGACGGCTTCGGCCTCGGTCGGTTTACGCGCTTACTGCTGTGACCACTGGTTTCCCCTTGAAGGCGAAATCCCCTTGAGTCCCCCCCCTATTTCTTATCTTTTTTTCCGCCTGAACCCCCTTCTTTTTTCCTACGACAAAAAGCCCACGCTTCCCACCCGCTTTATGAGACGGGGTCGTCGAATGGTGGACTTTTACCGCTTTGCCTTTAGCTGCAGCTGCACTTCCCTCACTTCCAGCCTGATTTCCTCGGTGGCCCCCTGGACCGTCTATAACTTCCCGGCTCTTTCCCCCGATCCTTTTTGGTGACCCAAACCCCCCCACTCTAATGGATGATTTTGCTCTCTCCTCTAGTTTTATGTGGGCGCTGTTTCTTTTCCTTCCTATCCGCATGATCCCCCGCTCGGGTCAGATCTTTCTTTTTTTTCGGCCATACCCTTTCCCACGCTACCCCCTTCCCGATCAATCGTTCCCCCTTTTCGGCCATCCACCTTTCCAATCCGTGTTCCGCAGTCTACGGCCCTTGTTTGATGGAATAAAACCGCAGTCGTAGGGAAAAGTCTTCTTGCAGGGCCTCCATGAGGAACCTCTTGATCGGGCTATGCGAACGAGGCCTTGTTCCTTCTTCTTCTCATTTCTTTCTTTTTGAAGATACCCTTCGATCATCGCTTTTTCCCGGTCGCGTAGGGTACGTCCCTGCGCACTCCCTCAATAGTGGGCGGCATTTTAGTATTCAGCTCAACTAAGCGTCTCCCTTCCCGCCTTCAGCTTCCTCGTGTTTGGGGTTGCCCCCCTGGTTCTTTTTGAAATTTACTTGCTCGACTTCCGGTCCGATTCCTTTTCCTAAGCCGGGGTCTTCTCTTCTGATTTCACTTTTATGCCCAGTTGCACTTCTTTCCCATCTGAGCCGGACCTCCTTGTCCCATTTTCAGGACCATGTTTGTTAAGGACTTCTTATCCCTCTAGGAGACCCCCTGCTTCTCCTCTTTTTTTCCCACTTTTACTTTTAAAGACGTCCCCTCCCAATCGTTTTTCATTTCTTCTTTTTCACAGTTAGTGATGGCTCTGATCCTTTTCCCCTCCCTCCTTTTGGTCCCCCCTCTCTACCGATCGTCGGCGGCTCCGACACAAAAGGCCCAATTCGGTTTTACCTTCCCTCTCAGAGTGTTTTTTCCTTTTTACTCTGGTTTCAAGTTTGAGCTTTCCGACTGAAAACGAAGATTTCCTTCCGTTCCTTTTCCCCCCGTAGCTTCCCCCAAAAGGTCTCAGCATCAATCCCCCCTTTTCCCTCGATGGGGCTCCTCCCACAAAGCTCAAGGGCTCGCGTTATCCTTTTACTTTGAAACTCCTTCCTTGCGTATCTGTTACTCCGATTTGACGTGCTTTTTTTACTTTTCGATCGAATCGATTTTTTCCAATATTGATGCCTTCTTACTTTCCTTTTTCAGGCTCCGATAATGTTTCTTCGCACCTGTTTTTAGCCGGACATCGGTGTTCTCTGCACATTTGAATCCCTGCTTGTTGAGTTTTCGACTCTCTGGTCATGTGCTTTTTTCCCCCTTCTCTAGACGTCACCTAACTTGCCTCTTTCAACTTCTTAATATTGCTGTCGGTGCCTGTCTGGTCTTTGTTTGTTTTTTCTCTTTAGAGCGTTCGTACGTCTTGCATTCTTGTGTCTCGCCTTCGGCAAATCCCTGTTGAGATATTTACCTGACTCTCCCCTGTTCGCTTATTTCGGGTTTTTCGCTCCCCCGCTTTTTCCACGGGTCTGTGCCTCCTGGCCCAACCCCGGAAAATCGTACTTTCTGGGTTCTCCCCGCCACCTTCTAAGGGAAAGCCGACACATCTTTTTTTCTCACTTGGATGAACCAAACCACGGTTTCCGGCTGGATCGTGTTTCCGGTTTTTTTGTTAGATATCCAGCAACACTTGTTTGTAGATGGATATCAGTCCTCTCTGCTGGTTATGCGAGTGTTGCGGAAAGAGGTCTCTTTAGTGGCCCCCCTTTCCTCGGATATTTGGACTGGCCCCCCTTTCCCGTCCTTAGACCCTTCTTTAAATTTTCTATCCGTCGCAGTTTGCCTATCCTTATTTTCTTTTTTCCTCGGGCCAGTGCATCCCGTGTCCTTCCGGTGCTGTCCTCCACCTTTTTTTTCGTAACCCACTCTATTATATCCACTTCCCTAACGAGGTCTCCATCCCCGAACACTCTGCTTTCTTCGCTTCCCTTCCCTTTTTTGTTTTGTGTCTCATGATTTCGGTTTTTCGCGTTTCTTCGGTTCTTGAGTTGTGGCCTAGATAGCTTGTTTTCTCCCCTGTGTGATCGGCCTCCACCCTCCCCACCTCCTTGTCCCCCCCCCTCTGTCAGAACCGCCATAGGATATTCATCCTCTTATAGAACCTTGTTGCCAGAATAGTAAGTTCCCGGCGTCCTTTTCACACTCTAAAAGACCCGATACTTGAATCGGGCAGCCCAGAGAAGAACGCAATCCGCTCGATCCCGGCCAGCCCTCTCACCCCCCAGGGGGGCTCTAGCAACACTTCCTTCTCCAGGCCTCGTGTCTAGAACCTGACCAGGTTCACATCTATGGGGTCTGCGACACGTACCTATTTCAATGGATAGGAAGGGGTAGGTTACTTTCAGTACCCCCTCTTTTCGTTGTTGTTTCTTATACGTGGAAACAGCTGCCCCCCCCCCGCCCATCCCCATTCCCGACCTTCCGAGTATTTTCATCGTACATATTTTCCACTAGACTTTTTTCTTTCCCTTACCCCCCCGTTCCCTCCGTTCCCCCCCGTTCCGCCTTTTTGCGCCGCGCCCTCCAACAACCTCAAACCGCCCTCGAAACTACCCCGTTCGTCCACCTCTTCCTACGTCCCTTTCCGGTGCCGCCACGAGTCCACTGCTTTCGAGCTGGATGCCGCCGATCACTTGATCGCGTCGATAGTGCGGCACCGCGGGGATCTTTGCTTACTGCGGACCCCCGATTGCCTGCGATGAGTGCCTGAGCAATCGTCTTCCTGCTGCTGACCCCGGATGAAATTTGGCGCCAGGACATGCGCGCGGCACAAGCGAGTGCTCCCGTTTGAAATTGCCCTCTTAACAACCGGAGCCCCATAGATACTTCCTTAACTATGTAAATATACTCCTTTGACGATGTGGTTTTGGGCCCCTGCCCACTCTTACCTTTTTCTTTTTATTGCCATCAGCTGCATTCGTTTTCTTCTTTTTGAACCGGTTTTAATCGCTATAGGGCGAACCACCCCGTTCCATGAATTCAGAATTTTACTTCTCCCCCTATCTAATGTCGATTTCCGGAACCCACGCCTCGCTCCCCTTCCTTTTTCTGTTCGCGAAGCAGATGTTTTTCTTCCCAATTCGTGGCACACGTAAGTATCCGAAATGGCGTCGCTTTGACCTCACCCTAACATCTCGTTCATCCCCCTGTTTTCACTGACTCGCGTTTTCCCCCGTTTCTCCCTCAGATTCCCATGAGGACTGCCTCCCCTTACAACATGTGATCCAGCCATCGTTCCAGGCTCTCTTTTCTTTCTGCCAGTTTTATCCTTCTCATCCTCCCCTCAGTCGTTTTTCCTAATTTGTTGACCCGAGAAGTCTCCTTTTTTTAATCGAGCCCTTGACTTTCAAAGCTGGTTGTTTTTTTGCACAGACCCAGCCCTTTTTTGACAAGCGTCTCGCAGGTGCGTCTCATCGTTCTGAAGACTTTTCCCATTCCCACTAATGAATCAAGCCGAAAAGAGCGCCTCCGTCGATTCCTTCTTTCCCAATCTCTCCCTTCAAATTTCCTTGCTGTACTCCAAGGCCGCCCCTGTTTGAATAATTTGCTTTTTCCCGATCCAGATCTTCAGCTCTTTTTCCTCCGGCTCACGACTGGTTTTCTTCCCATAAAAAAGCTTGTCTGACTGCCTCCCCGGATCTTTATTTATGGTGTGAGACGGTTCGTATCTGCCATTGTCGTTGTACTTGGAGACTTTATTCTGGACCCTTTCAGGGTCCAGAAACCCTCAACTAATTTTTCGCGCAAATCCTAGTCTTTCACTGCCAGACTCCAGTTCGCCCTTCAATCCCACGTCCGCGATATTCGGCCTCCTTTTCTCGGGCACATGAGATTGAGTCCAATTACCCACGGATCCTGTTCCCTCCACCCTCACTTTTCTCGAAGTGACCTGTCCCCTTGCCTGTTCGTGGCATGAGGCTCCTCCTCCAAGGGATGCGCAACGGTGTCACCCCCAGTCCAGACCCTTTCGTATGCGACCGCTGCGCTTGTGGTTCTTAGAAGCAAAGACTTTCGTTTCTGCGGGAAGTCGCCCCCCCCGATTCGAATCCCCAATAGCGATCAAACTTCCCTATTGCCGCGAAACCCTCGATTGCTTGAACCCCTTTTCAATGGTCAGTCATCTCCTAAAAGCCGAGCCCGCGCTCCTCTCAGTGCCCTTTCTCATGGGCCCTTCCTCATCTAATGGCCGCTTTCCCGCTTTTCTTTTTTTCTTCTCCCCCTGTGATTCTCTCGCCGATGAAAACAATCTCGCTGGACCATCCCTCTGTCCCCCAACCTCTAATACGGGTCCGTCACCGCCGCAGAATTGTAATGGGCCAGTTTTCTTGCACCTCCAACTAGGATTCACTGCCCCATGTACCATTCAAGAGGGCCGATTCGTCCTTTCCGTTCCCCCTCTCTGTCAGCGCCACCAACTCACCCCCCCCCCCCCCCCTGCAGCCCCCACCCACACCTTTCAAGGTTATCCCTTGCTTCCCTTTCAGAAGTACGCCATACCCCCCGACCTCCGGCATCGCCCTACAATGCCAAAGCTCTGACTCAATTTTCTTCGTTGCCTCTCCTCCGCTCCCCACCTTTTTTCAACCAATCCTCGCATACCTAGGTCGTCGAGCCCAACTTCCTCTTCTCCCCTTTTCCATTTTCCCTCCTTTGTTTTGTTTTATTTCATTCTCCCTTATTTTTTTTGCGAGTGGCCCCTTGGTAGCGATTTTCCCTCTTGTTGTTTCCACCTTTTTGGCGAGTTTGACCATTCTCCCTTCCTTTCGTTCCGTCCCCCTTTTCCATAGCTTGTTCGTATTCGATGCGGTATCTTGATGCCTGATGATTTTACAAGCTGGGTGCTGGCTTCCATTCTCAGCCCCCCCATTCCCCCGGTTTTGGGCGATTGGTCGTATTGTGGGCTTTTCCCGTACCTGAGGACTTCCTTGGACATTCCCCCCATGAAGGCTAAGAGGATTTACGATTTGGACGTTGCTCTTCTCTGGACTTTTTCACGGCCTAAGTGAATTTGCCGTGACCCCCGTATTTCTTCTTTTTTTGTTCCCTCCCTCCTTCTATCCTTTCGTGGATCATTGGATTTAAGGCCCCCTGAGCGGGAGAAGCCCCTCCCCGTGTTAAAGCCGTCGAGTTGAGATATTCTCTCTTTCACTGGATTGCGCCGGGGGCCGCCGCTCGGCCCTTAATTTTCGTTTTCTTCTTTCCGCGATGTACTGCCTTTCCCCCCCCAACTGGTGCCCTGGTAGTAACGGGGGAAACGCGCTTTTCGGGATCTTTTTTTGTGAGCTCTTTCTTCTCTGGTGCCCTTCGCATCCCCCTCCCCCCCCCAGCCAAAGTGTGCACCCCCTCTCGTCCCTTCCTCTTTTTTCGTTTTTCAGTGCGGGCAGACGTGTCTGCCGTCCCGCCAGCTTTTCTTTTCTTTTTTTTTTCCCCTTCGGACTTTCGATATTTAACACTGATGCTTGTGTTCCACTTGTCTCAGAACAGTTTCTCCTCGGCATTTTCTTGCCTAGGATCTCCTTCTTTTTATGTCGGGGATGTTATTCTCAGTTTTCCTCCTCTACTTTCTCTTTCTTCTTGCCCCACTCCCCTCTCTCACATCCCCCCGCGTCCCCGAGCAATAAGGTCAAAGCCTTCCCTCCCCCTTTTCCTCCCAAGAACGTCCTTTTTCATACTTCCTTTGGGATACCCTTCTAGGGAACCGTTCTCCCTGCTGCAGGGTAAGTCAACTCTTTCGCTCGCAACACTCCCTTGTCTCTCCTCTAGCCAATGATTCCCGGTTCCTCTTTCTTCTCAATTTCTTCTTGTGACTTTTGAGTTCGCAGGCCTTTCTGGTTTCGGCATCCCACATGTGCAATTTTTTTTTTTTCCCTGTTGACTTTGAATCCTAACTGCTCTGGCGACGTTCTATTTTCCTCTGCTGTTGCCGAACCTCCTTTCTTGGCCGATTCCGTGCGCCGCGCTACTTCATTTGCGGCAAGTAACCCCGGGACGTTAGTGTCTTCCAAACTTTCACCCGGATAACTTCCAAACCTTCCTTAGAGAATTCCACGGTAACGTGATGGAATCCAGGATAAGTTCGACTGATCGCCGTAGGAAGGATCTCGATCAGTACGCGAAAGGTGATTTTTCCAAACTTTTTATTGCAAGTCCCCATCGTTTCTCTTGATTTTACATTAACTCTCGTCGGGATCCCTCATACATTTTTGGTCCCTCACCATTCTTCCATCTATAGGTTTGCCTCCTCAAGCCTTCAAGTATTCCCCTTTCCCGTACATACTTTTTTTTTCGTCGTCCTTTCTTCTTCTTTGGAACTTTTTCCTTTTAAAAGTTTTTTTTCTCCCCCCTCCCTCCGATTAACACCCGCTTCCTGTCTCTGATCCGAACCTTTAGCTGGGCATTCTCTTCCCCAATAACCGCCCAGTTCCAGTCGGTTGACGCCTCCCCCCATCCTCCCTGGCTTGAGTATCTTTACAGGTTCCACCCTTCGGGAATTTGTCAAGTATCTTACTCGATTTTGGGCCGGATTTCCCCTCTTTTCGATCGCCCGATGTTGCCGCAAAGTATCACAAGTCCCTTCCCATTTTTTTTTCATTGCTCGATTCCTTTTCCCACGTTTTTTCCGACGGACCCTCGCTCTTTTTTTTTTTTCTATAGCGGTTTTTGAATACCCTTGCCTAGGACTCTAGCGAGCATTCTTTACGTCCTATATTCTCCCTTGCTCTCTCTGAGGATTCCACATTGCTTTTCTTTCGTTTCATAGGTTGTTCCGTTTCTTTTCGAGATCGTGTTATTGTTTTGCGGTTTCGTCCCCCTCCTTCTGACTTTCAACTTGGGCGTTGATCCGACTTCGCCCTGCCCCAGCAGCTTGGCGATATTTCCCCCGAGTCCGACTCCTCCAGTAGACTTTTATTTGTTCCAGTTATCCCCCTTTAGGTTTTACCCCCCCCCCCACGCCCCAACTTATGATTCTTCTCCCTCCCCTTCCTATACCTTTACTGGCCACCCCCCCACAAGTGGTTCTAATGGGCCCCACCCACCAGCCCCCGGTTGGTTCGCCTGAGTGTTCGATACCAGACCTGTTTTTTCTGTCTTTCTCCTGTCTATTTCGTTTAGTTTTGGAGGGCTCTCCCCTGTTCCCCGGTTCATTTTCGAGGTAGTCAAAAAGGAAGTCATTGCTTTGCCCACTCTCCCCTGAGTTTTCTTCACCCCCATGTTCATCTGTTCTTTCCTCTCTCTATTTTGTTCTCGACAATCGTTAGCAACTTTTCCTTGAACCCACATCTCTTGATACTCCCTCCCGCCCCCTAGCCCAGCCAAACCCC
>Ga0179593_1244562_pt1 | contig 11257 bp, 17 predicted proteins | sample CZODoug2_1_08_16_FD_185931 | JGI IMG/M metagenome (GOLD analysis project Ga0179593, IMG submission 185931) | Vadose zone soil fungal communities from Angelo Coast Range Reserve, California, USA - CZODoug2_1_08_16fungal (PacBio error correction) | ecosystem: Environmental > Terrestrial > Soil >... | reverse complement strand
CCAGCTCTTTTTTCGTGCGGCAGATTAGATGCGCCTCGTCCATTCCCCGGCTTTTCATCACTTAATGGATGACCCATCGTTTGTTCCCAGTTTTCCTCTCATCCTTGATCCCTCCACCCCCCCTAACATCGATATCGTGTCAGTACCTTGTGCCGGTGGTCTTGCCTTTCTTTCTCCCACACTTAACAATGCTTTGATTCATCATTTTTTTGAACGTTAACCGTTTGCGGTGGACGGCTTTATTTAACTCCTTGAAAGATCCTTTCTTGATCTCGTCGTCTACTCGCGCGGACCGCATCGCAGGTCGCACCTTTTCTTAGATTCAGTTTCCTTCCCCCCCCCTATTTGGGTCTTCTCCTTCTAGCTGAGCGTCCTCCAGAGCGTTTGAAGGAGCTACGTTGGTGGCGTCTCAGCATGCTTCTCCCGTTTGAAATGAGGTAATTTCTCCAGTGCACGAGGACGGCGTGGGCCCTTGAGACACGATCTCTCTACGGTTGCCGCCCGTTTTCTGAGTCCCCTTCTCCATTCGAAATTTCTTTTTTCGCGCGCCCGGAAGTATCACTAAGATTCCGCTCTCCTCGGAGAGATGACTCTCTTGCGGCCACGGCTTCGCTTGGATTTATTCCGTATTTTTTTCGAGTCTAGATGCTTCCCATTCTGATTCAGAGGAGCTGCAGCCTTTTTCCTCCTCTGAGCAAGGTTGGGTGGAGATTGCATCTGTATTTTAATTTTAATCCCGCCTTTCCAGATTGCCCCCACTCCCAAGAAAAACGTTTCTTTTTGCTAGCGTTTTTCCAGAAATATTGTTTTAGTTTTGATGGATTTGGTTGAATTCCGGATTTTTTCTCTTTGTTTTCTTTCCTTCTTTCGTCCGTCTTCCGGTCCTCGAGAGTCTACTATTGAGACCCTATCTGACGGTGTGACGGGTGCGCTATCCGTCAGGATCTCTCCCTCATTCTCTCGGGCTTCTCCATTTCCTTTGGGTCGGCTGTGCTTGCCTTTTTCGCTTCTCCCCGGAAGCCGCGGGCTCACCTTTTTTGAGAATTTAGCCAATGCTCCCTGTCGGTCGAACACCTCCCTCTTTCTTCTATGTTCGGCTTTTGTGTGGGCCTAGCCACCCCCCCCTACTCCGCTAGAGATCTCCGCACGCGTGACCACGTAGTCGATCGTTTCCGTGTCCAGAGACAGTCCCCGCCCTCTTAGTGCCTGTATTTTCGGAAAACCTCCCTTTATGTGCGGTTGAGCAATTCTTTGCTTTCCACTCTCTGTAATGCCTATTCCCATTCCACGGTCCCTTCGCGAGCCTAATCGGGTTAATCTTCCCGAAAAATAGTAACCCCCTTTTCCCTTTCCCCGGAAAGTGCACCGAGCCTCTCTTTCTTGCTTATTTTTGTGTACCGGTGAGGACAGAATTTTTTTTCGCCTTTCCCCTTTTTGCCCTTTGCTTCGCGGATCTCCGAGTCGCGGGCCTTCTTTCTCCTATGTCCTTTGATTTTTTGGCCTCTTCCCCTTTCTTCCCCCTGTTCTTCCCTCTGCTTTTTCCGCCACGGTCTTAGGACTTTTCGTCTTCCTGTTTGCCCCCCGTTCCGTTCCGCCGAGACCTCCACCTTCTTGAAAGCAAATCGGTTCTTTTCGGTCCGTCAAAAAAAACCAGACCTTTTTTGAGCAGTGATGGTCTTTAGCGCGCTTGCCGTCATCCCCCTCGTCGCTTCAGAGTTCTAGGCCTACCAAGGCCTCCTCGCCCGGTTCCTCTCCACTGATAGAACCCCTTTTTGGATCCTCTTCCTCCTATCCTCCTCGCCTTCCTCACGTTATCGTCGAGGGTTCATGAAAAAGTCTTCGTTACTTTTCCTTTTCGTCGGGGTGGTCCGCGCGACCGGATTCCGGTTTCTCGAGGTTTTGTGTCTAACCTCCCATTTCGTGCCGGTTCCTTTTGCTATCCCGAACGTTATTTTCCAAACAACCCCCCCCTCCATGAAGAGGGTCTTGTTTTTCTTTAATTTCCCTATTCCCCCCTTCTACGCCGCCTGGAAGAAGAATTCCCAGTCCCCCCCTTTGTTTCCCAATTTCTTTGCTAGTTTGTATAGCCGATGGATCCGCCTAGTGCGGAAGGTTCCTTATTGCTTCTACCTTCGGTCTGTTCGAGATCGGATCGTTTCAACTGTTTCGGTGAACGTCCCAGAAGATTCAGCACCCTCGCTAGCACATCGGATTTACCACCGACCTGTCCGCGAAGCTGTTGAGTGTTTGGTCCCCCCCCCTCCGTGAGTATGTGATCACGGCCGCCGGAGTGTCTTCTTTACCTTCCCCCCCATTGCGCATCCCTTGAAGTGAGACGGAAGTCCGCTCGACATTCTTTCCTTTTTCATATCGCAAATTATAACCTATTCTTTCTTTTGCGTTCGCGGTAGCCGACCCCCGTGCTCCTACCGCCTTGACCCCGGGGTTTCTACCTTGCATACGGTGGATCGTGGCGAGCGTTCATACCAGTGTTCTCAACCCCCTTTCCCGCGTTATCTTCGTAAAGTGTCTACTTACTTATCTTTTAGCGCTTAGATGGTTTCTGTCCATGTGTATTTATCCTCTCCTACGAGATTTTCTCCTTTGTAGTTCTTGTTTTGTTGTTTGGGTTTTTTTGGGTTGGTTGTTGGTTGGGTTTTGAGGGGGTTTTTTTTTTTGTCTTGGGGGTGGGCTTGGTGTGTGTGTTTGCGGGTTTATTTTTTTTTTGGGGGGGTTTTGGGGTTTTTTGTTTGGGGTTTGGTTGGTTTTTTGGTTTTTGGGTCTCTTGGTTTCTTTTTTTTTTGGTGGTTTTTTGGTTTTTTTGTTTGTGTTTGGTTTTTGTCTTTTTTGTTGGGTGGGGTTTGGGGTTTTGTTTTGGGTTGTTTTCCGGAGGCTTGCCAGGGATCGGTTTCTTTTACGTGGACCTAACTTGGCTTTCGACTTCCCTCTGCAGAAGTTACGCCGGTCGGGTTCTCATGACAAAGAGCCGGGTGTCGATGGCGAAGATCACTCTAAGCCGCGCTTATTCCCCCGGTCCTCCCCTCGAGTTTTACCCCTGAAGCGAAGCGTCCAACCAGCAAGACCTTATTTTCCTGAACGATACTTACGTATTTTTGGCCGCTTTAATCTCCGAGCGTTTCGCCCCTTTTTTACCCTTTTCCGTGACGGACTTTCCCCCTTTCGTCCAGCTTTTTTTTCATTTCTTTCGTGTCTCTTTTGAGTCTCCCGAAATCTGATCACCTTTTTCTAGGACCGCTCCTCCGCGATGTGAGATCATCTCTCTGTTTATACCCCGTTTCTAGCGTCGTCATAGGCACACGGTTCCTCAAGGGGGTATGTTGAAGTCACGTTTCGCGCTGCTTTTAAAACCTCATTAGTTCGTGGAAGTCGACGGCGTGGTCGTTTTCTCATTTTGCTCCCTTAAACGGCGTCCGCGTGCTTTTTGATGATCCGCATTCCATAACCCTTACATCCTCCTACTCGTAGTCACTAACTGAGCCTATCGCGCTTCTGCATTTTTCTTTTCTCTTGGTCGAATCTCCTCCATTTTTCCCCTTGAGCCGCATATTGACGTCGTCCTGCGTCTCTTTTTCCTAATAATCAGTTGTTGTTTTTTTTCTCTCTCTAGAAAAGTACTGATCTGTCCCTTTCTTTCTTTTGAGCTTCGGACCGCTGGTCGCGATTTTCCCCTGCCCCCCCCCCGTTTAGCAGAGGCGCCGTGTTCTTTTACGTTTTTATCTTTCATGCTTTCAAGACGTCGCTGATTCGTGGTATGCCCCTTTTGATCCCCCTGGTCGCCTTGAGCAGGGACGCTTTTTCGGTTGCATTTTGAAGGGTCATACCGGCCCCCCTCCCCTATCGATTCCCCGCCGAGAGAACTGGTGTTTCCCTCGTGGTTGTGGGGTGTTTTTTTTTTTTTCCTGCTTCGACGTTTTATGTTTCGATTTCACTCCCTTTCTTTCCGTTTGATTTGTATGAGACCTCGCCGGTTTCTTGTCTTTTCGACCGACGCCTCTATCGCATCTAGTGCCGCTTTTTTTCTCCTCGACATTTGCTCAGCTGGCAGAGCGCCTGTCGCCATCCTCGGCATGACAGATTTTTTTTTCTCATGGCGACGCCATAGGGCACCGTGTCCTCTTGATCGGCTTTTGTCTTCCCGCTTCCTCCCTCGTTAGTCCTCTTTTTTCCCAGAGTTCTTTTGGAGTCTTTTTCTCCCTCTTTGTGAGGCCGGTCCTGAGTCGCGTCTTTTTTGACGATTGTTTTTTTTTTCTCGCCAATCACTACACCGTGTCCGTCTTTTTGCGGCACCGAACGCGTATTCGGCATGCGTGTCCCCCCCCTTCCGCCGAGGAGCAACAGGTCACGAAGTTAATCTCGGAATTCCTGCCCTTCACCCCTCCACAAGGAGCGGCCTATCTCGTAGTTAGCGTTTTCTTTAAGCCCAGAAGGCTGCAGTAAACCAGCTCTCTCCTTTTGTAGAGTTACCCTCGCTTTTCTAAGAGGCCCCTTACTAAGTGTCTGAGAGTGCGATCGGTGGAGTTCTTGCCGTTCGGTTTTTTTTCTGAGTGCAGGATAAACCGACTGTTCCCACCCTTTCTTGTTCGATAACATGTTTAGGATCGGAGCCGGCGCTCCCCAGGTGGGGCTAATTTTCTGATCAGGTCCTGGTCCCTGCGTTATTAAGCCGTTCCTTCCGTGGATTGCCTCGGCGATCTTTTTGTGTCTCCGTCCTGGTGATAACGGACCGTACAAGTCGGTGTTGCCCACCCTTCAACCCAAGATGATCTTAAGATTCGTGTTTCTTGTACTGGTTTTCTGTTTTTACGACGCTCGGGCCACGTCCCAATTGCACCTTCCCTGATATAGAACCCCCCTGCCTTAGAAGTAATCAAGGCTCACGAGAAGAGGATTGCTTCCCCTTCAACCACTCACAATTAATGTTTAAAAGCCTTTGAGGGTTTCTTTTCTTTACCTAGATGGAGGATTAGGAGTTTGAGGCTTCGCAAGTATCCCCCTCCCCCCATCTTCTAGGTATTGGTGCGTTTTGATTTACGTTTCTCTTCCCTCGGACGACGGCAAGATGGGGTCTTTTCCCACCTATAGTCCCCCCCTTGGAAGATCCGAGTGTGGACTTCCCGACTTTGTCGACCCCCTTAAGGGCCGAGTGTTGCTGCCTTAACGGTTGTTGCGAGAGACCCACCCCGCGGCCGCCATCTTTTTATTTTGTGTGAGAGCGGACGGTCGGTGATGCTTTTTTTTTTACGTTTATTACGGATAGTTCCTCTTGGTATGTTCGTGCGCTTGCCGCGCTCCGCATCTTGTCCCCTTTGCAGGTACCACATCAATATTGCTTTAGAGATGGATTGTCTCCCCCTTCAGGCTTTCCGAAGCCGCTTTTTCCTGGCGCTGCCGCCGACTTCTGGAGTCGCGGCTAGAAGGTATCAGGACCCCCCCCGGTGAAGCCACTGACCATCACCTCCTACCTCGAGGGCTGTTTTGCCCTCTCTTCTACTTTTGTTTCCGGGCCGAACCGTCCTACTCGTCTCCGGTCCCAACCCCTATGAAGTCCGCTTCTCTGAAAGCCTACTGCATTGGCTTGAGGACAGCGGGGGCTTACTCTTTTCCCCTTTCTGATTCTTTCTTTTTCCTTTGGTATGGACCGCTTTAGTCCGGTCTCTATTTTCAGTGATCGTTACGCCGGGCCAGTTTCACTTCAACCGGGAACTTACTTTCCTATGCTCGTTCCACTAAACCCCCGATCCTACGTGTTGCACGCGTCCCGCGATCCTTTTTCGGTATGTTTTCCTGGAAACCACCGTTCGTCTGACGCCAGACATCGCTTCTTCGGCTCCGCCGTCTTCCTTTTGATTCTTTCTTGCCTCAGAAATTGCTCCCTTTCTACGCGCGCGCGGTTTCCCGCCCACACGCGCACCCCTCACAAGGACGGATTTTTTCCCGGCCATCGCCTGCGGACGATCTAGTCCACGAGAGAGCTGCTTGTTCTCCCCACAACCCCGGAATCATGGTAGTTCGGCGAGTTTACGCTCGAGGAGCCGGGCTGTGCTCCTGTCTGCCAATCCGAGCCCACGACGTACTTTCCAGGACTTCATTCCCCAGACCAATTTTCCTAAGCCCGCGCCCCCCCCACCGATGGCTTCCTCCTCGACCCTGACGGACCTCGACATGGCGCGCGGTGGCCTCGCCCTTTTCTTTCTCGGTCGACATAACCTGCAAGATCAGACCAAACATGTATCGAATGAGTCCACCTTTTTTTTCCTGAAGTGCAACGTTCGAGGGCCGCATTTTCTCGTAAGGCCTACTACCTCCCCGAAGCGCTTTCCGGTCAAGTCGATCTCCCCCTCCGAGAAGCTGCCTAGACTTTTGTTCCTGGCTACGGTCCGCGGCCGGATTTCCCTGATTTCTAATGCGGACGGTCCTCTACCTTTTCTCTAGAGGCCTGCTTTTTCTCTTTCTTTTTTCCTCAAGGACCGAGCGCCACTTTTTGTCGGACGGAGGAGACACTGAACGGAGCCTTCTCCTACGCCACTCGAGGCTCCTGTCCCTCCCTCCGAGGACAGCAGCTCTTACTGACTTCCTAGGAGTCCGCCCGACGAGTGGTTCTTTTCCGTTTTTTTGGTTTTTTTTGGTTTTTTTTTTTTCTATCCGTTTCTCGTTCTCTTTTGTTCTGTTGTTAAGTATCCCCTCTTTCCCCTTTGCGGTTTTTTCTAGGCGTGGTCGCTCGTTCGAAGCAGAGCTCAGCCCAGGCCGTCCTTCTTTTTCGTAGGGTCATAACGTCCGTAACCGTTTCAACTTCAACTTCACAAACGTTCAATTAAGCATTGTCCTTTTTGAGCCCCCCTTTCCTCCTGTGAAACCCGCGCCTCTTTTTTACCTGTGCCGATCTCGGCTTTTCGGCTTTTTACGTGATTACTCTGGTTTTTCACGATTTGTGCCTCGTGACTTGGCTGCCGACGAAGTTTTTGCCTGTAGGCTCTCCGTACTTTTCTGCCGCGCTCCTCCGGAGTCTTTGACTCATCTCCGTTTTTTCTGCTCTTCTGAGAGCGCGCAGAGCTCGACGTAGATCGTCCATCTTCTTCTTCTGAACCAGTTTATCACCCTACTTTGTTTCCCCTTTTTTTCTCTTCCCCCGGTTTAGCATCCCCGACTCCGTTATCCTTTTTTTTTTTTAGGTACCCTTCTGTTCCGCGTGTTTGTAGAGGTTTAAAGGCGAGAACTTTCCCCTGCTTTTATTTCAGCGTTGGTGAAGTTGACGTGCGGTTGACTTGGGTCCCGAAGTCCTCTTCCCTTGCCCCGGATTCGTTGTCGGCGTCAGTCTCTCCTTCTGCCGCTCTGTCGAACCTAGCTTCGTTTGCGATACTCGACGGCATTTTTCTCTTTCGCTCTCCCCCGTAGAGAGATAGTCTAGCGAGTGAATGAGTCCCCCAGACACTGTTTTCTCTCTCTTTGCTCTCTGTTCTCCTTATGTCGTCCCTGTGTGCTAGTTCCTTGTCTCCCCAATATATCTTCTTCCGTGAGTCCGGGTATAGTCCCACTCGTCCCAGGCCGATCAGGGTAGATCGGTATCCGGCCTGATGCTCAGCACTTCCGTCTTCATCTTCTCTCGAGACTTCTCTCCGTGTCTTCCCTGCGCTTCTTTCTTGATTGGCTTTTTTTGTTGTTAGATGCCGACCCAGTCTTGATGAAGGCGATGATCCTCCTCGAAGTTCCTCGACAGGTTTGGCGCGCTTTTTTTAATGTCGGATGAAGAATCCCTCTTTGCGATGACCCGCCGTCATGTCGAGGTCGTTCTTTTCTTCCTTCTAAGCCTTTGTTGCGTTGCTTGTTTCTTAAGTCGGCATGACTTCCTGGATGTGTTCCGTAGCGGCTTTGGAGGTCGCGGATTTCTCGAAGGTTTCCTTATGCGTTTCATGCCGCATCTGCCTGTGGTGCCTTTGGTATTTTTTTCCCCCTTGCGTCCGGCGATTTTCCCTTTGGTTTGGATCCTTTTTGTTTTGTCCGACGCGCGCGCTGGTTTCGTTTCTTCCCCTGTTTTTTTATCGATCTGCTCTCACTTTCCTTTGGAGCCTACTTTTTCTTTCCCTTTTTTTGCATTCTCGGGTGGTTTGGTTCCTATCCCCTTCTTGAGCCTATGATTCTCCTCGTTTCACCCGTAGTTCTCTCTTGTGTGTATTGACAGAGCAGCGGAGTAGTTTTCCCCCCCTTTGGAGTGTCCCTTCGTGAAGGTAGCCGAGTTAACCTGATCTCTTCGAGGCCCTCTATCCATTCCTCCGTTTCCTGATACAATCGCGGCTCTCTCCGTTTGACATCGTCCACGCCCCCTCACCTGTTTCCTTCCCTTCCCCTTCAGTCTCATTTCCGCGTTCGTTCAGAGGGTTTTGTCTGTTTGGATATTTTTTTATTTCTTGTGTCCAGGTTCTCCCCTTGCGCAGTTTTTTCGCTTCGGAGCCCTCATTCATCGTTTGTCGGCGTGAGTGGAAGAGTTGGCTTTTTTCCCCCCTTGTCGCGATTCTCCTTTTCTTTCTGTCGAGTCTCCCTGCCTGGCAGGGGCCCACTTTCCTTTTTCTTAGCATCTATCCCCTCTTTAAAGCACTAGTTGAGGGTGGTCACGTCCATCCCTTTTTCTCGGTCTACTCGTCTTTCCTCTTGTTTTGACCTTTTAACCTCTCCGTATCAGGAAGAGTCTTCCCCTCCATTCCCCCTCTTCCGTTTGGACATTTTCTTCCCCTAGTCTCCACCTCCTTGTAGAGCTCCGATGCGCTCTAACTCTTTTGTTTTTTCGCAAAACCCGACCTTCATTTTAGTCATAGTTTGGTTCCGTCGCGCTCCGTTATGCTCCCCTGAGGTAATCCCTCTTTTTTGCTGCCCTTCGCGTTCGTGGTCTTGTCCGATCAGCTTATCAAACCCCCCCAAAGTCCCCCCCTCTCTCGTTGTTTTTTCTTTGTAGTCCACGGTTGCCGAGCCTCCAAGACTTCTGTGACGCCTCCCTTCCCTTGCCCGGTGGAACATTTATTTTCCTACCCGTTTTATCTGTTCCTCCCATTCTTTCTGTCCCGTTAGTTTGCCCTTGATGATTTCCGTTTTTTTCCCCGATCCGGTTAATTTTGCTCGGTAAGGTTGATCACGGTGCATAGCACTCTCCTTTCTAACCGCTGCTCCACAGCAGAGAACCCCGAACTCTTCTCTAAGCAGGTTGTTTCAGGTCTTGCGCACAAACAGCCATTTTTTCCGCCCATGGTTGACTTCAAGGTCTTCGTGTCGCCTTTCTAGGAAGATTCTCCTGCTCAGTAGTCGCTTTCTTCCGACCATTTTTTGGCGGGGCGTGGTGCCCACCGTCGTCATCAGAGCCCGAGGGCGGGGGGCAACACACCCTCTTCCTCAACTCCCATAAAGAACCTGACCCAGGCTTCTACACCCGATGTATCGCGCTGTGAGCATTCGAGTTCGTGATACTCCAGCCGTCGCACTGGTTTGGCCCCGCATACTTTTTTTCTCCCTTTTCCCCTTCCCTCGTCTCCCTCCTCTTGCCCCCCCGATCGCGCCCGCTCCCTCCGTCTCGTCAAGCGCAGGTTTGATCGGTCCCTCTATTTTCGGGGAGATATGTTTGCCCACGGCTGAGTCGGGAATCTGCTACCTCATGTCCCTTTTTCTTTCTATGCTGTACGAGGAGGCCTATCTGATCCGGGCTCGTGAACGGTTTTGGAATGTTTGTTCGACTTACGTGCCGAAGTACGCGTCGGCTTTTTCCCCCGCAGCCCCTTTTTCTGGCCTCATCTCCCCCACAATCGATCACGAAGCGAATGGGGTTTCTCCGAGACCTCAAGTAGGCGACCCCAAGCAAGTACCTCTTACGATGAGGCTCACTGAGTTTGCCGTTTTTCCCTTCACGCGGACTCCCTTCCCAACCGTCCCTCTTGAGGTAACGCTTCCACCGTTCTTCAGCATGCTTGTCGGCAGAACCGCGTGCGTCTCGCCAAGCTGACCTTTGTATAAAAGTAATTTTTTCTTTTATCTCTTGATCGCTTTATACTCCCCGCGCCGTTTTAGCCGTTCGGCTGCATACTTGGCCGCACGGTCGGATTAAGTTTGTTCTCGAGTCTGTTCACTCGACACATCTTTTTGGGAATCTGCTTTCTGGTCGCGGGTCGTACCTCCTTGCGTTCAACTTTTGCGGGTTTTTTTTCTCTGATTACCTTATCGAATCCCCTGACCACATTACTTGGCAGAGATTCCTACTGAGCATCCCTCAGAGGGGCCGGCCCGTTGTTAGAGAGCGTATCCGACCATCCCCTGTCCGCTTTTGCCTAATACGTCCCGGCTGTTTCTTTTGAGTAGATCGATTCTTCCCTCGTGTTGTTCTGATCTCGCTCGACAGGATTCAGGAAGTGAAGGAGGCGTCGAGCTTTCTGTCGCCCACAGTGGCCCCTCTTTCGAGTAGTATACTTGATTCTGGCATCATGTCCTTCCAAGGTGAGTTTGGATGAAGACGTCTGTGATATTCCGTGGTTCTGTCTTTTCTTTCCATTCTTTTTTAGACCCGGAGCATTCTTTGAAAGTGAGAGTATGTTTCCCGATGTACCAGCAGATCTCCTTCCCCGTAAGATTGTTTTTCCCCGCTTAAGTCGATCGACTAGTGCGCTCTTCTTCCCCCTGGAGGGCAAAGTTTTTCTTCAGCTGCACGCTCGTCCTTCGCCTTTTTCTCACAGCAGATCTACCGCCATCGCGGGACGCGGTGTTTTGTTTTCTTTGGCGCTTCCCATCAGGTAGATCGAGCATGCGTGTCCTCCCTTTCTAAGTCCCTAGGCCCTGCCGTTTTTTGAGCTTGGCGTAACTGAGACCCAGCCCATTGACACGATTTTCAGTAATAGGTAATAGGCTTTTTTGGTTTATTTCTTCGCTCTATGGTTTATCTCTTTCGGCAGCTCCGCTCTTCTTTTTTTGATCTTGTTTTGATCTTTTTAATTCACCCCGTCGTCTTTTTCCCCCGTACGACTTTCCCAGTATTGAACTTTTCTCGGCCAATTACGCTTGCTCGCACCCGGTTCCGCTTTCGATCAGCTAGGCTTCCCGGCACCTATCTCCCAAAGCTCTTTTTTTTGATAGGTCGCGTCGCCCTCCCCAGCCCCTTTTGTCCCCCAGTCGCTCTCCATCGATTCTAGGCCTCCCGCTGTCCCCTCTCTTAAAAGTCCCCAGAATCCTTTTTTTTATCGTTGGCGATCCGAGATGTTTGTCGCCTGTG
>Ga0179593_1485716_pt1 | contig 11258 bp, 9 predicted proteins | sample CZODoug2_1_08_16_FD_185931 | JGI IMG/M metagenome (GOLD analysis project Ga0179593, IMG submission 185931) | Vadose zone soil fungal communities from Angelo Coast Range Reserve, California, USA - CZODoug2_1_08_16fungal (PacBio error correction) | ecosystem: Environmental > Terrestrial > Soil >... | reverse complement strand
TTGACTACCATCTGTGGAGTGTCTTTCTCTGCTCCCCCCACTCGTCCCCCCCTTCTTTCCTTGTTCCTCCCGATAAACCGAACCCCTTCTTTGTTATGCGTTCCTCTCTCCTTCTCCCCCCTTTCTTTCCCTACCCTCTTCCTCCCTTCAGAGGATAGAAGTGACGATCCGAGTGTTTTATCTCCTCTCCTTTTTTTTTTTTTTCTGAGATGGCCCTTCCCTCTTCGGCCCTCCCTCCGCCTTAGGAACGTCCACTAATCTCAATCCGCGACCGTGGGTCCCCCATATGTGAGCCTACCATTGGCTTGTGCGCATCCTCATCACCACGAGGTCAGTTTTGGAAAGCCCTGGAGCAGCAGGTCGGTTGCTCAGTATCCAGACCCCCTGCCCCCGTCTTTGTTTTTTTCTTCTTTCTTTTCCCATCTCCCCCCCCCCTTCTTTTTCCCCCCTTCCCCTCCGGTGAGGACAGATCATTCCTTTTTTGAGTTTTTCTCGAATCTTTCCTTTCCCAAGATAGGAGGGGGAATAGATGCCCTCCGTTCGATGCTTCTCTGCGGCTCAACTCGTAGCGTCCCTTTTCTCTTTTCTCTAGCGCCCATTGGGTAGTGCCCCCCTCCCAGCAATTATATGCCTCCGTCCTCTTGAAAATCCTTTTTTTGAGCGCTACCCCTTTTTTTTGCCAAAAGTCGCATCGAGCGGATTTCTGCACGATACCACCGCGCTTCTCCCCCCTTCTTTTCCTTGCTTTTCTGGGCGGCGCCCAGACCATAGAGTCTACCCTCTCATCTCGGTCCAATTTTAAGACGCTCAAGGTTCACCCTTTCCCCTCCGTTTTTTTTTTCCTCCTCCCTTTCCTCCCGTTCTTTTTTTTTATTCCCCCCTGTGGAGATATCCCTGTGAAACCAGGTTCCGTTCTCGCCTTCTTTCTCCTGGGCGAGATGTTTAAATAGTGTTTCCCTAGTCCTTGTCCCTAAATGCTCTCGAACATTTTTCTCCTGGCTTCCTTCCCCCTTTTCCTGCGAAGGGTATGACGCCCCTGACCAGTCCCCTCTAGGTTCCCCGACGGCCTTGCTTACCTTTTTCTGTTACCTTTCGCTTTCCTTCATGTCACCGTGGCTCCTTTCCCGACCCCTCTAAGGTCCCTTAACACGGTCCTACCCCTCGCACCTTTCCGCAGCCGTGAGATGACCGTGGTCGTGATCTTTTCTCTCTGCGGTTTGTGCCTCCCTTTCGTCCTTTCCCCGTTTTCCCCGACAGGGAACCCTCCTCCGGCCTTTTCTTCCCAAAAAAACCGAAGTCGTCGCCGCGGTTCTCTGTCTCCCTCCTCTCGTACATCTTTCCCTTCCTCGTTTTCTTGTCCTCTGACAGTCCATAATTGGGACGGATTCCGGTTCCTGTAGTCCCAGTAGGGTTTTTTCTTGTCACCTTCTTACCAGGGTCCACAGCTTGGTTGGACCCATTTGACTCTTTTGGTTTTCTTCGGATGTCTTCGCGTCTTTCCGTGGAAGGAGGAGTTTAACGGGGCGAGCCGTGGCTTCGCGTCCGTCGCTCTTGTGTCCGAGCTCGTTTTATCGAGATTGCTCCCCCTTACGGCGAAAGCCCCCGTCCTCTTTGCCAATTCCTTTTGCTGGGTCTGTTTTTCTTTTCCTAAGGGTACGACAGGAAAACTCCTCTGGCGGCGTTTTCTTCCCGGTTTTTTCCCGTCCCCTCTTCGGCGGGCTTTCCACTGTTGCACCCCTCTTTTTCTTTTATGACTTTTTTCTTTACCGTTTTGCAGAGATGGATGATTGCATGGGAGACACTTTAGACCCTTTTCCGTTTTCTTCCCTGCCGGTTCCCCCGGATTATGGGGGCCTTCTTCTTTTTGAGTTTCCCAATCCCCCTAGCATTTTTTCTTCCTAGCTGTTTCTGTTTTCCCAAAAAGTGAACTTCAGTGGTATTGTTATATTCTCTCTCGTTTGATGGGCGCGCCTCTTTTTTTTTAGCGGTTTCTGTGGTTGGACTCCTTTTTCCTACTCACCGACCCTGTTTGGTCATCCCTCAGAGATGGAAAGGACATGCGTTGAATTTTAAACGTCGCCGGGTAGGGCTGAGATTCTATGTTTCTCCCTGGTTGGATTTCCTTTGGCGTTAACCCTGGGCCCTTTTTGTCGTTCTTTCATACTTCTTCGATTTGTCTATTAAAGCCCTTAAGATACGGTTTCTATCCTCCAACCAACCTTATGTTTCATTGTGCTCCCGAACGGACTTTTTTGTGAAAAAAAGCCCCTACTCAGGGTGAAGCCAACCCGTTGTAGTCTTGTATTTATTTCGTTTAACATTCTGATTACTTGATGTCGGATGAGTCATTTGTAACAAACTAGGACGTAGTTCGTTTTTGTTAGCCCCCCCTTAAGGCGTTGTTAGAACCTTGATCGGCCTATAAATTAAGAGGCCCTTGGTACATACCCTGTCGTTGAGTGACATTCCTTTTGTGATAGACGCCCCGGATGTTTTTTTTTCTGTTACCCTTGAAGAAACTTTTTTTAGACCGCGAATTAAAAATCAGATCTCTTTTAATCCTTCCTTTGTTTGTTTAGCGATATGTCTCGTTATTAGGCGCGCGACCCCGGCTTTTCCCTTCGTCCAGCTCAAGATAGGATAGAGCGCTCTCCCCTCTTGTCACGACATACATGGTCTCGAATAAATTTCCCAGGCCCCTTTTTTCCTTTTCCTACGGAGGCGATGCGATCAGGTTAGACCCCTAGTGGTCGAATCGGTATCCTAAGAACGTGGTATCAGCCTTCAGCCTCCACCTTGCCCCCCTTTTCTCAGCATCCCTTTTCAAAAACATGCACTTTTGAGTTTACGTAACCGAGCGGCGTCTTTTAAAACTATTTTTCCCCCTTTCCTGTCAACACGAGCCCCCTTTTTTTATCTTTTTATTCGACCCCTCTTTACCCCTTGGTCCTTCAGGAACCTTTGTTCCCCCATTTCCTTATTACGTCATTTCTGTTTGCCCATTGAAAAGCCCTGGTAGCCCCCATTCCTCCTCCTGACCCTTCGGGTTAAAAGGACAATTTAATGAATTAGCCTGAACAAGGTCTTTTTATATTTCCGGTTCCACCCCGACCACCCCTCCCAAATAGCGCTCCCCTCTTTTGAGACAGAAATTAACATTCCATGGGACATTGCTCAAGTTTTTTAAATGAGGAGAAGAGTCCCTGTTCTATCTTGTTCCCCACCAAGCCGCACCTAAAACTCAGCTCCTTCCTCCCCGGCCAAGGAACAACCGGTTCGGCATTACCGCCTATTTGGTTTTTTCCCTTACACCAACCGAAGAAGGAAAGGGACTCCGCCGCCCCCGGCACTCCCTCCTTTTGTTCACCATTTCTTTTCCTTCCACTCACCTCTCCCTAACCAATACAACTAAGCCGAGACCTGATCCCATTCGTACGTCCCTTCCCCCATCCCCGGAACCCAGTCCCCTCTTGCCCCTTTTGCTCTTCTACTTGATTTTTCGAATCGCTTGGCCTTTTTTCCTACTTACGAGCGGCTCTTTAATTACGAATCGGAAAGGTTTTACCATCTCCTAAGCCCTCACAGTCCTCATCCCTCCCTTAACATCACCCAGACGCTTCATGTTAACAAAACCCCCCCAGCTATGATTACCCCTTCTTCTGGGACAAGAGTCTCTTGCCAATAGAAGACCAGGCTACAAATTTTTTGTCCCTTGCCCCCCCCTTTCTCCCACTTCCGATCACTTCCATGAGTCCGCTCTGGAAGCTGCTCCCCTCACGTCCCGAGATTATTTTCTTTTTGTTTTTTTGCTACTTTTAAGGATAGTTAACCCGCTTAATTTTCCTTCCCATTTTCCACCTGCCTTCGGCGACGATGCCACCGCCCTGAGGTCCCCCCGGTGAGCATGCAGGCTTCTTTCTTCTTTTCCTTCTGGCTCTATGGGTACTGCACACGTGTCGCACTGCTACCTCCTTTTCTTTTCCGCGTGGCGTGAAAAGAAAGTTCTTTCTCGTTGTCGGCTGTTTCCTGGTTCAGAGCCCCTTTTAGACACTCTGGTCTGTCCACCATCCCCTTTTCGCTACGTTAGGAGGATTTTTTTCCCGACGTAGGCCACTCTTCTCGTTCCCGCCGTCCCCGTCCTCGTCCCTTTCTTCATTTCCTTCCGTTGAGACCTCCGAATTTTTCCGCCCAGATCAGGAGGCTTTGACTTTTCACTGCTTTTCTTTGTCAAGCGTCCTCTTCACCCCTTCGCACCCCGGATGGTCCTTCCTGTCATCGACTAGATGGGTTCGTCTACCTCCCACTGCCTTCCGTTGGTGAACCTCACCCTTGGGCCCCTGGGCAGCAAATAGTTATGGACGGTGTCCTCATTTTTTTTATCTCTCCCCCTCTTTCATTTCACGCGTTTTGAAGTAGAACTTTCTTGATAGACTTTTGGATTCACCAATTTCCGCTATCTACAAGCGCATTTTAGAGTCGAAATAATACGGGTCTATTCTCATCCCCTCGCCTCGTCCGATCGTCTTAAGGTAACCGTTTTCGCACAAAACCTCTCAACAAGGGAAATTCCCTTCTGCGACGGGTTTTTTCCCTTTCGCTCACCCGACTATCAGTTCGGGTCTTTATCCTTCTCCACTCCTCTTTTTCCTCTTTTAATCAGAACTGACCTATCCCCATGTTTAGTGCGCCGCCTTTCGCTGTCATCGGCTCCGCCCATTCTGGAGAAAAGGCGGATAGAGAGGCCCTCGCCATCCCTTGCTTTATCCATCTCTCTATCCCCCCTCCTCCGGTTGTTTTTTTATTTTCTGTCTAAGAATCGGAGCTTAGGAGCCCTTAGGAAATTTGTTTTCCCTACTAGCGCATCCTTTTACTGTGTCTTCATTGGGAGTGATTCCCCTCGTCGTCTTCACATAAGGCCCCGAGGTTCCTTTTTCATAGAGTACCAACGAGTTAAGCGCGTTACTACCCGGCAAAGCCCTATGATTCTCCTTGGTCTTTTGTGTATGGCGCCTCTTTTCTGCGCTACGCCCTTTCTCTTTTCTGTTCCTGACTTTTTTTTTTTAGATGAAGCTTCCCTTCCCCTTCAAATCGGCGATTTGTTTTTCTGCGAGCGCCTCTTTTTTACTCGTTTAGTTTGAAAATACTGCGCCTTCGATGGCAGCGTAACCTTTTTTTCTTTGCAACCTTCTACCCTCTCTTTTCCTCCTTCCCTCTCCCACTTCCCCATCTTTCTCTCCCATGTGCGGGACCGTCGTCATCTGCGTAGTACCCCTCTACCAAATCAATTCTGCTCACCGGCTTTGCCGGGAACGCCATTTTCTCCTCCACTCGCTAACGGTCTCCACAGGTCTACTTACCCCTCGTCCTCATCCTCGGGTTTTCGTACGACGCGGGTTGGCGGCTCTTTTCGGCCGGCAAACCATTTCCTTCAACTCTCCTCGTATGGCCTTCGCGTTCACGTGTGACAGCCCTTGGATCGGGTTTGGCGAATGCTGACCTTTGGATCTGGCCTGTCCCCCCCTAGCGTTCAGCAGCCGGTTCTGACTTCTCGCAAACCAGCCCCCAGAGTTCACGACGTTTTTGCAGGCTGGAACGTTGCTTTTCCCATTGTTACCGGTATTCTGCATCACTTTTTGTTCCCCGACCCCCCTCTTCTCTTTTCCTTCAAAGGAATCCCCTTTAGCCAGGCCGCGCGTGCGCGGCTATCAGGGATCGCTTTTTCGCCATTTCGGCCAGGTCTTCCGCAGTACCTCTAACAGTTCCCCTTGTAGCACCACCCCCTCCAGCATCGTCTTTTTCGGCGCGGCCTTTATGCTCGCGTCCAAGAGTCGATGGTTTCTCTTTTTTGGTGTGCCTCCGCCTGTAGGCTTCCCCTTCTATTTAGGACAATCGTTTGTGGCGAAATGAAATGTCATATGCTGTGGTGTTTGAACGGGACTCCCTTTTCTTGTTTTTATTGCCTGTAGGAGAGTCTGGGGCGGCCGATGGCCATAGGCGGTTCTCTTCTCCCGGAAGTAGCGCGGAGGTGCCGTTCGCCGCGGAAGTTCCTCTGGAAGAAGCAGGTCGTTGCGCTCTGGCCCCCTGGAGCTTTTTTTTTATGGGTTTCTTTTTGTCTGTGCGGTTCTGGCGACCTGGTGCTAGTCCAAGTTCGGTTGATGGCGGGTGGTACACGGCGTTCTGCTTTTACACTCTTGTTACCCACTTTGCGTGATGAAGGTCCCTGGTTTGCTAGCGGAGCCTTTCCTGCAAGATGCCAATTCCCTGTTCCTTTTCCGGCGCTTCTCTTCTTTTTTTCCAGGTGGCGTTGTGTGTTTTTAAGTCAGAGCCGTCTGACTTCCTTACCTTGGGGTGGTGTCCAATTTTCGGCCCTTACCCAGCTGGTATTTGACGATTTCTCGAGATCGCGTTCGGGTGAGGGGTTGGTTGAGCCCTGTCGTACCCGACCTTTTTCAGCCCATTCCTGCTTTTTTGTTTCCCTCTACTCGACGGTCCCCCACAGCATGGGCGGGCCGGAGAATTTTTGCAAATGGTTATTAATGCTAACCTTCTTCCTACCCACCTTTAATTGGCCTTTTTCAGCTGAGAGATCAAGTCCGTCTCCTACTGTACTGTTCGACCATACCACCCCCCCACCTTTTTCCCCCTTGAGCGACCTTTCGCCCCCCCCATCAGCAGTTGCCGCTGCAATTTGCATGATTTCTCCTGTTCCATTTCTTGTGCTGAAGGCGTTGATTTCATGCAGGGCTTTCCACCGCCTATCGTCGCAGGCGCGGCCGGAGATTCGCTCGAGCCGCCGCCGCCGGGCCTGCCACAATCCCTTGAAAGGTCCGTTTTTTCAAGGGTGTGCGTGACCGCGGCGCAATGATCGAAGAGATGATCCCAGGCTCATTTGCCGCACCGCGTTCTCCATATAGACCTTGACATAAGAAGGAAGTTTGTGAGATTCCCTACTCGCGGTAGGCTTTTCTTAAAAGGGTCATTGGCAAGTCTACTCGCGCGAGCAGCTACAAGACTTTCGAACCCAACCTGCGTCAGTGTACCGGTACCTGTCCTTTGCCAGTGAGCCTGGCGCGCTCGGCTTTAGCACGGTCGCTCGCCGGCGGTTTTCGCAGACCGCAGTCTCTTTGTGCGCCCTATCCGACTCGAAAGCCGGACCTGTTGCGGACCTCATCCCGGGCCGCGCAGACCCAGAGGGGTGGCTGTGGCGCCCCTAGAAGGTAGATTAAGAGTACACCGTTGGTTTTATATGGACGCCCCCGTCAGCGTTTAAGGTCGAGCCGTACGCTGCTCGCGCATACATAGGAAAGAGTCAGGTAGCCGCACGGTCGGAGACCAGGAAGCCACCCTTGAGGCCGTATACGCCACCTTCACCTGCGGTTACAGGGAGATTTCCAGCGACAGGATGGGCTGCCCCAGTGTCGGTGTCGATCTCCGGGCACCACACTTTTTTAAAACAAGAACCACGCGCGGACCAACAGCACAGGAAAAATGACCATTGCGGACTTGATATTAGGCCCACCAGCCCCCCCGCGACGTGACGTAGGTCGGTTCGGTGTTAACCCCAACCCATCCCTCCAACCCCCCCCATCAGCTCCTTCGCCCGGTTCGGAAGACCCCCACGTTGTCGCGGTGAAGTCGGCATCCCAGCATCCCTTTCAGCCCGCTCTTCCGGGGGAAGCCTTACCCGGCCCCGCGTTGTAAGGAGGTAACTTGGTGACGTCGGGACCATCAACCGGCAGCGCGGTCAATGTCCAAGCGCACGGACCGGAACGAGACAAGAACCCATCCCTCCATCTCCTTGGCCAATCGGGCTCTAGCATTGTGGTGCGGACAGCTCCGCGCGAGCAACTTTGGGCGACCCGTGCCGATCCCCGCCGCCCTTTGGTGACCGCTTTAATACTACCGGGACTATACCACATACGTCCACGCCGAGTCCTGTTAAAAAAAAATTTCTGGTTATCTCCGAGGTGGATAACCAGGTGCACACCTATCGAGTGTAATCTCGTAAGACGTAACCTGAGGATATTTTCCAGACGCCCCCTAAAAACTAGGGCTCTGTACGCCCGCTTTTTCGCACGCGCTTCCCCGCTTCGACCGACAAGCTGACGTGAGGTGGTTTAACTTGGTCGCATTTCCGGCTGGACCAAGACATGGCCGAATGGCGGTGCACAACGTTAAGATACGGGAGATGCCAATTCCTGCTTTCCTCGCGCCTGCTCCGGTGTGGATCCTTTTTAAGTTGATTTTTTAGGGGTCAGGCCCCGTGGCCGCACTGGACTCGTCTACGCTCCGGACCCATTCTTCAGAAGCCTTGTGTCAGGGTTAAGGGTTCGGGCTCTCCAATCGGCTGCCCAATGGTTTGCCAGCCAGCCTTTTCAGTTCGAGCCGTTCGTCTCTTAGGCCCAACGGCTGTTTCCGTTGCTTGACTTCGTGGCCGGACGCCGGCGTGACGGCCCTGGTTGCTCGCACTCTGGCCCAAGCCCCGCTTAGGGAAACAAAACTCTTTTGAGGGACGAGTCCTTCACCGTCGCCGACCGTTTCGGACCTGCGACCGGCTTTCTCCTCTAGTTTTCAGAGACTTTTTGGCGAAGTCTCTGCCGCGCACTTCTCCAGGGAAGCAATTGCATGTATTTTCATCTTATCGCAGATGATTTTCGCACCGGGGGAGCTTCTTCCCGCTGGCTTTTGCACGCGGGACGTCGCTCCAGGGCCGACCCACTACCCAAGGTTCCGTTTTCCACGAGTCGATCGACATCGCCGAGGGCATCGCTCAGCATCGCTCCCGACAGCTGAGGTCAATCTTCAGCTACCATCGAGAACAAAGGACGAGCTCGTCCGGCGCCGCCAATTTTTTGTTCGAGAAGGTCAAGCCGAACGAAGATTCCGGGCGGGTCGGATCCTGCCCCGCCGGATTGCGTCCATTTCTACGAACTTTTCCTGCCTTGTGACGCTGTGTCAATCTCTCAAGATGGCGCCATCGCGCTGCTCGAGGAGTCTCCCGTGCCCCTGACGGCGCCATCGCGCCGATTCGCCTCTCTTTTCCTCCACGTTGTTGTTGGTAGCTGGCCTTCCGCATGGTCGCGCGCCGTTGGCACGTCTCAATCTTCTTTGAAGTGGAGTACATCTGGTTTTTAGTCGGCCCGGCGGCGGCGGCGCAGATCGGCAAGGCAGGTGCTCCGCCTTTTTGACGGGAGAAGCCGGAGCGTTTCGCAGGATCCCAGCCCACTTTTCGGTTCAAAAACCCACATGCCCAGCGCATTTTTTGACTAGACGATCCTTCCTTTTTCCCGGGGTGGTAGAGCTTCTTGCTCCGTGACCTTCAGCGATGTGCGCCGGGATGTGAGAGACTCGCCCATCGTTTTCGAATTCTGCGCTTTAACCTCGAGTGGAGATCAGAGGACCAAATTTCGAAAAGGTCTAGCCCTTTCGAAGTCCCGCGGCCCCGCGGGAGCGCTCCCCTCTGCTTACCCCCTTCTTCCAAGTGCGCCCTGATCCCAAGCATGCTTTTCAACCGGCGTTTTGCGTGTGGGCGGCGAGAATTAGTCACATCGATTTTTTTTTTCTGCACATCAGCGACCGCCGGTCCAGGTCCAGCCGGGCGACGTGATCGCCGACCAGAGGCAACTTGTGTTCCCGTACGGGCGGCTGCCGAGTTTCTGGTTTCCTGGCAACCGAAGTCGTTTGTTTTTCGTCCGGGGCAGCGCGGTCACGCGGCCAGAAGTTGGGGTGGCGGCGTCAACGGCTCCCGACCAGTGGTGGCTCGGCTTTTTCCTGTGTACCCCGTCCCCCGAATTTTGGGTCCTTGTGTCAGCAGGGTTCCTACGCCGCCCGTAACCGAACGAGGTTCAAACGGAAGTGGTGACCCGTGATGGCCGTCGCTTAGACCGAGGAGAATGCGGAGCCGGTTGGTACCGACCCCGATCGCGGCCGTCCAACCGTAGCCAAGTCAGGACGAGCGGCTCCGCGGAGCTTCCCTGCCAGGGGATTGGGACCCTGTATTTTTAGCTTTCGGGTTGCCGCCATGATTGCCAGTCGTCACCGCGTGAACGAGCCGCGGACCCGGTGAGCCAAAAACGCCCGTCACGGTCGGCGGCAGCGAGTCCCGGAACTGAGGTCGTTACCTCGCGGACCCGCATCGCGTGCTTCCGGGCGGGAAAGCGCAGGTATGATGTACTTTTGGCCTTAAATTTTTGTTGTGCTCCTGGCCCACAGCGACATGGGACCCCAATGCGTTTGGTACATTAGCGTTTTTGTCGGCGTTTTGTCGGTAGTTTTCTGGCCGGGCGGCCAGATGTTCAAGGGATCAATTGCGCGGCCTAGTGGCGTTGGGGCTATTGGTTTACCTTGTCTGGGCCCCGCGACGGTTCCCCAAGAGATGGTTTTGAATGTGGTGTTGGGAGTGCGCGACAGGGTTTCAGACCTTCAGAATGGAACTCTTCTTTTTCTGGTTTGTCCCCGAGTGGGCGACGATTATTAGGACTGGTGACCCAGGTTTTCTGCTTCCTAAATGGCCCTCTCTTTGCTTTGAGCTGGGATGCACACGCTCGGGCTTGTAACGGTCCGCCCTTTAATTGCTGCCGGGCTCAGGCTCTTTCGGGGGGAAGGTGGCTCTGTGGTGAACCCCCGGCAAATCGTTCCGATGGGGTTTCCCCAAACGTGATTTCAGTCCGCGCTGGAGTTGAACGAGTGCCCTTTGGAGTGGGCTAGGGCTTGTTGGGGTTGGCTGCCAGGCAGATATCACCAGGTGCACCATCATGCTGAGACCGTGAAGGAGTTGCCTTTGACCCCCCCCTCCGTGTCGGTGATAGAGAGGTGGACAATGGTGTTTCCTCTTTTTTCTCCCCCCCGAACCGGGCGGCCTACTGCCGGGTAAACGTTCCCCACGTGACTCGGCGCTTTTTTTCTTGCTATTTCACAGGTCCTCTGAGGGTTCCGCAGATAACAAAACGTGTTTGCTTTGTTTTGCTCTAATGACTTGGGCGCACTCAGCCGCTCCGGGTCGTCCCGGCCATTTCTCTTCTGTTTGTTCCCCTCTTCCCATCGTAGTTCGGCTCAGGGCGTGCGGTGGAAGAACGGGAGACCCCGATCCTTTTTGGCTCGTCCCCCCCGGCGCGGTCAACCGGTTCCGAGTTCCGCGCCGCCTTTGATTCGAATCTGTTTCACCGGTACAATTTACCTGTCGGGGCGTGATCTTGGCGAGCTTTTGATTTCGAGGCTGACGCTGCCGGCCCCTTGCCTGGGTTTCCCGCGTCTTCGAC
>Ga0179593_1346055_pt1 | contig 11258 bp, 11 predicted proteins | sample CZODoug2_1_08_16_FD_185931 | JGI IMG/M metagenome (GOLD analysis project Ga0179593, IMG submission 185931) | Vadose zone soil fungal communities from Angelo Coast Range Reserve, California, USA - CZODoug2_1_08_16fungal (PacBio error correction) | ecosystem: Environmental > Terrestrial > Soil >... | reverse complement strand
TCTACTTTTACTCCGTCGGTTGAAGCAATGGGCCGCCTAAGTGGACAATCCCCTTGTCTCCTCACGTCCTACCCTATCCAGTTTTCGCGAAAATTTCTGGACCTTCCTTTCTTGGCTTTTAGCCTCGGAACGACACTCTTACAACTCTTACTTATGGCCCCCCCCTTATCGGCTTGGACTTTGTCGTTTTTCCAGAAATGACTATTCCCTGCGACTGAGCATGACGTCGATTTTTTGCCCCACTTTGCTTCTTCGCTTTTTCTCCTCCTCAATCTTGGTATTGCCTCGATTCCTCCCCAGTTAGACCCCAAGCCGACCGCGCCGATTGGTAGAAGGAAAAAAGGGACTCTGGACCCGGGGCGTTAGAACTTCCAACCCTCTGTCTAGTTGATTTACTCGTGGACATTGGGGCCGGTTTTTCTCTCCCGCCTTTTTCACCCGTTCCCCGGGACGTACGCCCGAGGTAGTTCCCCCTTAGTGAATGTTCGCCTTCCCCCCTCTGTCTCTGAATCGTTCTATAGGCTCTCCCTCAGTTTGCTCGACCTCGGCCTAAGAGTTTCCCCGGGTCGCCGAGGTGCCTGATTTACAAGCTCTCGGTTGCTTGTAGCTCTACCTTCGGCTACTGCTACCCCAGCTCCCTCGGGCGGAGCGGAGGAGATTACTCCCTCATTTTATCTCATCTTACTTAGTAGATTATCGTCCTCGATATGTTTACTAACCCTATATTTTCTCCGTGCCCCACATATCATCTTCCTCTTCGCAAGGCCTTAGGCCGGACGTATATCTTCTCTGAAGTATCCCTTTTCTCCTCCTATTTTTACTCAGACCACTAGACCCTCCTGATCTTTCTAGCCTTTCTTACCCGAATGACATTCCCGAGTGTTTATCAAAAAATCATGTATATCCTGCCTGATGGACATGACCCACATCCTCGGCGCCCCTTAGTCAAACACCCCCCTCCCTTTCCATCTCCTCCCCTCTCAGTGGGCTTAGAATCCCTCCCGGATTTGTCTGGGTTTCTTCATTATATGTCCAGTTTGCGCCATCAGCTAACTCTATCCCTTCCTCCCCCTACAGAAAGCCTTTCCTTTTGTTCTCTCCGGAGACATCGATCTTTATCCAAAACTTTTCGCTAACTTTGGAAGACAATAGGCTCTCCCCGGTGCGTCTTGTCTCCCCCCTTGCCGGTTCTTTGCTCAAACGACCCCCCCATCCTTTCGTCCCTCCCCACTTTGCGCCTTAGCCCCCTGATAGAAAGCAGACGGCCTTGCTTTTTCTCCAATCTCCTTCTCCTTCTGAGACAGACCCCACCGACCATCTCTCTTGACGTCATGTACCTGTGGTCCTCTCTCTCATTTCTTGTTCCGTCGGCTCCTTCTCTCAGCTGATGTGACCGCCCAACTCGTTATTATGTGTTATCCCGAACGGTGATCCTCGAGGTGCGGACGCGGTCTAATCCCCGCATTCATTCTCGAAGAAATGGCCCTCCTTGATATCCATCGAAGAGAGTGCCCACAGCTTGATTTGGTTTGTCTTGGAAGGCAGCTTTCTCTGTTAGAGCTCGGGCCTTCCAACAGCAGCTCCCTGCGAACCACTCATAGGAACCTGTCCCCCGAGTCCACCACCTCGGTCTTCTCCGCAGCACTCACAATAATTATTTTTTGATTTATACCAGAACCTTTTTCTGGGGTCCCCGGAGGTCAATAAGGCTACCCGTAGGAGTGTGATCTCATTGATTCTTATCTCTTCTCGACCGGTTTGTGCCGACGGGTTCATTCTTCTTTTTGGCCCCCTTATGAAAGCTGTTATCAGGTTGAATCTAACGGTCCTTACTTTTGTCTCAAGTTCTTCCTGTTGACACGGGAGCCTAGACTTCTTTCTGCGGAACTGTTTTAATGACCCGTCGAGCAATCTTCTCCAAGGTCCGTCCAGAGTGCTCTTATGTACCCTACCTAGGCCGTCAGCCGATCAGAGTCCTGAGTCGGGTGACGACTTCCCGAGGACCAAACCTGCTTCCTCCTAATTCAGCCACCCCGATTGAGAACACTCCAACGTTGTTGCACGCGCAAGAAACTGAACTTACGCTGGAACCTCCCGATTTTGCCGCCGTGATGAGATTCTGGGAAGAGAATTCTCTCCGGAGAAACGGCCACTCTTTTCATTATGTGTTTCTCCTTCGATAAGATTCCTTTTCTGCAGCCTTTTTTTTCAAGTAGAGCCCTTCGCTCGGCTGCTTCAAACAGTCCTATCCCATACGACCCCCTGGTCGTGTCACTTGCTGCTTTTTTTCTCTTTTGTCTGTCTGAGGCGGTTCCATCCTCAGCTCTTCCTTAGATGATAGTGTCGATTCCGTCTAAGAGCTCCGTATTTCTAAGCTTTCTATATATTTTCTCCCCCTTTTTTTTCTCGCTGTCGAGTACTGACCTCCAATATACAGGCTAGCGACCTCTCAAGAGAAAAAGTCAGCCGCTTATTATTGCGTCTCTCCGCGACCCCCCCCCCGCGAGAGAAGGTTTTTTACTCCCGACGCTGATTTCGTTCGAGCTCTGTTAACTTGCATTTAGCTCACAGTGGCTGACCGTACGATAGCTCCCTGTTGTATAGAAGCCGGACCCCACTATGTAATATTGCTGGCTGCGATTCCTTGCTTAAAACGAAGGAGGACTTACCTTCCCGTCCTCTTGTAGGTGGGTTTAAAATGGCGGTATCTTGCGCTTTCCAAAACACTTTTACGATTTTCTCCCCTGGGTGGAGTAGCCGATTACTACTCCGGGTTCTTCCCTGTACCTCTCCAACTTTCATTCCCGGCTCTACTACCCTAATTGTACTTCATACTGTCTCTTGAAGTACCTTTCTCTTGACTCATGCTTTCCTAGCTTCCCACACTTTCCCCCCCTAGAAAAGTTGGATAAAGTTGACCTTTTTTCTCCAATCGCGCTCGAAGGTTACGCACTTTCGAGTTTGAGCTGCGCTGTGCAAGGCTCCGCTCAGCTGGTCGTCGTGCTCTCCCTTTTCCACAACCCCCCGGTCGTCTCCTCCTCAAACTACAGGATTGGCCTCCCCTATTTGTGACGAACTTCGCCTTGCCCGCGGTGCTCCCCCTTTTTATGTGGCCCAACGAGAGAAGAGGTTCTGAGTTTTTTCTGAACGACTCGAGGTGCGGTTGTCTATGACGTTTCTTCTATTCAGATGGGAATTTTTGTTCTCCCTTCCAAGAGGATTCCCCTTGCGAGAGGAAGAGTCTTCCTAATTCACGCGCGATGGTTTCGATCTTCCAGTAATGATATTACCAGATCTGCCGCCTTCCTCGTATAGCTTTGATCTCTTTCCCCCTTCTCCAAGTCTCGCCACTCGATCCTTTAGTGATTTCGAAAAGATTTTTAATGAGTCTTTTTCTCTCAACTCTACTTTCTTTTCGACTAAATTAGCAAGAATGCTAGCGAGAAACCCAGTTTGGTCCGGACGCTCTCTTTTTCGGTTCGTCTCTATAAAGAGTCATTCTTGTTCTTACTAAAGTGTTTCTTAGTTTCGAGAAGGGTTTTTCTATAGCAAGATTTGCGGACCGAAGGTCCCTGAGCGGCCTTTCATAATACGTGCGAATCTACGCACCCCCACTCCTAAGAAGAGTGTTTCTAAAGGAGATAGGTTACTTATTGCCCGCTGATTTTTTTTTTTTTTTTTTTTTTTTTTTTTCTTTGGTGGGTGGGTCTGTTTTTTTTTTTTTTTTTGTTTTGTGGTTTGTTCTTGTGTCTTTTTTTTTTTTTTTTTTTGTGGGTTTTTGTGTGTTTGTTTCTGTCTAAGGTCGCTTCGCGCTCGCTTTGCAGGAGCGTCGGGAGATGGGTTTTTTGCATTGATTTTCGAGTTCGCCTTGATGTCGGCCCTGTCCCTGGTCTCAAGTGAAGTTTCTGAAAAACCACCGACAGCCTCTAGTTTGTTCCCGCCTCAGACTGATGTGGAAGCTTCTTGGTTTCATCCTTATTTCTCCTATCTTTTTTTCCGTCGCTTCGTCCCGGCTCGTCGCCCGCTGAAGTTTTTTTCTTTTTTTTCTCCTCCGTGCCTGTTCCGGAGTTGCAGGGCTGCAGCTGATTTCATTGTTTCCTTCCCCTTTTCTGGGAGACTTCGATGACGATTCCTCCCGGCTCTCTGAAGCCGGGGCTCATGCTCCTCTCTGCTGTGGGTGACCGGGTAGTCTGGACAGATGAGGCATAACGACCTTCTACCCTAGTTCTAAGTCCGTCGATCAGGTCTCTAAGTAGCTTAATATCAGATTTCCCTGCGTCGCGACGTGAGTTGGTGATCCTTGCGGAGTCGCTCAATGAGACGGTCGCTTTTACTTGCTCCGCCTAAACTCGTCTAGTCATCCCGTCGGCCGTTTCGCGGTCGTCTTCGTCTCTAACTCTTTGGAAAGTAGCACGGGTGATATTAGAACATTCCTCCCTTGGAAGATGATTTGGGTGCTTCTTATTCTCTACCCCTTCTCTCACCAGATTTTAGAGTCCGTTAACCGGGCCCAACGTGACCGCTGTAGAGATGTTAGCGGACAATGTTGTTGCCTTTGACCGTTGTCGAACTTTGCCCTTGTTGTCAGCCCTTCGCCTCGTCCGGCGGTCGGTTGATTAGGTGAGTCCCCCCTCGGCTTTGAAACTGAAAACTCCTCTTCTTCCCCCTGATAGCAAACACTGGTGGCAACGCCTCGACTTCATGGCCGGTCCTAGCCGCGCGTCTCTTTCGGAAAAAGTGAACCTGCGTCACAGCGAGGTTTTTTTTGTAACTTTCCGCGACTTTTGTCAGAGTATTCTTTCGCCCCTCTCTTTACCTCCCTCAGCCTGTCACCCGGTGTGAAGTTTGTTCGATGATCGTCTGATTCTGTGCTCTCTTGGAATCTTCTTTTGTCCTCAAATGAGTTCACGTAGTGATGGACATGCTTTTTTTCTTTTGACCCCCTTCTTACGGGAAAAGTCCTCTCCCCTTTCCTCCTCTTTTGCGTGAGTTCCTAGTTTCTAATTTAGTATTATACTTTCAACCTTTTTTTTTTCATGGGATATCACTCGTGGAAATCGTTCTTCGACCCCAATTGGAGCTACTCTTCATAAGACTATCTCGACCACCCCTCTATCGTCAACGTGGCCTTCTTTGGAGGAGTTTACCTTCTAGTGAGAAGACTACTCTTAAAACGCTTTCTCCTCCGTTAGGTAACCTTCCTTCTTTACGAATTTTTTCACGTGATCAGCCTCCCCTTCTTTCCTTAACGAGCCATGAAAAATTCTCATCTTTTCAAAAGTTGCTTCTCGTTTATTTGCCTTCCTGTGGGATTGACGCTTATGGCCGCACCGAACCCCCTTCCCTCGCCTGGGCGAACTGCCCCCCACGGTTTCGACCCTTCTCTGGGCCTCAATCCAAACCCCCTGGTCTCCCCAGAGAAAGAGGGCATTTTGGGTTGCGTCGCTCATTCCCACTGGTAGCCCCCTTCTCTGATCTCATTCCACTTCAGTTCCTCTTTCCACTTCGGCCTGTGCTCAGAAGAACATTTTTTCCGGTCCCGGCCCCACCTTTAGTACGTTTCCTACTGTCCCGTATGACCCCGTCCCGTAGTCCAGCTGCCTCTTTGTGACTCTCCCCCAAAGGTGGCGGCTTTTAGAGAGCACCCGCGCTCCGTTCTCCCCAGCTCCGATTCTCGGTCTCGTCTTTATTACGCGATCGTATCGCTCTGACTGTTTCGTACTCTGATAGTCTAGATAGGATAAGATTCAGTTTGATCCCCTTTTTTCCCCCCAGCATCGAGTGAATCGCCTGTCGGAATTTTCGCTAGTCGCTTGACTCTCGCTAAATGATTTCTAAGACAATCTTCCTATCACTTCTCCATTGCTCAGGTACTTCTTTCCCCGCCCCCGGATCCCCACCGATGCATCCCCTGCAGACGGCGGGCCTTACATCTCGTCTGCCATTTCCCGGCCAAAACCCCCTTCCGTACATCTCTCTGTCTTTTTTGTTTCAGTCGAAAGTCCCCCTCGAGTTGTGAGGTTTTTTCTTCGTTGTCTCCCTCAGCTCACTGTCCTGGCACGAACCCCCCGCCCTCTCTCCTTCGAAGCGCGCCTGCTGGTCCTTAGATCTTTGAAGAAGTACAACGCGACTGTCACGTTTCCCTACCCGTACTCTCGTGTTTTTGCTTTTGGAATTTGATTCAAACGCCCAATTCCCCCTTCGTCCGAAAATCTCTTCTCAGCCCCGTCTCGAAAAGACTACCTTTTAGGAGCATAAAACTATTGCCGGTCTCTTCTCTTCTCTGATACGACCCCGAAACTAGCTTTCCCGTAATGTCTCTCGCCCCGTTTTCTTCTTCATCTTGCCTCCTTTCTGGCGCCCCCCACGCTGCGTTGTGAGCGCACCACCCTAGCTATTACTTCTAGATACTCACGGGCCCCTCCTCGTGCGGTCCGCGGTCGTCTCAAGAAACGATGAGCTTCTGACCGTCAGACGTCTTGTCTGATCCTTAGAGCTTCCCTCCCTTGTCTCGGAGTGGTGGTCATTTATTCAGCTCGCCGTTCTCTTTCTCACGACATTTTTAATAGATACCTTACCAAAAGCATCCGCCTTCGCCCTATAGGAAACCTTTGAACCGAGCCCAATTCGGTTAAGCTCCGCATTTCCCCCAAACTCTTTCTCTTGATGCGCTCAGCCCAAAAGGTGGTTGTCAGACCTAGGAAAAGTTCGTCCCCCAGGTCTGGAGTTGTCGCCTTTCCGTTGGTAGGAGCAGCCCGGGTGTTGCTCGCGGGCTGCGCCCGAGACTTTTGTCATTTGGGCCCTAATTGCGAAGTCGCCCCTCCACGTTTTCTTCTCTGCTGCGTCCTTTTCGCCTTTTAGGTGAGATTTTCCACTGGTAGCCGAGCCTTCTAGTGGCGAACTTTTTTGAAGGACCCCTTTCCTCGCCATGCGTCCAGGACTCCGGTGTCTGCTTCAACGACCGCAGCAGTGACCTATTCCTCTCGGTGCCGCCTAAAGAATGGTGATCGCTGGCCTCTCCCACCCCACCCTTCTCGACGCAAGCCTCCACCCCCCCCCCCCCTCCGTCTAGGAAATGAGAACGTTTTCCCGCTGACACGACCTGACAGAATATTTGACACTTCCCCCCTACGGTGCCGCTCTTGATGGTCCGACTTCGGTTGCACGAGAAGGTCCTCGTCGCCCTTCTTTCCTTCGTGTTTTCCGGATTAGTTAACACCCTTCCCTTCCGTCAGATCTCCTCGCCGGTGCAATCCTCAGAGGACGGGCATTATGCGTTCCCAACGCTCTCAAATTCACCCCTTGCCTTCGCTCTTTGTACCATTCTGCGTTTTGGCGATGCGTTTAAGCGCAATACATCCTCGTCTGTCCCACTCTTCTCTTTCTTGTAGTCCCGCCGAGAAGCTATTTGAACTTGATAGATATATATCTCCAACCATCGTTGTTGTTGTTGACTCTAGATAGAGCTACTCCCATCCTATCTCTTCTATCGACCACTGTGCAGAGTCCAAGAATCTTCCTAGGCGGAGTCTCCTCTCGCCCATCGCGAGCAGTTGGTCCCCCCAGAAAATTCTTTTCTCTCTTTTACTGCTCTCGCTGGGTTCTATTGCCTCGTCCCTTCTCTCTCTTTTTCCCCAACAAGGCGCCTCCTTGAGAATGAGATGGGGTACTACTCGGTAAACACCAGATGTCCGACTCCTCGTCCCTCTTCCGCTCCGCGGCAAAAGTACGGATTGCATCCGAGAGGCCCCCTCTCTGTGATTTAATAGGCGTCCCTTGTCGCTCTGCAACAGGGTGTTTAGTCCTTTCTCCACGGGTGGCAGTCCCATTTACTTCTCCCTGGTTGGTATTCCCCCCGCTCAACGGGAGGATTTGGCTAAGACTCATCTACGTCTTCGGTCGTTGCCAGTCCTTCCCAGAATTGAACAGCCATGAGTTAAGATCCCCACCCCCCCCCCGTTCACGTCCTCCATTAAAGTTAGGGTCTCAGTGCACCAGGCGCCAGTTCGCTAGCGAATCTTTTACTTTTCCAAAGGAAGTGTTCTTGCTGGTCTCTCCCTTATCCCAGACAGACTGTTGGTAAGAGGTATTCTCCAATTTCTCTCCCACATTTTTTCGATGATAATCCCCCTCTTTTCGGCCAACGACGAATTGTCCCCGACCTGCGTGTAGACGTTTTCTACAACCCAGTGCCTATTCTCGCTCACCGTCGAGATAGGGTTGCGGCTGCTGGGGCGCGGACCGAATTTGATGTGGACAACCATTTTTTGAAGATTTTCCTGCTACAGGCGCTTCTTTGGTGTTAATCGGCACATTCTCCCTATGCGTAGAGAGGCGGCCTTACGAGTACACCCACTCGATCTTGTCGTCCGCTGTAGACGGACTTCTCCCACGTGCCATGTAGTCGATAGTTTGTTCCTTTGATTTTAACGATCCGAAACGCGATGCGTCCCCTCCCCCCCCCCTTGATGCGCCCGTTTAATCAGTATATCGTTCCCTTTTGGCTGCGCAAGATCTCGAGAGGTGAGGTGGTCTCCGTCACTTCTGACAAGAAGTCGTCTTCGCCGCCCCCTCCCCCCGGTGGAAAGACGTTTAGCCTTTTTCCCTTTTCTTTTTATCTCTCTACCTCGGCGAGTTTAGAGCAGAAAGTGGCTTTCGTGTTTTTCTTGTGGTACTAGCAAGATTTTTCCGGCAGGGTGCCCTGGGGCGGCGTTCTTGACAATCCTCAATTGAAGTTCTTAGCAGAGAACAAAAAGACTCCTTCGCGGGTTTCTTTTCTCATTGAGCGGCGTTTTCTGTATTTGACTCATTTCGCCCTGCGCGCTCGCTGGCATTCTTTCTCTTCCGAGTTATGAGGGGGTCTCTAAAGTTCTCCTGTAGAGTGCCTATTTTTCGCCCCCCCTCCTTGATAAGAGGACAACACCGTCCCCCCTCGAGACTGATTTTTTTCTTCCGCCCACCTCCGCTACGATGACGGAATGGGGTTTTTCTCTTTGATGTTCTTTTTGGTACTTTTCTCCTTTTCCCCTCTCCCTTCGCCCGATTGCACTCGGTGGTTTTTTTCTTTTTTCCCTTTTTCCTTGCTGGCAATGGCTCTAGACTGACTTCTCTTTAATCTTTCTGGCCAGAACGGTCCCTCTTTCTCCCGAGCGAACATGCCTGACGCGGTTAGCATGTCGCATTTCTCTTTTTTTTACCTGGCTCGACCGGAATTATGGGAAATCATCTCACAGAGATCATCGCCTATACTCCTGTCTTCGATTTACTCTCCCCCTCTTTCTTCTCTTCTATACCCCTCCAGCTCAGATCCTAGAGGTTACGAGGGCAAACACTCTTCCACCTCCACCTATCACCCCGCCTTCGCCCGTCTTCTTTACGTAACGTACTCTTCTGGCTAGCAGGTATCCCCCCCTCCTCACAACAGCCATATCCTCCTCACCCAAATCCTACCACCACCAACCATCCTCTCTACCCTCCGCCACCCTCCTCTCTTTATACCTGCCCCTCCCTTCCCGTTCCTCGCCACTGCCTCCCCTGGCTACCACCACCCCACTCTGTCCACCTCCCCCCAACCCCCTCCGTCCTCCTCCCCCTGCGCAACCTCCCTCCCCACTACCCCGCCCCCCAGTCCCTCCCCCCACCCCGCCTCCCAGTTTCCCCCCCGTCCGCCCTCGTCCCCTCGCCCGCCCCTTCTCTCCCCCCCCCCCATACCCCCCCCCACCGCCACCCCCCCCACCTCGCCCCTCCCTTCCCTCCTTACTTTCTGCGACCTCCCTCTCACCCCCCACCCCCACACCCTTTCCCTGTCGCCCCTTACACCTTCATATCCCACTCCTTCCCTCCCTTTCCCCCCACCCCCAAGGCCCATCCTCCTACAACTCCCCCCCCATACACCCGTCCCTACCATACCTTCTCCCTTTCATCACCACCCCCTCCCCCCCCCCGATACCTTCCCCCCTTCCCCCCCCCACCTCACCCTTCCACCACCTCCTCCCTAACCCCACCACGCCCCCCCCCCCGCTCCCACCACACTACCCCACCCCCCCCCCCTGACCCCCCCACGCCTCCTTGAACCCCGTGTTATCCCTGCCCTGTCGAAACTCCGGCCACCCACATCACGGACCCCCAGACATTCCGTCCTTAACCTCTCTAACCTGTTACTCTATCGCATCTGTGCCTGGCGCGCTCGGTAGTAGCCTATTTCCGACTTCCCCACAGGTAAAGATTTTTCCGAAAAGCGCCTTTTTTGAAGCGTACTGATTGTTCTTGATCTTCCCCCTGTTCTCCCCTGTTGAAAAAGAATTTTCGCCGACCCGCCAAACCTTCTTCTCCCCTCCTTTCCTCTCTGTGGAGCTCATGACCCTGGGTACCTTCCCTTCTGTCCCGATCCTTTCCCTTTTTTTTGGCCTCAGAACTCGCGGCGTTCTTTCGGTTGGTCTTGTCGCTTCCCAAATCGATGGTTAGCCCCAGAGCCCCCCCTGCTCGAGCAGAGATTCCTCCACCGTGGTGTCCGTTCCTCTCCTTTCTTTCCTTGGTCCTGTCCTTTTAGAGTAGTCCCAAAGTTTTCGTTACCCCGTTACATCGTACAATCAGAGAGTTGTTTCCCCCTCCCTTAGATCCTTTTTTAATAGTCGTTCGTTCCGGTCTCTGTAAATCTTCCCATCCTGTCCACGGTTCTCTTAGTCCCCCTGTGATTCGGGTATCTCTTTGGTAGCTTACCGGTTCTAAACTGACTCCCCCTTCTCATCTTCCATGTTCAGAAGCGTTTCGAAAAAGGTTACTAAATTCTCTCTTGATTAATCACTTGGGGTTGTGGGCATAGATACCTTTAGTATCCCGTTCACCCCTTCTTTCTGGCCGATCACTTTCCTTGTCCTCTCAGTTTCGACCACCGTTCTTCCCCCGCTCGACCGAATCATACTGAGATAGAAATCTCGTTCAGCTCCTCCCCCCCAGGCTTCAGGAGTGGAAAGAGATTCGACCGATCATCTTAACACTGTCTCTCCAGTTCTTGTCCAATTTCTAGGACCGGAAGCACGCGTTGTACTCCCGGGGAAGGCTCTCTCTCCTTTACGATCTACACAGTGAAGAGTTGCCCCACAACGTTTGATTATCTATCTCCTCCTCTTGGGGATTGCCTTCTCTGGCGTCACCCAAGCCACCGTTCCCGCCTCCTCTTCTGGAAGGTCAACCCTTTCCAAATTCGACCTGTCGAGTTTTTTCTTTAGACATTAAAACGTGGTTCCTCTCCTCGTGCT
>Ga0179593_1740475_pt1 | contig 11259 bp, 12 predicted proteins | sample CZODoug2_1_08_16_FD_185931 | JGI IMG/M metagenome (GOLD analysis project Ga0179593, IMG submission 185931) | Vadose zone soil fungal communities from Angelo Coast Range Reserve, California, USA - CZODoug2_1_08_16fungal (PacBio error correction) | ecosystem: Environmental > Terrestrial > Soil >... | reverse complement strand
GTTTCCCTCCTTCAATGGCAAGAGATCGTATCTATCGCGACTCCTGGGGCCTTCCTTTTCTCACATAGTCCCCCTTCGCGGGGCGCTGATTTCTCCCATTTCCTACCGGTTTTTTCCTCTTCCCCCTCTCCCACCAGAAGCTCGTCCTCTCTTCCTTTTTGGATTCCTTTTCTAGAAGATCGCTTAACTCGCCTGGCATCTCGCAAACGACCCCTCCTGCTTTCTAGACTCTTTGAACATCAAAGCCCCCCCCCTGGGTCGGAATCTTTTTCCCCCTTTCCTTCAAAGTCATTCTTCCGGTCGGCGACCGTTTATGTTTTTTTTTCAGGAGCCATGAGAGACAACCGCCGAGGCTTTTTAGAAGCATGTTTTTTCCTCCATTATTAACCTCTTTTTTGCCTTATCAGCTTGCTCTTTCTCGCTTTAAGTCCCCCCCCCCATTGCGCTCGGTCCTTTCCTTTCCTTTCTTCCTGCCACTACGCGGAGGGGCCCTCTTTTCTCCACTTGTCGTCGTCAACGCCAAGGTCTACTTTTCTGCCGCGCGGTAACTTTTTCATGTTCAGATCTTTTTTTTCAGTGATCCCCCTCACTCTCTGTGGAGGTCTGGAGGAGATTTTTGCCACCCCCTGGATTTTCTTTCCCCGATGCGATCTTTTCTCGTGCTCGCGCTAGCCCGTCTTTCCCCCCCTTTCGGACGCGTTTTTTTTCGGGCCAGCTTTTCCCGCTCGTTTCACTTCTTTTCGTCGTAGTCTTTCTTTCCCTTCACACCGGCGTTTCAAGGAAGAAGGGGCGCTTTCACGTCACAGATCCGAACGCGATGATGGCGCTTTTCTCCCCTGTAGAACCCTTTGCTGGGCCGAAGTCTCCCCTCTTTCCTCGAGATCTTCTCTTTCCCCAGATCAAACAGAGGTTCTTTTAGAGCGCGATCGGCACCTCGCTCAGAAGACCATTTTTTCTCGCCCTCCTGGTCACCGACCTGATCAAGTTCTTTTCTCTCTTTTTGCAAGATTCTCCCCCAACCCCTTTTGATTTAGAGATTGCCCCCCGGTCAACGTCGAGCAAGATCTTCCCTTTTCGTGTCCGTATGTTCGCTCCTTTCCTGCTCCTTCTTCCCTTTTTTCCCTTCTTTTTTTTTTGAATAATGGAGGCCAGATATTATATAATTTCCCTCCTCGTTGTTGTTGTTGACTCCTCTTTTATGAAGCCCTTCCTCTGCGGCGTTCCCCCGGATGACGTCGCGCTTCCTAGTAGAAAATAGGTGCTTTTCCCTGTCGATCTACGCCGGCCTCTTTATGAGAGGTTTTCCTCCGGAGCTGTGCCTCGTTTTTGTTTTTTTTCAGCCCACGCCTCAGACGCTGACTCCAGTTCGCCAATTAGGTCCCAGGAATGGTCTTTCCTTGCACTATTCGTCGGTTCTCGGTTCGAGCCTCTCCTTAGATGGAAAACGCTGATAGGTGCGATCTCGCTTTACCCTTTTCTCTTCCTCCCGAGTCTCGTCCTCACGTGACGTTCCTCTTTTTCATCCTCGTTTTTCGGCTTCTTTCCCTGCGGTCATGTCCCCTTCGGTTGGCCGGCGGAATGCCGGGAACGAAGACGAGATCCTTTTTTTTTCCACGATAAGGCTGGACCTATCCGCCCTGATCCTCCCTTCCCTTCGCGGTTCTCCCCACGAGTCTCCCCGCATCGGCAGAAATGCCGCGCTGGTGTCTTTCCTCCTTTTTTGATCGTCACAAGCGTTTCCCCGGGATCACTTCTTCTCTCGAGCACATCCCCTAAAAGTATTACCGAGCGGTGCTCCGCCTTGCCGTGGCGGTTGACGTCCCTTTTTCCCCCCTTTCGATTGAGATTGCCGACATTTACGTTTCCTTTCTTTCTTCTTTTTTTTTTTCCAATGCGGCCCTCCTCTTTCCCCTCTGATAAGAGGTGAAGGAATGACGCCTATCTTTCCTGACCACACTCGCGCCCTTTGCCGCCTAGGCGGACATGTTTCGCAGAAGTTCCCTTCCTCTCTCACAGAACCTTCTTTTTTTTTTTTCCCGCAAGAGGTTATCTCCTTTTTCTAAGAAGGGGTTTTTGCCCCCTTAGAGCAGACAGGGGGTGCCTTTCCAGTCGCTTTTTGAAGGTCTCTATCCTCCTGGACAGAGTTTCCTTTCTTTTTCGATTTCCTTTCTTGGACAGCTGATTCTCGTAGATCAGACGACACAGAGAGTAGTTTTTGCCCATCCCTTCCCCCCCGGCATTCCCCTTTCCCTGAATCTCCCCCGAGAAAGATTTTTCTTTTTCCCTTCTCTGTATAGTAAATCGGCCTGGATTCCTCCCGATAGAGACAGCTTTTTTTGGCTTCCCCCCTTTGACCGCCGGGTTTCCCCCCCCTGGCGACCTGCGATAGCGGGATGTCGATGCGGTGATGTAGACGATTTTTTTTTTTTTTCCTCCGGTCTCTTGGGCGTCCCCCCCCCACTATCTTGCCTCCCCCTTTCCTTCCCCGACTTCCTGCTCTTTGACCCCCCCCTTCTCGTCCTTATAGAGAATCTTGAATGCAGCGGAGCAAGGCCTTTTTTTTTCCCCGGGTTGGTTTTTCGATGATGATTCACTCTGGTTCTCCTTCGACCACCATCTCTCGAGGACAGTCCCTCTTTCTCTTTTTTTCGTAATATATATATTTTCCTCCTCCCCTTTCTTCGAGAGATTACTCCAATACTCTTGATAGCTGTATCGCGGGTCTTTTTTCTCCCCGTGAGTTCACAGGGACCTTCTTGGGTTCTCCCCAGGGACTCTCTTTTGTTGAGCGAGCCAACAAAACTTCGGGATCAGCGGAGGCCTTCTCGTCGCCGATGCGAGACCGAGATTTTTTTTTCCTTTCTTGACGAAATGTTTTTCCGACGGGGGATCCTTTCTCCACAAAACACCCCTTTTTTCGAGTTCACAAAACCCCTCTTCGACATAAAGGCAGAGAACTCCCGCTTTTCACTCCCCCTTGAAGAGTCTGGTTCATCGCCCTCGGCAACTGCGCTAGTTTTCTGCGGGAAGTTCTTCCCTTACCCAAGATTGAAAGCCCCCTCCGCATGAGCGCAAGGGCAGGAACCTTTTTTTTCCGACGGCACTCATCAACAGAATCCCTGTCGCCGTCAAGTCCCTTACTGACGCTCTCCCTAGTTTGACCTCTCCCCCCTTCCAACCGTCGGTTTCCTTAACGAACGGCGTTTTGCTTGGTTCTCAATCAAGAAAAACAGGGCTGCTCAGCGCTGGTCCAACCCGGCGGCTCTTTTCCGAGTAATGACAGTCTTTTCTTGACTGAAGCTCGACTCCGTTGCGTCCCCATCCCCTTTCTTCTCTCTTTGGAGGAGATGCGACTTTTTCTTCCCCTTAAATGATCTAGATATGCTCTCCCACCTTCCCCGCCTTATAAGCGGGCCCTTTTCTCTCATTGTCGTAGTTGTAAGCTCCATTTTTTTTGTTGGTCTAATACCCCCTAGAAGCGAAATTGTCGTCGTTCGCCATGCGCCGGTCCTCCCTCCTTTTTCCTTTGACTTTTCTTTTGTTTCGATCTGCGGCCTCTTTTGATCACGTTCAAAGGACGAGCTTTTCGCGGTGCAACGGCAGACTTTCCCCCCTCCCTTTCAAGTTCGCCGTTTCTCGTATCTATCCGTAATCCAGTCCCCCCTTTGGATTCTTTTCCCTTTTTTCGATTATTCCCACGCATTCTCCCTCAAGAGGCCGGGAGCGCGTCGTCGTTCCAGTCCCTTCTCACCAAAGGCAGATTTCCTTTATGAAACAGACTATTGGGCGCGGATCTCTCCGGCGCCGTCTCCTCTCTCTACGAGTTTCCCTCTTCCACACGCTTTGGCCTTTCTTTAGAAAAAGAGCCTCCCAGCTCACCGAGGTCGAGGTATCTTTTTCCCTTTCCACACGATTCCCGGGCTCGGTTTCACCTCTCTGATGAATCTTTCACCTTGGACGAAAGGGAATTTTCCCCTTTCTTTCGACTCGAGGGGCGGCCCAACTCTCGAACAAAACTCTTCCGCGATTTTCACGTCCCTTCTCGATCTCCGTCTTCCGTACGTATATTCTCTTTTTTTCGACGACCCCGTTAACGGAGACGTGTGACTCGTGTTGCCGCCGATAGTTGCTTTTTCTTCCTATATATTCTTTCTGATATCTTGACCTGAACGCCCTTGGAAAAACCCTCCCCAGGATGAAAGTATTCTTTCGTTTCTTGCCCCCTAGGGCTATCTTTAACGCACCTGGATGCGCTGAAGAGATTCCTCGATGCTTCTTTTCTTTTTCATCCACCCTCGAGTGGTTGTCTCTCTCTTCCTGCCTTCGCCATAGAAGATGAAGTCTTAGTCTTCCGTAATACTTTTTTTTTCCTTTCTAGAGGACATTCATGTTTTCCTCCGAGGATCGTTTGTGCCTAGCGATCTCACTCGAACCTCCTCTTTTACCCGCTGATCCTTTTCCGCTGACCCTCTTTTTCTTACCCCGGCACTACCCTCTGCCGTCCTTCCCGGACATTCATCAGAGAAGCAAGTCCGGTCGGATCTGTTACTTGAGCTTCTCTGGTCCCCAATCTGCCTTTTAGAATGTCACCAAGCCCCTCTCCCCCCCTGCCGGCTAGTTTTTTTTTTCCCCTGTGGTCCTCATTTGACTTCCCCCAATCCACCAGGCAGCAGCCTCTCGTTTTTTCCTCTTCGCGATCCTTTTTCGATCCCTTTCCCTTGCTTTTTTCCTGGAAAGGGCGCTCCTCAGAAATAAACTCCGGTTTAAAGGGATCACTCCGCCTCTTTTCGCACATTGGAGCCCCAAGCGCGACTTTATTCCGCCGTGATTTCCTTCGTGTTTCTTTTTTTTCCCCCCACACTCTTCCCCTGACCCCTTCCATGTCGCGGACGAGCGCAAGTCTTTTCCCTCCGACATGCCGGAAATAAGCGATGGTTTTTTCTTAACCACGGACTCTTCGGGCATATTTTGATCAGTATGAACCCCTTTCTCCAGCGCACACCCCCTTTTCCCTTTGGTACCCTTTTCTTTGTCTTTTTTAATAGGAGGATTTCCACCCTAACAGGACGGTCGGTTCTTCCTCTTTTTATTTAGAGAAGGTGAGCGCCGGAGTGCCCCTCCTTCCGACGTTTTGTCTTGATTTCATCTTTGCAATCGCGTTCTGTCTATCCTGGGACAAAGGAAGGTTGGCTTTTTTTCGATGCCAGGCGAGGTTTTTCGCGTAGTAGATCTGATGACTTCTCCCAATCCCTTCTTCTTCCCCCTTCCCCCGTGAATTTCCTCGAACGAGACTGAATTTTTACCGAGGTTGAAGATGTAATCGGTCCTTCCTTCCCCCTTATTTGAGACCCCGATCTCGTCTGTCATGACCTTTTCCTCGGTGTCTCCCATTTGCGTGGAAATGCGATCCTTTTCTTCCCCTTGATTTCGATCTATTCTCTTTTGTGAAAGCTCTCCTTCTTTGGATCGTCTGGCGCCTTTTTTTCGATAGCCCTTGGCATTCGCGCACCCCTTCTGTCTCCTTTATGATCGGATCTTTTTTTCGTAAGGTGGTTTGCTTTCGTAAAGGGGTTACGATGATTTCCGACTGGTTTCAGTGAAATAAGCTACCTTTCCCTGCTTTAAGTAAGCTCTTCTCCCCCCTTCCTTGAGGGAGTTCTTTCCCGTTGTTGTTTTTTCTATGATCCCTCTCCCTAGATTATCATCTGTCTAGAGGGACCCTTCTCCATTAGATTTTCTTAGTTACAGGGAACCCCTTCGTGATCTCCTCCTATAAAAACGGTCCCTCCTTCTTTTTCTTTTCCCACCCCAAAAGGTTTTGCCCCTTCTTCTGGATAAGATGAAAGGCTTTCGAAGAGGCAACGAGTACTTTTCTTCTTTTTCTTGACGCACTTCCCGAGATCCTTCGATCGCCTTTTTGTTGGATTTCTTTCCCCCGATAAAAAAACCCCCCTCAGAGCGGTCACAAACACTTCCCAATTTCGACCTCACCTCTCTCTTGGTCCAATCCTCTTTTGAACAGGAAGTAACGGTACTCCCTTCCTCTCACGAGATTTCTCCTCTTTCCTACTTCCTTTCCATCTCCCGCTGTCAAAGTTTTTCCCCCCTTTAGGGCTCTTTTCTCCCTACCAGATTAAGAAGGACCTCCCCTAAGCTCGGATCTATTTTTTCGCGCTTTTTGATTCCCTACGAAGATCTCTTTTCCCCATTTTTCTGCCCCCCCCTCCCCCCCCCCCCTTTTTCTAGGTGGCCTCCTACCGACATGAAGTGACGGCCTCTTCTGGAGATGAACATCAATGCACCCCCCGCTCCTCCTCCTTGTCAAACCAGGAGCTCCTCCCCTGCAGAAATCTCTTTCGTGATTACCCTGAGTTTTTTCCACAAGAAATTTTCCTTCTTTCTTTGTCGGAGCTGAGACTCTGCATCAGGATACTAGATATGACGAGATTAATCCCCATTATATCTGCGATGGATTTCTTCTGCTGTCGGGACCCCTGAAAGGACGCGGAGTTTCCCTTCTGGTCCCCTAGTCCTTGGTCTCTCCCCCCTCGAAACCTTTTTTTTCTTCTGTCACCCTTCCTTTTTTTTCCCTTCAGCGATTTCCCCGTTGAAGAGATGGCTTTCCCTGCGGCGCGTCTTTTCCACGAGTTTTTAGTCCCCTTCTTCGCCCACACGCGTCTTCCCCTTTAGGCAAGTTCGCCCGCGATCGGAGATCTCGTGCTAGAGCTCTGTTTTTCTTTCTCTGAGAGGGTCTTTCGAAGAGATCAGTCGTTCACCCCCCTCTTTTCCCAAAGTAGACTTTCTTTCGCCTTAAGTGCTTTCCACCGGCAGATGACGTCCGTGAGCTAAAGGAAAAGATCTTCCTTTTTTCAGCTGATAGTTCTTTTTTTCCTCAGAGCGGCGACTTTTTCCGATGATGCGACCTGCTGGAATCTTCTTTCCCCGAGCAGCTCCCGCTAAAAGAGGTCTGATCTGCGCGGCCCTCACCTCTTTTCCCTCTGGACCCTGCCCCCCAATTCCTCTCCCTTCCTTCCGACATCTCCGAATTTTCCCGTTCTTTTTATTCGAGAGGGGCCGGTCCCGCTCGAACAACCCCTTCTATTCGCGTTCCCCGCTCCCTTCTGCATCTTTTTCCTTGTAGTATCGACGCTCCCGATGGTAGAAGACCTTTTTCCGACGGCAGCGTCCCTTTTCCTTTTTGCGGCCCTCTCTCCCCTCTTTTATTCTTTTCTTTTTTTCTTCTTTCTCTAGATTCTTGCCCGCCATTTTCCTAGTCCCTCCGAGTTTCCCCCTTCCCACGGAGGCCGTACTGCTCCGGGCGTCGTCCCAATCTTGTTTTTCGCACTCCCGACCTCCGCGTTCTGCGTTCCCCTCCCTCTTTGAAGATCTTCTGTTTTTAATTCTGGGTCTGTGGTTTGTTCGTTCCGCCACTTTCACGGTCTTTTTCCACATTCTATTTCCTTTTCCTCCGTTGAATTGTTCGATCGAAGTCCCCTGTAGTCGGTTGAGCTCCGGTGGCGAATTCCTCCTCGACCCTATTGCTCGTTTCCCTCCTTTGACCAGCTTGTTCCTTTTTCCCCTGAGTCTTCGAGATCTTTCCCCTTTAGACGAAGGATCTTCCTCGCCCATCAGCGCTCCCCCTCTTCTTTTCTTCAATCTGCCTGGTTCTGCTGCGGGACCCTTATAAAGGCCCTCTGTTTGAAAGCATTTTTTCTTTATGTTGCTTCCTCCCCCCGCAGTTTTTTGTATTCCTTCTAGATCGAGAACGAGAGCTCCTTTTCTCTCTGCGAAATTGCTTTGCGTCATTCTGCTCCCGCTTTCTATACCCACCAAGTTTCCAGGTTCTCCTCGCGCAGACGTTTCTGAATATAATTAAAAGTTACCCTCGGATTCCAGACTTAGCCGTTTTTCTTCCCCCCGTGCGATGGATGATTTCAGAACGCCCAGCGCCCCCGATTCCCTCTGAAAGGTTGTTTCTCATTCTAGCGGTAAAGCCTCCTCCCCCGGTGCAGGATGCGTACCGAGTCCCTTAATTAACTGATCTTTTTTTTTCCCCATGCTTCGCCCTCGCGGCTCCTCGTATCACACCGTCCCTTTTTTTTTCTGTAAGATTCTTTCTCTTTAGAAGGTTTTGCCCCAGCTCTTGCACGGGGGGGGATGATAATTCCTCTCCAGCGAGAAATAGCGTTCTTTTCCTTTTCTGGGGCCTTTTAGATGCAGCGGGTGAAGCCCTTCTTTTTTTTTCAGGAATACTGTTCATCTTACTGTTTTCAAATAGATCACTTCTGGTGATAGCTCTCTTCTTTCCCTTTGGCAGGACCCCGCGCCTCTGCGCTTTCCTTTTTGAAGCTTCTAAATCAGTCTTAGTTCGCGATAGAGTTTGGAGTGCGTGACCTTGGCTTTTTTAACCCCTCAAGTGTTTGACTTGATATCGGATTTTTCGACGTCAGGATGTGATGTTTTTCGGTGTGCCTGCTAATGTTTTCCCTTTCTCGTGCGTTTTTTTTTTTTTCTTTCTGTCCCCAACCTCATTCTCTCTTTTTGCGACGAAGGCATGCAGCTTGGTTGTCTTGTTATGGAACTTGTTTTTTTCTCAATTTAGTTGTTTTCTTTTTTTTCTATTACGACTTTTGTGTGTTGATACTTTTGTTTCTTTATGTGTATGTGCCCCCCTTTGTATTCCACCCCTTCGGTAGAATGAGGTACGACGATTGTGAACACACCCCCCCTTTCATGTACTACAGAAATATCTTTTTGTTTGTCGTATATTCTCTCATCCGAGGCGCCCCGTCTGAGCTTTTCTTCCCCAAGCATTCTCTCTCCGCCTTTCTTTTAAAAGCCCCAATTTTCTGAGGAGCATTCCGTTCCCTTTTCTGAGAGATCCACCCCTCCCATGCGGCGGGATACGTCCGTCGCCGATGCCGAGACCTCTTTTTTCTTGGCGCTTCCTCCCCTCACTCCCTCGTTTCCTGGAGCCCGTTTCCTTTTTTCGCCCCGTTCCAAACACGCGTCTTTCGAGCGGTACTAATTTCGCCCCTTTCATATGATTTTAAAGACCTCTCCCCTCTTCCAGGAGTAACGGTCATATCCATCTATCGCACGTCTGATCGGTCTCTATAGAGAATCCTGACATAGTCACCTAATTCTGTCGCGGAGAGCCGGGCCTTCCCGGGTCCCTCTCCTCAAGATCCACCCCCATTCTGCTCTTATAGCTTTTTCTCTTCTCCCTTGAGTCAGGTTCGACTACGCTAGCCTGCCCATCTCTGCCCACTGGTCCCTCGTCGCCACTGCAGCCCTGGAGTCCTCTCTGAAAATCTCTCTTACGCGAAGCGCTGTTTAAACAGGAGAGCATCCCCTCGGCCTAGACCGACGTCCTTTTTCCCTGTTCTGTGATGATCTCCCCCCATTACAATTTACCCCTGGGTTCTCTTGATCCCTCGAGAGTTCCTTTCCCGCCGCGAATTCGTCCCTCCATAAGCGGGAGCTGGACCTTTCTTTCGCATTGTAGTCTTTTATCCTGCTTCCGGTAGCTTTTTCCCTGGGCTGTGACCAGTTCCCCTCGCCCCCTTGTTTCCCTCAACGCGATTTTTTTTTTTTTTGAAGGAGATGCGAAAGTTTTTTCCTGCAGGGACTTCTTCCGTGATCCGTTCCCCTGATTGCCCGCGGCTTTAGGTTCCAGCCACCCCTCGCAATTTTTTTTTGGATAGAGATATCGTGTGAGCTTTCGCCGGCGACCGTTCTCTCTGATTTTTTGGAGTGCTGCGCCATATCTTCTCCCCCTCTTTCCCCAGAATTTCCTGGGCTTTTTTCGTTCTTGTACCTAGCGTCTTCGCCACCTCCCGGAGTCCCCCCTTCAGATTTACTTTTTAGCTCAAGACCCTTTTCTGATGCGTTTTTCCGCCCCGCACTTTCCCTTAGCGCTTCTTTTTTTCCCGGGACCGACTTCAAGCTTTTCGCGAGATCCCCCCTTTTTCTTTCTTAGGGTACACTCCTCCTCTTGAGTTCCGCCGAGCCACTCCCCGACGACCTCACCTTTTTTTGCGCTCGAACCCGACGAGGACGACCTCTTGGCTTCCCCCCGACATCCTTCCCTTTTTCACTTTGCGTCCCCGTTCCGAACAAACCCTCTCGTTCGCGATGCCACCCCGCATCTCGTCACGTCGCTCTCCCTTGTGGCTTCCGACGCTTCAGCCCATTTTTTCCCCTTTTGATAGTCTTTCCCTCGTGTGACATGTGTTCCCCTCTTTAGGCTCAAAATGGCGCGATATATCGCTCTCTTTTCCTTTTTTTGAGGAGGATATCCCCTTGCCCCGATTTACAAGATTTTCCCCCAGGATTCCTTTTCTTGTTGTCGACCTTCTACGACGGCCCCCAAACCCTTTTCTGTCCGTTTCCTTTCGGGTCTTTCCTAATCGGGCGGTTTTTGTTCGAGTTCCATAGAGGACCCCTTTCCCTTTTTCGCAAGGATTTTTCCGTTAGAGTGAATGATTTAGAGCCGGGACAGTCATGTCCCGGTGAGCTCGTGAGCTACTCGTTCTAGTTTTTTCAACGCAGCATCCTCCTCCTCTATACCCCCCGAATTAACGCTTTCCTTTTACTCCTTTCTCGTTCGGTGTGGCATACAAGCTAGACTCATGCAGTCCGTTTCTCTTCAGTATCCCCACTCGCTACGCGAACCGTCCTGTGCTCTCGCGCGACGATGCTTCGTAGGCTCGCCTCTGCCTTCCTTTCCGATCGCGGCTTCTTGTTCCTTGATCCTCCCCCGGTTTACTTTGGGGCCGCCGGCTAAGTCCTTTTCACGACGAAGAGCTCCCCCCTTCTTCTGTTGCTTGGCGACGTGTCCCTCTCCTTTAGAACCCCCCCCCCCCTTTCTTTTTCTTAGAGACCTTTTTTTCTCTTCTCGAGCTTTTTTTCATAGCATCGCCTAACCTTGAATTTTTTTCTTCCTTTTCGCACGTTTGATTCCTCGACGAACCCCCTCTGCTTCCCCTTTCACGCCTGGCCCCCTCCGAGACCTGTCCCCCCCAGTTAACGATCCCCCCTTGCGTCGCCCTTAGAGTTCTTTTGTCGACGAAAACTTTTTTCCACACTCCCTTCCCTCGTAATGTATCGCTTACCCAGTAGGTCCAGACTTCAACTTCATGCGAGGTTTCTCTCCTCACCCCGGTTGAAGGAATGCTTATCGCGTGAGGATAAGTTTCTTCTTTTCTGCTCGCGAAGAGGTCCCTCCCTCTTTCCCCTCTTGGATTTCTTGAGCCC
>Ga0179593_1670623_pt1 | contig 11259 bp, 12 predicted proteins | sample CZODoug2_1_08_16_FD_185931 | JGI IMG/M metagenome (GOLD analysis project Ga0179593, IMG submission 185931) | Vadose zone soil fungal communities from Angelo Coast Range Reserve, California, USA - CZODoug2_1_08_16fungal (PacBio error correction) | ecosystem: Environmental > Terrestrial > Soil >... | reverse complement strand
TAACCTCCCCAAAAAGTCCCCCCTCCTCCAGAATTTTTCCCAGTGTACCCCTTACAGACCTGAAACATTTGTTCCCTCACTGGTTAGGTCGTGCCCACTCCTCGCCGTTAACCCCCCCCCCCCCCCCTTCCTTTCCGCTAAATAAGTAGACACGCCCCCCCCATTTTTCTCCCCCTCCCTTCCTTTAAATCAGATTCCCCCACCAGTTTCCGGTCTTGAGACTCCTCACACCATCGGTTTTTGTGAGTTTCCCTTCCTCCAAGCCCGGCCCATTTTAGATGATGTTCTTCCTTTCATCGCTCTTCAGCGCAACCCATTAAACCCAGATTTTTGTATTTGCCGCGTTCCAGCCGAAAAGAGCAGTTTTTGGAAACCTTCCCAATATTTTGGCCCCCTACCTTCCCTCCCCCTCTTCTTAACCCTTGACCATTCATGGCTAACATCTCCTCCTTTCCACCCAAAACCGCAAGAAACACAAATGATGACCCCTCTTGCCAAGCGGTGCCAGCTGACAAACCCCGTCTTCCCCCCCTCAACCCGTCGAGATTCCCCGCTTTACGTACCACTAACCCCATTTCCCTTGCGAAGATGTTTGCACGCGTGATATTCTTTTTCACGGGTAATTCTCCCTTTGATCAAATTTTCCCCCCCACCCTGGAAATTCTTGAGGAATGGATAGGTTTCACCCCGTAAAAGGGCCCCTCCGCGCTCTGGCGAAAGTGACAAGTCGGCGAGTTTTTTGCACATCCCTCATGGCTCTTTGAAATGAGTTCTTAAGAAGAATTGATTTCGCCCTGTACCCAATGCTTAGGGTACCCATGGTCGTTTTTTTCTCCCCCAGGATCCATGATTTTTTCCCCTCCGCGCGGCGATGGCACCCCCCGCTCAGGTGCCTTTTGAAGTCGTACACAATTCCATCCCTTGTCTCCGATCTTTTTTTTCCCACGTATTATTTGAAATCCCATACCCTCTTTTCCCCCCCCAGGCTGCCTTCCCCTTGAACATTGCCCTTTTTTGTCGCAAACAGTGCGCGACCCGAGAGCTTTTTCCCCAGACACTTTCACCTTGCGACGAACTGCGCTTCCCTTCATTTACCCTTTTCCCTCATCCATCGATGCAAATTGTCCGATCCCTGCTTTCCCGGTCACTATTTGATTTTTCCCCACGGCAGCTGAGATTTTATCACGCAATTTTCTCTCGCGTCTTTACCTTGTGACTCTCAGTGATCTCGCACGGCTCGTCGTAAATCTGCCCACCTTTTTTCGCCAATAGACTAGTTTCTTCGTTAACTCGCAGATCTCCGCTGACGCCGCGCTTCTTTTACCGCACGTATTCATACTTAACCTATCCGTCCCCCTTCTCTCCCATAGTTTCCCTTTTCCCTTCAGTCCCTTCGCCCTGCGGCATCTATCCTTTGTAACCTGCGAGATTTCACAAGGAGAGCATCGCCGAGTTCACGCCGTACCTACTTCCCTCCTTTTTGTTTTTTTCTATGGCGAATCGGCGATCGCTCTTTTTCCCTCCGCTGACCTTTCCCCCGAAGGCCGCATTGTGCCTTTCAAGAATTGACCGAGCACAGACCGGACTATTTTCGCAGGGCTTCTGGAATTTTAATACGGCGGCGGCTCCTGAGGAATCTCTTGATTGGAAGCCCCGGAGCGTCTGTGAGCTCCTTTTTTTTCCCACCTCCTCGAGTTCGGATTGCAAGGCTTCGACGTCGCTTGGTCTGGCTTCACTTAAAAGTGAGTCGCTCCCCCTTTTTTTTTCATGGTTCCGCTCCGGCTGGGCAAGTCCGTTTCTGCTTTTCAATTTTCTTTTTTCATGAACTCAGATTTCATGTCTGGATTTTTAAGACCGAGTTCCCTTCTCGGAATTCGCAGAAGTGCGGTGCGTCAGTTTTCCCCCTTTCCAACTCTTCTCACGGTTGGCGAGAACCCTTTCCCCCCTATGGAATTTGACTGTTTTCCACCGAATACTTAATTCGTTTTCTGTCTTCCTTTTGCCTCCACTCGACACCCCCCCCATTAACCCCTTGACCCTTCCCCCCAGTTGATGACTCTCCTCGCCATCGGCGGCGCCGATTTTGCCGCCCTCCCTGGAGATCTTACGAGACTGCAGTCCCCTGGAAACATCTATGGTGGTGGACAATTTCGACTTATACGTATTCCTTCAGGAATTCCACCGCCTTCCATCGTCGTGTCTAAGACCCTCTGTTCAAACTCGCCCGATTGGTTTTATTCGCTGCCTTCCCTTCCACTTCTTCGCCCTCCTTTGAATTACCGATTCCCTGAAATTTTAAGTTAAGGTTGTTGGCTGATGATTGTGACTGAACTTGAATCAGACTTTCCGTGGCTCTCCAGACCGTCACCCCTTCTTTTTTTCTGGTATTCTGTTCGTCTTCTGTTAACATCCGTTAAGTGATTGGTCCGTGTTGGCGAATGATTTTCTCTCCCTCTCCGTTTGTTTGGTTTCTCGGCGTGTTGTTTTTGTGACTCTCTCGCTGGTTCAATGAATTTATTTTCTCTTCGGCCCGAGGCGTGCCTGTACGTCTGTGGAAACACTATTCTTAGGAGTGCTTTTTCCCCTTTCTTGGCGGCTAACTACTGTATTTACATTCCTCTTTCCATGGGTTTTTTTTGGCCCTCGCGGGTCTTGATGAGGAATAAATAAGGGAGCCTGGAGCGGTGCTTCGCCCCGCAAGTGATTACTTTCAGGTGGTAATTATGTTTTTTCTTTGCCTTCATCCTCGGACATCGCAATTACAGAATCGGTTTATTCTATTTTTCCCCCCCTTGATGGAAGACATTTTTTGCTCAGCATAACAAGCACCTCCCCCCAAAATTTTGCCTTTCGAATTTCCCATGTGAACTTTCGCCCATTTTCGGTGCCTTTCCCCCCCCGATTTTTCCTCCTCCCGTGGTTGTTGTTTAGGTACATTGCGCAAAGCAATTTCCGTCCCCCTTTACTAAACTTGTCACCCCCCCCAACTAATCAACATTTTTTGGAAACCCCCCCTGTTTTTCCCCTCGTCCCTTTCTTAAAACGAATCTCGCCCCCGAGACAGCTCGCAAATAAGTTTAGACACTCCAAAAGCCATATGCCTATGGTTTCAATCCCCCCCTAATAAAAACAACCAGCCTCACCGAGACGGACAGCAAAACCGGGCTTTTTCTTCCCCCTTGCAACGCGACATTTTCCCCTCCTGGCGCATCGCCTACGCTGGAACCTGATGAACAGGGCTTCCGTGTCCATCCGTAGTTCCGAATACCGCCTCCTGTGCACCATTCCTCCCGACTCTTTCCCCCCCCCCTCAGTAAAGTCCCCCAAATTTTCGCTGACCAATCTTTCTCCATCTTAGGACCAAACCCCCCCCCCTCACCCCACAATTTGGAGAAGAGGATAATGCCTCTGAAAAGTTTCCCCCCCCTCCCCCCCCCTCTCCTTAAGAAGGCTTCACGACATTTTTTCAGATGTTCAGTGATCGGAGATCCTTTCTTTCCTTCACTGTTCACGCCAGTTGACCGGCCTTCCATATCCACCAGTTTAATGTATCCGGTTACACCCCGTTTTTTTAAGTGACCGAAGGAATTGTCCCTTTCCCCTCTGAAGACCTCCCACGTCAGGCGTCTCCTTTTTTCTTTTCTTCTCCACGACGTGTCTTGCCTTTCTTTACGACAAGTTTAAATTTTGCAACCCCTGTCTCCCCATGTTTTTTTAGTAGGATATAGGGATATTTTTTGTCTTTCCCCCTCTCCCTCCCTTGGCAACAGAGAGCCTAATTCGGGTGGTCCTTTTTCCCTTGTTGATTTCCCCCCTCTCGCGCGATGTTTTTACGTAGATTGGACCCGCATCAGAGTTCCATGTCCGGGAATGACATGTTAGCCACCCCGGATCCCTACTAAGAGCGAGCGGATTTAAGACTTTCCCCCTTTCCCCTTTCATATCTTTACGCTTCTTTCCTCCCCGGTGTTCGTCCTCACATCGCTTAAATACGTCCCAGAGTCAGAATTTAACCTGTAACCATGCTTAATTACTTGCCAAGACTCGATTCTCCCCTGACTGTCTTTTCTTTCAGCGCTTTACAGTGAATCGTTTTTTTCCCCTACCTGCGCCTGAATTTGCACGTGCGTCCAATTTCCCATTTTTACCGGCTTCTCTTAGTAAATAGAGCTAACCACGATTCCATCCTTCTTTCAAATCCTAGTAATCAGCAGCACGTTATTATATTCCCAGCCGCCCCCCCCAAACCGTTTACACAGTCGCTTTAATCCATCCGAGCTCAGCATCTTACTTCGTTACTTTGCGACCCTTTCCCCCTTCGGATTGTCCCGTCCGTCGCACTTATCAATATAATACGTTGTTGTTGTTTCTTAAGCTCGAAGCTGAGAATCGGTTGTGCTCCCCCCCCTTTGAACGGAAATCTCCCTTTTCTTTTCCCCTGCTTGCACGCTTCAACGATTGATTGCGCTGTTTTTTTCATGTCTTTGAATACGGCTGGCGGATTAAGAGAAGCGAGGAGGGTTTTGAAGGGATCTGCGTAAGAGTGAAGACGGACAACTTACTCCCCTGTATCCCCCAGTGCCACCGCTTACGAAGAGAGCATTAGTTACCTCCAACTTTCTTCAACGTCCTGGCGGATCTTGGCGCGCGCGTGTGCAAGTAAGGTTCTTGAATGAACATCAGGTTTTCAGAGGTTTCCTCTTCTCGCTGCTCTTCACTCTCTCCCCCTTTTGCTTCCTCAGATTCACTTCCATGGTCGTCATTTTCCGGCTGCGAGATTCTATCCCCCTTTTGATCGAACGGGAATGTTTTCTGTGTGCCCCCGATTGATCTTCAAAGAATACTAAAAATCCCTCTCCTCTATGGACTACGTCTTTTCCTATTACCCGAACTTCCCTGACCTGAGCGAGCGGTGGCCAGTGGTCCTTTAATCCAGACAGAGATACTGTGATAGATCCCTGTTGGTGACATGGTTTGGGGCACGGTTCTCACTTTTCTCGTAAGCCCTTGCCTACATCACCTCGTCGTGAGACACCCCATCTTTCACCCTATAGAAGAATTTTCGCCTTCTCAGGAAGCAGAATTACTTTTGGGCCTTCCCAAGTGATGAATTGTAACTCCCCCCCCCCTTCCCCTGGATCGTTTTTCTTTCTATTCCGCCGTTGGACTTTTTAAAACGTGAACCCAAGGATTCGCTTCTCCCTGACGATCGAAGTTGGTCCCTGTTCTTGGGCGTTATTAATGTCACCCTTCCTACGGTTGCGGCACCTGTTGGGCTTTCAGCGCCCACAATGGGAGCCCCATAGCCCATTTTCTCATTATGCGTTTTTTTTCTGGTGATCAATGAATGGTCTATTATGTCACTCTTTGGACCTCCTTATGGCAATTTTATGCTGTCATTTGATTTTTCCTGGCTTATTGGACCCTTTTCCTTGCCCTTTTTTTTCCATTTGATGATGTCCCGAGATTCCCTTCTCCTCCCCTAAACTCCCCCCCCCCCCCTTCTCCAATGGCCATTTGCTTTCGCAAAAAGCCCGTTTTACTTTCCCTGAGCGGTTAGTTACGAATATTCCCATCTGTGAACCTTTCCCTTGCTCTTTGGGGGCGTGTTCCTTATTTTTCTTCTTTTGGATGATGTTTTTCTTTATGGGGAGAAGCCAGTTTACCATTTCCCTTTTGACCCCACAATTTGTTTTGGCCCCTGTTGAAAATTATGTTTTTCTCCAATTCCCTTTTTTCGCGATTCTTGTAATACATGTGTTGGAGAGAGATCTTTTTCAATTTTCAACTACCCATTTACGTATGCACAGTGTCCCCCCATACTTTTTTTTGCCACCTTTAGCTTCCCATTGAAATGGGTACAGTCCGTGATTCTGCCCCCATTTTCCATCGAGAGAACCTCAGCACTGCAAATAAATACAACCTCCTCCCACTTGCTCTTTCTTCCGCTTATCACAGATGGCAACCCATTTACTTGTACTCTCCTCCTAAAATGGGAGGAAGCCCCAGCGCCCCTATCCTCTGATTAGTTTTTTTTTTTTTCGAAGAAGCACAAAAGGGACTACCCTTCCCCCAGTATTACATTTCCCCCCCTCCCCTCTCTGACCCTACGAACGTCCTTCCTCCCCCCCGACCCCCGTTTTGCTCTTAGGAAACGCCCGATGACAATTCCCGTCACCTCCTCCCTCCGCACACAAACAAGGCCCTGACACCGAAACCCACAAATGCTCCGCTCTTCCCCCGCTGCAGCCCCCCCTCTAAACGCCCCTTTCGTATGTTGAACCTCATTCAGTCACCAAGTTTTTGCTCTTGTCTGATCGTTTGAGAGCAGTCCCTGAGCCTGGTTCACGTTCCTCTCCGGATACAAATCACCCCCTCCCCCCGACTTTTTTCGTTTACCCTTCTCCAAACCTGAACGTTCCCGTCTCAATTTTTTTCCAGTTTACGCGCTACTGGTCAGGACGACCACGTAGGAGAACGTTAAGATGCGGTCGTGAGTCCCGCGTTTTGTGTCTTTTGAAATGCTTTTCCTCAAGCATCTCCCCACTTCCCACCCTTTGATCGGGTCATGGTTTCTTTTTTCTAGTCTTTCTGGGACTGCCTATTGCGCGGTTACTCTGTTTACTTTGTCATGTAGTGACCCACTTCCTCGATTTTTTAAGTCTCTTTCTAATCGAGTCATACAACGTGTTTCCTTCCCTTTACTTCATGTTCTTCCCTCCACGTTAGGGCTTATGAGCCCTCCCTCCGGTTTCACGCCCTGCCTGCGCCGAAGGTCTTGTCCCCCGGTGGGACGTCTCCATCGATGAAAATTTTCCCCCTTCTCTTTTTTCAGGAACCCCCTCGGAAATGATTACAATCGCCCATTTTGAAAATTATAACTAGTCCATCGCTGGTAAAAGTGAAGCGTGGACTCATCCCCCAGGATCTGTCCCTGCTTGCACACCGTACGCGACCAACCCCTCATTTACTGTTTTCTTCTCTTCGCTCCCCCGTTTTTAGCTTTACGCTTCCTTAGTAATAAGGTCTTCATATTCCCTGAACTCCCATCTCTCCCCCCCTAGTTCCATCTTCTCGCAACCTTCCGCCCTCGAAATGTGATTCCTGAGGTCAAGAACGCCTGAGTGAAACAGCTTCTCCGAGCTAATCCTTCTTTCTCCTCTTGTTTTTTTGAGAGATCTTTTTTCCCCGGCGTCTTCTTCGAACTCGGCGGTGCGCACCCGCCGTCCTTTTTTTCTTATTTCCTCGGCAAGCTGGAAAGATTGCGTCAGGTTTGCCTGTTTCTGGAATATGACTTCTTCGGCGGCCCTATTTTCCTTTTAGGATTCTGGACCTGAGGTGAGCGTTCCTTCCTTATTCGTTTCTGTAGTGAAAGAGCTACTTCCCTGGTGCCTCTCTCCCTTTCTTCACCGGTATTAACCTTTCCTCTCCCTTTTCGATAATTCCTCCCTCGAGTGGGCAAGTCATTCGATTCCTTTTTGTGTCAAAAGCTTCCTTCGTTCCCTTCATCGATTGATGACGTCACATTAGTCAACCCCTCCTCACTTGCGGCTCAAGAAGGTGCCCCCATGGTCTTTTCCCATCCCTTGAGCTCCCTCCTCCTGGGATTTTTCCCTTTCATTTCCGCGCCTGTCCTCCGGGTCTGACGATGGTTGCCTGTTCACAGAAGACCGTCAACAAACTCTAGAAGATTTTCCTTTTACGAACGTCCTCGTCCTACCAGCGAACTCCCCCCTTCCTTCCCCGCAGGCCTGGGCCATCGTCGCGGCGCTGGTGGTTCTCCATTTTTCAAGAGATTCCTGTTCATGGATCCCGGTGGACCCTGGTGGAACCCTGGGCGAAATGTCCGCGTCAGCTTCCTCCCCTCCACCAAAAGTCCCATCGTCGTGCCTCACGACCCCGTTCTCTTGGCCCCCCTTTTCTCGCCGGGTTCTTGGCGCGTAAAGGTAATAGGTTGAGAATTCAACCTAATCCGTAAAGCCTCTGGGGTTGTTATGCTTCCTTTCTTTCCTTGGAGTTTCCCCCTTTTTTGACGGCCCGATCCGTATCCCCATTAGTCGGTGGCTTTGTTATTTTTTCCTTTCCTTTGATTACCCATCGCGGCCGTTGTGTCCTAGTGTTTTTTCTTTGTCGCCTTAGACGAGTTGTGGGTTCTTTCCCCGGCGCTGTTGTTTTTTTAGTTTGCAGGGTTTCTTCCTTTTTCATCCCCTCCGATTTCGGACTACTTCGGTCCCCAAAAAGTGACGTAGATTTTCACGCTTAGTTCGCTTGTTTCCCTTTACCCACAGGTTCCCTTTTTTGCTGGCCATCGATCCTTAGCGACTATGGCTGCCACTGGAGATTTAGTCAAAAACCGCCCGTTTTTCTTAGGTCGGATTGTTTTCGCGTAGAAATCTGATTCCCCCCATCGGCAATTTGGTTCTCCTGATTTTGATGGTCTACTTATTGCGTGTGGCGCTTTTTTTCCTTTTTCGAGTTATGGCGCAGCACGGGGCTTGACCTTTGTTCCCAAATTTTTTTGTTTTGTCTGGAATGGACAATTGTACCCTTGCCAATGCCTCGGTCTTCTTTTTTATCGCCCGACCGTTTTTTTTTTGAGTCAGTTCTGAGAAAACGCTTTGCGAACATCCTTTCACCATTGCCCATTCCAGACCGGCAACCTGTGGTCCCTTCCCGGCGGTACGTTCCCCTTCCCCGCCTCGCTCGATACCCCCCCATCGCCACGTTTCCCAAAAGTAGTCACACGCCCATACTTGCCGAGAATTCTGACGTCCGCCGGGCAAACCAGCATTCCGGACCGAGCCTTTTTTTTTTTTTTTTCCCTAAACTGGCGGTTTTGCCACCGCGCCATTTTCATGATTTTCCCCCCTCTTTCCCATGTTTTTCAAAATGGAATCCCCCCAAAAGACCGTGTAAGTAGTTCAAGACCTCCCCCCTTCGTTAAAATCTCGACATCGTCAGTCAGCCCTTTTTGAATCGCGATGCAAAATTCTTTCCCCTTCCTTAAGGCCAAAAAAAACGCCCGAACACAAACTGCTCTCCGTCTTCATGCGTCTTCCCTGCCACCCCCCTCTTTTTACAAGCCCCGTTTTTTCGCCGACGTACCGACCTTCCTACTCTATTCTCTTGAGAGCCGTAGCCTTTGATTCCTGCGTTCACGTCCAGAGCCTTTTCCTCCCCCCCCGCAAACCCCTTCGTCTAATGGAGTTGAAGTCTCACCTTTTATTTTTTTTTTCTGAAGGTTACCGGTTGACCATCCGCCAGTCCTCGTGTCGTGAGTCACTGACCGGTGTTTTTTTTTGAAATGATTCCGATCTTTTCAAGTAGACCTGCCCCCCCCCCTTTCTGTTCACCTTTTGTCGTCGGCTTATTTAACAAGGTTTTCAGAATTAGTGATGATGCGCCGGCGCGGAGGCCACGCGGCATTAATTTAAAGTCGCTGTGATTTTCTCTTCCTTTTCCATTGCGCGCTTTTTTATTCATGTGACCACATCCATCTTTTTTTCGGGTCTGCCTGTTAGCCTAGAGACTGAGAGATGCGCGTGAAAATGGGTCACATTGAAGCCGACCTTTCTTTCTCGATTCTTGATCTTTATCTCCCGACATTCACTCTTTCAGCGATTTGACAACAGGATTTTTCTTTCCAGCCACGGACTTGCCCAAGTCCCCGTTTTTTTCCTCTACACATTTCTTCGCTGTGCTTACCGTGAATTTCATTGATAGTAACCCCCGCTCTCGTGAACCTTTCACAACGTAGCGATCCTCTTAGTCTGACTTTCTTTCTTCCCCTCGCATCCTCGCTATAACATCTGTAATTGCCGCCCTGAGACAATACTTTGAAGTCTTGATAGTCAAGCTCAGAGCGAAGCAATGACAGATCCTTCCTTCCTTCAATTCAGTTGACCCCCGGAGCCTTCTCCGAGGCCCCCCTCTCTTTCTCCTCCCCTGGGTGATTGATGACGGCAGGCGAAGCTGAGACCTTTTCTTCCCTTTTTTTTTTCGAACCCTTTCCCATTGCTTCTCGCGTCGCTTACGTGTTCCCATCATTCCGATTCATCGTCCTTCCGAGTTTTATAATAAAGGCGGCGGATTAGAGTCCTTCGCGGCGGATTTAAGTTTTTTTGGGGATTTGCCTCTAATCGAGGCCCCATACTTCCATAGCTCCTTGTGATCTACTATGGAGCGACCTGGTCTAGCCTTCCTAAGGTACCGCTGGGAACTGCTCTTGAATCATGGCTTTTTTCTCTTTTTCGTTTTATGTATTTGAAGCGGACTGTTTTACTATTGTATTGCGGAACAACGCAAGTCAAGCTGAACGTGAAGTGAGGGCGTACCGGTGGCCCCTTTTTTCCCCCGGCGTCCTCTTTCGTCCCTACTTGGTGCGCCTTCCACTGGCCTTTGAATGTGCACCTTGTTCCTATGCTGATGCAATAGCAAAAAAAAAGTCTAGGCTGGTTTGTCCTTTCCTCTTCCCCCTCAGCGCCTTTCCACTATTTGATATGTTTCCCTTGTTCCGCTGCGTGGGCCGCTTACAGAAGCCCGATCTGTTCCTATGTTAGTCCCTCCTCCTTTTACAACTTCCTCCTTTTTATTGGCGTTTCATCCTACTGTTTCTCCCCTTCCGCATCCCTCGTTCGTTAAAGACAGATGCAACCCAACGGCTCGCCTATGGTCTTTCTCCAAGGAGGCTGCTCTTCTGGCCCCCCTTTTCTTTGAGAACAACCGCTCATATCAAATAATGTTTATCCGGCGCTGTAACAATTTCCTTTTGGACGGCATCCCGATTCAACAGGCTTCGCAGGGAGGATATTCTCCCTCTTTCAACATCGCGACCGTTTGATTGTTATTTTGTGGTTTGCCGCGCAATGGAGCCAAGTCTCTTCCATTGTTTCCTGTTGTTTTTTATGTTGTTTGTTGAGATTGTAACAGTTTCGGAAGAGCATACGTCTGGCAACAATCGGTTTGTACTCACGTTTTTTGCTGATGGAACTCGGCGTTTCCCTTATCCCTGGGTTCTGGGTGCACCTAGAATGCGCGCCACATCGAGACTTAAAATGTCCTGTTGATTCGAATGTTTTTCCGTCCGTTTCATGATGTTTTTTTTCGGCTCGCTTGAATCGGCAAGTTCCTATGCTGGGGGGTGTACATTTTTTTTTTGTTGGTAGACCAGTCTATTCTTTTTCTCCCGGCCCCTTAACCCCTTCCAGTTTTACAGGTTGCTCTGCTTTACTTTCTGTCTCCATTGCTGTTTTGTTATCG
>Ga0179593_1544059_pt1 | contig 11259 bp, 13 predicted proteins | sample CZODoug2_1_08_16_FD_185931 | JGI IMG/M metagenome (GOLD analysis project Ga0179593, IMG submission 185931) | Vadose zone soil fungal communities from Angelo Coast Range Reserve, California, USA - CZODoug2_1_08_16fungal (PacBio error correction) | ecosystem: Environmental > Terrestrial > Soil >... | reverse complement strand
GGGACCCCCCCCTCTTTTCTTCGGTCGCAATCAAACCGTGCCACTTGGTAACACGCCCCCAAAGGAGGCATTCCCTTTTTTTTTTCCTGCTCAGGTCCACGTCGACCGGGTCGAGCAGATCGGCTTCTATTCCTTTCCCAAAGACCACTCCGGTCCTCCTTTTTTCTCTTTCCCGAAAGCGGCGAACCCCGCCCCCCCCCCTTCAAAAAGGCACGACGCGATCTCCTTTTTCCCCCCTTTGCAACCCGCCCGTTTTCACTGCCTTTTCCCTCCCACCAACAAACGGCCAGCACTTCCACTTCCTTTTTCTGGCCGGAGCCACCTGATTCTCAAACCAGCCTCTCCGATAAGAGACTCACTTTCTCTCTGTGTGATCCCCCCCCACATCCATGATGGCTTCCCCTTCCCTACTCTTTCGCCATAGTCTAATCCACCCCATTTCCCCTCTTCCGGGAGGAGGTCATCGTTCTGGTCCCCCCCCTCCAACCAATTAGCCGGGTAACGTCCACCTTCCCCCTCCCGGTGAAATGATCGGCCCGGGTTCCCCCCCCCCTTCCTCCCTGGCCAGTGACAAGCTTCAACTCTCTTTTCAGTTTGCAGGCAGAAAAGTGCTTTTTTCCCTTGCGAGAGAAAGGTGGCCGGTTTTCCCTTTCCCTTTTGAGAATACGATGCGCATGAGTCCCCGGCACCCCAAAAGCAACTGTCCCGATTCCATGTTTCTGCAGGAAGGCTCTGATCACGTTTTTTTCCCTCTGATAGGGTGCATGCCTCCTCCTTTGAAGCCAAACAATCCGGTCATGCCTTTTCCCCTACACGGTGTCTACCCGCCGAATTATCTTCTTTCCCCCCTTCCCGGCGACCCACCTTCCTTACGTCTGGATCCGTGACCCTTCCCTCCCTCCTGAGCGAACAACGCCCAACCCACCTCTTTCCCCTCGGGCAGGCAGCCCGTGCTGTGCATTTTCTCCCCGTCCTCTCTCGGCGGACCAGGTGGCCCCCTCACTTTGGAACGTCCTGCCCTCTCCTAGCGACGGAGTGTCCCCTCTTTTCTTTCGGGCATGTGGCCATCTTTTTTTTCTTGGGAGCCCCCCCCAGTCATTCTGCGCAAGAGAAACTTCTCCCCATTCCCCCTTTTAGTTGCCAGGCGTCGCCGGGAGTTTCCCCCTTGCAAAGCAGGCAGATTGTTTACCCCGCTGCCAAGACACGATCAAGTCTTTTCCGTAGAACAACCACTGGCCTTTCCCCTGTCCCGCGGAACGATCCTTTCCCGACGTCATCCGAGGCTTGCTATGACTCCCCCCCTTTGCCAGCATTACTCTCGGTCACTTTCTGTTAGTGAGATCTTTCCCACCTCCCGGTCTCGCCCACCTCCCTACAACAGGGGGTCCTTTTTACGGATAACAGCGGTGTCTTTTTTCTTCCCCTGCGCGTCAAGGCATCGTCCTTCCTTCCCTCCTTTGGTCCGGCACACAGCCCGTCCCTTTTCCTCGCGCGTTTTCAATCGCCCCCCCGAATTTTTTTTCTGCTGGGTCACCACCTTTTTTACCTCTAATCGAGTTCTACGCCTGGTCTCTGGGGCAAAACTCGTTCCTTGGCACTCTTTCCCCCCTTTTTTTCACAAAGCCTGCTCCCCCTTATCCCCCGGGCCCCGCGATCGGTTTCTCTTCTGCTCCGTTCAACGCGTCTACCTTGCCCCCCCCTCTTCTGCGCGGACGGGGTGGACGGTTTTCCCCCTTCCTCGGCAGGCCAGTTTCCCATTTTTCCTGAGTAAGGGCCTCCATTCCTTGGATTGCCGGCTGTCCTTACTTTTTACCCGGCTGCGAGCTCCCTTTTATTTCTCCCCACCGTAGGAACCCCATCTTCCTCCAGGAGACCTCTCTCCCTTTCTCGAGTAATGTTACTTTTTTCGACCGTGGCTGGCCGACTTCCTTCTTTTGTTGTTGGTGAGAGAGATAGATTCTTTCCTTCTCGATTATGCCTATTACTTCAGCGAGCCTCAGCGGTCCTCGCTGGAGGAGTTACCCATTTCCTTTTCCCTGTTTCCCCCTTCGAGCAGGGAGCATCTCCCCCTCGTTCGCCCTTGACAGGCCGGGCAGGTTTCCCTCTTGGAAGGACCCTTCGCTGCGTTTCTTTTTCTTATTGGAAGGGGCCGACGAGGAGGTACCTCTCCTTCCACCCCCGAAGCCGCCGATCTGGGATTTGTTCCTCCCTCGTTGAACGACCGTCATCCCGACCCTCTCTGTTTGACTTTCTCCTTCTCCAGGGGGATTCGCATGTGTTTCTTTTCCCAGGAGTTGCCTCCCTTTACGCTGGTCCCCATCCACCGGCTTCTTACACGCGAGCTGGACAGGTTCAACAGCAGATTCCCCTTTTTTTTTGCGCATTGACCTTAGCGACGGAACCGTTTTTCTGTCCAATCTTGCAGCCGGTGCTGAGCTTTTTTCTTCCTTCAAGGGTCTCGGAAGTCCCCTTCCCCCTTGTGTGAAGGGATTCTCTCCAGGTGTGACCCTGTCCTCCCGGCGGGCGGGTGACCTGCCTCTTTCTTTTCTGACTGGAGTAATAGCCTTTATCCTCCTGTGACGGGCAGGGCGGTCTGTCGTTCCTTTGAAAGTGTTATTTTTTCCGTGATCGCCGTCATCGATTTATTTTCAGGATCCCCCCATCGCGCGGAGTTGTCTAGTTTCCCGCGGACTGCCGTCTTTGAAGGCTGCAGTTGATGTAGTTTCTTTTCTGGCATGAAGATATGTGCCTACAGCATTTTCAAAGGGTAGTAGGCCAACCTACCCCCTACCCGGTTGCTTGCTGCCCCCTCTCGCATCAAGATAACGGACTTTTGCCCTTTTCCCCCCTGTCCCGAAGACGCTCTTTCAGACTCCCCCCCCCCTTCCGCAGGGGGATGAAGTGTCTTTCCTCTTGTTGTTCTGTTGCAAGAATGGTGTTTTTTTTTTTTTCTTGGTTCCATCCGGTCGGATCCAGACGTATATTTTTTTTTTGAATTGAGCCGGCCCGCACCTTTTTTCCCCTTCCCCCCTTTTCATGGGCGATGCTTTTTCCGTTTGGCCCACTGCTTGATACACAGGGGCCCCCGTAGAAGACTGTCCCTCCCGTGGGACCGCGCCCTGTCCTCCCTTTTTTTGACTAACTTCCCTGTTTGGTGGGGCTTTGCCCCGGGCGCTTCCTTTTTCTTCTTCAAGGGGGACAGGGCCCGGGATTTTTCCACCAACTTTTTCTTGAGACCCTCTTGAGAAGTTGGCTGCCTTCCATTTACCCCCTCTCTTTTGACCAGATGCAGGGGCCAGGGCCTTCCCTGTGGTTCCAGGGAGATAGGGCACCGGTTATTTTTTTTTGTTACCGGATACTTGGTTCTTGCGCCCTTTCTTCCAGATTCTCCCGACGCGGGGAGTGCCGTGATTTTTTCTTCTTGGAGAAATTGCGTTCCTTCCCTCATTTTCTGGCAGGATGGTGATCGGTATCCATTCCTTTTTTTTTCGCTGATAGGTATCACCGGGCGGCTTGGTGGCGCCGGCCGGGGGCAGGCCTTTCTTCTTTTCCTTTGGTGGTGTAGTGCTTCTTTCCCTTGCGGTTTTCAGTCCCACGGAACTTCTTCCCTCTTTTTCTGATTGACGGTTTTTTTTTTCCGTATCGGGACCCACCCCCCCTCCCGGAGCGTAGACGCGATTTTTCTTTTTCCTTTTCTAACCGCGAGAGGGACCTGAACTCCTTTACTTTTTCCTTCTAAAAGTGCAGCGACAATTCCTGTCATTTGCTTACTTCAGTACTGCCTTTCCACACAGGTGGGCAACAGGTAATTGCGGCCGACACGCATTTTTTTTTTTTATTCCCATCTCTATGCTGTTACCTACCTCATACTTATTTTTTCTTTTTTTTACCAACACCTTCCTCGTCGGACTCCCTCCTTTCCACAGGGGAATGCAGCGCGGTCACCCCCCCTTTTGTGTCCGGCGCACTTGGGTCGCGACTGGCTTTTTTTTCCGTCGACCAACTTTTTTCTTCTGGGTGTCGCAGGCCCCAGCCACTTTTTTCTCGCCGCGTTCGGGAGATGTTGAACCAGCCGAACCATCCCGTCTTTTTTCCGATCAGCGATTTCTGACCTTTTCCCCCTCAAGTACACGCTGACCTCGACCCCCCCCCGTCCAGCACTTCACTCCACAAGTTGCTGTCTCCCTTTCCCCTGCAGGAGCAAACGCGCATCCTCTTCCTTTTCCCGGACGATTCATCGGATCCACCTCTTCTCTGTGCTAACTTCCCGATTTTTTTCTTTTCCCCCCAACACACTACGGCAAGCACCCTTTCATTTCTGGAACACGTCCCTCCCCCCTTAACGCAACCCCCTCCCCATTTGCAATGATCGCACCTTTGAAACCCCCCCTGCCTCCCGTCGCAATGGCCCTGAGAGCACCATTTTTTCTGCAGCCAACGGCTAATAGTTCATTTCTCGAAAGGTGGCCGGGGCCCCTTACCTTCCCCCCTTTTGACTCCTAGATGAGATAGCACCTTTTTTCGAACAAACCATATGCTATGGCAGGTCAACCCTTATTTGCACGGAGAGGTTCTTTCTTTCCTGCCTTGTAGGGTCCTGACTTTTCTCAATACAGGAATTTGGCAGCCCCCACCCCTTCTTTTCCCCCAGCAGCTGACCGAACCGGGGAGACCCTTCACCCCTTTTTCGGACAGGATCAATGATCTTCTCCCCCCCCTCCAGCCCGCTATCCCGATCTACCCTTAGGACCCACACTCCCAATTTTCCCACCCAGCCTTCCCACATCCTCTCGGCAATGAAGCAACGGCGGTTTCTTTCCCATTGAGCGGCGGCCAGGGCACGATTTCACGTAAAGGATTTTTCCGCGACGGGTCAGCCCCTCTGTGGATAGAGTGCAATCACCCGGTCCACTTCCGAGGCAGTCCATCCCCCGGCATGTTAACTCCCTCCCCTGCAACGGCAGCCGTGCTTCAGGCGTTCCCGCCGTTTTCTTGGGCAGGCACCTTTTTCCGTGCGAAGATATTCCTGACAGCACGATCCCTCCTGCGATCACGGCCCCACCCTTGCAAGGCGGAGTTCATTTTCCCGGCATCCGTATCCGCCTTGCCTTCTTCCTTCCCCAATCGCAGCTTTCCCCTTTTCCCTTGTAGGTTAGTGCGTTTCCGGTCCCTTTATTCTCCCTCCCCAGGGGCGCGGTTGCCATCAGGTTACCCCCCTCCCCTCGACCCTTGCGGCCGGCCTGGCCCTTTCTCCTTTGCAAAGATGGACGGCCCTTTTCCCGTTTCATTTAGCGACGTCCCCCTCTGGCAGTGGTCATCTGCTGTTCAAACGCTCCCCCCCCTCTTCCTAGAGTTTAACCTTCCCGCGGTGGATGGGGCCTCGGTGCAATTCTTTCCATCGTGAAAAAGTTCCTCTCTTCCCATGGGACCGGCAAGGGCTGATTCTTTTTACTCTTCCGGTCGTCACGTCCACTCGTAAATGATAGGCGGAGTAACTTTTTTGAGGAGGCGATCCACCATCTTTCCCTGCCAAGTGCCTAGCGGCCCTCCCCCCTTTCTAAACCTTGCGAGGCCCTGCCCCCCCTTTTCCAGGAATTTGAGAACACGGCTGGTTTTCCCTTCGTCGATGGTGCTTCCCTTTCCCTGGGGAATCCGCCCTGAGTTCGCCCTTCTTTTTGCGGAATGTTGACGCCGAATCTTTTGGAGCTCTCTATCTCTTTTAACCTTGTTGTGTGAGTCGACCTCTTTTTTTCCTCGCCCGCGACCCTTTATAGATTACTTTCCCTCCTCGAGCACGATTTCGCAGGTACTCGCTGGCGGAGTCATCGGGCCCCCAGCCGCCCGGTTCTTCTCCCGGCCGAGGGTAGCCACCGCCCTGCCCCGAAGGCCGTCAACGTATGGTATGCCAATTTAGATCGCCGCAGGGCCTCCTTTTTTTTCAAGCCGCTCTGGTGTTCTCGTTCTTTCCCCGCCGCCCTCCGAGAATGGACTCCTTTTCGCCTCATGTTGACGACCTCCATCTTTCCGGAGCAGTCGCCTCTCCCGGTCTCAGGTTTATTTCTTTTTTTTCCTTTTCACCGCTTTCCCTTAAGCTTCAAAGAGTATGTGTCCTGGTCCGAACTCGCTGTGATTTCTCGGGAAAGGTTTATCTTATTCTATGAACCACTTCTGTGCGACTTCTGAGAAGGAACCTTTTTTTTTTTCAAATCTTGCAGCCGGGTTCCCGCCGGCACCTCCCACCTTTTTCGCGGAGAGTTCCCCCCTTCCCGCGGCCCCTGGTGAGGCGTGGGATCGCGACCGGGGGTGTTGCTTTACGCCTCTGAGGGTGGATATAAGAAGCGAATACGGCCTCTTTTGAGTCATAGCAAGTTTCTTTCCTTCTTGACGGGCCGTTCTTGCGCAGTTTTCTCGGCAGTTGCAATTCTTTCCAGTGATCGCCGCTCTCTTTGCTGGCAAGCTTTTCCCTCCGCCGAGTTCCGGTTTTAAAAGGCCCAGTTTACCCTTCCACACATAAAAGGGGTCCTTTTTTAGTGCGCCTTGATTCGTCTTTCCGCTCATTTTCCTCTGGACCGGGTATTATTCCCCCCTTCACGAGAGCCACCTTCCTTTTTCCTCGCGAATACCTCTTTCCCCCGGGAAGTGCAAAGGGTTTTTCTCAAGCGCCTGCGCGCTCTCTATTTTTGTGAAGTGACCTGTCCCTTCTTTTTTGGTACGGCTGTGTTTTTTCCCTTTCCGGACGTTTTTGTGACATCCGGTCGGTACCTTTTGGGATGAAGGGTTGTCCCCTTTTCCGCCATACCCCTTTTCTCCCTCGGTCTCCCCTTTCTTTGCGGACCCAGGACGTGTTTTTAATCGGAAGGAAGGCTCTTTTTCCCCCCGAGCACAGATTCCCTCCCTTTTGACCAGCCTGCCCTTTCTCACGGCCATCGGTTTCTGGGGCGGGCTTTTTCTCCCTTGCTAGCACTCTAGGTCTCCAGTGGCCTTCTGTTTTCACTTCTCTCGCGCATTTTTCCTCCTTTGGAGGCCTGCCACTAGCTTTTTCACGTTCTGCTGAAGGGCCTTTCCCCGGGTAGCATTTTTTCCCGGGGAGATCAGAGGTTCCCTTTCCTTTGGTGCACGTTACCGGCTACTTTGGTTATCTCTCCCTAACGGGACGTCCCTTTACTCCTGGATTTTTTTTTTTTTTTGATGAGGGAGAATGGCGACACCCTTGCTTTCTTTCGCCAGACGGCAGGATGGTGACGGCGGATTTTTCCTTTTTGCTTAGATGATCCGTCTCTTCCTCCCCTGCTGTTGCGAAGGCCGGCCTTCAATTGTAGCATTTGGCCCGTTGGTGGTTTCTTCCTCGTGAACTGGGGGGTACTTCCTTCAAGGATTCTCTTCCCTTTCTTGAAGGTGAGTTCTTGTTCTAAGCCCTTTCCTTTTTTCCCAGAAAGGACGCGTAGACCGGATTTTTTTCATGCCCACCCCGCGAGCAGGCGATCTTCTTTTTCCCGAAGTGGACCGTGACTTTTTCCTTTTTCTCCCAGTGCGCGACCATCAGTTGTTTTTTCTCCCCGATGCAGTAAACGGTGGGCCCCTCTCCCGCGGAAGGTGGTGGTCCCACTTTCCTCCTCATACGTTGTGGGTTTTTTCTGGGGACACCCCCCCCTTTCGTTAGTCGCCCCCCTCTTCCTGGACTGCAAGCGCCCGGTCACCGCCCCCCCCCTCCGCACTGGGTCGGCTGGACGGTATTTCCCCTCCCGGTCGAGCAGAATCCGGTCCTTTTTTTTTTTTTTTTCACAAGCACTGCGTTCATTTTTTTTCTGGGAGAGTTCCCGAGCTTCCTGACCATCACAGTCAATCCGGCTCTCCTTTCCCCTTTTTACAACAGGTCCACCACGCACTGTTTCCTCTTTTCCCCCCTTTTTTTTCTCGACACCACCACCTACTTGCACTCCTTTTTCCGGCCAGGCGCCACCTGATTTCCCTTAGTTTACGATAATGCGAAGCAACCGGCCCTCCCTACTTTTTTCCCTTCAGACCGCAAGTTTAAGCGTCTCAACCCACCCTCCGGCACGCACCCTTTTTTTCGGTCCTCGTTCTGGAACAACACCCTCTCACCAAGAGCCGTCCTTCCCCTTCCACCAACTGGCTCTCCCGGGACAACCCCTCTAAATCCCGACTGCCCTGTCCTTCCTCCCCCCAGCGACCAGCGGGCATTTTTCTCTCGTTCAACGCTGCGATAAACTTTGGAAGGCTTTCCGGCCCATTTCGACTCGATTCCTCTCTGGACCCCCCCCCCGCCACAGGGCACCGTTCCAGGTCCCACCCCGCCCTTTCCTTTCTTTAACGGAGTCGGGCCCCTTTATTGTTTCCGACTTTGCTTTCTCCCCTTTGACCGCAACTCCCCCTCAGCTGCCCGATTTCTTCCCACGCTGACCAGGTTGTTTACCACTTTCCGGCGACCAAACGATCCCCTTTCGTCGGGACTTTTCTTGGAACCCAGCCCTCTTTTTTTTTTTCCCACAGCGGCCCCACCAATCTTTTTCCCGTCAGCCGGTCCTTCATCTGCCTTTCTTCGCGCTTCCTTCTTCTCCGGCACAGGGCACGCCCTTTTTCCGTTATTTTCTTGGTCGAACCGATTTTTTCGGTGTGACCTTTTTTCGTCACGTAGGGGCTGCCGCACAGTAACCTTTCCTTCACGGCAGCCGGCCCCGTTTGTTTTTTTTTTCCTCCGGGGCAGGGTGCCCTTTCCCTATTTTTGAAAGCTTTTTTTTTTTCCCGCGTTCCTTCTTCACAGAGCTGACGGCGATCACCCAATGCACGGCCGTCTTCTCTCACGAAAGTCAGCCGCTTCCCTATTTTTTTTTTTATGCCTCACCATTTGGACCCTTCCTTGGGTTAACACTCCCCGCCTTCACCTGACCGTCACACACCTTTTTTCCCCCCCCACTAACTAAACAGGGCAGCGGTTCCCTTTCCATCACAGAGGCCGTTCCCCTCCGAAGTAAGACCACGGCTTTTTCCGGCCCACAGCCCGCCCACGTTTCTTTCCATAGCACAGACTTTTTTTTTTTCAACTTGCTTTCAACTAGTCTTTTCGGCCCGCGGTGGATGGTTCCCTTTCGATGAGGCCCCCTCGTGAAAACAGTGTCCCCCTTTTCAATCAACTTGTTTTCCCCTTCGAAATCACCGCGCCATTCCCCCCCCAGGGATGCGGTCGTTCTTGCGACACTCGTCTTTTTTCTGCGGCTCGGTGGTTACTTTTGCCCCTATCCACAGAACGAGGCTGGCCATCTCGCGGCCTTGCCATTTACGTGCCTCCACATCATCGGGTCTTTATCCACCTTTCCCCGGCATATGTCTCCCGGCGGGCCGAGTTTCTGGGGGATCCACACCCTGTTATCCTCCAGACCAGCTAGGCTCTTCCCCCTTGCTCATAGTGGATCCTCGTGAGGGTCGAGGTCCCCGACCTCTCTCTCTCTGTTCCTCCTCTCCTTTTTTTTTTTTCTTTTCTCCTCTAGCTAGAAACGCGACCCGCCTTTTTTTTCCCGTCCTAGTAGCTTCCCCTTTTTTTCGTGGAGGGAACCTTAAAGTACACAGGGCCCTCTTTTTTTTTACCCAGAGCGCCGGCTTATAAGTTTGCAAACGTTTCTCGGCCCGTCCAAGATTTAGGCCCTTTTCCGCCGCAGAGGATGGCCGTACTTCCCCGGTTTTTCGCGAAACCCGTTCTCTCGCAGGGAGACTGTTTTTTTTTACGGACCGCATGTCCCCCTTTTTCCCCTCTTTGATCTGGTCGAACAGGTACCCCTCCTTTGGGTGAATTTTCACGCTACTTTCCTCTTCAAACGAGTATGGGCCCTTTTTTTTACCACTAGAGGAGATTTGGATCTTGGGGCCCTAGAGACCCCTCCTTTTTCGGAAAGGAACGTGGATGTTCTCCCCTCTTTGCAGCCCCCAAACGTTTTTTTCTGCCGTGACCTTTCAACTCGTTCAACACGGATGTCTCTCTCCCTTCCATGGTGAGGGAGTTTTCTTTTTACCCGGAACGCACGAAACCTTCCTTTTTCCGCTACTTCCGGTTATTCTTATAGAAAGAAAGTTAGAGGCATACCTTCCTTTTTCGAGGGCACAGTTGACTTTCTTTTCTTGGCCGTTATATCCTTCTGTATTTTATCTATTCTTCGTGACCGGCAGCCCCCTTTTTTTTTGCACGGGAACCCTTTTTACTCCAAGGGGCCGGTTTTGGCCTGTACACAGGAGGGCATGCCGATTTCCCTTTACAGTGGACGGTCCCCTGCCCGCGAGCAACCCCCTTCCCCCGGCCTCTTACGCATTTTCCACTTGCACCCAGGTTCTTGCCTGTTCTCTGACGCGCTCCCGCCCCATATCATTGGCTGCAGTGCAGGCTGACCCTCTGTTTTTGGGACGGCTGTTAGTTATCTGCGTTGATTAAAGAAGGTCCGGCTTCTTTTTTTCTGGTCCCTGTAGCGGGCTTTCCCCCCTTCAAACCTGGTCGACTGTTTATTTTCCTGCTGCTGACGTCTTTGGGCCCCATCACAATGGCAGATGATCCCCGGAACCCCCCCGACCAGCGTCCCGACGCCGTGACCGGCTTTTTGGTGGGACCTGCTCTTTTTGTGGTGGGGTGTTATTCCTTGGGCTGATACGCATCGATTGCCCGGGGCGCCTCCCTTCAAACTTCTCTAGCGCAGATCTCTTTTGGCTGCTGCCATTACTGAACCCCTCTGCAGTGCTTTTTTTGAGGGGGACATCCTGGCACGGTCTTTTAAGTTGTTCGCTTTGGGTGATCTTGGACGTGTTTCCTCTCTCCCCCTCTCCACGACCGGTGCGTGCCGGAGTGTTGGATGTTTCCTTTCTTTCGAAAATTGCGTCTTTTATTTCTTTCTTGGGACGGGTGGATCACGACGGCTTTCCCCCATGCTAGTGGATTTATTTTTTCCTCCGGAGGGGGAGCGGCGGTCCTGCCCCTTTTCGTCTTTCTGGCCGTGGTGTCTTTGTAGGAGAGGTCATTTTCCTGGGACTGTTGTAGAACACTGGTCGTTTTCCGCCGTCGCCGGAGATTGACCCTTTTTTTTTTTTCTCCACGCGTTTTTTCAAATATCCCCTCCTTCTTCTACCGGCGGTGGTGCTGGTGCCGTCGAGCAGGAAGATCTGCTTCGACATTTAGTGGAACGGAAGGCCGTCCAGTCCCCCCTTTTTTCCCCTTGCGCCGTTTTGGTGTCTGGTCCTTTGGGACAAGGTGAATTGAGCCGG
>Ga0179593_1351515_pt1 | contig 11259 bp, 16 predicted proteins | sample CZODoug2_1_08_16_FD_185931 | JGI IMG/M metagenome (GOLD analysis project Ga0179593, IMG submission 185931) | Vadose zone soil fungal communities from Angelo Coast Range Reserve, California, USA - CZODoug2_1_08_16fungal (PacBio error correction) | ecosystem: Environmental > Terrestrial > Soil >... | reverse complement strand
GCCTTGTGAGCCTCATTGGCTCATTTCCACTGGTAACCCCCTTCATTTGAATAGGTTTTTCCCGGCGTTGAGGCCTTTTATAGCACGTTCAGATTTTTTTACTTTTCTTGGGAAGAACTGTTTTTTTTCTTTTTACTAATTAATTACCAGAACCCAGGCAGTACCGCCCTTTTTCTCTTGCTGTCATCCACCGAGCATTTATCCCGTTTGTTGACCTTTCCGAGCCCCAGGTCATGGCAAGGATACTTTTTTCCTTTTTTTTCAAGGTTTCTTGTGGGCCCGTCACTGTGATTTTCCCCCCCCCCCAGACCATTCCTAATTGTTGGCTGGTTGCCGGTGCGTTTTTTTTCCCCTTCCGATTTTCCAGGCCTTTCTCTATTTCCTGTGAGACATTGTCTTTGATCTGGGGGGGGGCTAGTGACCCTCTACCTTGCTGTGCCTTCCCCTGAATTGCCCATTGAAGCTTTTTGTTCTTTTCACGACAAGTCACTCACGTTTGCTTCCCTTTCTTTCTTCTGCACGGCTTTGCACGGCTTTTCGCCCCCAAGTGCACTGTCATCCCCTTGCAGCGGTTCTTCCCCTGGGTTCCGGGGCTGCTTAATGCGATATCTATTTCGAATTTTGGTTGACCTTAGCCCCGCTCCGTTGGGTTAACAACCTCTTGTTTTGCCCGTCTTTTGGAGTCATCACTGTTTTATCCCTCTACGAATCGACTTACAGAGCTTATTACCCTCACCCTCCCCCCTCTGCCAAAGCACTGTCGACGACCTTCTTTTGACCCCCTCTTTTTGTTTTACGGTGTAGGCGTCCTTTTCCTCCCCTCATGAGGGGTTTTAAGGTTGAGGCTGGTCCTTTTTTTTTTTCCGGGATTGACCCATGGTTTTGCCAACGCTGGCAGAAAAGGGTTCTGGCTTTTCCTCTGTCCCCCCCCCCCCCCCCCCCCTTATCTTCTTTTTTTTTAGGTTTTTTATGTGTGAGAGATTGTTAATGATGGGTTTTTTTTGTCTCCACTTCGGCGTGCCCTGTTAGTCCCCAGCCTTTTCACCCATAGAAAACTTTTCGGCCTTCGGTGCCTCTCGCTTCTTCTTTGCTTCCCTGTTGCTTCTTTCGGTCGTTTTTTTTTTCCCCTTTTGTCCCCTTGATTCCTTTGTTGTCATTCGTGAGTTTTGTCACCATCCCCCGGTGACCGGTTGTTCTCATTTGGTTCCTCCGCTTATCTTAAAGAGGAGCTTGATTCTCTGTTTTGTTTTGAAGAGGCAGTGATTGCCCCCGTCTTTTCTCCCCAAGATGGAAATTTGGTTTTTTGTTGACTCCTCCCTTCCCTTCTTTTTTTTTGTGAGTGAGATGGTTTCACCCCCCCCACCTTCCATCTTCTCTGGCTTTTCCTCCCTTGCTCCTCATGCTTTCTTTTTTTTTTGCCTACGATTCAGTTGATATAGAGGGTCTTTCAACCCCCTTCTCAATGTCGTTCGATAGTTTTTCCCCCCCCTCCCTTGAGGAAACACTCCCTTGCAACTTTCGCGTTAACCCCCCAAACGGCCGGGCCCATCAGCTTTGACTGCGAAGCGTTGTCGCAACCGATGTCTTTCCCTCTGGCCCCATTTCGAACCCTTTTTTTTGGTATTGCGTGCCCCTTGCTTTCAAGGTTTTTCCCCCCACCACATGCGAGGGCGCTGTATATAACCCCTTAATTACCCCCTTTTTTTTTTTCTTGCGTCGCCTGCCCTTGAAGTTTTTTTACCCCCCAACGTTTAGCTTGCGAAATGGGCAACCCCTTTATTTTCTTAGCCTCACAAGTCCCCGATGACTGACGTCCCGGTGGAATGATTAAGAATTTTTCTACTGTTGCTTGCGATTGGGATTGTTCTTATAGTTTTCTCCTATGGCTAACTCGGTTTTCCTCCCCGGTGTTTTCCCAGAGGATTCTGTTTTTTTCATTACTTTTCGAAGGGAGAGAGTGTATTTCCCACCCCCTTCCTCCATAGTATTCTCGACTTCCCTTGGACCAGCCCGGGCAGGACTTTGTCTGTTCATTCTGGCGGGCTTGAATCTCCTAATTTCGTTTTCTTTGTTCCCTTGTTTGATGCTGGCTTTTCCTGAAAGTTCCTTTCCCTGATGATTGAACTTTACTGTCCCGGCTCTTTTTGTCAATGTTCTTTCTTTCTACCTTTCAAGCTGGTACCCCCACGACTTTACATATCTCTTGATGTTTTAAGGAGCGGGCCGTCTGAAGCATACATAAGCCTTTCTTTTGGTTCTTGTTGATTCCTTTTTTGTGCCTTTGCGTGAAAAACGTCTTTCCGATCGCTTCGACTGTATTTTTTATCTTTTTTGGTCGTAAGACACCCTTGAGTGTTTGGTTGGTTTGAGATTAGTCTTTGGGGGTGCTTTCATATTTCTACTTCGTACAGGGTTTGCACAACACTTTTCCGTCTACCCTTCCTAACCGACCTTTAACCCTGCAAATTGATCCCCGGCTCTTTTTTTTACCCCTCTTTTTCTTCCTCTTTCCCGTGAATGAGAACCTGAAGTACCCTGCACCCCAAGTCACGATCCGTTGGTCTCCCCACGTACCAGGATAAGCCCAGCCTTCAAAATAGGTGTTCCATTCCCCCCAAGTGCATCGTCAATCTATGATTCCCCCTCTCTGGTTCCTGCTGTCTTCTGACGAACGGCCCCATATTTTTTTTCCTTTTCCTTTTTTCGCCCGCCCCGATCCCCTTCATACTGGTCTTTCTTTTTCTTACAGCCTTTGGTTTTAGGGAACAACCGAAGGGGCGCTTTGTGACCGGCTTTTTCCGGAGGGGCCTCTTCCTGCTCAGGAAGGATATTTCTTCAGCCCAGGCTGTGTTTTTAGCTCAGTCAGGTGATTGGCCCCCTTTGGCGGTTTTCATCTTTGCCCGCACTGCCTGTGTATTATTGTACACCTTTTCGCTTGGTTTATCTTTTATTTTTTGCTGATTGTAGGTCGCCGGACCGTTTTTGAGCTAGCTTGATGTCTATAGGCCTTCGCCACCATGTCGGTCCGTATTTCCCTTTTCATTTTCCAGTCAACTTTTTTGTTTTCGCACTTGTATGGCGCTTTCTGCGTCTCCATGAAAAGGACAATTTCCCGATTTTCTTCGACCATCCCCTTTTAGGAGGATCCTCGTTCCCCCCGGCCCATCTACCTTTTTTTTCCGCTCCCATTTCTTCTCTATCATGTGACTCGGGGCGCGTTGGAAGTCCGGTCCCTTGTCCACTCTTCTTCTCTTTTTCCCCGGATCGACAACAGTTTTCGCTAAGAGGTTTCTATTCTTTTCTTTTTTTCCTAATTAACAGACTGCAGGCTTTTCGCTTTCCTCCGTTATTTTGTTCTTAGTGCCCTCTTTGTCTCCTTTTTTCCCCCCCCCTTGTACTATTGGTCGCGTCTCGTCATGGTCATTTGACTACCATTGCTGATCGCCACACGATTTGTCCTGGCGTGATTCTTAACCGAGTTTTGAGCTCTTTTTTCTCTTCGTTTGTGTTTGCCGGACCACAGGGGTCTCAGTTGGGACCCGCTTACCGATAGGCTGTCATCCCACCCTGCCCTCTTTCCCGTTGCTCTCGCGTTAAACAAACCCCCCTCCGTTGTCCTGCTTTTTGTTCTTTTTTATATTTCCTCCGTGTTGTTTTTGAGTGCGCTAAAAACGATTGGCAGCTTTTTGAAACCCTTGTCTTTTTCCCCTTTTTCTTTTTTTCTTTAGTTTTCTCAGTTTGAAACCTTTGGATCTCTTTAACGGGTTTTCTTGATCCCCCTATACCCTTTGGTCGCTGCCCCCTCTCCCTGGCGTTCCCGGGTCCCCCACAACATTTTTTGCTTTTTTTCGCGGCACTTTACCGCTTCCAAGGGTCCGTTTGCCCTGACCAAACCTTTTTTTTTTTTGTTGGGTGTGCGTCAGAAGCTGTAGTCCGCCGGGTTGTTGAGGAAGGTCCTGCGACCCCCCCCCCTAAAAGTGGCTCCTAAATTTTCAGGAACAGTCCCTTTCCACTCGGTCACCTAAACGTCTGCCCCCTATTTGAAGGTTTTTGCCAGGTATCTGCATGTCGATTTTTCCCCCATCCCAGTCCCGTCCAAGATTTGTCTCAGATTTCCCGTGTCCCTCTATATTAAGTTTATCCTTTTTTTCCGGGCCCGGGGCTCGCCTCCCGGATCAAATTTACGTCCTGTGATTCTCGCCAATGTTGAGCAAGAAAAATGTTATTTGGTGCCGTTTGTGTCTTTCCGATCTCTAGCCTCGTACAGGGATACTTTCGGTGTTTTTGCAACCTCGGCGATGGTTTGGTTCAATGTTAACCCCCAGCTCACCCCCTTTTTTTTGAGAACCTGATTTTGTTCTGATTTTCTCCGGCCACCTTGAATTTCCGGCCCCTACCCACCGGTGTTCCGCCCGGCTCATTCCTTGCCTTTGCCCTTTTTTGCCTTTTTTTCAGACCAACTTGACCGCTTCCCACAGATGCTTTCGTTGCTTTAGTCCCCCCCCCTCAAAACAACTCCCCTGGTTTCCCCTTTTTGATGCGGCCTTTTGTGATGCCGACAATTTGTGTCCTGCTTGGGGATTTCCCCATCTTGCATTTTGCAGTTCCTAGGAGAACAACATCTCCGGGAGTCCCCCTCTCCAAGTTCTTTTCCCCTTGGCCCACTCCCTTTTGCTTTTTTTTGCGGGGTGCGAGCTTGTTGTTCATTTTTTTTTCCTTACCCCTGGCTCAGGAAAAAGTCTATCTTCGCCGGTTATATTTGGGCGGGCGAAAACTCCCCAAGCTGATGGGACTGTTTTTAAGGCCGCGTCTTTTTTTGACCTCCTCAATTCTCCTGTACAGTGCATGACTCTCCACTGATTTTTGGGTCTTTTTCACCGCAATTGACTTTGAATATTTTGCTCTTTTTAGTTCGCTCTGGGGTTTTTCCTTTTGAGAGTCTTGAGTTACCTTCCTGCCTCATTCCTGTTAGAAGGTTGGCCTTGAGACTCGGTTGGTCCCTCGACGGCGTCCCAGTCCAAGTTACTTTCACTTTTGCGTTGTTTTATGATGGTGTCGCCCGCCCCTTTTTTTTTCTTTCCCGAAGTATCTGGACGACCCGCGCCGTCATCGGGCCGAATATAATCTCTGCCGCATTTCCTTTTTTGGTTGGCTGTGAGGGGACCCCTGCCTTTCTCCAGACCGACGGGTTGGGTTTTAATGTTTTTTTCCCCGCGGGCTTTTTACAGGAAAATTGGAAAAGCCAAACGTGCGACGGCGGCTTTTTTTTTGACAGTTGGTCTCTCCTTCCCGCATTTCTCTTTTTTTTTCCCCCCGGTAATTTTGCGCCATCTTGATCGGGTCCTTTCTTGACTTCCCTTTTCTTTTTCCAGTGTTGTACCATTTGCAGACAGATGGGTGCCGGAATTTCCCATAAAATTTTTTCCGACTCCAGCTCACTTCTGCACGGTAGTGAAAGTTAATTAGCATGAAACGGACATTTCATCCGGTTTTTTTTCCGTTTTTTTCGGGTTTCTTTCATTTTTCTCTTTGACTTGAACCTGACCTTCCCCCTGGCTCGCCTGTTTTCAACACCCTATTTTCACCCCCCCTTCGTGGGTGATGACCCTATTTTTCTTGCTGTCGCCACCACTGCTCATAAGACCCTCACGCGCAAGTCAACTTAGCACCCCTTTTGCACCTTTTCCTCCCGGTGACTTTTTTTTTTTTTTTGAGCCCTTGATTTGAGGCGTAGATCCGGTCCGTTTGTGTTTTGCTGCTGTTCGTCTTTTAGCGTGCCCTTGTGGATTGGCCCCCGTAATCCCTTCCTTACCGGTTTCTTTTTGTGATGTAGATTCACGCCCTTCCTCATTGTTTTTTTTTAGTTTGTCGCGCATTCCGAGGGCTTATAAACTCCTTGCGGCCTTCCTCCTTCCATAGGAAAATACGGCATCGGTGCGCTTTCGCTTTCTTATCTTCTTTGGTTGGGCTTTGGGGCTTTTTCCCTCTTTGGACTGATTATTTGTTTTCCTTGAACGTATTTTTTTTCCCCCCTTTTCCAGTCTGGGTTCATCCGTCGATATCCAAAGCTGGTCCTTTGGTTGCTTCTTTCACTTCCTTCTTTTCCTAGCCCCCCCCTTGCGCGCATGTCCCTTTGACTTTTCAAACTTGGTTTCTCTCTCATCCCCTCCGTGGTTTTTTTTTTTCGAGCGAATGGTCCCCCCCCCCCCCCAAAATTTTGCCTCTTCACCGCTGGTGCCACTGACTGGAAACTTTTGTGCCCCTTCTTTATTCCTGCATCCCTCTTCCATCTTTTAGCTGCTGAACACCCCTTTTTCCCCCTAATGCCTTGCCCCTGTCAGGTCTGGGATTTTTTCTTCGTCCCGGTTTCTTTTTAAAACACCCGGCCCCAATTTCCGTTTTCCCAACGTCCAGCCATTTTACTATCGACTCCGTGATGCACCCCGAGCGTATTTTTCCCTTTTCTTTTTTGCTTTGCCATTGCGCCCCACCCTGGGCGTCCTCGTGTCTTTCGTTCCCTTTTTTTTTCCCCTATTCCAAATGCCGACCCCCTGCCGACCCCCCACAATTTTTTTTTTTCTAACAGGCCAGACACCCGGTTGCCCTGTTCGGCCTTCGTTGACCCCCTCAGCGGGCGACCCGGCAACGAACCGTCCACAAACCCTTCTTCGCCGTCGGCCCCAAGGCGCTACCTGACCCTTTCTGATGTGTGCACTGTTTTCCGGTGCTTTTTCGATCTAGCTCTGGATTTATTCTTATTCCCGCTCTCTGATCCGCCTTTTTTCATCCCACGACGTGTTGCCCCCGTCTTTGATGTATTTCTCAGCCCCCCTTGCTGTTTTTTTGGGTGATTTTTTGTAGTCAACAACCTTTCGAATTTTCTCGCCTTCTTTTCGTTTTTCAACCCGGACTACTTCCTTCCTGTCGTTCCCCTTTTTTTTTCTTACATTTTCCAACGAGTGCAGAAGATGCTCCCTTGTTTTCCGGCGATCCTTCCCATTTTGTTGTATGTTACAAGTTCGCAAGAGGTGCTCCTTCCCAGCGTCGTTTTTAGAAATGTTCCGCCTCCCTGTCCTCCCCCCTTGGGCGCCCCCCCACGACCCCCTTTGGTAAATTTTTATCTTTTGGTAGACTTGCCGGTGTAATTGTCCCCGAAGTTTTAGGTGGTTTTGTCCTACGGGTCAGCTCCGTTTTACCCCCTTCCCCGCCGATCGCTTTTTGAATCAATTTTTATTGTTTATTTGCTTCCTCTCCCAGCGGTCAAGACCCTTCTTTTTTTTCTTTAGCTTTGCGACTTTTATTTTGAGTTTTTTTTTCTTTTAAACTTTTTACCACTGGTTAGGAGAAAAAGTGATCCCCTTGCACATTCACCCCTTGTCCTCCATAGTGGCTTCGTATTGTCCACACCTCCTTTCTGAATTCTTTTTCCCCTTGTACAACCCATAATTAGAAAGAATCTTCCCAACTTCTTTCACCGGTTCATCTCCCCCTCTCAGATCACCTGGAGTCATTTCGGTTCACAAAATCATACTCCTTTTTTCATTTGCATCCTGCTTTCTGTTCTCTTCGGTTCGGTGCTTCTCTGACAGAACTTTTTCTTCTTTCCTTTCACTTTGATTTTCCCCCCTCGCAGGATCCGTCGTCTGTACTTTGAGCGTATGTGCCCACTCATTCTCGTGCTTTTGTCCTCGGACCCCCTTTTTCTGAGGGTTTGTCTGTCCGCCTTTTTAAACTGGAGCACTGGCGTTTAGTGCATCCATCCTTGGTTTTTTCTTTTTGGGGACGAAAACTTTTCTCGCGGGCGGCCATAACCCTGGAGATTTTGTTTTTTTCTTTCCCCCCTCTGCCGGTGCCTTTTTTCTCCCTCCTTTGGTGCGAGTTTTTTCCAGACCTTTTCGTTCCCCACAGGAGCCGTGCCGCGCTCTCATTTGTCTCTTCTCTTATCTCCACTCGGCGTCGTCTTCATTCCTTTTCTTTGGAGCATCGCCACCTAGGCGGCTGTCCTTTCTGTCTGTTCCCTTTTTGCGTCCCCCCCTTCTATCCCCGCCCCAGCTTCTTTCAGAACACTCCACCAGCGGTTCGGATTCATAGTAAATGTTTTGCCCCTCTGTACTTGTTTTCTTGCCGTCCGGAAATTTGACTTTTTTTGCGAACGCGAAATTCCCGTTCCCTCCTGTGCTTTTTTTTTTCCGTCCTTATAGTTTTTTACACCGGATCTCGCAGGTTTTCCCCCCCCCCCAGAGGTTTACACTCATCCTTCTGCGACTCCCCGATTACGACCTTGCTTCAGCTTCGTTCATCTTTTATTGTATTTAGGGGTCGATTGTACGTAATCGACCTTGATTACGTCTTTTGGTTTACCCTCTGCGTTTCTCACCTGTATTAGTCACCTCCCACTCTGTTTTCCCCACCCCCCCCTTTTTTTTCCGTGGTCCCCTTTTGATTTTTTTCTTGACAAGTTCTCGTGCTCCGGTTTGTCGCCCACGGACCCATTGAGACTGTTGACAGCTGACCACTGATATTCTCCTGTTATTCCACCCGTGCTTTAGAGAATGTTTCACTTTCCCCCCACCGTTCCTCAAACACCCCTTGCCCTTTTCCCCTTTCGCTGGCAATCTGTCTCCTCTCTATTTTCCCGCGTTTGTTGTGTTTTTTTATTGGTCTGAATAAAGATTTTCAAAGCGACACGGGACTTTTTTTTTTGGGTTCGTTTTGAGAGTCAGTGTTACCCATGTCCCCTCTCTTCCCATCTGGAAACCCTTGTTCCCTTTTTTTCCCTGGTAATGTTGCCAACTTTTCCTTTTTTCCGCCCAAACCTCTTCTAAGGTCTGTACCCTCCGTTTTTTCTATCACGGAGGTCCGCCCTTGAACCCCCCCGGTTTTTTGAATCCTTGGTTCTTTTTTCTTTCATAAATTGATTTTTTTTCAGGACTTTCATTCCCCGTCCTGTGCCAACAATAGTAACGGTTTTTAGTTACTCCCCAAATTCGGCCACCTGTACCTCCACCTCAATGGCTTTTACGTTGGTTTTTTTGAAGGGAGAGCAGATCATTCGTAGACCTTTTTACTTCGTTCGACTAGTTGGTTCGTCACGCGGACGATTTTTTTTTCTTATACAGGTTCAACACCTAGACCCCTACTATTTCAATTTTCAGGACTTTTCGAGATAGACTACGATAAATTTTTAGCCCTTATTTTTTCGGACAAAAATGTCATCCTCCAAAGAACAAGTTCCCGGATTTTGGACGGTTGCTCTCGGATCCTGAAGGGAACGACACCCTTCTGGTGTTTCTGTTTGATTTTTTTTTATTGTTTTTAATACGTCTTCAGCTTCCCCCAGAAGTAAATGTGCGCCCTTTCCCACTCTTTATCAGGGAGAATGGCAAGTTGTTTTTTGCCCCTAAGGACAGATGTGCAGAATGGTTTTGGGACTCTTCTTCGGATTTCGGTTCTGCATCACGGTTCGCCGTAGGGAGCATTTTCACCCGAAGCTTCCCTTCGTTCCACGCTACCAGTCATCTTGACTGTTTTTGCGACCTGCGTTCCCCCCCCCCCTGACCCCCAAAGCAAGGTTTTCTTTTTTTTGATTTTTCCGCCGATTTTAACTTTCCCCCCAAGGTATTACAACCTATGTGATGAGGTAAAACTCATCTGCTCCGAAAGGTCTTGATCAACCGCTTCTTTCCCCTGAAGTTTTACCCCTGGACATACCTGTTTTTTTTTTTTTGGTAGAGCTTTTTCCCTTTTTTGGTCAATGACCCCCTTGATAATGGACTGAACGGATCGGGGGGTGAAGTCAAGAACTTTTAGGGGGAGCTTACTTCCCCCGACCCCTTCCGCCACACTGCCCCGCATCACGGCAGCGGCCTTTTCAGTTTTGGGGACTTCCTTTGGTGGATCCCCCCCCCGTCACCCTGCATATTGTTTCTCTGGTTTTATTTGGTGATCTGCCTGTTTGTCCTGCCTGGGAGCGTCTGGCTGATCCTTGTCTCTTTTCCATGAGAAGCAGCCTTCTTTGTTTTTCGAAGATGTGCATTGTAGTCCATCATTTTCTATTGTTGCCCCGGTGACGTTGGTTCCTATTCCCTTGTGCTGTTTACAAGATAAGTCCTGACCCCCCCCCCGTCCTGCTCATTCTCTGTGCTCTTTTAAAGAAAGACCCCTCCCATTTTCCCTCCTTTGTGGCTCATTATGAGGCCCCATTCCTGATTTTCGGTTTGTTTTTTTTCTGTCAAACACCGGCGCTGAAAAAGGACTACTGGGCTCTGTATGGTCCCAGCCCACAAGTCGAAGGCTGGCGGGCGCGGTAAATTCGTTTCCTCATCTCACCTCATCTCCTTTCGTTTTTTGGTGGTCTCCCATACGGGATCCCCCTTCTCCTTCATTTTTTACCGAAGCTGTAAAGCTGCAGTGCTTTTTCCCCCCCTTCAGCTTTCCGGACATCCCAACCTTTGATGTTCTTCCCCCGCTCTGTTCTGGCACGGTAAGGGCCCGGCATCGCCAGCATCTCCCGAACCCCATGAATTGGTTCAGTTTTTCTTTTGGGATGTCCTGGCGATCAGCTTATTTCGCGGAGTGACTACTTTTTTCTTTCTCCTCTCTTCTTCTTGGGGTGTTATTTCACCCTTTTTTGCAATCCCGTGGTTCTTTCCCCCACGTCGTTCTCCCTCTCGGTCTCCTTTTCCTGAAATCCATCATCAGAGGCTATCCTGTTGACCCAATTTGCCAACGAACACTAAAGTCCCTGAACTACCTGCTTGCCCCCAAGGTCCCTTTAGTGCGTCCCCTCCTGAATTCGTATACTGCCCAGGTAGTTTTTCCTAGAATTTATGTTCGTTCGCGTTCCCTTTTCAAGGATGTACGGGCGGACTGTTTGTGATATTCCCCCCTTCCCAGGACATTGAATTTTTTTGTTAGTTTCCCTGTCGTCTGAGTTTTTTAGTTTTTCCTCTTACATCACGGGTGCCCTCCCTTGGAGTCCCGGGCTTTTCCCCATATGTCCCACCCTTCATCGGTGCGATTTTTTTCCGTTTTTGAGAGGATGTTCCTGGCGTTTTTTCCCCTGACCCTGACTTTGTTCTTTCTTTTTTTTTTTTTCCTCAGTTTGTTTTTCAAAGATGCGCCCTGACCTTTTTTCTGCCCTTCTTCTGTTTCATCCGCATATCCCTGTTTTTCTTTTCTGATCGGCCACCTTCCTTCCAGTATTGATTTTTTTCTTTACAGTTAGGAGAGTGTGGTAACATTTTGGGGTTTTTACCC